>VFQN01006441.1_pt1 | contig 13402 bp, 13 predicted proteins | sample 3512371 | NCBI WGS metagenome assembly VFQN01 (sample SAMN10412370, study PRJNA504923) | tailings metagenome | isolation source: Replicate 2 from Balatoc abandoned mine | place: Philippines: Itogon, Benguet | collected 2017-08-28
GCGGTGTACACACGCACACACCCAGTCCCTCGGCCATGAGCTGTGCGACGTAACGCTTGTAGCCCATGAACTGATCTCTCCCATGCCATCAAACCCGGTCCTCTGCCCGCAGGCTAACTACGCACGCCTCGACGTCGCCATGCTGCTGCGCGGTTTCCCGCGCACGGCGGCATCCACCGCCACCGCCCCCACAGCAACCACTACCACCAGCGCAGTCACCCCAGGCGCCGCTAGCATCTCAGCAGCCGCCACCTTAGGAGCACGTAGCGCTGCAGAGGGGACACAGGTGCAGCCGCAGCCGCAATCGCAGCAGCCGCGGCAGCCACAACAGGGCCACGTGGCCTCACCATCCAGCCCCGTTGCAGGCTGCGCCGATGCCGCAGGGCCCAGCACCAGCGCACCTGGCATCGCCGGCGCCGCCAGCTCCGCCACCGCCGGCGGCGCAGCGGCAGCGACCAGGCTTGGCGTCATTGCGCAACGGCTGCCGGTCAAGCTGCTGCCGCTGGCCGCCTTCCCCGGGACGGCCCCGGGGCAGGTGCTGCGGCGGCGCTGCGCGGAACGGCTGGTAGAGGCGCAGGGGGAGCAGGCGGGGCCGCTGCCCCTTGGCGTGCTGCTGGCAGGGTTTGCTATGCACCCGGTGGGTCAGTGTTTTGGGTGCCCCTGGGGCTGTTGGGGCTAGCATGTGCGCTCAATTGTACGGCTGTTTGCAGTGAATGCAAGGAGGGGTGGTCGGGTTGGTGGTCCTGTCCCTATCAATTCTCCGGCACCCCACGACATTGCCCTTAGCCGTGTGTTGCCTGACTTCTTGGGGCGCAACGAGGACCAACCGCCAGGCCTTGCGTTGCGCCGCCGCACAAGCCGATACGTTATTACTTATAACGGCAAGGTCCCAAAGAAAGGGTTTTACATGGCTTACTGCTTTGTGTCACTTGCGTTGGCTGCCACATGCGCAGGAAGCCCTGTCACCTTTCGGTCCGCAGCCTTCCCCCACCTCACTGGCCGCTTTGCTCAACCATCCGGACTGCGGGGGCGTCTTCCAGCTGTACCAGGAACAGGCCTGCAGCCGTAACCGCAGCAGCAGCAGCAGCCTGAGTGTCGACCTGGTCAATCACAAGCTGCGTCGTATGGCGGCTCGCGGCTTGGTGGAGGCGGTGGCGGCGACGTGGCCAGGGGAGGGCCCCCTGCCGCGCCTGCGCAGGGCGGCGGCGCTGGCGCTGGCGTGCGAGTATGACGGCGAGCCAGGGACCGCTACCTGCAGCCGCAGTGTGTCTGGGCAGGTGCTAGCTGGTTGGCTGCGGGAGCAGCTCGGGGAGCAGGCCGTGCCACACCCTGTCGAGCTGCTTCGGAGGATAGCGGAAGGCGACGAGACGGAGCTCTTTGCTGTGACAGTGTGGCAGGGGGTAAGCGCGGGCTCGGGTTCGCGGCGGCGGGCATATAAGCGCGTAGGCCGGGGGTCAGGGGTGGGTCAGGAAGCTCCGGGCTCGGCATGGGGACATGTGGGTGTCTGCTAGCTGCTCCAGCCGTCAACTTCTACGCTGAATGATGCCCCCGCCAAGGAACGTCACCCCGTGTGCTGTGACTTGCCCCTACAAATGCAACATGCCGTGTACATCCACCGCGCCTCTGACACAGCGGCACTCTGCGACTGTCACGCACACGCAGGCGGCATGGGTCAGGCTGCGGCTTCCCAAGCTGCTCCGGAACTGGCCGCAGGATGGCGCAGCGGCAGCAGTAGGAGCAGGAGCTGCTGATGCGACAGCGGGCGTGGAAGCCCTACAGCTTGCGGTGCACGTGCCCCGCCCTGGACGTGGCACAGAGCTCCGAGACGTACCACGCACAGCCGCAGCGGCCGACCCTGGGCTCCTGGCGTCGGCCGGCGCGCCAACGCCTTCCAGCACGCCGCTGCAGCAGCAGCAACAGCGGCTGCAGCCTCCCCAGCTGCTGCAGCCAGTACCGCCTCCCGAGCTCAGCGCAGGCGGTGGCGGCGACCACCCCGGCGTGCAGGGGGTGCCCCTCAGGCTGCTGCCGATGTGGGCCTTCCCGGGCACTGCACCCGACCGCTGCCTAAGGCGTTCCATTGCGTACCAGGCAGTGCAGGGCCATGGCGCCCAAGGCCGTGGGCAGGGACACGACCAGGGACACTTACCCTTGCGCATGTTGCTGGAGCAGCGGCCTAGGGACCCGATGAGTGAGGTATGCAAGTCTGGTGTTTAGATATTGATACCCAAGCAGCTAGAGCAAGGCAAACACGTGTGCAGTTGGCCTGTTGGTCGTTGCGGAGCCCCGCTGCACACGTGCGGCTGTGAGGTATGTCGTCATGTCAGGACTCGCTACGGACTGGCCTGAGTCCGGGGTTGCCCGGCGTGCGTGCGCGCAGCCGTTTTCCCGCTGGTCCCCACATGCATGACTCGATGCGCATGCTTCCGTGCTTTGCCTGTCCGCAGGGCGCCGCCGCAGCCCTCTCCTCGCACCGCTCCGTCGCATCCATGTCCGCCTTCCTGACCCACCCGGACAGCCGCGGCGTCTTCCAGTGCGACATGCGGCACGGCACCGTGACTGTGAACCCCAACGCGCTGCGCCTCGCCGCCGGCCGCGGGCTGGCGGAGGCGGTGGCGGCGGCGTGGCCAGGGGAGGGCCCCCTGCCGCGCCTGCGCAGGGCGGCGGCGGAGCTGCTGGCACGTGCCATGACGTTCTGTCCCAGCGTGGGAGGGAGGAATTGCGCGACGGGTGCGGAGCTGGTGGCAGGGCTGGTAGGCCACACGGGCATAGCGGATGTGCCGCCGCCAAGGGAGCTGCCGTCCATGCTGGCGCAAAGGGACCCCACCGGGTTTTACGAGATGTACGAAGTGGATGGGGTGAGTGAGCATGAGCGGTGGCACTTAAACGCGGCAGTACGTCTGCACGCCGAACGCCGGTGCCGGAATGTAGAGCCGTACGTTGGGGCACTGAGTGCTCGCGAGTATTGCATGCGTGTGTTGTACATCGCGACGAAGGGCCTCAAGCTTCCTGGCACGTGGTAGCGTTGTGCAAGACGCCGTAAGGAGAAAGTGGCGTGCCTGCACCTTGACCGTTAAGCGTCAAGGCAGCCGGCACCTCGTGCTCCCACGCGCCTACACCAGGAACCCCATGGGTACCCACCTCGCCGCGCTCCTTCCCCTGCCCAGGTGCCCTGGGCCAAGCTCCGGCTGGGCTCGCTGCTGCAGGCATGGCCGAAGCACGGCGCAGCACCACCACCACCTTCACTGCGTGTCCCTGAAGCCCCTCTTCCGGCACCTACACACGTCGCAACGGCCGCAGCAGCAGCGGGAGCCGCCGCGTCAGCCCAGGCCACGGCGGCTGTGCCCACAGCGGCAGAGCCGGGGTACCGTGCGCTGCCCTCCAGCGCCTCGGCTCCCGGACACGTGCGCGAGCAGCATGAGCAGCAACAGCAGGCGGACGCCGCTGCTGCCGCCAGCGGCGTTCCCGCAGTCGGTGCCGCCGCCAGTGGCAGCAGTGGCGGTGTGGAGCCGTTGGAAGGGGTAGGGCTGTCCCGGCTGCCGCTGTACGCGTTCCCGGGCCCTGCGCTAGACAGGGGCCTGCGGCGCGTCTTTTCGGGGCAGCTGGTGGACGAGGCGGAGCGGGCGGGGCCCCTGGACGAGGGGGCTCCCCTGGCGGTGGAGCACTTCGCACGCATCCTTATGGAAGCGGACTTCTGTGCACAAGTGCGTGCGGTGGCGGGGGCGCAAGTGAAGCTGCACCGTGTGGGTGCCCCATGTCGTGGTGCGCAATGTGGGGCACGCAGCGTGAGGAGATACGAGACCTATCCGTCCGGTATGGTGACAAGCAAGGCCGCGACCTTGTCGTCTGGCTTGTCAAATTGCACGGCCAGCGCGCATGCCGCCGATGCTTTTGATGTTATCACCTCACGCACACCTCCTGTCAATCTCACGCATGCGCACCCGCAGGAAGCTGCTGCTGCCGCCGAGGCAATTCGCACCTCGCCCGCGTCCCTGGCCGCCTTCCTGCACCACCCGGACAGCCAAAGCGTGTTCCGCTGCAACCCCGGAGCCGGCACCGTGACGGTGGATGCACACGCGCTGCGCCTCGCCGCCGGCCGCGGGCTGGCGGAGGCGGTGGCGGCGGCGTGGCCAGGGGAGGGCCCCCTGCCGCGCCTGCGCAGGGCGGCAGCGGAGCTGCTGGCACGTGCCGCCACCGGCCCGGCGGGGGAGCACAGCATGGGCGGGCCGGACCTGGGCATTCAGCTTAGACGCCAGCTGGGGGACGACTACGGGGCGGCGGTTGGGAGCGTGCCAGGCAAAAAGTTGCTGACGGCCCTGGCGGACGACGGCAATGGGCCGGGGCTCATTATGTGCGACGCGAAGGTATGGGCGACGCGTAACGCGCTGCTGTACCGTGGGACGGTGCATTGGCTGGCACGTGGACCTATTGCGCCAGCGCGGGTCACCGGGTCGCGGCTCCACGTCAGCGCGGCCATGAGTATGGCGCGGGGTGCGCCAAGGGTGGCCTTAGCCGTGTCTCCTTCAGTGTCCATTGCGGTGCGGTGTACACACGCACACACCCAGTCCCTCGGCCATGAGCTGTGCGACGTAACGACTGCAGCCCATGGCCTGAACTCCCCCATGCCATCACACCCGGTCCTATGCCTGCAGGTCAACTATGCACGCCTCAACGTCGCCATGCTGCTGCGCGGTTTCCCGCGCACGGCGGCACCCACCGCCGCAGCCCCCACAGCAACCACTACTGCCAGCGCAGTCGCCACATGCGCCGCCAGCGCCTCAGCAGGCGCCACCCTCGCAGCCGCCCAGGCGCCGCTTGCTGCAGCCCCGGCCGCCCACCAGGCCCCTACCTCTCCTGCGCACCAACCCAACCAGTCCACAACTCCACTATCTCTGTCATGCGAGGCCGCCATGGGTTCCCTGCGTCTGGCCCTGCTGGACCTGTTCCCCGACCCTCCACGCCCCAACGGCCCCGATCCAGCTGCCGCCTCCGCCTCCACAGCCCCCGCCCCTCCCTCATCCCCCTCCCCCGCTGCCCTAGCGGCATGGGAGAAGCGACGACTGGAGGCGAAGGTCAAGCGCGCTGCGGCGGAGGTGCTGGCGTTACGCGGGCCGCAGCAGCGCATACGCGCGGAACCGGCACGTGTCCAATTGCAGTGCGACGAGCTGTGGGCCCAGCTGTGCACGGCAGTCCCTGAGCTGCAAGACGGGCGGTGGCGCCAGAGTGGCTGGGGTGGGGGGCTCAAGGAACTGCTGTTGGAGGCGTCGCACGTGTTCAGTATCGTGGAATTGGTGGGTGGCCCGTATGGGACTGACATTGCGCTGACGACTGTGTGCAAGGGGTAGCGGTGACGGACGGACACTTCCCGCCTTCCCCGCGCCCGCCCGTACCTTGCCCGTGCCCTCTACCATCGGAAAGGGCCCAAGACCAGTGCCGTGAGCACACGGACTTGCATCACCCGGCTGGCTGTCACTAAATGACACCCTTCCTGCCACACTTGCTTGCCTCCTGCCTCGCATCGCTGTCACGTCCACGCTTTCCAACGCCCCGATACAGCACTGGCCTGCACGCACCTCGATCCATAAGGGCTGCCCTCCCGCAACCGCCATTAACCCCCCTACTCTCCTGCCCTTGGCTGCTGACGGCATCATGCATGGCTGAACCTTGGCCCTCCCCCATTCCCCAACAGAACCCCAGGAGGTGGTGGGTGCACCTGGTACACCCCGACCTGGTTCTCCGAGGTGAGGAGGCGCAGCGGACCATGGCCGCATCGGACGCCGACGGTGCTGCCGCCGTCACTGCCTCCGCCACTACCTCCGCCACCGCCGTCACTGCTCGTGCTGCAGGAGCTGTTGCTGCTGCCCCTGCCACTCCAGTGGGAGCGGCGGCTGCGCAGCCACACCTCCCCGAGGGACAACAGCAGCAGGAGCAGCAGCGGCACCAGCAGCAGCCCCAGCCGGCGCCGCAGCCGCCCCAGCCGGCACCACAGCCCCAGCCGGCCGACCCGGCAGCCGCCCTGCGTGAGGCTGTGCAGCTGCGCTTCCCCTACACGCCCCACGACACCGCACAGCACGCCGGGCGGCATCGGGCGCAGCGGCTGGAGGTGGAGGCCAAGCGGGAGGCGGCGTTGGTGCTAGCGACGACGGGAGCAGGGGCGCTGCCGCCGTTGCGTGGAGCGGCGGCGCGGTCCCAGCCCTTCGAGCTGCCGCTCACTCAGCTGTGCGTTGCGACGTACGCAGAGCTGCGGGGCGCGCGGCCGGCGCGCAAGCTGCGTGATCTGCTAGAGGAGGAGCCGGGGGCTTTCTCGATGCGCTTTCTGGTGAGTCTAAGGGCCGGGGAGGGTCTGTGGGCCGACCACGTCGTTGGTCTCCTACTCCGGGGGTCACCGTAGCGGCACATGTGCTTGACCGTGTGCCGGTCTGTGGGCCCGGCATGCCAAAGGTACAATTACCCCGTTTCCATGCGACTTCCATGCGACCTGGCGACAGCTGCTTTGCGCTGCTCAACTCCGGGGGTAACGTAGCATGTCATGTGTTGCTGGCTTGCCGTCGTCCCAAGGCTCCCACCACCTCACCTGCTTCACTCTTTCTTTCCCTCCTTTCCTGTCCTGTCCTGCTGCCCAGTCGACTACCGTCCTGGCGGTGCGGCTGGTGGAGCCTCAGTTGGTGCTCCTGGGGCTGCAGGCGCAGTGGCAAGGCGCGAGCACAGGAGCTGCTGCACCGGCACCAGCAGGAGCACAGGAAGCAGCTGCAGCAGCAGCAGCAGCAGCAGCAGCAGCAGCAGCAGCAGCAGCAGAGCCGGTGCCAGCACCGAAGCAGCAGCTGCTGCGGCTGCAGGAGGACCTGCAGGCGCAGCGCCAGGACGAGGGGCGCGTCGCGGCCGCTGCCGGCAACGCGCCAGTGGCGGTGCCGGAGCTGCAGGAGTCACAACAGGGGCAGGGCCAGCAGCAGGCCTTGCACCGCCTCTTGGAGCAGCTCTTCCCCTACCCACAGGGGCCCGCCACACCCGTTCCGGAACGCCTGGAGGTGGAGGCCAAGCGCGCGCTGGCACAGCTGCTGGTGGGCGCACCGCCGCCGCACCACCAGCTGCGTGCCTCAGCCCTGGGCGCATCCCTGCTGCAGATGCTGGGCGGCCGCAAGTACCCCGGCGGCCTGCGGCGGCTGTGCGCCGCTGCCCTGGACGTGTTTGAGGTTGTGCCGCAGGTAGGCGCCAAGGGGCCCTCCTTGTGGGAGAGATTGTGCGTTCGACGCGCCCAAGGCTGGTGCCGTGGGCTGCTGACGGCGGTGCTGTGATGCGATGGAATGCGAAGAATTAAGATTGCGCGTGCTCATGCAAACGTACGCATGTTTGTGTGCAGTAGTGCATGGCGCTTACAGCCCTTGTGGACGGTTGGTGCTCCTCCTCTGCGCGTCAGGCCCCCATCTGGTTGTACACTACAGACCCAGTGGGTATAACTTCTCACCCACCAACCCTCCAACCTGTCGCCGGGAGGTACACGGTACTCAACGAGCGAAAACCCCACCCCACAGGCCTCAAGCATTGCGCATTTCAGCGTGCGATTGAAGCACTCTGAGCTGCTTGCTCAGGCAGCCAAGCTGCACCGGCAGAGGGAACAAGAGCAGCAAGAGCACGAGCAGCAGGAGCACAAGCAGCAGGAGCAAGAGCAGTTGCGACGGCGGCGGCAAGAGGAGCAGCCAGGACATGAGCAGGAGCAGGACGCCAACGGCGGTTGGCTGGCAGCGACAGCGCGAGTGGATACTGGTACACCCAAGGAGGGTGCTGCGGCAGCGGTCTCAGGTATCCCCAATCCTGTGCCCCTACCTAGCACCTCAAACGTCCCCTGGCCGGCGATCGGAGAGGACGACCGGGGCCAGCTGGCGAGCAACGGCGGCGGCGACGCTGGCAGCGGTGCTGAGGCTCGCTGCAACGGCAAGTCCGACGCTTCGGCCAACGGAACGTTACCGGGACAGGCGCCGCAAGAGCAGGAGCAGCAGCGGGCGGCCTCCAACCCCATGGTCGTTCCTGTGCCCGTTCCGGTGCCCTCCGCGGACGCCCCTCACCACGCCCCTCACCACGCCAGCAGCAGCCCCCGCCAAGCTGTGTATGCGCCCCTACTGCAGCAGCCCTATGCGCACATGCTGAACGAGGACCGCGGCGCGGCCGCAGCAGGCAGCGTGCAAGGCGTAGCGCTGGAGCACCATAGGGCACAGGAGCAGCCGCCCGAGCCGGAGCCGGGGCAGGGGCAGGGGCAGGGGCAGGGGCAGGGGCAGGGGCAGGGGCAGGGGCAGGCGCGGGGACAGCAGCAGGAGGCTGCGGCGCACCCCTTTCACCGCTACCTGGAGCAGCTCTTTCCCTTCCCCCCCGACGCCTCCACGCTGCCTCCCGACCCACTCCCGGACGAGCTGTCCCAGCCTGAGCCCCAGCCTGACTCTGACGCACACCTGGAGGTGGAGGCTAAGCGCGCCGTGGCGCAGCTACTGGCGGACGCACCGCCGCCGCACCAGCTGTTGTCGAATGTCTTGGGCGCGCAGCTGCGGAAGCTGCTTGGCGGTCGCAAGTGCCCTGGCGGCGGCCTGCTGCGGCTGTGCATGTCGGCCCCCCAGGTGTTCGAGGTGCTGCCCCAGGTGGGAGGGGCACCGCACGCGCGCTGCGTTTAGGGGGTATCTCGCTCGTCGCCTGCTTGGTGCAGTGCGAGTGCTAGTGCGCCCTTGACGTTGTGGTGTGCTGCTACTGTTCATGGGGGCTGTTTGACGGTCGCGGTTCTGTACTGTGTCATGTCTTTTGCGCCAGGCCACATCATATGGCCTGCAAACCTCCCAAGGACCTGACCTCTGCAATGCTGTCTGCCGCCGCACAGGACGGCACCAGCAATTTCGCCGTCACTTTCACCGTGCGCCTGACACACCCCGAGCTGCTGGCGCGGCCTGTGGAGGTGCAACGCCGCAGGGAGCAAGCTGCGTCTGCGCCCTTTCAGCAGCAGCCCCATGCGCACATGCCGAACGAGGATCGCGGTGCGGCCGCAGCAGGCAGCGTGCAAGGCGCAGCGCAGGAGCACCACAGGGGACACGCGCATCAGCCCGAGCCGGAGGCGGAGCAGGGGCAGGGACAGGAGCGGCACGAGGCCGCGGCAAACCCTTTTCACCGCTACCTGGAGCAGCTCTTTCCCTTCCCGGCCGGCGCCTCCACGTTGCCTCCCGACCGACTCGCGCTCTCGCTCCCGGACGAGCTGTCCCCGTCCGAGGTTCAGGCCCATGCTGCGGCCCGCCTGGAGATGGAGGCCAAGCGCGCAGTGGCGCAGCTGCTGTCGGACGCACCGCCGCCGCACCAGCTGTTGTCGAGTATCTTGGGTGCGCAGCTGCGGAAGCTGCTTGGCGGTCACAAGTGCCCCGGCGGCGGCCTGCGGCGGCTGTGCACGTTGGCCCCCCAGGTGTTCGAGGTGCTGCCCCAGGTGGGAGGGGCACCGCACGCGCGTAGCGTGTGGAGACCACACAGCTCGTCGCCTGCTTGGTGCAGTAGCGGTGCTAGTGTGCCCTGACGTTGTGTTATGTCTTGCTGCTATCCATGGGTGCCGTTATACAGTCACGGTTCCGTATTGTGCCATGCCTTATGCGCCAGGAAACACGAAGCACAGCATGCGGCCTGCAAACCTCCCAACCACCTGACCTCGGCACTGCTGTCTGCCTCTGCACAGGAGGACACCAGCAACGCCCTGTTCACCGTGCGCCTGACGCACCCCGAGCTGCTAGCGCGAATAGCTGTGCAAGGCCGCCAGGTGGAACATGAGGAGCAGCAGCAGGATGAGCCCCCGCATGGGGAACGGCGGCAGGAGCACGAACGGGAGCAGCAGCAGCAGCACGGTGGCAGTGCGTCGGCAGCGGCTGTGCATGTTGAGCAGCGGCTCGCCTCCCTGCCCGTGGTCATCCCCATACCCATCCCGGTGCCCTCCGCTGATGCCCCTCATCACTCCATCACCATCACCACCAGCAGCACAAGCAGCAGCCCCGCGCAAGCCGCGCCCGCACCCCAGCAGCAGCAGCTCCAGCAGCACACAGACCACCAGCGCGACGCCCTCCGCCAGCACCCCACCCAGCACACCCACCACCCCTACCTCCACCAGCTGCTGCTGCCCCCACACCTGGTGCAGTCCCTGCCACAGCCCACCACCGTGTACGTGCACTGGACCGGCGCTCGGCACGTCGCCGGCTCGCCATCCGAACCCTCATCGTCCTCCGCTTCCCCCGCTACCTCATCTCAGACCCACGCTCCCGCCCCGGCCCTGGGCCCCGCCCACAGCAGCTGGCGAGATGCTTTCTCGCAGCTGCTAACCCACAGCCGGGCGGCGACACAGGTGGGCGTGACGGTGGTGCGGGTGGCTGGCGCCCCTGCCCTGGTGGCGCTGTACGTGCCACCGGTAGCAGCACCAGCTGCTTCCGTCCCTGTTCAAGGTGTATCAACTGCTGGCCAAGCCGCACGGGAGACCAGTGAGGACCCTAGGGTGATTGGGGCCACGGTCTATGTGATTGACCTGCTGGCAGTGCCGCAACCCGGCTCGGCCGAAGCAGCTGCGGCGGAAGCAGAAGCAGCAGGGGGCGCGGGGCAGGGGCAGGGGGAGGGCCAGGCGGGCGGCGGGCTGGAGGCGTACACGTGTGCGGTGTTGACGGCGCTGCGTGGTGTGCTGGAGGACGGGCGGGTGGCCAAGGTGGTGCACGGGGCGCAGCAGGTGGGCGGGGCAGGGCAAGGCGGAGGTGGGGAGCTCAAGGGGGTAAAAGTCGTTTCTTGCCGCAGTGCAGGGAGCATGGGGGCGGACTTGCGGGGCACGGTGCCGGTTGGGTTGCCGGGACCATGGGCGTGGTAGCAGGGTACCCGTCTCCCGGAAGCATGTGGGGAGAAGTAGGCACGTGTGGCGTTGCCGCCTACACGAAGTAAGTCCTATGCCAGCAGCAGCTACGAACATGTGCATCCCTTCTCCGTAGTCTCGCCAAGCCCATCCACTCCAAGCATCCCCCGCAACGCATGGTTGAACCCACACCACCCAGCCCCAACTCCACATACCTACCCACATCCACCTACCGGTATACCCACGCAGGTTGACGCCCTGGAGGTTACCTGTGGGCAGTTGCGCGCCGAGCCGCTGCTGGACACGCGTCAGCTGCTGGAGGCCATGCTGCTGGGCACCTTCTTCCCGAACCTGCCCCCGCCGCCGCCGCCACCGGGCCCCGCCGCCCCGCACGCGCACCCGCACCCGCACGCCCACCTGCTGCCCACCGCGCGGATGGCCGAGGCCTGCCACGCCTCCCGCCTGCGTGCGCACGTGGAGGGGCTGCGGCGGGCGCTGGGCGGCACGGGGCTGTGGGCCGACCGGCCGCAGCTGCTGGAGCTGCTGGCGGCGAGGCAGCTGGCGGCGCTGGGGGACGAGCACGACGCGGCCGCGGGAAGGGACAGGTGAGGGGTAGGCTGTTGGGTTCGGGGCGCACAAACATTGGCAGACACTTCTCTGCGTGCGCTGCGCATAGCCAGCCTTGGTGGCCTGAGGGCACGTGGTTAGTGGTGGTTCTGCCGTCCGGGGAGATAAGCTGTAAGAGCTTCAGCCGTTCTCCACCCCCTGCCCCCTGCCCGCCTTGCCCTCCCTTCCCTCCGCAGGGTGTGGGGTGCGCGGCCCCTCCCTCCCGAGCGTGTCCTGGGGGCGGCCCAGCGCGCTGTGCACCTCACCGAGCTGTGGGCGGCCCTGGCGCACGAGGCGCTGCCCTGGGCCGCCATGCACGCAGCGGCACAGGCGGCGGAGAGGAGGAGGGCCGAGCGGGCGGCGGCGGCGGCGGCAGCCGTCGCGGCGGCGGAGGCGCCGGGGACCGATCTGTCAGCAGCAGGATGAGGTGTTGGGATGGGGCGGAGGTCCGGAGTGGGCTGGTGGTCGGGAGGTTGCGGTTGGCAAGAAGGGGTGGGCACAGTGTACAAGACCGGTGGGCGATGGGCTGTGCATGGGACGGGTGTTGCGCAGGCGTACCGCCGCCTGCGTAGACCACACGCCCTGTGGTGTCATGTGTTTGGAATGTGGCGTGCGGTCGTAAATGCACCCTGTCGTACGGGCAAGCTCCCTTTGTAACTACCGGGTAGTAAGCGCATTCAATACATGCCAACTACTGAGTTTGGCTGCAACCGTGCACTCGGCCGTGTACGAGTGCTCGATAACTGCTGCGCCGGTGTCGTAAGACATTGCAAGTGCGAATGCGCCAATCGATGTTTTGCATTTAAAGCAGTTTCTTTGGGTTTCCGGCACCATGTCTGGGGCTCTAGGCTCAAGCCATTGCAAGAGTCATGGTGATCAACGCGCGGACGGCTCTTAACGGTGCACGGGGTGTTGCTCCCGTGGCGCAGTGGCGCAGTGGGCGCCAAGACCTGCCCAAGACACTGCGCTGCTGTAGCAGTCAGATAGACTGTGGACTGTGCCGTGCTGGTGGGCCGGAAAGGCATGACCTCGTGACGTCAGGACTAGCTGCTAACGGTTGAGGTGCCGTACACCGCAGCGGCTGGGCTGTAGCGTGCTGTCGCTTCAGGTTCTCGGCCCGCACGAGGTTGGAGGCCTTTCCAACATGGCATTTCAAGTTTGTGACAGCGAGGAAGGTATTGCAAGTATGCAATCTCGCCAATCTAAAACGGAAGCCGTCTCGTCTTGATAGGAGTAAGTGTGTGTTGTGATTGGAACCAAGGCGGCGCCATGCGCACCCACGCAGGGAGCCATGCAGCCGCGGGTGCATGTGCAGAACGGGGGAACTCCCCCATGAGTATCCAAGGGGGGCAGGCCTTGAGTGACTGTCAGGCAGTGTTTGGCGTTGAGGCAGGTGTGTGTGCCCTTCACAGTTCACACCACCTTTCCTAACGGTCTTGTGGTCTTCGTACTCCCTTCGGCGCCTGCCCATTCACCGCCCGCCTGCTCCCGCGCCTGGTAGCGCCACACGGCCACGGTACCTTGGTTTGGGCGCTAGGTGGTGCTGGTGCTTGCTTGTGCTGGTTGGGCCTTGGTTTCCCGCTGGCCTGCCCCTTCCCGTCTCCTTGTGGGAAGGTTTCCTCCGGAAAACAAGTACCTCCTGCACGCCATCCTGCACATGCCTCCGAGGCGCTCAGCACAGGCGCGTGCCTTTGTGGAGGTCCAAGAACGAGCGAAGACACGCATCAGGGCATCGACAGTACATAGTCAGGCTCTGACACGACAGGCTGTAGGTATGGCATGCGACTTGCAACTTGATGGTATGAGCATGGTTATTACTGGGGGTGCGACCCCTGCGACCCTTATGGGCTACGCCGTACTGTAGGGGTCTTGGGGAGTGGGGGTGTATGGGGACGGATACTAGGCTTAAACAGCGTGTTTGGGTGTGTTGGGGCGTGCCAGGTAGGCGGCATGAGGTAAAGC
>VFQN01006442.1_pt1 | contig 13399 bp, 29 predicted proteins | sample 3512371 | NCBI WGS metagenome assembly VFQN01 (sample SAMN10412370, study PRJNA504923) | tailings metagenome | isolation source: Replicate 2 from Balatoc abandoned mine | place: Philippines: Itogon, Benguet | collected 2017-08-28
GGGGGGGGGGGGGGGGGGGGGGGGGGGGGGGGGGGGGGGGGGGGGGGGGCAGGGCGTCCTTACCTGCCGATACGATGGACGGATAAGGAAGAAGATACTGTGCCAAATGCAGTATTGAGTTGTTCAGTGTCAGCTGGAGCTACGGGGGCCAAGGGTGTCAGGGCAGAGTAACTCCACGCTTGCTCCCGGGCTGGTGCACACCATCGCACGCTTTTGCGGCTCCCTGTACCCAACGCAGTGCAGCCACACCATGCCCGCCTCTACCCCTCTACCGGACTAACCGTTCTAGGGCACTGTACAGCCGCCCTTCCTTGCCTCCTCACCCGTACCCCGCAACCTGCCTCCCACACCCACACCCACACCCCAGCGCCTGCGCGACATCAACCTGTACCACCCCGAGCTGACGCTGGACCCTGAGGCCCTTGCGTACGGCCTGTTCCTGCACGACAGCATGGGGGCAAACATGGCGGTGCAGGTAGGGACGGTCCGGGGGGCAGGGTATCGCGAGCTCAGGTAATTGCCAAAGGTATCCATGCAAAAGGGGGCCACGGCTTAACAGTGAGGCCGATGGAACCGCAGAGGAAGTGCAGGTGCTTCTACACCCGACGCGTTTCACGCGCAACCCCCGACGCCGCAATTGGCGAGCTTGGCGTGACGGACCGGTCCTGCCGCCATCCATGCATCCGCACGCCAGCTGCCTCTGTCGCTCCTCCCTGATCCCCACTCTCACGCTCGCGGCAGGTGGAGTACGTGGAGGGCGGGGTGCAGGCGGCGCGCGCCCTGCAGAGCGGCGTCGTGCTGGCCGTGCCGCGACTGCGCTCCGCAGCCGCCGCCGCCGGCTCCGGCGCCCCCTCCGCCGCCGCTGCCGCCAACGGCTCTCCCCCTGCAGCCCCTCCGTCCCCCACCCGGGCCCGGCGGAGCAGCATCGCGGGGTCGGGGGCGGCCGCCCCCGCCAGCCCCCGGCAGAGGGGCGGGTCCGTGCCGGGGTCGGCGGCAGGGGGCGGGGGTGGTCAAGGCGCGGGGTACGCGCAATGGGCGATGGATGTCAAAATCAGCGACACAGGGGTGAGAAGGGGCCGGGCGCGCCTATGCCAAGTGTGCTTCGTGGGTTAGTGGTGTGGATGCGTGAGGAGTTTTCAGCTAGCTAGTATTCTGGGCTTTGGCGGCTGTCAGGTTCGATAGCGTTTGACACGGTGCACGTGACGCCTGACCCATAGGCAGCATACAAGCAGCATGCAGAAGTCCGGTGCCCGTTTTGGTGCCAGGGATACCGTACATTTTGTCCCACACCTCACCTTCCCCTTACTCGCCCCGCAGACCCCCAGGGTGACCCAGATCCTCAACGACGTGCGCATCAAGTGCCGCGGCCGGCTGGTGGTCAGCACACGGAGGTACATGTGGAAGCTGGACGTGCTGCAAGGTGCGGCGCTAAGACACACGCATGCGGGGCGGCGGCAGGTAGCAGGCAGCTGCCACGACCCCCGAACCCCGTGCCTGCACCTTCCGTGGTCCCCTGCCTAGTGTGCATCGTGGCTCCACCGACGAATCCACGCCGTACATGCTGCTCAGTGCCCTGTCAAGGGCTAACCGAAACACACACATGCACGTCGTGCTGCTGAACCAACTCCTGGAGCACACCCTTATTTGCCCCTGGCCTGCAGCACCGCTCTGTCCGACCCCGCCGCCCCTGCCCACCCCCGCCCCTGCCCACCCCCTGCCCACCCCCTGCCCCTGCCCCCTTCTACCCCTCCTCCCCCGCAGCTCTTGTCCAGCGTCCCGCCGTGTTCCACCCTTCCCTGGAGGTGGCGGGCGACCTGGCCTACCTCACCTTCGACATGGCGGACCTCACCGCCGCCTTCGACTTCGGCGCGCGCTGCGTGGCGGTGGCGTCGCGGCGGCCGGCTCGCAGCCTGCTGTCCACCGCAGACCTGGAGGACCTGCTGGGGGTCATCACCGCGCAGGTGGGTTAGCATGAGGGTGGTGGTGCGCCGTGCGAGATCCGTGGGTGTTGTCGTGGGGTGTGGGTGTGGGTTGAGTCAGGGTCAGGTGAGGCAGCGGGAGGTGGTGTGGTGGCGGTGTGCCGTACCAAGTGCAGGGTACGTGACCAGAGCATCCTCAACCGACGGCCTGTCGGGGTGACATTCGGAGCAGTGGACCTAGGGCAGCTGCTGGGGGCAACCACGCCACAGGAGCGTTCACAGTGGTGTGTGGCACCTGCTCACAAGCTGCCTGAGGGAAGCGGTGTGTACAGCAACGGCGCCATGCGGACCAGCTACCGACCGCTCACCCGTATGCAAAAGCGATGTGCATCACCATTACCATGTCCCGTATGCCCTTAATCCCACCTCGGACGCCACCCCAACAGGACGCCAGCGGCCCCTTCCGCAAGCTGGCCGGCAACACCGCCGCCCCGCCGCCGGCGCGCTCGGCCACCGCCCCCGACGGCCTGGGCGCCGTACGGCCGCTGTCGTCCGCCGCCGCCGCCGCCGCCGCCATGATGCACAGCCTGTCGGCGGGGCACGGCGCCTCCGCCGCGCGCTCGCCATACGCCCCGGCGCTGTCCACTGCCACCAACGCCACCACCACCTCCAGCAGCGTGTTCGCCACCACCACCTCGTTGACCGCCAGCCTGGCAGGTGGGTGGGTGCAATTGAGGCCAGCTGAGGCAACTTATGCTCACCGCCCCCTGGCGTTTGACGCAATGCCGCCGGTGGGGACACCACGGCCAGTTGAGGCCTACTGGCCCCCTGCGTGCCCCGTCCTTCCAACCGCCTGGTGCCAAAACGGTCGGCGGCACACGTACAGTACCTGACATTGGCCACGTGGCACTGCAGAATGCGGCACTGTGGCGCTTGATCAACGAGAAAGGCGACGAAAAAATGATAGCCATGCACGCGCCGCGATATGCTTGACTCTCAGTTCCCGCCCGTCCGCAGGCGCACCTCCCTCCGGGCCCATGGGTCAGTCCTCCGCCGGGCAGCGCATCGTGGTGCTGGTGGCGGACAACGACGCCACGTGCCTGGCCGTGCAGCTGCTGACGGCGCTGGTGCGGCCGGGGCGCGACCACGTGGTGCTGGTCACCGTGGTGCCGCACACGCTGGCGGAGGCGGGGGGGCGGGCGCTGCTGCGGCGGCACGAGGCGGCGCTGCAGCAGACGTGCGTGGCGGTCAGCTGCGAGCTGCTGGTGGGTGGCCCCGGAACCACTGCCGGACGCACGGCGACGCTGTTCCAGTGCCGGTCCGCCTGTATATCCCTGGAGGTGCATGCGAAAGGGTGTGTTGCAGGGCTGTGGCGTCTGTGGCCCCTTTCCCTGCCTAGTTTCCATGCCGGCTCATGCTGTGCATGTGACCTGGGTACACGTCATCAAGAGGCCCGTGCTTGTGCGCGTGGCCCCTCCTTCGCGCAGACCAAGAACCTGTCCGGCACGTTGACCGACCAGCTGGAGCTCTACTGCGACGCCGTGGACGCACACCTGGTGGTCATGGGCAGCCAGGTGGGGGAGGGCAGGACGGTGCTAGGACTTCGACCTAGACATGAGCTGCTAGATAATGACGCACCACGACTTGGAAATGAACTGACTGTTAGGTAATGAGTTGAATAACGATCAACGTATGTGGTGAGGAGGGAGGTAATGTTGAGGGAAACCCTCCTTAGGGAAGGGCGAGGTGTGAGGCGCTGCGCGGCCTGGGGAGATTGGAGAACAGTAGTCTGCATCGGATGGTATACCGGTACGCCGGCGTACGGCAGCCGCCATGTTGTACAGCTGCTAACTCCGCTGACGCGGAGGCCAGTGGCGCTACTGCACCCAGCTGTAGCGATAACGCGGGTGTCGTTTGGGTAACTTACGGCCCTATCAGTGCACTGACACCGCATTGCATGTTCCTCTGTGGGCCTGGCACGCAGGTGCTCGTGCAGGCCACGCCCGATGCTCCGTCGGCGGCGGGAGGTGGCGGTGGCGCGGGGCGATCGGGCGCCGTGCCCAGCTGGAGCAGCGGCGGGGGGTGGGGGGCCGCCGGCGGCGGCGGTGCCATCCTTGCCAGCGTGGCCCTGGCCATGGTCAAGAGCACCACGCGGCCCATGCTCATAGTCAAGGTGGGGACGTGGGGATGTGGGGATGTGTGTGCCTGTGTGTGCCTGTGTGTGTGAGGCACGAAGTGGCGCTGTGGGCTGTACGGCATGTGGCCGCTGGGATCGGGGAGGGGTGGCGGGGCCGCAACCGAGCAACACCGATGTCCGTTCACTGTGTTCATGACGCTGGCTTGCAGTCTTGTCCAGGTGCTACTTTTGTAGCTGCAGCAGCACCCATGACGCATCCCCGGCGTAACGCGTACATGTACCATCAAGCGCTAGAGCACTTACAACCACACGTGCCCACACCCGCCCCAGACCCGCCGGCTAACAAACCCCGTCTCCTCCCATGCACGTCCCCACTACCCCCCAGGCCAACGCCAAGCACGCGGCCGTGAGCTGGGAGCGCGACAAGCTGCGGCTGCTGCTGGAGGTGCACCACACCGCCCGCCCGCTGCTGCGCTACGCGTGCAGCCGCCTCATGGCGCCGGCCAGGGGGGACAAGCTGTTCCTGGCGCGGGGCGGCGCGAGGGACGCATCGGCGCAAGAGACGGTCACCAGGTGGGGAGGAGGAGGGGGGCGGCCGCAGAGCAGGGGAGCTACTGGAGGGCGTGGCATGTGTTGCTGGGCTCAAGCGGGCGACGCAGAGACTGGATGATCACCGAAGATCATGACTCGCTGGGGGCCAGGATGGGGCCGGGGCGACTCTCTGCGGACCATGGCATTGGAGCTCGTGCAACAAGGGGTGCCGATTGGACTGATGTGGGTTTGTGGGGAGTTCCTGGGAGAAAGCATCCGGTGCGCTGCTATGCGGAATCAAGGGGTGCGCTGCTCCCTCCGCCGGTCCAGGCCCTTATGCAGACCTTCGCGTGCACCTCCTCCTCCATTCGAGCCCCTCTTGTGTGCCTTGTAAGCTAAACGTCCCTTCTCGTTCGTGTGGCCACCTTGTCTTCCGCCCACCTGCCCCGCTCGCCCGCCCCCCAGCCGCCGGCTGTTGGAGAACTTCAGCGACCTTGCCGCTGAGCACCACGTAACTGCTGTGAAGCGGCCCATGGAGGACAGCTTCGAGGTGGGGGGACCAAAGTACGCCGACGCGGAGAAGATACACATCGTGGCCATGCAGGTGGGGAGCGGGGTTGTGGAAAGGGGAGGGGCCCGAGTGTACAAGCAGATCAGCAGACAACAGATCCTCTGCCGGTCTGCAACAAACGGGAACTGAGTTACCAAGGGAGGGTAGTCGTTGAGTGCTGGCTGCGGGCAGCGATGGCTGCCTCACGGTGCCGCTGCTCGATTCGGGTGCGGGTTCGCGTAACACTGTCCCTGCCCTGCTGGCTTGTGCCCCTGTGTGCTGCAGGCCCCCGCCGGCCGCAGCGTGCCTAACTCGGTGGTCAACGTCATAAAGGCCGCCAAGAGCGCGGTCCTCATCTACAAGAGCAACGATGCGTTCTAATACAGAGATAGCGCGATCCTGCGTCCTGAACGAAGGACTGTGAGGACACTGTACAGCGTGAGGATCGAATATTAGTCCGGGGGGTCCATGGTACTGCGACGTGCTGGCTGGGGAATGGACGTCGGGCCGGCTGATGTGGGAGTCGAAAGCTAGTAGCGCGAAGGTGGTGTGTTTACGTGCTGAACCCTTTTGAACCTGCAGTGCGCGCGAATGCCAGTTCGTGGGTTTGGGTCCCCCGAAGTATCAATGCGTGCGGAGGCGTAAGCATCGTGGGGGATAGTGCGTGCGGCCTAAGTGCATTAGGTGGGTAAGGGGAGGGCCTCGCCGTGCACTGTGCAATATCGGTCAATGGAAATCCTCAGGCTGGCGGTCGAGAAAAAGGTGCATGGCTCGGTATGGGCGGCTGCGCCATGTGTCTCGACTGTCTCCACCTCATGTGTGGTGTGTTGACGCTCCGTCGCTGTGCGTAAAGGCGCAGGGCACCTGCTGCCTCATCCCTAGTAAGCAACCCAATCACCTGTTGTCGCTGACGATTACGTCACACGCAACCGTCGTAAGCATGAACAACATGAACTTGGATACTGGTGACACATACCGGCAGTGCATGTAGGTGTTTAGTGGGGGCGGCTCAACCAGCTTGTTGCAGGGATGCAGGATGCAGTGCTGATGGGTGCGCAACATGCCATTACTCCCTGCTGTGTAAGAAGGCGCTGTAAGCCAGCGTGGCGAACCGGTGTGGCGTGTCCGTGTCGGCAGGCCTGTGTGAGGTTTGGCAGGCTTCGGTCGCCGACCCAGTGACCGATTTGGTACCCAGTTGGTCATGTGGTGTGAGGGCAGGGTCGCAGGCTGCCGCGGTTCCGTTAACCCACGGAATGATGCCCAACGCGATGGCAATGGGTTCGGGGGGTCAGCAAAATGCCTAGCGTTGTGTGTGCTTGTCATTCTAGACGTGCCAGCGAGTCTGCAGTGCGTGGTGCACGTTCGACAACATCGTAATTGCGCCACGTGGCAATCGTGTACGGTGTGCCCTGCTCCCATGTCGCCATGTGCCCCTCCAGCGGGAGGCAGCCAACAGCACAGGGGTATCGCCGATACAGCTTTCAATACTGCAGAACAGGGCATCTTCCCGTGGACGGTGCCGTGTTGACACGCCTACAAGCGACGACGTAGCTCACAAGGGTGCGCCGGTGCGAGCCATACGCGCCTGGCCGCCTGCCGGAACACCCTGTGAATCAACCCGCCCGGAAGCCCACCCAACGCCTGTGACGCGTGACAAAGGCCACGCCCAGAGACGAGCAGGCGAGCTCTCTCCAGCGTGCAATGTGCGACACGTAAAAGCACCACTCCGCGCAACTGTCAGTCAGGTGGCGGCCGCACAACCAAGCCACCCCTCTCCTCTGGACATGTGTCCAGTCGTGTACCTCAACTCTCCAACGCTTATTCCTCGATACTAGTTCAAGTCGATTCCCGCACAATCCTCATAGGTCGTAGCCCGTATGCGCGGTGCAGTCAGGCATAGCACGAACATCACGCCGACAGCGGGTGGACCCACAGCCATGCGCTTCCGCCACGTGTCTCGACATGTATGCCACAACGTGAGCGCTCCTGCGCCATCGGTTTGTCCACCCTCGCTTTGCAAGGAGCCACTACTCAGGTCACAGGTAAGCCGGCCCTCAAGGGCCCCCGCAATGCAACGACCTTGCACAACGACAATGCACATCAGCCCCTAAACCCAAACCCCTCAACACAGCACCCCTCCCTGCGCGCCGTGCCGCCCATGCCCACACAAGATACGCATGCACGCTCAAGACAGCATGTACACAACCTCAACAACACCACAGTACGCTAAGAACATTGACATCTACACCACCCGTGCGTTGCCTTCTCACACGAATCGCCTGCTCACGACAGCTGCGCCTGCGCCTGCAGCCCCCCGCCCAGGCTGGCGGACACCGTCCCCTTGCGCTCCACAGCCTCCCCACGGAGACTCTCAAGCAGCTCGAAGGACGCAACCTGCGTATCCAGGTAGCGAGGATGGTTATGGTGGTGGGGTTGGGGTCCTGTAAGGCGTACACCCCCGTGAGGCACTATGGCCCACTAGGTACACCCACGCACCCCCTCTCCCCACCTGCCAACACACCCACGCACCACCTCTCCCCCCACCTGGTTGAAGCCGTCCGACCACGAGATCTGCACCGCGTAGTTGCCCAGTGGGTTGACGGAGGTGGGCCGCACGTCGTCCGGCACCTCCTCGCGCTTGCGCTGGCCTGCGGGGCGTGTGGCAGGAGCGCGCGGGTCCAGGGCGGCACATAGTGAGAACGGATGCGGCGGCAGCAAGTGAGGAAGAACTGGGCGAGTGAGGTGATACGTTGGCGGGCGGCGAATGCGGGCGCGGTAAGACGCCAGCGTTGCGCTGGCCGCGGGGTGCTTATCTACGGTACGCGGGATGTGTTTGGTGGTGCGCCCATCTGCCTCCCAGGCTGCGGCGCCGCACGCACCCGTCCACTGAAGCGAATAACGGAACGTTTGTGAAGCGGAGGGCTATTCCAAATCAGGGGCACGGGACGCAACGGCTCAACTCGGCACCGGCCTAGGGCCTCGCGCGCTAACCCACCCGTCCACTCATCGATGCTGGTGGCAGAGGTGTCGTTGCGACGCACCACCAGGGGCGGCAGCAGGAACTCCTCCTCACCAGGCAGCTGGATCACCACGGCGTCCTGCAGGCGGAATGGATGTGCGGGATACTTGTTCACGCAGCGTTCAGTGCACGTTTGATACACACCAATGACACTTTGTTACCGTAACCTCCCTTGGGGGAGCGTGGGCTTGATGGGGCACCGTGGCCAAGTACGGCATGTGGGTGGTGGACCCTAGGTGATGCAAGCTCTCCATTACTCGCCGTGCCCCTGCCCCACGCGCCTCGCCTGAAGCTGTGATACGTCCAAGTCACCGTACCGTGTCTCGCATGAAGCTGCTCGCATACTCCTGCTTCCCCCACACCCGCACCCGCACCCACACCTACTCCGCACACCCACACCCTCACGCACCTGCTGCTGGTCGTAGGCCACCACCTGCCGCGAGGCGTTCCTGCCCCCCATCTTGGCCACCTCCCGCACCACCGCCGCGCCCAGCTCCATGAAGGTCTGGCTGGTGGGGCAGGTGGGGTCGGCAACCACCAGGGGCCGCCCGCCTGGGGGGCAGAGGGCGCCGGGAGCAGCAGGGAGGGAAGGGCTCGGTATGCTGTAAAAGAGTAAACCTCTCGGTGGCTGAAAGGCCAACCGGAAGCCAGGGGTTTCGCATGCCACCGGACTGCAGGGTTGCCGGCTTCTGTTGCACACCAGGGTTTTATCACAGGGTTTGGCAGGTACCGCGCAGTAGCTGCTGTAGCAAGTGGTCCGGCTTTCCCCGCCCTTCCGGCCTCACCGTCTCCCGCCGCAGACAGGTCTGGCACGATGGGGAAGCGCACCAGGTTGGGCAGCCCGAAGTCACGCTGGATGCGCTCGCCTGGCGGGTGAGGCGTGGGGGCAGAGGAACGGTGTTTGGCAGGAGGGACGGGAGGCGCAGCGAGTGGAGAACAAGGCTGCGGGTACCTTGAACGGCAGTACCGCATGCACTTACATGACAAGACAATCACCTAGCAGTAAACAGCATGAGCAGCAGCGGCCATTCCTGACATGCAGAACAGCGGGGAGGCCCTTAAAGCACGGGAACGCGGCGGCAGCCCCTGGCCCCCGACATCGCCCGCTCCCCTGCGCACCCGAGCCCTGTCCGAAGGGGAAGTAGCGCTTCCCCTCCGCCTCGAAGTACGACATGTTCTCCACCACCGCCACACACGGCACCATGAGCTTGGCGAACATGCGGATGCCCTGCGGATGGGTTCAGACAGTGTGTTGTGCAGAGAGGGGGACACGGAGCGGCACGGGGAAGCGGCAGGACGTGAGCAGGCGGTCATACTGCAGAAAAACCTACTTACTTTGCGTTGCCCTTGCACACATGGCATGCTGCTGCTCCTTGGCCCCAGCCGTGGGGTATGCGGCCCAAGGTTCCTTGGCAGGACGAGCGGAGCCCCCCGGGGCCTGCAACGACGTGCCCATAGCCCCCGTCCCTGCATCCCTACTTTCCGGCACCCCTACCCTCACGCCCCCCACCTTGGCCACGTCAATGAACGCCAGCTTCTGCGGGGTGGTGACGATGACGGCGGCCGAGAAGGAGATGGTCTGGCACATGGTGAGCTGGATGTCGCCGGTGCCGGGGGGGAAGTCCACCACCAGGTAGTCCAGATCGCCTGGAAAGGAGAGGAGGGATCACGGGGGCGAGATTGCTGACGGGGTTGTGTGGGCCGTGTGCTCGCGGCGCACATGGTGTGCATGTTGCCCTGATCCGCAAAGCCTCCTTGCACCGCCACCGGCATCCGGTGGAGATGCCCCTCTGCGAACGTGCACCCAGCACGTCAACCTGCCTTCGGGCCCGCTGATGCGACAGCCTGGCCCATCCCACCCTCCGGGACGCACCACCCCGCTGCACCCCGCACTCCAACCCACCCCATCTGCCCCCGTGCAAAACAAGCGTACAAAACCTCCCTCCCCCCACACACCGCTTCCTCTACTTGCCCCTCCCACCGCCCTCCGTCCCCTTCCCCTTTACCCACCCCACGCCGAGGTGGTGAGCAGCTGCTGTATGAGGCCCGACACCATGGGCCCCCGCATGATGGCACTGCCCTGCCCCGCGAAGCCGAACGACACCACCTTGACGCCCTCGTACTCCACCGGGTAGATGGCCTTGGTGGCCGCGTCCATTTCCAGAACCTGGGGGACAGGGGCGGTACGGTACGGGAGGGGGCCCGGGCGTTACGCGCGCGGGAATAAGAAGAGTGGGAAGGAGGGTCCGGCTGGGGGCCAGGTGTGGACAAGCAAGCGACGGACACGGCCGGGGGCCAAGTAGAACGCACTTGCAGCCCTGCATCCGAGCCAAGAAGCGCGGGTGGGGGTTTACTAGCTCGCCCAACGTCTCCAAGGCGACAATCACACGCGGTCAGACACCAACGCGCCAGTACTACTGTACCGCCCACCTTGACGGGCGGGTCCACCATGAGCGGCAGCGAGGGGCCGTACACGTCGGCGTCGAAGATGCCAACCTGCGCACAGCATGCGGAAGGGGCACCAGTCCCAGGATGGACAACAGGACCAACAAGCCGCTAAAGGAGTCCACGGGCCGTTAGGCCCCGGCCCTCCCGATTCCGCTCCATACGGTACCGGTACTACAACTGCGTGGCTCCACACCACGCAAGGCCCGGTACTGCGGTAGCTACCCTCCTTCGCTTTCCTGCCCATCCTTTACTACGGTACTGCACCGTAGAAATACGCGCGCATGCTAAGATGCGCCCCAGACCCGACTTCCAGACCCGACCCCAGACCCCCTACCCGCCTCGGCCTTCCCCCCCACTCCCCCCCACCTTGGCCCCCATCTGCGCCAGCGTGTATGCCAGGTTGACCGACGTGGTGCTCTTGCCCACGCCGCCCTTGCAGGACGACACGGCAATGATGTGCCGTACGCCCGCCAGGCCCCCCGGCCGCCCGCTCTCCGGCAGCAGCGGCTTGGCGGGCTGAGCGGTCAGCGTCACGCGCACGTCCGTCACCCAGGGGAGGTCCTACGGCGGGAGTACGACATGGACGTTGGGTGCGTCGACGACGGCGGTGTGCTGGATACCACCTGGTCCGTGACCCGAATGCAATGCGCCCCGAAGGAAGGCGCAAGCCGCAGAGGGCTCAGGGTGGGACGTTGAGGAGGTAGGACCTGCTGCCAAGCCACTGTCCTGGGAGTCAGTGTCTGTCCGGGCCTGTCCTGCACACTGCATGAGGTCCAGCGAGTCCTGCCCCCGCGCCCCCTCTCCCGCTGCCCCGGCCCCCTGGCCCCCGGCCTTGCCCCATGTCCCCTGCCGCGGCCCAATGGCTCCAAGGGTGCTGCATCCACGCCTGCTGTACGCACCTTGGCCGTGATCATTCGCTCCCTCTGCCCTTCCGTGCGCCGTCCCCACATGCCCACGCTCTCCGACCCAACCGTTCCACGCCACCGTGGCCCTGCCTGCCCCCGCGCCTCGCCACGTGCCCGCTACCCCCCTTCACCGTATCCCGATCACCTTAACCATCTACACTCATGGTCCCTGCCTCCCTCACCCCGGCTCCCAGCTCACCTTGACCACCTGCGTGCTCTGCCGCTGGAACATCTCCTTGACGGGGCAGGCGGGGGTAGTCAGCTCCAGGGTAAACGCCACGATGCCTGCCGTGCGCGTGGGGGAAAACGCGTGTGGCGCCAGGGAAAGGCACGCCGTGTGCACCAGCACAACAGGTCCGCGTACCAGCCTTACGCCCCTGAGCGGCAATGCTGACTGCGCGTGATACGGTAGCCAATGTCTAGATACATGTGGCCGCATGGGCCTTGTGCCCAGAGGTCATTCGAAGCGCACCCCTCCCTCGCCGCACCCGCCCGCCGCACTCCCGGGGGCGTGTAGCATGTACGGATCCCGGGGGCGTGCGTACGCCTGCCAGAACCAGGCAGCCACATCGCGCCCTGCGTGGCTGCTGTCCCCAGCTGCTGAACGTCGCTCCACGATTGCTGCTGGCACAACCAGCCCACGGTGTGCAAGCAGCTGGGCTCGTGCGCCGTGCGTAGCTCTGACTGCCGCAGCCCTGCCTGTGACAGCCTTCCCCCAGCCCGGCCCCCCCGGGGTGCTACACCCCTGCAGCTACCTGCAGCTTCGTCCACCGCCAGTTCCTTTACAAAGCCGCACGCCACGATGTCCTCCCCGAAGTCGGGGTCAATCACCTGGCGCAGCTGCCGCAGCACCTCCCCCGCACGGCCGGGGGCCGACATGATGGGTGGGGTGGAGGTGGGAGGCGCGGCCTGGAGGGTGGGATGTGTGGTTGGAGTGAGGGTACAGGGATGGGGGTCGGGTCGGAGGGGTGTAGGAGGTCGGCGGCGAGGTTGGGAAGCGTGGGTTGGGGTCTCCTTCGGCTGCGGGCCGACCGGTGACTCACAAGCGGGCCCCCGCTTAAGCCCGTGCAAATTGACATCGCGCTGTACATACAAGAGGCGGTGCATGCGAATACCCTGCAATTGCAAGCTAATTGCGCTGTCGCTGTTGGTGCTGAAGTAGCACCCTCGCATACGGCTTGCTTACCGTTGCTGCATTCAATCGCACACTGCGTGTGGAGAAACCCATATGGGTGCTCACGAAATCCGCAGGTGCAGCGCTGCGCAAGCGCGGCGCTCCATGGGTCCTTGCCACAGGCGCAGCGACACGGCCAGCGGACCCCTGGCCAACCGGCCGGTGTTGCACCTGTCAAAAGGCTTCAGTTGTCAGCGCGTGCTGGGTTTCTTGATGCCTTACTGTGGCGACGCGAAAAACTGGACGACGTGCTAAGCTGAGCTAGATCTAGATCCCTACCTTTGCACTGCGATGCAACATCTGCATTTTTCTTCAATAATGCTTACACGCCGGACGTAGTGCACTGGGAGCGAGCCTTAAGGTGACAGGCAAGGTAGCGCAACGACTCAATTGTGCCTCCGCCAGTGCGCAGAGCAGCGCATGATAATAAGAATATTGACTGATAGCATTCGTAGTATTCGACATTGGCAATTCACCCTCATCATGCCGTTGTTCGTTAGCCGTTGACCCGGCGCCACAAAATGTTCCCGAGTCGGAGGCGGCATGCTAGTATCGTGCCTCAGTCGCAGTCACAGTGGGAACCCGTGCCGGTCCAGATCCTCTTGTAATAATGCGTGACTTCATGTGACCTGGGGAGCATGCAACTCGGCCTCGCTCGTAACACTAACATAGGCATGGGGGTGCGACCCCATCGCGACCCCTACGGTACGGCACTG
>VFQN01006443.1_pt1 | contig 13398 bp, 12 predicted proteins | sample 3512371 | NCBI WGS metagenome assembly VFQN01 (sample SAMN10412370, study PRJNA504923) | tailings metagenome | isolation source: Replicate 2 from Balatoc abandoned mine | place: Philippines: Itogon, Benguet | collected 2017-08-28
AGATAATTCAACAAGTGCATGAATCCTACTGTGTGCAATCTTTTGTTAAAAAGAGGAATAACATGCAGCTTATTTACTGTTAGACGAACTTATCGCTGTTTTTGGAAACGCTTATCTGTTAAGGTTTTCAAAAAAGCAACCAAGTCCGCTTTTTCCTGTTTGCTCAAGCTTAAAGGCTCGGCGAGTGTACTGTCGATATTGATAGGATTCAATACAAAAGCTCCGGGATTATTGTAATATTCTACCACTTCTTCTAAAGTCTGAAACATACCGTTGTGCATATAAGGAGCCGTTAGGGCTATATTTCTCAACCCTGGGGTTTTAAATTTTCCCAGATCTTCTTTTTTTCGTGTGATCAGATAACGACCTGAATCATTCAGCGCATAGCCATCAAAGAGTCCAATATTTTTGAATTGATCATCCGTAAAATCGGGTCCGCGATGACAATCAAAACATTTGGTTTTATCACTGATGAATAATTTCCTTCCTCTTTCTTCTGATTCAGTAAATGAAATCAAGTCATCCATATAAGCGTCAAATCGACTACTATCTGTTTCCAGTGTACGTTCAAAAGCGGCGAATGCCGCACCTAGATTTTTACTATTGGGTAAAGCTTTAAAAATTCTGAGGAATAGTTTTCTGTATTCACTATTGGCATTTAATCTAGCCACCGCCTCTTTAATGGGAAGTCCCATTTCATCCGGATGAGAGATGGGCATCAGTGCCTGTTCCTCCAATGATGCAGCTCTTCCATCCCAGAAAAAATAGGGACGATTTTTCATGTTGAGTACCGAAGGCGTATTTCTGGTGGTAGCACGTCCTTCAATACCTCTACTAAATGCAGTGGTATCTGAAAAACCGTATTCCGGTAGATGACAGCTCGCACAACTAATGCTGTTGTCTTTGGAGAGTATTTTATCGTTAAAGAGTTTTTTACCCAGTGCTGCTTTTGTAGTGATAGGTGCCGGGGTGATAAAAGCAGAAACAGCGGCGATACCTGCAATCAACAAAAAAACACATCCGACTGTTCTTCTCATATTGCAAAAATAGTTCACAATCGGATTGTTCTTTTCTGATTTATTTTTGCGGCTTAATAACCTGATAAAATCATCGTGTATGCTTTTAACGTCTGATAACAAGTGGAAAAAATTGATTGTGATTGGAGATCGGGTATTGGTACGCCCATCGAAGCCGGATGAACAAACAGCCAGTGGCTTATACCTGCCACCAGGTGTTCAGGAAAGGGAAAAAGTACAACAAGGATATATCATTAAAACAGGTCCAGGTTACGCCATTCCCATGCCTGTAGATGATGAGCCCTGGAAAACAGAAGATGAACAGGTAAAATATGTTCCCTTGCAAGCCAAAGAAGGCGATCTCGCCATATTCTTACTAAGTGGTGCCACAGAAGTGATGTACGAAAATGAAAAATACTTCATCGTTCCTCAAAGTGCAATTTTGATGTTGGAGAGGGAGGAGGAGTTGTAGTGGGTGGTCCATAGTCCATAGTCGATGGTCCATAGTAGATCTAAAAAATTTCCTAAACCATTGACCATGGACTATGGACCATCTACTATGGTCTCCCAAACAATTTCTTATAACTCTCTTCATCCATATACTCCAAAATATCTCCCGGTTGACAATCGAGTATGCGGCATATTTCTTCTAGGGTGGAGAAGCGGATGGCTTTGGCCCTGCCACTTTTTAGGATGCTCATATTGGCAATAGTAATGCCCACCCGTTCACTAAGTTCGGTTAGACTCATCTTTCGTCTGGCAAGCATGATATCTAAGTTTACAACAATGGGCATCAGATGGTAAGGTCTTGTTCAGTTTTTAGTTTGTAGGCTTCGGTGTAAACGGCGCTAAAGATAAAGAGTATCAATCCAACGTATGTATCAGGTAAAATGGAAACATCATTTCTTAGCAAGTAAAAATCTCCATTGGTTCTAGATAACACTTCTGTTTTTAAAAATGCACGTTGTATTATTTCACTAATCGTAGAAAAGGCAAATACAATGCCGCCGTAGAATATGTATTTCCCAATTTTACGATGATAGGTATTCCCTTTTTCAACGGTTTTTATAATGAGTAATACAAGTACAGCTAGTAAACTCATGCAAACAGCTTCTTTTGTTTTTTGTGATAATAAAGCTCTTTGCCACCAAGAAAAATCTTTAATCTCAAAATCACCTTTAAAATGTAACGAAGAACCTTCAAATTGTTTGATAGGTTGCTTGCTTAAAGTACTTCCCTCTTTTGGTGCTACTTGAACAATAAAGCGATCATCGTTATAGCTCTGGATTCCCGAAACCACTGTAATGATATTGATCAATGACATTACTAATACGATCCATGCGATTGTTTTGTATAGTTTCATTATCGGAAGATTTGAATATTAAATAGTAAGTTCTTGTTCTTGTTTCAGGTGAAATGCATTTTTGTACAATCTACCTACCCAAAGTATTCCGATACCAAGCCAGAATTGTAAAGGAAACATTACATAGCCAGTTCTACGAAACATAAATTCGTTATTCGTTAGTTTTTTAATTTCTGGGATGGCATAAAAAAATATCCTTGTGATATCTAATAACCAGAAAATCATTAGTGACCAACCTATGTATTGTATCCAATGACTGATATCTTTCTTAAACAAAACCTGGCTATGTACATGGGGTAGAAGTTTTAAAATGATTGTAGATAAAACAATTAGTAATAGACAACTTAATATATCGAATTCAAGAAACTGCGTGGGTATTAATAGCCGTTGTAAAAAACTGGTATGAGTAATGATGAAGTTACCAGAGATCTGGATTGCTCCACTACTATAGGTTTTGTAATTACTATCATATAAGGTAGACTCCAAAGTTGGCTGAACCGGTACGGTCATTTTACTATCATCATTTAATGTCATGATAGCCAATAAGGAACAAAAAATGATCATTGTCCATGCAGTGAATTTGATCCTTGTGTACATGGCTTGCTCTTTTAATGGTTGGTATTTCTTAAACATATCAGATAGTTAGGTTTTGCTCTTGTTGTAATTGATATCCCTTTCTGAATGCATATCCCAAACAAAAAGCGATAAGCCCATAAATAATTTGATTTGTACTTTCTGCAAAAAAGCTTTCGTAACGTAAATAAAATGCCTCATCAATATAAGCGCCAAAGTAGTGGTCTCTTATGTACGACATGATCATTACAAGCACAATGCTACCCCATTCGCAAGCTGCAATAATGTACAGTCTTCGGTACGTTTTTTTTCTAAATGCTTCCTGATTGACAATGTCTTCAATAATGCGAATGATTTGTAATACTACACCCCATAGCAATACCAATCCAATTAATATCCCGATAGGAGCCATGATGATTTGATACCAAGTATATTGACTTTTACTAACCCTAATGAATAACTCCCTTTTTTCCTCAGATGGATCATATATTTTATCAGAAAGATCTCGCAGATCTACTCGTAATGGTTTTGTTTCATAGCGACCATAAATCCTATGTCTGATGGAATCCCGTTTTGTTATAATCGGATATCTCAAAAAAGTAGTATCATTTTTTCTGAATGTACTGTGATCTCTTTTTAGGTAGTATTCACCCAAACTGATGAAGTAGGTAGTATCTGGGATGTATTCGAGAGTTTGCTGACCGTACGCACTATCATAAATGATAATAGCTTTTTTTTCCCTTTTATAAAATCCTGTGAGACCAAATCCCCAGCCGCTCAAGAAGAGATTATTAGCAGATTTCTCTAGCGTTTGCATGTTTTTGATACTATCAGCCAAACGTTGATAGAGGAAATGCGGTAAACTGTCACTAATAGACATTAACTGCTTTTCATAAGGATCCGGTTCATAATCCGAAATGATGCTCTCGTTGTCTAACCATTCGAATTTTGGTTGTCCTATTTCTGGCCAAATAATAAGGGCCAATAGATATAAGCCTAGGCAAAGAATGATGATTCGAAAACCTATTGAGATCCAATCTATGAAACGCATAAGCAAAATTTGAATGCTAAATAATTATTTTTTATCGAAAAACAATAAAATATAATAAAAAAAATTATTGTCTTGGCATGGTTCATTTATTTAAATTGAGGCATAAATCAGAGAAAATGGCAGACAAACAGGCTTTTATACAATCAGTAACAACGGGTTATACATTTAAAGGTGAGCATGTAAAAATAGGTATGGGGATGTTGGATGGTGAAGTAGTAGAAGGCGCGTCTATTTCATTGCCCTTAAAAACATTGAACCGTCATGGTCTTATTGCCGGTGCAACGGGTACTGGGAAAACAAAAACACTTCAACTGATCAGTGAGTATTTAAGTGATAATAGTGTACCTGTTGTATTGATGGACATCAAAGGAGATCTCAGTGGTATTGCAGCTGCAGGAACAACTAATGAAAAATTAGTCGAACGTAGCAAAAAACTAGGAGTTGAGTTTTCGCCTGCAGCTTTCCCTGTAGAACTGCTCACTTTAAGTAAAGAACCCGGCGTTCGTTTGCGCGCTACGGTTAGTGAATTTGGTCCGGTTTTATTGAGTAAAATATTAGGATTGAATGATACACAAGGAGGTCTGGTAGCAGTGATCTTTAAATATTGTGATGATCATCAAATGCCTTTGTTAAATCTGAAAGACTTTATCAAAGTGTTACAATACATCGGTAATGAAGGGAAAGCTGAGGTTGAAAAGGAATATGGTAAAATATCTACTACATCTACCGGAACCATTCTTCGCAAAGTGATTGAACTACAGCAGCAAGGAGCAGATATTTTCTTTGGTGAAAAAAGTTTTGAAGTAGAAGACCTGATGCGTATCAGTGATGATGGTAGAGGAATGATCAATGTATTACGTGTAACGGATATGCAAGACAGACCTAAACTCTTTTCTACGTTCATGTTACAATTATTGGCTGAGTTGTATGCCAGTTGTCCGGAAGAAGGTGATATGGATAAACCCAAGTTGGTTTTATTCATTGATGAAGCTCATTTGGTGTTCAATGAAGCTTCAGAAGCTTTGTTACAGCAGATTGAAACTGTTATCAAACTCATACGATCAAAAGGCATTGGTATTTTCTTTTGTACCCAGAATCCGCAAGATATACCTGCTGCCATATTGAGTCAGCTTGGATTAAAGATTCAACATGCATTGCGTGCATTTACGGCTGCAGACAGGAAAACAATCAAACAAGCCGCAGAAAATTTTCCGGAAACTGAATTTTATCAAACGGATGAGTTGCTTACACAATTAGGTATTGGAGAAGCGTTTGTGACTTTATTAAATGAGAAAGGGATTCCCACACCATTGGTACATACCATGTTATGTGCACCTAGAAGTAGGATGGATGTATTGACAGATGCAGAAATTGATCAGTTGGTAAACTCAAGCAAACTTGCCGCCAAATACAGTAAAGAAATCGATAGTGAAAGTGCCTATGAGATATTGACTGCTAAGTTGGAAGAAGCAGCTGAGAAATCAAAAGAAATAGAGGATTCCAAAGAGCCTGGAAGACCTAAAAAGGAAGAAAGCTTTTTTGATAATCCCGTTGTTCGTCAGGTAGGAAGAACGGCTGCCAGTGTGATTACCAGAAGTTTATTGGGTGCATTGGGATTGGGCGGAAGATCCAGATCTACCAAAAGAAGATGATTATTATTTCGGCAAGGATACTTGTCCGTCTTCACTAATCATCAAAACTCCTTCTGTTTGTAGAAAATCTAAAACAGTCCAAACCTTTTCTTTTGAGAAAGTTGATAATTGTATAAATAGTTCATCAATAGATCTGTTAATACCTAAGAGTGCGTTTTTAATACTTTTTTCAATAAGGCTAAACTCTTGAGGGCTTAACTCTTTTTTCTTTTTAATCAAACAATGATCGCAAATGCCGCAGGTAGATAAATCTGTATCGCCAAAATAATTACCAATAAACTGACTTCTACAAGTACTAGAATCGTTGATGTAACGAATCATATCTTGGACCCGAGCAGTGTAATTTTTTTTTCTTGCATGATAAGCATCAAGATCAATATGTAAATATTTAGCAGGTGCACGGTTTAGTAAATAATGAATTTGTGGGGATTCTTTTTTTGGTAAATATTCAATGATTCCATAGGCTGCTAATTCCTTTAACTGTTGTTGAATATTACCGGATTCAGTTCTCATTACTTTTGCGAGTGATGATTCAAATACGGAAACGCGATTATCAAAAATACCTTCATAAGTACGGAGTAATACTTTAATCAAAGTTTCTAATGAAGGTTGAGCGTTTTCAAATGCATACAAAGTCTCCTTATCAGTAGTGAACATCACCTGTGAAGGAAGGAAAATACTTTCTGCGAAACTGATATGTCCTTCCTGTTCTAATACTTTTAAAGTATTGATTACAGTAGTGGTATCGAGTTTAAAATTTTCAGTGAACTGTCGTAAGTCAAAATCAAAATAAGAGCCCTCGCCTGAGCCAACTGGCAATTGAAAAAAATCTGCAAGCGATTGGTAAATAGATTGAATGGTAGCAACAGGTGGGAACTTTTTATCGGGTAACTCCTGTAACTGAAGCACATCATTAGGATGATATAACAACACTGCGAAAGCTTTTTTGCCATCACGTCCGGCGCGACCTGCTTCTTGATAATAATTTTCTAAACAATCAGGTACATTATAATGAATGACTGAACGAACAGAAGGTTTGTCGATTCCCATTCCAAAAGCATTGGTGCAAACCATTACTCGAACTTGATCCTGAATCCAAGCTTTTTGTTTTCTTTCTCTTTCTTCCTGTGTTAATCCGGCATGATAGAAATCTGCTGAAATCCCTTGTAATTGTAATAGTTGACAAACTTCTTTTGTCAATCTTCTGCTATTGGTATAAACAATACTACTTCCAGGAACTCCTTGTAGAATTTGTATTAGTTTATTGATTTTACTTTCTGTTTCAAAACAGCTATAAGAAAGCGCAGCACGCTCAAAAGATTGACGAAAGACCGCTGCATTTGCTAGTGCTAGTTTTTGAATGATATCTTCTTTTACTTTTTCGGTTGCAGAAGCAGTGAGCGCTATGATGTTGACATCTTCCAACTCCTCACGAAGGGCAGCGATCCGTAAATAAGGAGGTCTGAAATCATAACCCCATTGTGAGATGCAATGTGCTTCATCAACAGCGATCAGACTAATATCTAAGACCGATAAATATTCTTTGAATAAAGCAGATTCAATTCTTTCCGGAGATACATACAGAAATTTATAATCACCGTGAGATGCTTTTTGCAATACTGATTTTACTTCGGTATATGTCATTCCACTGTTTAATGAAGCAGCCGCTATTCCTTTTTCGGTTAAGTGTGATACTTGATCTTGCATCAAAGCAATCAATGGACTAATCACCAGACAAAGTCCATCCATTAACAGCGCAGGTACCTGAAAGCAAATCGATTTTCCCCCGCCAGTTGGTAATAAAGCCAGCGTATCTTTTCCATCTAATACTGACTGAATAATCTCTTCCTGCATCGGTCGAAATTGATCATGCTTCCAGTAGTGTTGAAGGATGGAGAGAGGACTTTGCATTATTTTAATAAGCTGTTGTGATTTTAATGGGAAGGTATTTTAAAAAAGAAATGATACAGAATAATTATTTTGGTTTTTTTAAAAACCACAGAGTTGCACGGAGTTTGGCACAGAGTAACACGGAGTGTGTAAGTTAAACTCTGCGAAACTCTGTGCCAAACTCTGTGTAACCCTGTGGTTAAAAAGTATCTAAGCGACTTTCTTAAAATTCAAACGAACCGAATTTACAGCGAGTACAACATCGCTCAAACCCATTACCAAGGCACCAAAGGTTGGGTTGAGGTAACCAAGCGCTGCAACAGGGATCGCTACTATGTTATATGCAAATGCCCAGAAGAGATTTTCTTTAATGGTGATATAGGTATGTTTGCCCAATCCAAGTGCCAGCGGTAAATTTTTCAATCCATGATTCATTAATACTACTTGTGCACTTTGCATAGCCACTTGTGTGGAGTCGCTTAGTGAAATACCTACCGTTGCTTTAGCTAGTGCAGGTGCATCATTAATACCATCACCAACCATGGCTGTGGGTACTTCCTGATTGAATTGTGCGATTTTTTCAAGCTTGTGCTCTGGGGTTTGCTCTCCTATGATCAAATCAATACCCAAAGTTCTTCCTACCTGTTCACATTTTTCTTTTTTATCTCCACTAAGTAATATGGTTTTGATGCCTCTATTTTTAAGGGAATTGATGACATCTTTCGCTTCAGTTCTTATTTCGTCAGCAACATCAATCCATCCTAGCAATTCATTGTTGCGAATGATGTAAACATTGTGAGAGTAATCGTTTGTAAGTGTTATAGCAGCTTTGAATGAACCTGCTACATAAGTATTTCCATCTTTATCAGTCGCGTGCATTCCCAACCCCTTTACCTCTTCAATTTTTGCCCATCTGATCTCTTCTTTACTCTTCCAGTTTTTACTGATTGCGCTGGCGATGGGATGGTTAGAATATTTTTCCAGTGAAAAAGCAATTTGCCTGAATTGTTCCGGAGTAATGTTGTTGGTGAGTACTCTTTCTTCAACAATAGTAAAATGTCCTGTAGTCAGCGTGCCCGTTTTATCGAATACCACTTGTTTGATACTTTTGAAAATCTCCAAACTTTTTGCATTCTTAAATAAAATACCATTACGAGCTGCTCGTCCGAGGCCTACAGCAATAGCCGCGGGTGTTGCTAATCCCATTGCACAAGGACAAGAAATTACAAGCACTGCGATACCTCTTAATAAACTGGCACCGAAACCAATATCAGTTGCGAAATAGTTGATCAATACTGTAATGACTGCAATACTCACCACTGTTGGAACAAAGATGGCACTGATCTTATCTGCCAGTTGTTGTACCGGTGGTTTTTCAGATTGAGCATCTCTTACCAGTCGCAGAATATTTGCAAGTACCGTGTCTTCCCCAACGGCTGTTACATAAGCTTTGATGGTACCACTTTCCAGTATACTTCCTCCAATTAAGTGGTCATTCATTTTTTTGAAGACAGGAATACTTTCACCTGATATAATGGCTTCATTGATTTGAGCTTCTCCCCATAATATTTTACAATCCATCGGTACCTGTTCACCGCTCTTGATTAATAACAGGTCACCCACTTTCAAGCTGGTACTTTCTACCGGAAAAACATGTTCCTGGTGCTGGTCATCATAGGCGATCATATTCGCCATAGATTTTTGTGTAACCGCTAGTTTTTTTAGAGCAGCTTGTGTAGTTTCTACTGAGCGATCTTCCATCCAGTTTCCCAGAAATACCAGTGTGATGATGGTGGCAGCTGTTTCATAAAATAAAAATTCTTCTGCTCTGCCAATAAGTGTGCCATATAAACTATAGCCAAATGCCGCAACAGAACCAAGGGCAATTAGAACGTTCATATTAGGGATACCCTTGAGCAGACTTTTAATAGCACTTCTACCAAAGAAATCCATTCCAACCATAAAAACAGGAATGGTAAGTCCAAGTTGTACATAAGGATTCATCAGAAAATGAATATGTACACCTGGAATCATGTGTAGCATCAATGGAGCTGTGAATACAAAACAAAACCAGAAGCGTTGTAAGTGATTAGAGAATAAACGCTTTGCTTTTTTTGCAGAATTGTTGATCTCATCATTCTTCACCGTATATCCAAGTCCGTTAATACCTTTTGCGATTTCTTTTGGAGAACTATTTTCAGGCAATTCAAAACTCACATCGCCTCCTATAAAATTTACTTTCACATTTTGCATACCCTGCGACTGCAGGTATTTATTCACTGTAAGCGCGCAATTGGTACAGGTCATACCTTCCACTTTCCAATTCACTTTTTCCATAATCAATATTGTGGGGTTGAGGTTAATGAATCACAAATTTACCAAATAGCAGAAGCGACCTCTTTCGATTTGAGAAGAATATTTCTACATCATGGTTGCAAGAAAGGTGAAAAGTGAAAGGTGAAAAGTGAAAAGCATATCTCCTACCATGGACTATGGACTATCGACCATGGACCATAGTCGATAGTCCATGGTAAAGAAACCGTTTTCACCTTTCACCTTTCACTTTTCACCCCTCTTCTCGTTACCTTTGCCCCATGGATGCAATTTTTGGATTAGCACAGATACGGGAGGTTGCAAAAGCGCTTTGGGTGTCTGGCAAGAAACATAAAGTATGGGCTTTTCATGCTGAGATGGGTACGGGGAAAACAACTTTCATTCATGCACTTTGTGAATATTTGGGTGTAACAGATGCGGTGAGCAGTCCAACTTTTGCTATCGTTAATCAATACCAAAGCAAAGAGGCAGGTGTTTTATTACATATGGATTGGTACCGCTTGAAAGATGAAGAAGAAGCGATTGAAGCAGGAATAGAAGATCAATTGAATAGCGGTGATTACTGTTTGATCGAATGGCCAGAGAAAGCAACCGGACTTTTACCTGATGATACGTTTCATATCTACATAGAAATACTTGATCCTTCTACCCGACGTTTATACACAGATGTAACAGCTGTTTGATTCTGCATGGAATGTATTAACTTTATTAGCTGAATTTTATCAGCTATTATAAACAATAAGATCCATTTTCCATCCAACTTATAACCCCACATGGCTACCAGTAAACCTTCTATCAGCACTTCATTCGCTTATGAAACATTGGAAGAGACCCTTGACATTAAACCTCAAGGTGCAAAATTGCATATTGGTATTCCCAAAGAGATCGCTTTCCAGGAAAACAGGATTGCACTTACACCGGATGCTGTTGGGGTGTTGATTTCAAACGGACATCAAGTGGTGGTAGAGCATGGAGCAGGAGAGGGCAGCCATTATTCCGATCGTGATTATTCTGAAATGGGAGCCACCATTGTATATGATCGTGCTGAAATTTTCAAATGTCCCATACTTGTCAAAAGTGCTCCCCCGGTTGCAGAGGATATGCCTTTGCTGCAAATGAATCAAACCATTATTTCTCCCATACATCTTTCTGCATTAAGAAAAGAATACATTGAAAAGATGATGGAAAAGAAAATCACTGCATTGAGTTTTGAAAACTTCAAAGATGCCAGTGGTACTTATCCAATTGTAAGAAGTATGAGTGAAATTGCGGGTAGTGCGGTGATGTTGATTGCCGGACAATACCTCAGCAGTTTTAATAAAGGCAAAGGTGTTTTATTGGGAGGTATCAGCGGCATTCCACCTACCAAGGTAGTGATTGTTGGTGCTGGTATTGTAGGTGAATTTGCAACCAGAAATGCATTGGCATTGGGTGCTTCAGTGAAAGTGTTTGATAACAATGTATATCGCTTAAAGCAATTGCAAAATAATTTGGGACAAAGAATCTGGACTAGTGTATTAGAACCACGTATTCTTTCGAAACAATTAAAAACCTGTGAAGTAGCAGTAGGTGCGTTGAGCAATGAGTTTGGAAGAGCGCCGGTTGTGGTAACGGAAGAGATGGTTGCTGCCATGCGCCCGGGAAGTATCATTATTGATGTAGCGATTGATCGTGGCGGTTGTTTTGAGACCAGTGAATTAACCAGTCACCAGCATCCCACATTTGTAAAACATGACGTCATACACTATTGTGTACCCAATATTCCAAGTGGTTTTGCGAGAACAGCGAGTCAGGCCATTAGCAATGTGCTCATGCCTTTGATTCTTGAAGTGAGTGATGAAGGCGGATTGGAAGAAATGGTATGGCACAACTTCAACCTCAGAGAAGGTATTTATATGTTTAAAGGGGCGCTGACCGATTTCTATATCAGTCAAAAATTTGATCTCAAGTTTACAGACCTGAATTTATTGATCGCCAGCCGCCGTTAATTTGATTTTTTAGGGAGATGAGCAATTACCTCGATCTCTAGTTTAGCCTCCGCTACGAACAAGCGACTAATCTGTACCCATGTTGCTGCAGGGTAATCGCCTTTGTACATTTCTTTTCTGGCTTCATTGTGTGTTTTCATCGCTTCAATATCTGTGGTATATAGATTTTCTTTTACCACATTTTGTAGCGTAGCGCCAAATGCTGCCAGACTTCTTTCAATGGTTTGGTACACTCTTTTGATAGAAGCTGGGGTAATATCTCGCGCAACAGTTCCCGAAACATAGATCACGTTGTCTACTTTCACAGCCTGCGTGTAACCTGTACTTGTATCTTGCTCTGCATTAAAATGAAACTTCTTTTTTTCAATAGTATTATTTGTTTGAGCGCTCGCTGATATTCCAGCCAGCAGTATTAATGTCATGAATATCCATTTCATATGCTTCTTTTTTGTGAAAGTAGAAAGAAGCAGTATCCATCGAATATAAAATGGTATGAAATGCAATGGTGAATGTTGGATGGTAAATAGGGAGACCTAATTATTTTCTCTTGTCGAAAAATTAAATCGGTACTTCTAAGACTAAGCCGGGAAACTGATCTTGCCCATACTAACAGCCGGAATACCATTTCTGCCTGCGCCTAGTGCTACTTGTCCGCCAGCCACAGCCTCATTGGCGAGAATAGCAAATAAAACAGCCTCTTTCGCATCAGGATTTACCTCCAGTTCTTGTGTATCTCTGAAAAGAATACCGGGTAATTGATCATGTATATGTTGCATGAGTAATGGATTGTGCATACCACCACCACTGGTGTACACAACAAAGTCTTTTCTATTCGTCATACAACGATGTAAAGCATCTACAATCATATCTGCAGAAAATCGATTGAGTGTTGCCATGATATCTCCATGCGATAAACCATTAGCACCAGCTTTTTGCATTGCATTATTGAGATACTCAAGATTGAATAATTCTGGTCCAATCGTTTTTGGAAAATCATTGGTGAAGAATTCATTGTCTTTTAATGCATTTAATAATGCATCATGAATTTTTCCTTCTTTTGCTATGGCTGCATTTTCATCAAAATATTTACCGGGAAAATGTGCTTGTACATAAGCATCCATCAAAGTGTTTCCAGTGCCTACATCAGTACTAAACACTTCTGCAACGTCTAATCCGGAAGGGAGATAAGTAAAGTTGGCAATGCCTCCGATGTTGAGCATGATCCGGTTTTCTTTCCGACTACTAAAGATGAGATAATCACCATATACAGCCAGAGGAGCTCCTTCGCCACCGGCAGCCACATGTTTTTGTCTGAAGTCACTAAGGGTAATGATACCTGTTTTAACGGCGATGTGATCACCATCACCTATTTGTAAAGTGGCATTATCAAATTCATCATCTGGGTGTAACAACTTTGGTGCATGATAAATCGTTTGTCCATGACTTGCGATCAAATCCACCGAAGAGGGTTCTATCTTCCATTTTTTCAAACAACTTAAAATGATCGATGCATGTTCTGTTCCTACCCAAG
>VFQN01006444.1_pt1 | contig 13391 bp, 7 predicted proteins | sample 3512371 | NCBI WGS metagenome assembly VFQN01 (sample SAMN10412370, study PRJNA504923) | tailings metagenome | isolation source: Replicate 2 from Balatoc abandoned mine | place: Philippines: Itogon, Benguet | collected 2017-08-28
TGAAATGAGTGACATGAAGCATCATAAGAAAATCAATCAAAACTAAACAAAGAAGTTTCGATTTTTCGCAATGCTTTAATATAAGTAGTAGTAATAAGATAATATTCATAGAAAATTGCACAGAAAAGAGTTGGTAGTTTATTTCTAGGAGGGGAGGAATAGTAGCTAAGCAGTATCAGTGTGATTCATAAAATTCTCTAAAAAGAAGCGCACGAAGGCAAGCAAGAAAGCAAGCAAACAAACAAACAAACAAACAATCATTATGAAAGACATCAATAAATTTGTGAAGTGATCTATAGGAAAGAACAAAAAACAAACAAAGAAACAAAGCAAAACAAAGAACATAAAACAAACAAAAGTTTAAGAAACAAAGTCTTTTCTGATCGCTTTAGGTAGAGGTAGTAGGTATACGCAAGGTTCATTGGGGATTAATTATCCTCAAAGATAAAAGATTATTAACATTCATACAGTTTAGAATATTCTTAAAATTGGAATACTTCTTCATGGATATCAATTCGTACACGATTTCTTACCTCTGATTTATTCACACAATTATGAACATCATTAATCAGAGTAGTTGGACCACATACTAATACACCAACACGACTCTTTCTTCCACTACATCCTGTAACTTTTCCTTCTTGAGGTGTGGAAGAGACATGCTCTGATACTGCATTGAACAATGCATTCATATCAACACGACCCTTATTCCATCGTTTCTTCTGGGAAGTACCTGCTTCAATCATTTTAAACTCTCCTTCTTCCTCTGGATTAGCCACAGATGATTCTTTCTGTGTGATAAAGAAATGATACTGGAAGACAGTATCATCCAATATCAATGGAGAAGAATTGTCATCATGAAGGACGATTTCTCTTTCCGCATCAATTTTCCCTTCAAATTGATCGTCATACATCAATTGGGCAGTGAGAGAATCTTTCACAAGCCAAACCATAATCACCTTCTTTGGTTTAGAATGACTGTTCAAGTAATGCTTCCACATCGATAAACAAGGAGTTATTCCGATACCTCCTCCAATCAACACCACCGTCTATAGACGAAAGATATTACGATTAATTCTATATTTCAATTCAGACAATCAACAAAATTTTACCTCATATAAGTCGGTGTCAAATAAGTCAACGCTGACGGCTCCATAAGGACCTTCAACAGCGACATCACACTCGAAAGGTTTTAAAACGCTGGGTTGATTATCATCACTTTTGTTTGTTTTCGTATTAACAAGTTGATAAAAATCCTTCGTCCAGTCACCTAACATTCGAATATGAAAAGTAATCTTATCATCACTGGGTGCAGAGGACATCGTGAAAGGGTGATACTCATAGCCGTTCACTAATGTGACTCGTAGGAAGCAGTATTGACCAGCTTCATATGCAAAGCTTTTACTTGGCATACTGATCTTCACAATATCCTTTCCCATTATAGACAACTCTGATTTGACAGTCTTTCTTGTAAATAGGTAGCGAATCAATACATCCACTACCCAGAGCAAGACAGACGCTGCCATTATCACTGCACCATGGATATATGCAGGTGCAATAAGCAAGACATATAAAATGACATGTCCAAAATAAAAGATGTTAAACATCCCATACCATGACAAAAAATACATCAGTGACATCAAACCCATAATGACACCAATAATAACACCGGTAGGGCCATAGCCTAAACCAACTCCATGAATGAGCATGAGCACTAAGACTAAAACCCCCAATGCTTTATGCCAAAAGATAGCACGCTCAAAGGTTAATCCAAAAAATGCAGCAATAATATTGTTGCGAACTGCTAAAGATACTAACACAAGTCCTGCAACATCAGCGACTTGACCAGCAGTATATGGACCCCAAAGTGCAATATAAAGAAGCAAACCAGCGAAGATTAATGCAACAAACACCTCTAAGAAGCTTCTACCTCCAATGATTGGTGTTGATCTCGGTACACAAGGCATGGGGCAAGTGAAGAGGCGAATCAACTTAAATCTCCATGATGGAGAATGACTCTTCGTTGAAGGCTTAGACTCAACAGGTGCAACAGCAGAAACAATTTGCATTTTGTTTTGTGATTAATTATGATTTTCATTCTTGTTTTGGCACATTTTCGCGGATTATAACGAAGAACCTTCCTTTGGATAACATAATAGCTAACGATGCCTTCAGGAATGATCCTTTGGATAGACTCCAAGTGAGAATGTACTTCATTAGATGTTGTTGGTGGTTAGAATTCAAATCTTTTATTCATCAACTTAAGAAGAGTTGCGCGAAATTTGGTGCAAAAACATCTTAAAAATACTCTCACAAAGCTCCACAGACTTTCTCTTCGTTCACAATATCCTCTCTCCTAAGATTTATAAAAAATCCCTCTTTTTTCCAAGAAAACTTTTGAAGAGAATATACGATACAGGTGCGAACGATCGTTTATTTGACATTTTTTTCGATTCTTTTGTTCTTTGATTGTGGTTTGCAATAAAATGTTAAGAATTCTCACATCATTGGGAAGTTCTCGGACTTTTCGATTAAGCAAGAGTTCCTATCGATCCTTTAGTGGAGTAAAAGCTGAAAAACCTCGTCCTGAAGTCCCGAAAGAACAAGAATCATCCTTTACAGTTCCTTTAAGCTTCTTGACTAAAGATTTCATTGATCTTTGTGGAGGAAAAGCAAAACTTGAAAAGAAAACAACCAATCAAATATATGATGAATTTTTAAAACCAAAATTAACTCCAACTATACGTTCTTTACAGGACATTATTACATCCCCCTTGCCCACCACAAGTGCTGCATCACCAGTCTATTACATCCACCATGATCCAAACACACCATTTCTTGAAACCATTGATCAATTAACCAATTATTTTAATGATATCGATCATGAATCCATCCGATTATTAATAGATCCTTTCACAAATCGATTAAATCAACCAGAGACCTCTTTACAAGAGATATTAACAACCAATAAACAAATCATCACCAATTATCAAAATCAATTAAGAACATTAATATTAATACCATCGAATTATTCTTTAATTCCTTTATTAAGTAATCGTAATTTTATCTTCCATTTATTACAACAGACGATATTAAAGATATCCAACGACAAGAAACAATTTTTATTCCCTTTAAAATCAACATTACAACCGTACGAAATATTATTACAATGGGAAAAAGAAGATTTAAACTTTTCTAATTATTTACATTTACAGAAAATTATTATTCAATCATTAATCTCTGACGAAACATTGTTAACCCAACCATTAACACCACCCAAACCATCCTTCTTCCCACAACAAACACCTGATGAAAAACTCTTATTACTCAAAAAATTTGATGATGAAACATCAATATTATTTCAATTTATACAAAAAGAATGGCAAATACCTTATTCATCATTACAATCACTTTATGAGAAGAATATTCAACAAATATTATTAACTTCCCTTAGAAGACATTATACCTCTACTGCCACTCATCCAATTGCTTTATTAGAAGGAAAACTCTTTCTTTCACAAGTAGAAGATTTATTACCAACACAATCTCCTTCTTCCAATGAAGCGATTAGAGGTGGTTCTAGTAGTGGTGATAGTAAGAGTAAGAGTCAAAAATATATGATTCAGATTAAAGATTTACATTATAGTGTTGAACGATTAGGGAAAAACCATCCATTAACACAACAATTATATTTACATCATTTCCCTGTAGTATTACAAGAAAGTCAAGGTTTAAGTGATGTTGAGAAGTATTATAATACCTTCCTTCTTCCTATTCTGACATCGTCATCGTCATCGCCACCTTCCCAACCCTCCACTGATAACATGACATCGACGAGGACAGTTTACCCAACGCAAAAGGTCATTCTTGCATTACATGAATATGGTCGATGTATAACCGAAAGAAATCTTTATATAAAGAAAATACCTTTATTCGAAAGATATGATTGGATTGAAAAATATTATCATTCTCTCTTCACTTATATTATACCGAAACTAGGACAAGAACATCATGATACAATGATATTAATCTATTCTTATCTTGATTATTATCATGTTTTAATGAATCAATACGAAGAATCTTTATTACAAAATAAAGGAAAATCATCATCATCATCATCTTCAAAGAAAGCATCGAATAATAATAGTAATAAGAAGGATCTGAAGACCGGTCCTAAATCTCCTCCATCTCCTACTACTCCGACACTTCCTACTTCAGCTGAGGTTGAGAGACTATTATTACATTTAGTCAAACAAATGAAAGAATTTTATCGTGATTTACCTGTAAGTGCAGCAATGATTGATTCATTACTATTATTAGCAAAGTATTATCATCTTACGGCTAATTCTTCCTCACCTCATAAAGGAAGCCATAAGAATAAATCTCCTTTACCAGAGAAAACTATTAAAATTATTGATTTAATCTTATCAAATCTTGATGCAACCTTATCACAAAAGCAAAGAATATCAAACTATACCTTTGATTCATTGATGAATGTATTAAACTATTTAATTGCTGAGGGGACGATGCCATGTTATGAGAAGGCGGAATTATTAAATTGGAAAATTTTACCATTAATTAATCATGGACAACATTTAGTGGAAGCAGTTGAAGCATTTAGTGAAATCAGTATTTCTATAGATGATATTAATCATGAAAAATTACAATCCGGTGGAGGTGAAGGAGTTAGTGCATTACCTCAAGGTTCTGAATATCCTGCACTCTTTCCCTATCATAAGATACCTGTAATACCAGTAGAGGAAGTAGTTGCATTCCTTCAAGAAAGAGATCGTGCCCATGAAGAAGAAGAAAGAAGAAAGAATGGTGGACAAGAGGTTGAGAAGAATCCTTTACATTCAGTATTAAATATGATTGGACGAGCTTATTATCAACAAGGTGATTATATGATGGCAAGACAGTACTTTATTGCTTATAAAGTTGAATTAGAAGAATATAAAGCACAGATTTCCGCCATGATTCAAGCAGAGGAAGGACCTGGTGAAGAGAAAGAAGAAGATAACGATGAAGAAGAACCAGACGATAATAGTAAAGGAAAGAATAAGGAGAAGAAAGAGGTAAAACCATTAAAAGAGAATCAAAAGAAAGAATCATTTTTATCTACTGAACAATTAAATGAATTAAAAGAATTATTAAAAGAATTAAATTTCTTTTTAGATCATATTACAATCTCTATCTTCTCTTCCTCTATTCAATTAAAAGATATTACTACTGCACATAAAGATGAATTCTTTCATGCATATCATCATATTAAAAATCAGAAAATGATTAAAAAAGAAGAATATGCTATCTCCATTACATTAAATCGTTATTTTGCTGATTGTGCCATTTATTATCAACAATATAAAGAAGCTTATTATTTCTTAGATGCTTTATATTATCTACAATCAGATTATAAAAATGTTAAAGATCATAATAAATATCGTATTATTGATTATAGTAATACATGTAATAGTTTAGGGGATGTTTGTTATAAATTAAAAGATTATAAGAAATCAATGATGTTTTATGAAGAAGCATTAGGATTATATGAAGAAATCTTTGGAAGAAAAGAAGAAGCAGGAGAAGTGGAAGCAGTGATAAAGATCAAGCAAATGATAGAAGTGGTGAAAAAAGAGATACAAGAAAAGAAAACCATTAATCAAAAGAAACAATAAAAGAATATCTATCATACTATTTTTCATTGTATATCTCTTCTTCTTACTTGAACTGCAGCGCTACTAAATTGTAGATTAAAGAATAACAATAATAAGAATCATAATCTATTTAAAATAATTTAATTTTGAAACTTATCAACTTTTTTCCCCCTTTCTTTCTTTCTATCGGTCAAAACATGAACACTCATGAGTGTGTTAGAAATCGTATGAAGTTCCACATGCTTCACAGTTACCGACTATAAGACCTTTCACCTTCATCACTGAATAATGCTAGATCTCATCAAATTCTTCTTTACTTGAGAAGAGTCTCATTGATGAAATACTAAAGAGAGCGTTGTTATTTGATTCAATCAAATATATGTTGTCAATAATTGAGATAAGTAGTCATCGGTTATCAATATTTTCTTTTTTGTTCTAAGTACAACATTCTTGAGTTTTTCGACAATGAGACTTTCCTAAAAGAATGTCTTAAATATCTATGCAACCAATAAAGAAGTATTGAATGCAACCTATCTAACGCAACCCAAATTGATACGTTCATTTATCATTCCGTAAGACTTAGAATTATTTTAGAGAAAGAAAGAGCGAAACTCACAAATAATGAAATTTGTAGGAAAATAGCGAAAAGAGAGAGAGAAAAAAAAAGAAAGAAGAAGAAAAAAACCTAAAACAACACTAGTATACTCATGTTTTTAATCATTTCATCCGCTATAGTTTCAAGTGAAGAACGACATAAGATAAAAGGACACAAAATAAATTGATATAAAAAAAGAAAACAAAAATTAAATATAAAAACACAATAATAATAATAATAATTCCCTGTTATGAATAATAAAAACGGCTATATTTTGATATGACAAAAGAAGGAGAAGAGAAAGTTAGGAAAAACAGAAAAAAAAAACAAAATATCAATCAAGAGACACAAAGTATTTTGATCAAAATTGTATATTCTTTATTACATATATATATCTATGCACACGAAATGCTTTCATGTTAGTTCTAACTCTTACTTACTATTCATATGCTTCAAATATAGGGCAATCGAAAAGAAAGAAAGAAAGAAAGATATGCAGTATGTATATGTTTTAGATATGTATCTATATTATTTTTATTTTTGTTTAATTTAATGAGTAGTTCTCTTTTGATATCTATATATTCATGAAGCCCGAGAACTCGCGGCTTTATATTTTTTCGAAACTTTCTTGATTGCTATCTCTTCTTTTTTTTCATTTTCAGTCAAGCTAAGGGGATAAGAGAGAAGAAGAAAAATGGTAAAGGGAAAAAGGAGTAATTAGGTAGTAGTGGTCGTTAACCTAGGCGAAAGTAAAGGTAAATGAGTACCATGACATAAATCAATTAATGAAAAACAGGTTTTATGAAGACAATAATAAATAATCATAATAATATATAAAAATAAGCACACTCCACACACACAACGAAACTATTCTTATTATACATACATATAGATACATAACATGCAAGGCATAAATACATACATACATATAAATTCAATCAAAATAAAAGGATAAATAAAGAAGTAGTAATACTAGTTATGCATTTTGTTTATTTTGGTATTAATATGAGAAGGGTTTGTATGTATATAATCTTATCAGATGAAAAATAAAGTTAAAAGGATATAGAAAGAGTTAGAGAAGAAAGAAAAAAAAGGGGAAAGAATAGAAAGAATAGAAAATGTTAAGAAAGAGAAAGTTAAAAAGTATTTTATTTATGATATCATCAAAGTTATGAAAAAGAAAATTAAGTAAATAATACTATAATAAGTAAATCATCATTTGTGATATTGATATAGGAAAAATTAAGATTATTATTATGATTGAAATGTCAATTGGGGATTGAGGATTGTTAGAAGTCGTAGTAGCTTTATTATAATAATTACTATTACTTGTCTTTTGTTCGAATTGATTGATTGGTTGATTGATTGCTTTATTCTTGTTAGAGGATTTATTCTTATTATTATTGTATTAGTCATTTATTTTATTTGTGGATTCGTTGAATAACTTCATTAAAGAGATTAATAGAGAAAGGTTTAGGTAAAAAATCATCTACACCAGCTTGAAATGCTTCTTCCATAGTCTCATTATCAGAGTTTGCTGAAACACCAATCACGATCTGACGAGGGGGTAGTCGATGCGGCGATTCATTAGCAAGCTCTCTTTCATATGCTCGGATTCGTCTTGTTGCTTCTAATCCATCCATTACAGGCATTTGAAGATCCATTAATACAACATCATAGTTTTGATGTAGTTTCTGTTGTCTCGAGGAAGAAGGACTATCCTTCTTTGGTGAATCAGAAGTAGTTGTTGTAAAAGTAGGGAATAGTTTATCTAGTACAATTTGACCGTTTTCTGCAACGTCAGTGTTATGGTTTTGTCTTTTCAACATCATTGATGTCATTTTAGCAATAGAAGGAGTATCTTCAGCTAATAAAATAGATAATGATTCACTTGGTGATATACTATTTTGTCGAACCATAAATGAGACATCAGTTCCTGGAGAACCCTGTTTCCCTTGTTGTGATGCTCTTAGAGTATTACCATTGACTTCTTTATATTGTTTTGTCATCGTAGCAGTGATCTCATCAGCTTTATATGGGACTGCAAACCAAAAGACAGAACCTTGTTTACCATCTTCTCTTCGATGAACACCATACTTCCCTTTTAACGCTTCTATTCTCTTTGCGAGTGAAAATAGACCAAGTCCTGTTCCTCCAGCGAGTCGTTGAGTTTGTTTGAACGGATTGAATAAACTTTTCATAGCATCTTCGGAAATACCGATTCCGTTGTCCGTCACTTCAAAGACTAACTCCATATCAATGCGAGCGGAACTATGACTACTTATTGTAGCAGTGTGTTCAGTTCCCTTAGGAGTCCTTGTTGTCTTAGCTGGCGAATGATCATACGAAACTCCATGGCTCGTATGTATCGGAGAAGGAAGTACTTTGGCATGCTTCTGTATCCTATTGGTAAACCATGGGAACGGGAAAGAGAGCTTTGGGAATTTTATTCTAGACCGAGGAGGAAATGTAATAAACGAAGATTCATCACCAGAATTAAAAGCAATATTCAATGAAGCTGGATCATCTTCATTAAAGCAAGGAATTTTCGGATCAGAAAAAAATCTTGTTTGACTTTCTTTGACTTTATGTAAGGTTACTTTAATTAATGCTTCTCCTCCTGTTGAGTATTTTACTGCGTTAGAAAGAAGGCATAATATATTTTCTTGTAACCATTGTTTATCTGTAATAATATGGGAACAAATCTTCTGATCGTCATAGGGGAGCAGTGAGATCTTAATCCTTTGTTGAATGTTTGCCATGCATTGTAAAGGTAGTTTTAATGTCTCTTCGAAGTCAATAGTCTCATACTTTGGAACCAGCTTCATACCATTAGAAGCTTTAGTATAATCTAAACAACGGTTAATAGTCATAAGCATAAAGCTGTTAGTATTGCGAATATTCTCGATACAGGTCTTTAAATTAGAGAGGAAAGATGGAATACTGTTAGTATCAAATCGGCCTTCATCTTTTTCTGTTGAAGAAGATGAAGACTCAAACTTTCTTTGAAAAGTCAATACATCATCAGCCATGATGTCAATACCAGTCATGAAGGATGAAAGAGGCTAAAGAAAAAGTATTAGATGAGAAGTGTTAAGTCGAATACTTGCGAAAGAACTTACAGTTTTCATATCATGAGCAACATTGGCAATCATATGCCTCATTTCAGTAGCTTTGTTTTCTTCTGCAAGTGTTTGATTTGTCTCAATAGTTTTCTTTAATTGTCTTCCAAGCCAATAGAATAATATAAATTGCTTGAGAGAATCAATCATTACAACTAAAGTTAAAATAAAATATCCAGAAGAAATAACAAGAGGTTGTGAAGAATTTAATAGAATAGAACAGTAGATCAAAGAAAACAAAACAATTAAAAAAGCAATGATGTTTACCCCTATTCGTGCCTCACGATATACAACACAAAATAAAATTGGAATTATCATTAATAGCGAAGCAGAATCTAAAGGAAAAGTATTCGAAGAATCCTGTGGATTACAGGTCCAAAGATAAAGAAAAGTGTTCCGGTCGCATCGTCCAGATAAAGTCCTGCGAACTAACGTGATCCCATGCCTCATGACGAGAGAAAGGTATAAAACGAACTGTACTCGATCTGAAAATAATCTCCAATCAGATTTAGTCTTTAGGTGAAATAAATTCCTTCCAACTACTCTAATTGGAGATATTTCCTCTATACTAGCATATAACGTCCATCCACACAACATTGTCAAAGAAGCAAAGAAAAATTCAATACTACCTAACCAAAGAGAAGTGATTGAAAGTTCATCTTGAAATAAAAACAATGTTGTTAATGGAGTTAAAAAGAAAATTGTATATACAATATTTAAAACTAAAATGAAACGTGGTGATTTACTATAACTCATAAATTCAATAAACTCTTGATATAGTTTTCTATCTTTCCATACTTGCATAAATAATTGTGATCGTTGTTGCATTAATTGTTTCTCATAATCAATGATTGAATCCATAAGACCATTTAAAGCAAATATATCCTTTTCTGTGCTAGTAGTACCACCCATAGGAGCATTCTGACCTGCAGTAACTGTATGACCAAAGGAATTCCTCTCCCCTGTACTATCCTCCTGATGGAACCCTAAAGAAGTATCTCTTTCCATATTATCCTTTAAATAAAAAAAACCGTTACTACTATATTTTGTCAGTCCTGCTCATAATCAATACCGGGATCAGTTTGCTCTAAATTGCCTTGCCTTCCTGATCGTTATAAGCTTGCAAATCACTCTCTGACGTGAACAAAAGTAAGCAATAATTCCCAAAACCAGAACCAATAAACTTCAATGCTAATCAATAACGATCGTATTCGTAAGTCAGTCAGTCAGTCAGTCAGCACACTTCTTTCCGTTACTTTTCAATTCAAATAATTAACTTCGCAAATAACGTTTTTGCAAAACAATGACGCGCTGCTTCTTTTCTTCCTGGCTCTACGGAAGTTTCTTCCGTCTAGGAAACTCAAGAACGTCTTCATAAAAATAACTTTCTATTATTTTACGTTATAGTAAATTCGTTTACGTTTATTAGGACAACACAATTATATATATATATATATATATATATATATATATATTTACAAGATGTAACAAAAAAGAGTACAGTACAATAGCGCTAAGAGTGGGTTAATGGGTTCATTTCCTTAGAAGAATGGAGTCATTTGAATAAATTGGATTTTCAACGATAAACTGTTTATTCAATAGGTTTTCAAATGCCTCGCTCATCTGACATAATTTTTGTAAAATCACTTTCGGTTGAATAATAATCTTTTGAATTGATTTATATTCACAAAGAGTATTAAGAAAAGATTCAATATAATGATGCTGTGCATTAATTGTCACAACTTTTAAGCTTTTAATATTTTCAACCATCTTTTGAATAAGAGGTAATCTGCAATCAGTGATGACTTCAAGGTGATGAACTCCCTCTAATTTCATAATTGTAGGGAATATGTGATTATGCACCAAGGCAACGTGAAGATGAGAGACTTCAGCTAATTGAGTTGCATCTATAAATCCTCTGCAATGTAGTATTGATACTTTCTCGCAAGATTTTATTGGAGTAAAGTCATTAATTTGATCACATTCTGTGATGTTAATAACTGTATTCTTTGGACCAAGTCCTTCCAATGAATAGAGTAAAAGCTTTTCAAGGCCAACCTTATAGATATTCCCCATATTTTGACAAGATCTGAAATTAGGACAATGAATAATAGAAAGCTCGGTCAAATAATTCTCAGGCAGCTTAAACGTTTCCTTTATCGAATGTAATGTTAGTTTTCGTAAATTGGGGACATTTGGTAAGACAAGACTGTCCTGAATAAGGGGTAATAACATCTTATCTTTCAGTTGTAACTCTTTCACTTCTAACCACTGGCATTCAGTCGTATCTTGGATCATAGAGTAATAATTATCAACTTTAAGATGAATTACTTTCGAATGCTTTAACGCTTGAGAATAATTCGTAATACAAAAGCAACTATCAATAGTAATCTTATGGTTATGAGTTAAAGAAGAAATATCTTTAATTCGATAACAACTAATTAAAGTTAAATCATAGATATAATCTAAATTGGCAACATCGATAATGAAAGGACAATGATATAACGTTAAAGAGCGAAGTTTCTGATAATTCTTGAAGCACAAATTATCCCATTGTAGTATTCCACAACAGTAAATCTTAAGTGTTTCTAAACTTGGGATAACAGGAAGCTCAGGAGTATCGAGGCTACTTAATTCGAAGTGTTGAATCTCGTGCCTCGGATCGGAAAGATACGAGAAGAGTTCATTTACATCTTTCGAAGTAGCGTTTGTTCCGTGAGTTAATACTAAATGATTAACTTGTTCAATATGAGAAGAAAATTTCACAAAATCAGGAAGAAAAGCAGTAAGACAGGCAATAGGAAGGCTAAAAGAACTATTTAAATTCTTTAAAAATGATTCACGAAATTTAAATAAAAACGAGAATTGTAACGATTTTTTAGTAAGACGAATTAAGTTTAAAAGTTTATTACGATAATTTTCTGATGTAAAGAATTCTTGGCTCCTTTCCTCTCGACGAATATGAATTTCTCGAGTTTGTTTTATCAGTTGATTGAAAAGGTCTCGGTTTACTTTAACAAATTCTAATTTATCAGAAATATTCAAAAAAGATAAAATTTCAAAATGTATCACATCTGGTAAAATGGTCGTTAATAACTCATTTCGAGAAGTAATGAGTGATAAGTTCTTTTCTTCACACAATTGAGCGTTTGTGTCCATAGTCTTTGGTAATAGGGATTGAATCAATAGTAAATTATGGGGATTTGAAGTAAATTCATTCACATCACTCCTAACAGTTATCGTTTGAGTTTCTGAGGTGTGATTCAATGAATTGAAATGAACATCTGATTCGATGAAGTGTTCCTTCTTTCTCTGAACTTTGATAACGGATTTCCACTCTCCTATAAAAATACCGGTAACTTGTTCGGCCCAAAGAAAGGCCGAGAAGGAATATCTTTATTTGACACTACATCGTTAGATAAAGTGTTTTTCTGGACTAAGAAAAACGTTTTTCTGTTGACTTTTGTCCATTCATCAATTCAACAAAGAAACGAACAAAGATTTCAACCTATCCAGGATTTTTGATCATTTTTCACTTCGAGAACAGTAAATTTGTTGTATAAGTAACAATGGCGAATGAAGTGAAGGAAGAAATCCCTGCTGCTATGTGGAAAGCTGCAATTTTGATTGCTTTACAAGGCTTTCTCTATGGTTATTTCTTTAATGCCTTAAATGGTTGTATCGTGACTGGTGATAGTGGGAGTGGAAGTGATTGCTACAATAATGTAGAAAGTTGTCCTAAAGGAACCGTCTATAACGACATTAATTTGACCAATGGTAGATGTTTTTCCTTCTTCTACTCTCATTCTAACTTGCATTTAGATGAGGTTCAGGTTGCAAGTGCTCTCGTTGTTGCTGGAGGTTGGATAGGTTGCATGGTTGGTAGCATACCTACCGAATCAAAGGGTAGAAAATGGACGATTCTTTGGAATAATGTCTTCTTCATTGTCGGTGCTGTTCTCACAGCGATCGGCAATCTTCCTTGTCTCCTAATTGGTCGTTTTATTGCTGGAATTGGCG
>VFQN01006445.1_pt1 | contig 13388 bp, 17 predicted proteins | sample 3512371 | NCBI WGS metagenome assembly VFQN01 (sample SAMN10412370, study PRJNA504923) | tailings metagenome | isolation source: Replicate 2 from Balatoc abandoned mine | place: Philippines: Itogon, Benguet | collected 2017-08-28
GGCGGCGGTAGGAGGCGTCGCCGGTGAGCGACACCAGGGGAGACCACAGCGGCTCCGTGGCAACGGGGAGGTAGCCCAGCAGCACGCCGTTGAGCATGCGGAGCTGGGGGCAGGCACAAAAGGCATGGGACAATTACCTGAAGTTACCGGTAGATACCAGGTCTTGGCGGCACACAGCGGTAATGTACGCATACGGAGCTGATGGGAAGTGGGGCGGGCAGCAGCCCCACGGCCTCGCTCCTGCAACGCGCTCATGCACTGGGACACTCCAGTGTCACCAAGCGTGCACACGGTGGCGGTACGAGCTGCCCTCGAAAGGTCTAAAGCCTATTGTGGCCGTCTACGTACTCCAGGTGCCGGGCTGCGGGCGCTGCACCAGCCAAGCCTGGGTGAGCGCCTACATAGCATGCATCAATCCCAGCACGATAGCGTATGGCCCAACAGTACCCACCGGCGTGGGCAGCACGGGCAGGTTGTGCAGGCGGCCCTGCACACGTGTAAGCACGTCCTTGCTGCCGTCGGCGGCGGGGCCCTTGCTGATGCGCAGCGTGAGCGTGGCCTGGGGGCAACAGGGCAGGAGGGGCGCAGATGAGGTGCGGAGTGAGGGGCCTGTGAGTGGCACAGTGCGAGAAGCGGGGCACTTTCGCCACGTCTGGGAACGCAAAGCCGTCCCGTTCTTTGTCGGGCAGCGATGGCCTGGCACTGTACGGCAGGCGGTGCAACAAGTGCGGTGGACTTATGCAACCAGGTGATGTGTGGGTAAGGATGAGTGGGTGAGTGACGCGGGCGGGGAGGCTCCCGTACTGCACCCCAAAGTGTGTCCATGGACGTGATGAGTGCATAACGGAGCAGCAAAAATAGGACTTAAGGCGACATGCTAGCAGCTAAAGGCTGGCTGCTAGGCTAGCACCTGAAGGGAGTTCGTTGGTGCTTTCTGTGGCTAAATGCTGTGACCTCACGCTTGCCCACCTGCAGCGGAACTGTCTTGGGCAGCAGCCACGTGGCAGGCAGGTACCAGGGGCGGTGGGGGCACACGCGCGACTCCAGCATCAGCTCCAGCACCGTGCGCTTGTCATCCAGCTCCTGCAGCTGCAAAACGGGATAGACGACGGGGGATGTCCGGGGGTGGGGATCGCATTGCAGCGCAAAAGGTTGAGTCGGAGGCGTGCCCTTGTGAAGGATGGTCAGGCAAGCAAGTAGATAGAGGGAGACGGGGACCCTTGAAACAATTTCCCTTCTCGCGAACGAAAGCCCTCGCTGTCCGAAGCGGGCGGGCAGCTTTCAGTGCCCACCTTGTACATGGCGGGGTCCAGCTGGGCGCACACCAGCCACTTGGCCAGCCAGATGGCCACGCGCATGGGCTCGCGGCCCTGGGCGGGCGTGGGCAGGTACAGGGAGGGATGGACAGGGGGGTGCGCATCGTCGCCGCCGAGTGTAGCGCATGGCAAAACGGAGTCCAGGGGCAGCAGTGGAGCCGTGCTGCCGAGCAAGGAGTCCGCTGTGTGCGCAGGGCACCGCCGAGGCAGCGTTTGCCCGGGGACTGGCACCTAGAACGCGTGGGGCATGGCCACGCTGCGGTGTGGTGCCGAACAAAGCTCGAGCTCCCAGGGCGGCAGCCCGGCAGGGTGGCGCACCTGCAAGTGCACCGCGGAGATGTCCCAGTGCACCTCCACGTCCAGGTGCTTGGCGGCCTCCCAGTGCTCCTCCATGGTACGGGCGGAGGCAAGGGACTGCGGGGCAGGGCGCAGCGGGGGGCAGCCGCAAACGCGCAATTGAGGAAGGCCTGATGTGCAGCAGGCTGGGCAACGACCAGTGCGGTACCGATGCGTGGCTGCGTGCCGCCCGGCCCTCGAGAATGCACGCGACAGGCCACGACAAGACTGAACATGTGCGGTACGTGGCTGCATGCGGCCCTCCAGAATGGACGTGGCATGTAGGGTGCTGGGATACTGGCTGGCCCCTCCACGTGCTCACCTGCAGTGCTTTCACGGTTGTCTGGTACCTGCGCGGCAGGCTGCCGATGTCCTGCCAGGGCGCACGGCTGGTGGCCATCTGGGGGCTGCCGGGGGCGGCGGCGGGCTGCGTGCCGGTGGGGGTGACCATGATGGACGGGGGCGCGGGAGCGGCGCCGGAGGCGAGGGAGCAGAAGCTGCTAGTTGGCGTTCGCTAGGGCGTCGATCTGCAGGGCAAAGCACGGACGCAGGATGGCATTGAAGTTACACATGCAGCGTAATGGCATTGTGTGCAGAATGTAATGGCCTTAGCAGCATCGCGCGCCGAAGCATGCAGTCAAGGGCGCAAAACGCGAGCTGTGGAGCGGGCTGGACGCCGGGGGTGGCAGGGGCTGCGCGCGGAGGCAAGAGTTGCGATTCAGACAGTACGCAAAATGTAAGCGGTTACCAAGCTGCGTGGCGAGGCGTAGCAAGCCTACCGCGGTCTGATCGTAGGGCGCTGTGTGGCGGAACGGCGTGGTGCGCGCACGCCAAAGTAGAGGCTCAAGCAACGTACTTTGCGTGATTCCAAAATGCAAATGTTCTATGTAGATCAGGTACGCGCAGGTGCTTATGTTCCCTGCGTTAACGCATGTCGCAAGCGACAGTTGGCGGCGTTTGCCTGTCAAACAACGGCTTGCCAAGGTCTGCGCGGACGATGACCTCAGCCAGGAAGCAATTGAATATTCCAAATGAGTACTTGCAGTTCTGAATATGAAGGAACGGTAGTCTGCAAGCCGGTAGTTCGCAGGTATGGCTGCAAGGCCGGGACACGCGGTAGGCCGGGGTTGACCCGTGGGTCGGTCGTCAAGTTGATTTTCGACGTGATAAAATTGTGGAGAGGAGGCAAGGGCGTCACAATGAGCCGCCATGCGTAAACGTCTTACTCCGCATTAAGGAAAGAAGCGCCGACACGGCGTACAGCCCCATTGCGGGGGTCTAATGCACGTGCAAGTACATATGGGCCGATGGCCCTTCGTCCACATGCACTCGTACCCCCATGCTCACTGCCAGTGAATGCACTGGCCTAACGACAACCTCGTCCACAGGTGGACCGCCACAGCACGGCCCCTCCGTAGCAGCACCTTGACTGCGAGCTGTGCACCAACCAGACGTCCCTGTAACCCTAGCGCCCCAGCCCCACACCTAGCTGTACACCGAGACAAATTTGCTACACGCTACCCAAGCAGGTCCCCGAAAGGATCTGGGCCCGGCGCCCGTTGCGGCTGCCGGGCCGGCTGTTGCTGCTGCTGCTGCTGCTGCGCCAACCCAGGCGCACCGTACCCTCCCATGCCCATCCCAGGGGCCATCCCCTGCTGCTGCGCCGGCAGCCCTCCCATCCCCATCCCCATCCCCATGCCGCCCATGGGTTGGCCCCCATGCCCCCCTCCCATACCCATGCCCTGCGGCCCTCCCGGCATCTGCATGCCCGGCATCCCACCATACTGCATCTGCCCCCCGCCCATCATCCCACCGCCGTACAACCCCCCTGCGCCGCCGCCCGGCAACCCGCCCTGCTGGTGCGGCGCTTGCCCAATGCCCATACCCATACTCCCACCCGCCCCCTGGCCCATACCCGACATCCCGCCCAACAAGTCCCCCATGCCGCCGAAACCGCCTGCAGCGGCAGCAGCCGGCGCCGGCGCGGCGGCAACGCCGCCCCCTAGCAGGTCCAACAGGTCGCCGCCGCCCGCTGCTGCTGCCGGGGCGCCGCCACCGCCGCCATGGTGCGGCCGCGCCGCCGCCGGTGGTGGAGCCGGCGCGTCCAGGTCCATCAGGAGGTCCATCACGTTCGTCGACGGCGGCGCCGCTGGTCTCGCCGCTGCTGGCGCTGCCGCCGCCCCGTTGCCCTGCCGCCCGTGCGGCTGCGACGCCGACCTGCCGCCCGCCGCGGCCGCCACCGCCGCCGGGCCCGGCCCGCCACCGAACAGCGACGCCGCCAGGCGTTCCCGCTCCGCCGCGGCGGCGCCGCCGGTTGCGGAACCGCTGGCGCTTCGTCCGTGGTGGACGCCGCTGGGCCGGCCCGCGGACGTCGACGACGGCCCGGACGCCGCCGGCGCTGCCGTCGCCGCCGCCGCCGCCACCCCACCGTAGTCCCCCGAGCCGTCGTACTGCGCAGGGCCCCACTTGCGCGCGCCGGCCTTGGCTGCCAGCAGCTGCGGCTCCTGCGGCGCGGCGGCGGGGTGCATGCCGGTGGCGCTGGAGGAGGAGGGCGCGGAGCCGGGCACGGTGAAGGAGGGCGCGGCGCTGGCGGGCCCCAGGCGCGCGTCGCTGCCTCCCGCCATGACGGAGGTGGAGGTGGCGCCCAGGGTGACGGCGTAGGGGGCGGGCTCGTACGCCTCGAAGCGGAGACCTGCGGGGTATTGCAAGGGGGCAGCACAATTCATAGAACGAATGATTCATAGGACGAATAGTTGCCTTGACCCGCAAAGCTAAGCAGGGGTGGGATCATGCAACACCAGCAGGAAGCAGGTGCGAAATGCTCGATGGGCAACTGTGTAGGCGGTCCCTTTCGCTTCCATCTCCTCCAACACCGCTGGTCAATTGAACCCCGCCGCGCTCACCCTTGGCGCCCGCGTCCGCCGCCTTGGTGCCCCGGGCCTCCGCCGGCAGGTAGGGCGCTGCGCCCGCCGCCAGGGCCCGCTGCACATGGGCCTCCAGGAAGGGCAGCGAGGACACGGCCTGCGGGAAAAACAGGGCGGGGGAGGGTGGGGGCCAGCGAGGGAGATTTCGAAGGATAAGAAGTGTGGAGCAGACAGCGTCGAATGGGGGCACGAGAGCAAGGCGATGACAGCCAAGCCGGAAGTAAAAGATGAGATGAGTTAGGCAGACGCACTTGCATCAGTTCTCTTCGTACCACCTACCGCCTCACACGGGCGGCAAGGACCAGTATACGCAGCCGCCAACCCCTTCGCCCACTGCCCTGCAGGCCCCCACAGCCCGTCACCCAACAACCCCCACCTGCAGGTCGGGCCCAGTGAACTCCTCGCACGAGGCGTCAGGGGGCAGCGCGGCCGCCAGCAGCGTGGGCGGGGACCTGGGGTTTATGGGATGGGTGGCGAAGACTTGAGAACGAATTAAGCAGAAGGGCGATACGTTTCTTGGAAATGTCGTGCCAATGATCGAAGTCAGGCACCGTTCGCATCAGCACACACGCCTCACAATTGTGTAGGCCTCAGCTCGCTACACATTCCGTTTACGAATACACCGTGTCCTCGCCTCGTGCAACCTCTCCCGGCCCCCGCCCCGCACCCACTTGAGCAGCGCCAGCAGCTCGTGCGCCCGCTGCTGCAGCTCCAGGCTCTGGCTGCTGAGGCACTTGTGCAGGAACTCCGCCGCCTCGCCGCCCGCGCCGTGCGGCCGCAGCAGCTCGGCGCCCACGGGCCCCGCCGCGCCGCCGGTGTGCGCCGCCAGCTTGGCCAGCGCCGCCAGCAGCACGCCGCGCACGCGGTCGGTGGCCATGCGGTGCGCCGTCAGCACGGACAGCAGGCGGGACAGCACGGCGGCGGGCGGGCGGCGGGCCAGGTGGCCGTACTCGCCCAGCACCCAGCAGATGACCTGGGGACAGGGGGCCGCATGGGGCATAAGGTGAAGGCTGGGGGGCAAGGTCCTGGCGTGGCATGGTTTCGGCCGTGCTTGCCCAACAGCGCCCGGCAGCGGAGGTATGCGAGAGAAGGTGGACACGCACAGGAAAGCTAGTGGTGGTGGGCAGCTTGACCAGGCGGGTCTGCAGGTAGGCAGCGTGGGAAGGTAGGATCACGCGTACCTTGCATGTGCGGGCTTTGACCCTACAAGCAACACGCCATCCAGGCCAACTCACCAGTCCTCCAGACCCTTGGCTGTTTGTGTGTGGCCAGTCATTAAATGATATAAACAAACAAACTTTACAGCAAACTAAAAAAATCGAGCACTTTGGGGCCCTTTAGATGCCCAAAGGGGCCCAAAAGGCTCCGGGGAAGGAGATATAAAGGTCGGTCCCAAGCACAAAGCTACTTCCGCAGCCCCGGAGGACAACCCACCAGCAGGATGGTTTCCGGCAGCTTCTTGGCGGGCTGGGGCGTGGGGCCGCCCGCCGCCGCCGCCTCCTGCTGCGCCGCCGCGGTGGCCGCCCCGTCCAGCAGACCAAGGTACGCCTCCACGGCCTACATGGCGGTTGGGTAGCGGAAGGGAGATGTATTCGTATAAGGACCAGGCACGCCTCCACAGGCTACGATGAAGCAATGCGAATAGGCAGACCCCGGTACGCCTCCGCCGTCTGGTGCGGGACGTGAGCAGGGGAGGAGGTTGGGAGGTTGGGGGTTTGGCGGTGGAGAGGCAGGGCAGGTAGGCACGTGCATTGGCATCAGACCGACGTACAACTCCACGGCCTAGCATCGAGGGACAAAACATCGGTAGGTCTGGGCGAGACACTTGAAGGCCCAACGTGGAGGACCCGAGTACAGGTAGGTCGCAAGATTTGGGAATACGGCACCTCCCCCACTACACGGTTTCTCGCGTTTTACGCGTACCCCCCCACTACCAGCACTTCGTTTTCCCATCTCGCATGCAGCCCCTGGTCCAGCTCGCGGCCCCCTCTCCCCTCCCCAGCTCCCGTGTGCCCCTGCCCCCTCCCCCATCCACCACCCCCGCCCCGGCCCACGCGGCCTCGCCCATACGATATCACCTAAAGCACTGCTTGACTTAGCAGCACGCCGCCTCCCCACCTGCGCGTGCAGCCCCTCGTCCTGCTCCGCGATGAGTCGCACCAGGCCGTGGCTGGCCGCCTCGTCCACGTGCTCCCCGCCCAGCCGGAACACCTCGCTGATGGTGGACACGAACCACGAGGGGGAGGGCGCGTAGCGCTCGGCCAGGTCCGACACCTGGGTGCGGGAGGTTCCAGGGGCAGAAGAGCGTGTGCGGAGAAGGACGAGGACACACAGGGGCGGGGGGGCGGGGGCACGGGAAGGGGAGCGTGGCGCGGCGCAGTGTAAGGGGGATGCGTGGGGCAGGCCAGGCGGTGTCGGGTGGGACACCGGCGGGGGCGTTGTCACGAGTAGGCCGGTCCTCCAAAAGCGGCCGTCCACTATATCAATCGGCTGCCGCAGTCGGTAGCGTGGCGTCAGGGTGGGGTCCGGGGTAGTAGTAGGGTGTCGCTGCGCTTCATCGCCGCTGGCCCCGCACTTCGAACCCCGCGCTTCGCGCAGGCTGTCCCCCGCTGCCCCTGGCGAGCCTTGGCCAAGTAGCAGCGCCATTTGCAACTGGTTGCAGGGGCAGGCCCCAGGAACACCGCAACAAACGCTGCTGCAGCCGCTTCCCGAGTCTTGCACTGTAGCCACGGCGCTGGTTTCGTGCCGTAGTACCGCGCCCGAGCATGCCACCCCCTGCCCCTGTCTCCCCGCACCCCCACCTTGCGCACGATGTCCTTGCGGATGTGCTCGTCGGAGCATGAGGCCAGGTAGCCCATCATCTTGTCCACGATGACCTGCCCAGGCGGAGGCGGGTGGGGACGGGGAGGGTCACGTTGTGAACGCCCCACCCCATCTAGTGAAGGCATGCCTAACTCCGCGGCTGTCTAACTCCATCCCGCTCCCGCCCAGCCTGGCCAGGGAGGGCGGTGCCGAAGGTGGGGTGCTGAGGAGGTGGCCCACCACACGGGATGCAGAAGGGCAAAGGAGGGGCTGCTTCAAAGGCCTGTCCCTGCAGGACAGCTGCACGTGTACCCACCTGGATGTTGTTGGCTTTGGTCATCTTGTACAGCAGCTCAAGCGTTTTGAGCTTGAGCGTGTCGTCGGGGTCCTGGGAAGGGCAGGGGCAGGAGCAGAGGGGGGCGAGGGGCTAAGATGGTAGAGCTCGTGGCCGAGGGAGATGAGCGCCCTCAGTCATGACATCATGGGTGAGGAAGGAGCTGAGGCCTTGACTGAGGCGTGCCTCCTGCAGATGTGGCTGTGCGTTATTGCAGGGGATATGCAGGGAGCGAGTGCATGCCCCTCCCGCCCCCCGACTGAAATCTGAACGTGCCTTCTGTACCACGAGTCCCTTAGCCCCCTAGTCCCTTAGTCCCTCGTCCCCCACAGCCCCCGCCCACCTCCAGGCAGTCCAGCACCGCCACCTGGTGCTCCGCCGCCGCCGCGGGGTTGAGCCCCGTGATGCCCGCCAGCGCGTCGATGCCCACGTAGCGCAGGTTGTGGGAGGAGGAGCGCAGGAACACGGAGATGCTCTCGGCGGCTACGAGGGGAGGCGGGGGAGGGGAGGGGAGGGGAGGGAGGAGGGCAGGAGTGAGGACGGAGGCTGCCGACAGGTGAAAGGGTGGGTAGGGCTAGGCAGGCGTGGGCATGGGAACGCGTGCATGTTGAGTGCAGCAAAGAAGCGCGGTAGTCATGGAGTACAGGCTTTGAAAACGGTGATCCCTGTCTTTTATTTACGCAACCCAGAAGCCCTCCCCCCGAACATCGCTGCCCCCGACCGGCATCTGTTCGCGCCGTCTCTCACCCGCCGCCAGCAGCTGCGGGTTGGGGTATATGGTGGTGATGGTGCGCACGCACTCGAAGATGAGCGCGGAGCCTATGGCGTGGCTGGTGTTGGCCCGCCGCAGCGTCTGCGCCACCACCGCGTACATGTTCTCGGAGGCGGAGCGGTCGCCGGCGCCCAGCACAGCCAGTATCTTGAGCAGCTTGATCTGTAGTGTTAAAGGAGGGGTGATGACACGGAGGAGGAGGGGTGAAAAGGGCTGGATGCTTTGTGGTGAACAGCGCTGCGTCAGGGCATCTGGCAGTGCGGGTCGACAAGGGCGGCTCCGCACTGCGCCTGTGGTTTTGAGTGGCAGGCGCCCTGGCGGGTCTCGAGCTATTCTGCAACAGGGACCAGCTAAGCTGTGTCCCGTAGCAGTCCCGCCAACCCTTGGCTGCACACCTGGATAAAGGGCGCTGGGAAGCGGTGGTAGTCGTACGTCTTGGGCAGCCGGTGCTCGGAGACCTGGGCAGGAGTGACGAGCGGGGCGCGGCAACGGAGCGTGTGTGGCGCTGGCCGATGAGTAGTACCGAGGACAACCCGAGGCGGTGCTGCACGCTGCGTCCGTGCAGCAGAGGCTCGGCATCTGCGAGGTGCAGAGGCCTATGCACGAGGGGTCCGCCGACCAGGAGCATGCGGAGCGTGTGTAGCGATGCAACTGCGGGGACATATTAGCATGCTAGGAGCATACGGAGCGTGCGTGTGTGCCAGCAGCGCAAGGGCCGCACACTACCACACTGCGCCTGCGAGCCGCTGCGCCCCACCTGCCCCCCACCGCCCTGCAGGGCCCCCACCTGCTTGAGGATGGATGTGAAGGAGGGTATGAGGTTCTTGAAGGGCCGCGGGTCCACCTTGACGCAGTCGTGCAGCGCGCACAGCGCCGCGGACATGACGGCGGGGTCCTGCAAGGAGAGGGGAGGGCCAGCGGCAGTGCCCAGGTGAGTGGACACACAACGACGCTACAGGCCCCATGAGGAGGACGGCAACACGTCGGAGACTCTCTCCCTCCCAGGCTCTGCAGCTGGCGTCCGTTGACGAACAGGGAGCGGCTGCAACTAACGCCTCTGCCCCCGGCCTGACTGACACGACGTGCGCCCTGAGTTTGCTGTGCCAGCAAGGCCGTCCTCCCCAACCTCAGTCTCTGCCCCCGGGCTTGCGCCTCTGTGCTCCGCACTTGCTATCCCAGCAAGGCGGCCCTTCCTCGGCCGCACGCGCTCCAGCCCGCCGTCCCGTCCCGCCCCTCCCGCCGCCGCCCCCGGCTCCCCACCTTATCGCACAGCATGGTCCTGAAGTGCCTCTCCAGCTCCACCCCGGTGAGGGGCCCCTCCCGCCGCGGGTCCAGCTGGCTGAACCAGTGCAGCGCCAGCACCGCCTTCTTGCGCACGTGCTCCTGCGAGGGGAAGGAGAGGGGCAACGCTGCAAGGTCGCACAGTAGCTATAAGTGGTGGCTGCCTCCTGGAAGGGAGGGAAGAAAGGGAACATGCGGGACTGGGTGGGGGGCTGCAGTGGAGGATGTGTGCTGCCCTCGAGGGGCTTGGTGAGCCGAAGATGCGGCACGGACACAGCACGTGCATGGGCCTGGCCAGGGACAGCCATCTCTCACCAGCGTGCAGGCCACGGCATGTGCTCTACTGCCGCATAGGCCACTCGTGCGCCTGCCCTAGTACTCCTGCGCCACACGCCTCGTATGCCGCCAACCCCTTGCCAAGTGCGCAGCTAGCTGCTGCACATCCCTGAACGTTCCTCTCCCTTTCTTTGGACCCCCCTCTTGGCTGCAGTACATACGTTGATACATCTAGTCTAAAACACCATAACTCCCCCCTTGTTAATGCACATGGTGCTTGACGGCCCCTCCGTCCCTCCCTCCCTGTCTGTGCTTCCCGCCAAGTATCTGTTTCCAGTCACGTTGCCGCTATACAGTGACTTCCCCTTCCCAGGTTGCCCGCAAGCTTGCCCGCAAGGGTATCAACTTCAGTACTCAGCTCCTGCCCCGCCCTTGGCCGCCCGTTTCCTCGCCCCATGCATCCCCACACACCCCGCCCCTCCCACCTAGCCGCTGCAACACCAACCTCCTGGCATATGTGCCGCTCCCATGCATGCAACCCAATGCCGTCTGCACGCCGCCCCCTGCCCCACCTTGGGGTGGTGCAGCCGCTCCACCACCACGGGCAGCACGGCGTTAATGAGGTCGGGGCCGATCAGCTTGGTCGCCGCAACCAGCGCCGTGTTCACTGCGCGAGGTGGGGGTCGGGGCGGGACGAGGGCGTCACAGGACCAGGAGAAAAGCGTTTTGGGCAGCACTCCATGGTAGGGGCCGTCGGCGCTTACGGCAGCTGCACCCAGCCCCCCGCGCCCCCCCCTCCCCCGGCCCCCCCCTATGAGGGGGGTTTCGCTCTTGGGGTCGCTGAGCAGCGTGTTTACCAGCAGCAGCACCAGGTTGTTGTTGTAGTCCAGGAACTGGGTCAGGGCCAGGTAGGCCGCCTGCAGGTGGTAGACAAGAGGTGACACGAGGTGCCCAGTGGTGGAGCCATGCGGGGTGGCTGTTGCGCAGGGGATGGACGTGCGTCGCATGGCGAGCTGTAAGGGGTAGAAGGGGGAGCTGGACGGAGGGCGGTAGGGCAGGTCGGTTGGGAGTCGGGGGAGGAGGCCGGAGGCCAGCGGCTGGATGACTCGACGTGAAGTGCGTCGCTCCCTCCCCCGTGTACCCCAGGTGTCCGCTGTCTTGGACGAAGCCCCAGGACACCACAACACCGAGGCATGCATACACCCACCTTCTTGGTGTGGATGTTGGGGTCGCTTGCAAACTGCAGAGCTTTGATGTACGCGAAGCTGGCATCGTGACCCAGCATCTCACAGTAAATGGCCCGGACCATGTACTCCCTTCCCCGAGTCTTGTCGAGCTTCGGATCACTTAGGCGCTGCTTCAGAACTTCTAGCTCCTGGGTTATGATGCGGTCCTCTTCTGCTTTGGATTTGCACTCCCCAATCGACTTCACCAGCGCGTCGAACTCCCGCAGCTCCTTCAAGAACGCTGGGCCCTTCTTGATGCCCTGAACAAGCTTTTCCATTTTGGACTGCATCTTTCTGAGTGCCTATTGCCCGTTGGCTTCAACCAAACCAGCCAAACCAAGAAGATCGGAGACAACAGTCAGCACGGACTGCCCTGTTACAACACGTCGTGTATCATTATTAGTAACATGTGCTTTGTACTTGATTTCAAGCCTATCTCAGGACGTGAGTGTGGTCCCTGCACTGAGGAGCGTGTCAACGACAGCGCAACCTGCGCGTTGCTGTCAACAGCGGAAGGACGGACTATGGCTACACTGAGTTCAGCCGTCTTGTCTCCACGCGACCGACACATTAGAGCATATTGCCCGGCAATACGCACACAACCGCCCATGGGTCGGGAGAGCAGGGGAGAGCTGCACGCATGGCAGCGCATGGACCTGGCATGGCATGGCGGAACTTGGACGGACATGATGCTGCAGGTGCCGGCACCGTCGTCATATCTTCCTCTGCGCTGCGTAAGTTATACCGCTCACGCTACACGGTGTCGTGGCCAGGGGTGTCCCTGCCCCACCAGCATACGGTACTGGGGAGCTGGACCGGGGGAGGTGGTCCCAGGCACAACGAGCCAGTTGCTGCAGAAGGTTCCTGTTGCATATGACTGGGAGTGATACGGCATGGGCTACACGGTCACACACTGGGCGCTAGGGTTTGAAAGAGTTTTGACGACTGCCCTTCTGGCCAATGCTCCTAATTCGTTCTAAACGCCCCGGCATAACTTGCGGAAACTCTCATTATCGAGCACAATGACATATACACATGCATGCTTTGGCGACCAGCTTCTCCTTGCGAGCGCTGGACGCAGGGAGATCCGTGACCATTCGGTGGTTGCAGGTGGTTGGCGCCTGAAAGAGAGACTGTCTCAAGGACTTTTGTATGGAATCATTTAACCAAGAGATAGTTCGTTTGACACGATACTCCCTTTGCGACTGCGTTTTTGCCATACTGCTGAGCCTTCCCAATTTGCGCTTGACTCCGAGAACGTGAGGCTATTATCAAAGCGCACATACCTCCCTAATAAATTACAGGGCGTGCCGCGCGGACTGGACCAGAACTCGGGCGCTGTGTATGCCTGTGGGCGCTCTGGTGCGTTTTCGACATCGAGACGTGTTGCACTTGCTTAATTTACAGCAAGTTATGACTTTTGTGTAAGGAGCACTGGGTAAAGCCCTCAGCCGGAGTTGCCTGGGGACATCGCACACAGTCCTCACTCTACCAAGCAGGTTATACTTTGTCATCATTCAATTCAGCACTGAGAAGTCCGTGTCAGGTAGCAGTGCTAAACTCCTGTTCTTCGGCACTTTGCTCCATGTCTGCCCGCGACGTGCTGCCTGCAGGGCTGCGTAGCAGCACCGGACCCGCGTCTCTCTAAGCAGGGAAACCGCACATAGATTCCTGTGGGCAAAACGTCCCGGGCGCGCGTATGCGCAGCGGCTGCCACCACCCCATGCCAAAGCGCCGCTAACCGGTGGTGCTCCAGGACAAGCGGAGCAGCAGCCGCGGGCCGCCAATGCGGTCGCATCTGCATGCTGGCAGCACTCCGTGTCCAGTGGACGGGTGCTGGCATGGTGTCCAGTCGAGGCGGAGGCGTCGAGCTGCGTGGCGACCGGGGGGGGCCCACATCCGCTCCCTGTGCCTCCTCGCACTGCTGCTGCCAGTAGTCTTAGCGCAGCCAGACGCCCCACCCAACTCTCCCAACCCGCCCTCTCCTCCACCTCCCTCTCCAGATCCGCCTTCTCCGGACCCGCCCTCTCCTCCACCTCCCTCTCCCGATCCGCCCTCTCCCAACCCGCCCTCTCCTCCACCTCCCTCTCCAGATCCGCCTTCTCCGGACCCGCCCTCTCC
>VFQN01006446.1_pt1 | contig 13388 bp, 14 predicted proteins | sample 3512371 | NCBI WGS metagenome assembly VFQN01 (sample SAMN10412370, study PRJNA504923) | tailings metagenome | isolation source: Replicate 2 from Balatoc abandoned mine | place: Philippines: Itogon, Benguet | collected 2017-08-28
TGTCGGCGTTGGTCTGCGCCAGCTGCGTCGCCGCGGTCGAGGCGGTGCTGCTCAGCGAGGCGTGGCGGCCATTGCTGGAGTTGAAGCGCAGCGTGTTCTCGCCATCCGTCATCAGCACGATCGCCTTGCGCGGCGCGACGTTCTTCGCGTCATAGGCGCGTGCCTCCTTGAACGGGGCCGTCGGCGACAGAAGGTTCACGCCCCAGATCATCCCGGCGGGAATGTAGGTGTAGGGCTTGTAACTCGATATGTTGATGATCATGCCGTCGATGGCCGAGGCGAGCGACGCCTTGTCCTTGCTCAGCGGCACGATCGGGTTGAGGCACTTCTGGCTGGTCTCGACATAGCCGGGATAGGGTGTGGCCGGAGTCTTGTCGTTGAGCCGCGTGGTACCAGGCATACGCGAGCCGACGCAGCCGTACCATTTGTAGGCGGTGCCACTGCCGCCGCCGGTGCAGGATTGGTACGGCGGAACCGTCTGGACCTCGGACTTGGTGCATTCGCCTCCGCAGGTCGCGGCTTCCGAGACACCGTCCACGATCTTGGTGCAGGAATATTTCGGCGCGTACTGGAGGCACACCGTTTTTGTGGTCTTAGTCTCGCATACTTTCGGTGTCGGCGCGGTGGTGTAGTCGTCAGGCACGCTCAGCCAACTTTCGCCGCGGTATTTCGCCCCAACATTGACGTAGTCAGCATAGGGGACGAGGCCGATGCTCACATCCGCCTTGGGATTGCCCATCAGCTCGGCGACCAGCGAGCCGGCCGCCTTCTTCAGCGTCGCGATCTTGGTGATGCCCGAACTGTCCTTCTCGGACATCGACCATGTATTATCGAGCACCAGCGCCAGCTCGACGCTGCCGGTCACGGCGCGCACGGCAAGCGAGGAGGCCCTGACGTCGAGCCAGTCGTAGTGGACGATGCCCATGAAGGTGGTGGGCAGGCGGCCCTGGACGGCGAGGTCGACCTGGTCCTCGCCGAGGTCCAGGCTGGCGACCGAGAGCTCGTGGATTCGGCTGTCGGAATAGTTGCCGCTGACGAAGCTGTCGGCGAGTGCCCGCAGCTTGCTCTCGTCCTTCTCGTCGGAGGCGGCGATCGCCAGCGCGGCGGCGTCGGCGACATCCTGCAGGTGCTTTTCGGCCGAGAGATAGCGCGTGTAGTCGACCGCGACGCCGGCCGCCAGGATCAGGGGCAGGGAGGCCACAGCCGTGACGGTCGCAAAGTTACCACCCCGGGCTCCGAGGAACCGTTTGAACATGCCCGTCTCTCCGGCGCGTAAGAAAGGCTGGACGCCTGTTGTTCGTCGCAGAATGACAGACAGGTATTATTTTGAAGTTACGGAACGTCTTGAATTCGTACGCAATTACCTGCGGCCGACATGGTCGCAGGCAGATGAACCGTTAAGTATATCCCGGCCCGGGCAGGCGTCAGGCCGCGTGGCGCACCTTCTCGATCCGCGAGCGGATCGCGTCGATCATCGATTCGCGGATGACGGTTTCGCCGTGGGTCTCGCGCATGTGCTGAACCGCGCGGCGCATGATCTCGGCCTCTTCCTCGTGACGCGTATGCCATTCGCATCCAGGCACGAGCGAGCCGCATTGAAATTCCTTCATTGCGTTTCTCCCTTTCTTGTTATGGGCGGCGAGTATAGCCGAAAATGCGGCAAGAGCTTGTACGTTCCGCTCTAAGACAGGCCAGGCCTCAGGCCTTTTTCGCCGCCGGCGGTCTGCCGAACTCGCGCGCCGTCGCGGCCATCTCTTCCTCGACCCAGGCGAGAAACGCCTTCATCTGCCTGGTCTCCGGCCGGGTCGGCGAGGTGACGGCGAAATAGCCGGTGCCGATGTCGACCGCGCGAGCAAAGGGGGCGACGAGAAGCCCGGCCCGGATCGCGTCGACCGCCAGCGTGTGCCAGCCGAGCATGACGCCCTGGCCGCCGATCGCAGCGTCGGCGCACAGCGAGGCGTCGGTGAAGTGGTCGGCCGGGCCGAGGTCCGTCTCCCTCATGCCGTAAGGCGCGAGCCAATGGTCCCAGATGCCGCGTGAGCCGGAATCGAGCACGATCGGCGCGCTGCGCAGGTCGTCCGGCGACCGCAGCGTCTGCGCAAGCGCCGGCGCGCAGACCGGGAAGACCTCCATCGGCAGCATCCGGCGCAGGCGCACGTTCGGCCAGTCGCCGCGGCCGACCCTCAGCGCGAGGTCTATGTCCGACGAATCCAGGTCGATGATCTCCGTCGTGGCATCGATGCGGATGCGGATATCAGGATGCCCGGCCCGGAAGCGCGGCAGTCTGGGCACCAGCCATTTCGAGGCGAGCACCGGCGCCACCGACACCGTCAGCGCGCGCTCGCGATCCTCGTCGACGACGGCGAGCGCGTCGTCCAGGGTGCGGAAGGCCGCGGTGAGGCGCGGCAGGAGGCGGGCGCCGAGCGCGGTCGGCAGCAGGCCCTTCGGCGTGCGGGTGAAGACGGTGCGGCCCAGTTGCTTCTCGGCGCGGATCAGGTGCTGGCTGACGGCACCGGGTGTCACGCCGAGCTCGTCGGCCGCGGCCTGGAGCGAGCCCAGCCGTCCGACAGCTTCGAGTGCCTTGAGGCCGTTGATATGGAAGCGCTGCAGACGATTCATGCAGTTTTTCTATACCATCGGTGACGCATTCTCCATTGAGAAAGCGGCGTTTCGGCCGCATGATCGCATCACGAAACTTGAACGGAGGCTGCCATGCTGAAGTTTTTGACGAGCCTGATATCCGATCTCGCCGGCCGCGCCGGCGTGTCGCGCTCCTTCGCCGATTGCGCGGCGGCCTGCGCCGGCTGGCTGCGCGATCCGCTGTCGCATCCGCAGATCGAGGGGATGAACCTGTCGCAGGTCGCCGACCTACCCGCCGGCCAGCTGCGCTCGCTGGTTCGGGAATAAGGGGCGGGCGAGGCGGCGGAGCGCGAGGCCCCGCCGCCGCCTTGGGTCACTTCTCGATCGTGACCTTGTCGACCATCTTCATGGTTCCGTTCTGCTGCCACGCCACGTTGACCTTCTCGCCGGCCTTCAGGCCCGGATCCTTGAAGCCCTTCGGCAGGGTGTAGCTCGAGCCGTCATCGAGCGAGAGCGTCATCGCCTTGCTGTCGTAGGTCTTCACGCTGCCGGTCGCGTGATGCTGCGTGGCTGCGAAGGCGAACGAGGACACCGCGACGAGGGCGGCTGCTGTAACGGGAATGAGATGGTTGCGCATGTCGGTTACTCCTGGAAATCGGCCGCCCTTCGCGGGGCGGCTCTGCAGGACATGGCCGTCAGGTTGCGTCGTGTCGCGGCTTGGGGGAGCCGCCGGCGTTTCCCGGCCACGGCGTGGAAAATAGACCCGCCAAACGGCCGCGCCATTAGACGAAAAAGAAAATCCGGCGCGGCGACGCCGCCATATTCGCCAGCGGATTCAAAGCTTTGTGGAGGGAATGGGGCGGCGTGTGCAGCGGCTATGCGACGCACACGGATGTATGCCGACGGGCTACCCTGTCGGAGGCTGTCGCGGATGGTCCGGCAACCTCCGACGGCCTACGGCCACTTCACCTCGGGCGGCATGCTCGACAGGATCGAGTCTACATTGCCGCCGGTCCTGAGCCCGAAGGTCGTGCCGCGATCGTAGAGCAGGTTGAACTCGACATAGCGCCCGCGCCGGATCAACTGCTCCTCGCGGTCGGCGTCGGTCCAGTTGAGATTGAAGTTCTTGCGCAGGATGTGGTCGTAGACAACGAGGAAGGTACGGCCGACATCCTGCGTGAACGCGAAGTCGGCTGCCCAGCCGCCCTTGTCCTCGTCCGAATGCAGCCAGTCGTAGAAGATGCCGCCAATGCCGCGCGGCTCGTTGCGGTGCGGCAGGAAGAAATACTCGTCGCACCATGCCTTGTAGCGCCCGTAGTCTGCGACCGCCGCGTGCCGGTCGCAGACGAACTGCATCGCGCGGTGGAAGGCGACCGAATCGGCGTCCTCCTGCGTCCTGCGCCGGTCCAGCACCGGCGTCAGGTCGGCACCGCCGCCGAACCACTGCCGCGAGGTGACGACCATGCGCGTGTTCATGTGCACGGCCGGCACGTTCGGATTGTGCGGATGCGCGATCAGCGAGATGCCGGAGGCCCAGAAGCGCGGGTCTTCCTCGGCGCCTGGGATCTGCTTGCGGAACTCGGGCGAGAACTCGCCGTGGACGGTGGAGGTGTGGACGCCGACCTTCTCGAAGACGCGGCCGTACATCATCGACATTACCCCGCCGCCGCCTTCGCCCTCCTTGCGCAGCCAGGGCGTGCGCTCGAAGCGGCCCGGCGACCACGACGACTGTGGTCCGGTGAGGTCGTCCTCGATCTTCTCGAAGCCGGCGCAGATGCGGTCGCGCAATTCCTCGAACCATGCGCGCGCCGCCGCCTTCTTGTCTTCGATGTCGTCCGGCAGGCCTGCCGGGATCTCGGGCCATTCCATGCGCACTCCGCTCGATCCACAAAGGACTCGTCTTTTTCGGATGCGATCCCTAAACTTCAATCCAGACGGGTCAAGGAGGATGTCGCGTGGGCACTCCGATACGGCCGCCGCTGGACGGCCTGAAACGAAGTCTGAACCGGCAAAGAGCCGAGGGGATACGCCTTCCCCGCGACGGCTTCGTGCGCGAGACCTTTTCGCTGCCCCGCCCGGTCGCCCGCCAGAAGGCCCGCGAATGGTTCGACCGCTGGCCGAAGCAGGCCTACTGGACCGCCATCGAAAGCTGGCGCGAACGCCCCGACGACGTGATCGAGTTCACGATGCGACGGCTGCCGACGGCGGACTAGAACGGCTGCTCGGCCCAGCTTTCGTGTCCGTCACAACAGACCATCCATGGCCGATTAGGACTCACCTGGCCGGATCAGCAGCCGGGCGCCGGAGCCTTCCGTCGCCAGCCGGTCGTCGCGATTGCGCAGCTTGCATCTGGTCAGGGAGAGGCAACCGCAGCCGATGCAGCCGTCCAGCCCGTCGCGCAGCGCTTCCAGACTGCGGATGCGACGGTTGAGGTCTTCCCGCCACCGGTTGGAGAGGCCGGTCCAGTCTCTGCGGGTCGGGGTGCGGCCGTCCGGCAGTGAATCGAGCGCCGCACCGATCTCGGCAAGCGAAATGCCCACCTCCTGCGCCACCTTGATCACGGCCACGCGGCGCAGCACGTCGCCGGAATATCGGCGCTGGTTGCCGCGCGTTCGGTTGCTGCGGATCAGCCCTTTCGCCTCGTAGAAATGCAGGGTCGAGACCGCTACGCCGCTTCGCGCCGCCACCTCGCCGACAGTGAGTTCCCGCGCCATGGAAATTCCCGCTTGACCTCAACTTAGGTTGAGGTTTTATCAAACGGACCGTTCGGATCGCAAGACGAAGGAACGGTCGCATGCAGATTCCCATACTGCCGGTGCTTGCCCTGCTGGAGCGGGCCATGAGCCGCTGGCTCGCCGGCCCCTCAGCCGAACTGCCTCACCGCTTCACTCAGCGTGATCGCCGCGCTCATACCGAGATTGAGGCTGCGCGCTTCGGGGCGGATGGGGATGCGCAGCTCGGCGTCGGCGAGTGCGTGGACGCTCTCGGGCACGCCGGACGATTCGCGGCCAAGCATCAGGACATCGTCGGGGCGGAAGGCGAAACCGGTGTAGGCGGTGGCGGCCTTGGTCGACATCAGCACCAGCCGGCGGCCGCTCTTGCGCCGCCAGTCCTCGAAGGCAGCGAAATCGGCGTGCTCGCGGATCGCGGCGATCTCCAGATAGTCCATGCCGGCGCGCTTCAGCGTCTTGTCCGACAGTTCGAATCCGATCGGCCGGATGATGTCGACGGTGGCGGAGAAGCAGGCGGCGAGCCGCAGGATCGCGCCGGTATTGCCAGGGATTTCAGGCTGATAGAGCGCGATGTGGAGATCGTGAGTCATGAGCTTCGCGCTTTGATTCAGATTGCGACAGGTGAGGCTTCCGGGCAACACCGGCACGCGACTGTCGGCAAAGTGTCGGCACCCGGGCTGGTCTTTGGCGGAGAAGTCGTCTATACGGCGCTCCTCGTCAACTCGAACCAAGGAGGGCGGAATGGAATACCAGTTGTGCTATGCGCCTGCCCGCCTGATTGGGCCTTCCGCCTGACGGCGCCCCGGTTCGACCGATCCTGACATTCTGAGCATCGTTCGCTGGGGCTGCCCGTAAAGCCAATCGCTTTCCGTGGAGTTCGACGATGCATGCCAAGCCGGGTCACCCCGCACATTCCGCCCTTCCTTCGCTTTCCGATACGGCTGGCGCACCCGCCGGCACCGGGCTGTCCGAAGCCTTCGGCAGGGCGCTTCGAAAGCAGGCGACCAAGCCCAACCTTGGCCTTGCGACCGGCCCGAAGGGAATGAAACCGGCCGTGAAGGCCAGCACCAACGGCCAGCGCGGCAAGGACCGCGCCGTGACCGTGAAACCGATCGCGCCGCGCAGCGGGCATAGGTGAGACCATGATGACTGCACTCTTCCGCTGGTTCGAAGGCCTGCTCGATCCGTTCCCCGCCGCGGAGCCGACCGAGCCGCCGAGGTCCTTCCTCGCCTTCTGCCTGCACTATGCCAAGGGCACGTGGCCGCTCATCATCGCGGGCGCGCTGTTCTCGGCCGGCATCGCCATCGCCGAGGTTTGGATGTTCGGCTTCGTCGGCAACATCGTCGACTGGCTGTCGGCGCAGAGCCGCGAGACCTTCCTCCAGACCGAGAAGTGGAAGCTTATCGGTATGGCTGTGATCGTGATGATCCTCTTGCCGTCCATGGTCTTTGCGCAGTCGCTGTTCAACCAGCAGTCGCTGATGGGCAATTTCCCGATGCGCATCCGCTGGATGGTGCATCGCTATCTGCTCAAGCAGTCGATGACCTTCTACCAGGACGAGTTCGCCGGCCGCGTCGCCACCAAGCTGATGCAGACGGCGCTCGCCATCCGCGAATGCATCGTCAAGCTGGTCGACGTGCTGAACTATGTCGTCGTCTACTTCCTCGGCATGCTGTTTATCATCGGCTCGTCCGACTGGCGGCTGGCCTTGCCGCTGGTCGGCTGGATCGTGGCCTATGTCGGCCTGCTTTCCTATTTCATCCCAAGGCTCGGCAAGGTCGCGGAGGAACAGGCCGACGCGCGCTCGATGATGACCGGCCGTGTGGTCGACAGCTACACCAACATCCAGACGGTGAAGCTGTTCAGCCACTCGCGGCGTGAAGCCGCCTATGCGCGGCAGGGCATGAGCGAGTTCCTGGATACGGTCCACCGGTCGATGCGGCTGGTGACCGGCCTCTACGGCACGCTCTACGTGCTCAACTCGACCCTGCTCCTCGTCATCTCGGCGCTGGCGATCTGGTTCTGGCTGGGCGACGTCGTCACCATCGGCGCCGTCGCGGTCGCCATGGCGCTGGTGCTGCGGCTGTGGGGCATGTCGCAATGGATCATGTGGGAGGTGTCGGCGCTGTTCGAGAACATCGGGACGGTGCAGGACGGCATCACGTCGATCGCACTGCCGCGGCTCGTCGAGGACAAGCCGGGTGCGAAGGACATCGTCGTGTCCCGCGGCGACCTTTCTTTCGAGGACGTCCGCTTCCACTACGGCAAGAAGCGCGGCGTCATCGAGGGGCTGACGTTGAACGTGAAGGCCGGCGAGAAGATCGGCGTGGTCGGCCGCTCTGGCGCCGGCAAGTCGACGCTCGTGAATCTGCTGCTCCGCTTCTACGACATCGAGGGCGGCCGCATTCTGATCGACGGGCAGGACATCGCTGCGGTCACGCAGGACAGCCTGCGTGCCAACATCGGCGTCGTCACGCAGGACACGTCGCTGCTGCATCGTTCCGTGCGCGACAACATCACCTACGGCCGCCCCGACGCGACCGAGGAGATGATGCTGGAGGCCGCCCGCAGGGCGGAGATCGACGGCTTCATCCAGGGCCTGCGCGACCCCAAGGGCCGCCAGGGCTATGACGCGCATGTCGGCGAACGCGGCGTGAAGCTCTCCGGCGGCCAGCGACAGCGCGTCGCCATCGCCCGCGTGATGCTCAAGGACGCGCCGATCCTGATCCTCGACGAAGCGACCTCCGCGCTCGATTCCGAAGTCGAGGCGGCGATCCAGGAGAATCTCTACCGCTTGATGGAAGGCAAGACCGTGATCGCGATCGCGCACCGCCTCTCCACCATTGCGGCGATGGACCGCCTGATCGTCATGGACAAGGGCCGTATAGTCGAGGACGGCACGCACGACCAGCTCGTCGCGCGGGGCGGCCTCTACGCCCAGCTCTGGCAGCGCCAGTCGGGCGGCTTCCTGCTGCACGAGGACGGGCCGGAGGAAGAGGGCAAGGTCGAGGCAGCGGCGGAGTAGGGCAGCTACGATTCAGCCGTCATTGCCGGTCTCTGGCTTCGCCCCCTCTCTCGGCGAGAGGGGGCTCCAGTCTCCAGTCCGCGCGGCCGCGAGATCGACTTCGTGCTTTCCAGCTCAAGCGAAGAAGATCACGGTCGCGGAGATCGTGAGCAGGGCAACATACAACGTCTGTAGGGATACAAGAACTTTCCTGCCCCGTGCCGGATTGGCGTCATGGATGCTGGAAAGGGCATGGATTGCTCCCTTTTCGGCCGAAACGCTCTTGGCAAACTTCGCCCATGCCCACACGAAAATTGCTGCTGCTGAAAGGCTCATCAGCGGAGCGAAAGTTGGCCAGTATCGTGAATGGCTGAGATGAACGAACGGCTGAATTAGGAAGCAGAGTGTGAACATCTTGATCATCAAGCTCATGATCTGATCCGACTCTCGCCGCACCGCGACGCAGAGATTTCCGACCAGCAATGCAAGCAATGCAGGATAATAAAGTATATATAATTCAATACTAGATATAGATCTTAAAAATAATGCGAATTTCCTGTTGTAGTAACTTTTACCGTTCAATCTTCTGTTTATAAAAAAGCGATTAAAATCATTTGGGTTCATTAAGAAGCGTCGGAAATTCGATTTCACCACACGCAGGTATCTACGAGGGTCGAATGCCCCTATCGCAGATCGTGCCATTTCGCGCTGGACTGCGAGTTCGCTGATCCCTCTCTCTCTCGAGATTTCTCGAGAGAATTTTCCTGCCTCAAACCAAAGGTTGCCCTCTGGACAGGGTCCGAAGCAAAGCTTGTTGATGTTACCGAAGGTGACGCCAAGCGAGAGCATCGTCGTCGTCGTGGTCAGGACCGGCGCACCGAAATAGCTGCTGACCAGGAGACTCCACGGTGCGAGCAACGCCGCGAACAAAACAAAGCCTGCGCCGATCTTGGTAAAGGCTGCAAGCAGCATCGTCCGGTTGCTGGCGATCAGGGCGATCGCGGCCAGAAACAGATGAATGGCGGCGACCAGAACCCAGGTCGAGCCCCTCAGATAGACCATCAGAACCAAAACCAACTCGAAGACCGCGAAGTCGAAGGAGCGCAGGTCCCGTCCAGCCAGAATTGTGCGGGTGATGGTGAAAAGGCGGCAAAAGGCGACGGTCATCACCAAGCCCGCCGGCAAGTCCGCCAATGCGGTCTTGGCGAAGAACTGCCAGGTCAGCATCAAGGTCGGAAAGGCTAGGAGGAAAATGACGTATACCGGACCAAGGGCACGGTTGACCTCGCGCTGCGTCCATATCCAGAGCGCGAGAACCAGGAAGCCGGCATAAAGGCGGACAACAAAGGTACCAGGATTGCCGCCGAGGAAAATCGGCGTGAAGAGCAGGGGTGTGCCAGGCATGAACCAGCCGTATCGCACGACTTTTTCGAGCATGGCCGCAAGATCGATCTCGCCCCGAAGGAACGCGCCAATCGCTTCCGCGGCTGGAATATAAGAACCTTCGTCATCGATGATTCCCATGCCGCCGATTGTCGCGAAACTGATGATCCACAGCGCGACAGCGGTCCAAAACAGCGCCGCGACCCAGGCCCGGTGACGCGGCGCATAGGATCGAACGAACGGCAGGAACCATTCGAGGATTATCATGTGCGAATCCCGCCGCGAAAATGATTCTGTGGTAGCCTTGGCGCGCTTGTATAGCGTCAGGCTCGCGGAGCGGGAAGTAAAGCAAGGACAACTGCCGCAGGCGTTCAAGCACACCAACAACACGATCGAGCTATAGCAGGCTGCACCGTGCCGGAAGAGCGACAGGACGCTCTTTACAGCATACTGTGCTTGGCCGAGGCGGGTCGTCGTCTCTTCGAAGGGGAGTGAAAAGTGCGCGCCGACCGGCATCAGGCCAGATGCGGAAGCGCAGCTCGTGTCCGCTGCCATCGTCCTCGCCGGATTACATTTTCTCCATCCTGACAACAGGGGGATGTCCGGCCGGGGGCAGCGGACTACATTAGGGGCAGATGAACGATTCCAAGACCCTCCAGGACCGCCTGTACGCTCCTTATGAAAACGTGGTCGACGCTTTCGCCGACACCGATCGGCCGGTGCTGCCGAAGGATGCGTGGCAGTTCATTCTGTTCTTCGCCCGGCAGGCGAAGCTGCCCTTCGTGCTGCTGCTGATCGCCGGCGGCCTGTCGGGCGCGGTCGATGCAGCGCTCTACTGGTCCGTCGGCTGGCTGATCGACCTGCTCGACGCGGCCAACCCGGCGACGCTGATCGCAGACTACTGGCCGCATCTCGCAGCCTTTCTGTTCCTGATCCTGGTCATCCGCGCGGTGGTGATGATCGGCAACGCGGTCGTCGAGCAGCAGATCGTCGTGCCGAACTTCTACCAGCTCGTGCGCTGGCAGGCCTTCCGGCGCGTGATGGACCAGCCCTACGAGTTCTACCAGAACGACTTCGCCGGCCGCATCGCCACCAAGATCCTGCAGGGCGGCGAGGCGACGGGCGACTTCATCGTTTCGTCGCTGCAGACGGTGTGGAGCTTCCTCACCTTCCTGATCCTCGCCGCCACGATTCTCGGCGCGCTCGATCCCATCATGGGCGTGGTGCTGGCAGTCTGGGTCGCAGGCTATCTCTGGGCCGCATACCACCTGCTGCCGCCTCTCAGGCAGGCAGGCCGCCGCACGGCGGACGAGCGCTCCATCGTCAACGGCCGCATCGTCGACGCCTTCACCAATATCATGGCGGTGAAGCTGTTCGATTCGGGCGGCCGAGAGCACAACTACGTGCGCGAAGGCATGCAGCGCTACCTCGACGCGGTGAAGCAGCTGACCCGCTCGATCACCACCGTGCGGGCCGCTGTCGCCCTGCTCAACGGTTTCATGATGGCGGGTGTTGCTGTTCTGGCCGTCAACAAATGGATGGGCGGTGCCGCGACCACGGGCGAGGTGGCCGCCGCTCTCGGCCTCGTGTTCCGGCTCAACCAGATGTCGGGCTACATGATGTTCAACATCAACGGCCTGATCCGCAACTTCGCCACCGTGCAGGACGCGACGACGGTGATCTCGGTCGAGCCGGGCATCAAGGACGCGCCCGACGCGACCGTGATGCCGCGCGCCAAGGGCGACCTCGTCTTCGAAGACGTCTCCTTCCACTACGGCAAGAAGAGCGGCATCATCTCCAACCTGGACCTGCACATCCGTCCAGGCGAGCGGGTGGCGCTGGTCGGTCCGTCGGGCGCGGGCAAGACGACGCTGGTCAACCTTGCGCTCAGGCTGTTCGACGTCGAGAGCGGCCGCATCCTGCTCGACGGACGCGACATCCGCTCGGTCACGCAGGCCTCGCTGCGCGCCCAGTTCGGCGTCGTCAGCCAGGACGCGATGCTGATGCACCGCTCGATCCGCGACAACATCGCCTACGGCAAGCCGGACGCCACCGAGGAAGAGATCATCGCCGCGGCGAAGAAGGCGTCGGCGCATGATTTCATCGTCAACGTCTCCGACCCCAAGGGCCGCAAAGGCTACGACGCCCATGTCGGCGAGCGCGGCGTGAAGCTGTCCGGCGGTCAGCGCCAGCGCATCGCGATCGCGCGCATGATGCTGAAGAACGCGCCGATCCTGATCCTCGACGAAGCGACCTCGGCGCTCGATTCGGAGATCGAGGCGGCGATCCAGGAGAACCTCTATTCGATGATGGAGGGCAAGACCGTACTCGCCATCGCGCACCGCCTCTCGACCATCGCCGCACTCGACCGCCTCGTCGTCATCGACAAGGGCCGCATCGTCGAAGAGGGCACGCATGAGAGCCTGATCGCCAAGGGCGGGCTCTACGCCAAGCTGTGGGAGCGCCAGTCGGGTGGCTTCCTCGCTGATCGGCTCGCCGCGGAGTAGCCGCCGATGGCGCTGCGCCTGCCCGGCCGCATCACCGTCGAGCGCGCCTCCAACGCCACGGGTCTACAGCCGGTCGAGCACGAGATCCTCGGCGAGATGGCGAACTCACTCGGCCAGGCCGGGCGCAAGGTCGAGCAGGCGCTGGCGAAGCTTGCCGAAGACGAGGCCGGCCTCGAAGGCGAGGCGCGCGAAACGCGGCTGCGCGCTATCGCGGCCGCCGTGCAGGCCTATTTCATCCAGCGCGAACTCTGCGGCATGCGCCGCCACGACGACGTCATCCGCGAGATGGGCATTCCCCGGCGCATCCTGGCGCGGCTGGGCGCCCGATAGCTCGCCTTACTTCGACATGAAGATCTCGCAGGCGCCCGATACGCCGATTTCTCCGGCGCTCTTGTACTTCTTGGCTCCGGCCCGGCAAGACGCCATCGCGCGTTCCTCCGCGGCCTTGGCGCTGGGTGCATTGAGCGCCGTGGCGCAGACGCTCGATCCGTAGAAATAGTCGATCGGCGTAGAAGCGAAGGCCGAGTGGCCCGAGGCGGCGACGTACTGCTTGTACATTTTCCCGCATCCACCGCTCATCTCCCGCGTATAGAGAACCCTGCGACGTACATTGCCTTCGCTGCCAGCGAGCCCCGAAGATGTTGCCTTGGCGGGTTTCTTGGACTTGGCGTAAGCAGACGTCCGCTCGGTCTTCTTGGGTTCCTCCTTGGCCAGCGCACCTGCTACTTGCGCATCGACAAATATCGTCGAAAGCAGAGCGAGCGCGAAGATCCGTAGTTTTGTCATGCGTTTATCCCCCAACTCGGCAGAGGCACCTTGCTGCCGCCTGAACTTCCGATTGCCGCCCGCCTATTACCGGCAACCTGAAATGTTACCCATAAGTTCGTTACTGTCCATACGATCTCGAACGTGCCGTTGACGTCGGGCGAGTTGCATTCTGCCGATGCCTGCAGCGCACTTTTCGATCACTGGTTTGAGCTGTTGAATACTGCGGCCCGCCGCGCGGCGGGCGAGGCTGCCGGAAGGGACGAACGCGTCACTTGCGTATCGTTCGCAGACAGTCCGCACGGCCCCCGCGACAAACTGCCCACCGCCTGCGCGGGCGTCTGGACAAGGCCTGATGCGACGCATAGAAACCTCGCCACAATATTGCCCGACTCCGAGCCGGGAGACGCTGCGTG
>VFQN01006447.1_pt1 | contig 13387 bp, 9 predicted proteins | sample 3512371 | NCBI WGS metagenome assembly VFQN01 (sample SAMN10412370, study PRJNA504923) | tailings metagenome | isolation source: Replicate 2 from Balatoc abandoned mine | place: Philippines: Itogon, Benguet | collected 2017-08-28
CGTACCATTGCCGCGCCGCGCGGCGCGCGAGCAGTCGTACCAACTCGACCAGCCGGGGGTCGGGGCCGTCGCGGCCCGGCACGGCGTTCGGTTCCGGCTCCGTGACCGGCACGACCGGGCGGTCCCCGTTGGGCGGTCTCTGCAGCATGGCTCCGTCCGTGATGAAAATCACTAGCTTCGGTGCCAAGATCGGAGGCGATGCGAGCCGAGGCAATTCGGTTGTGAGGCGTAGGATCGGCGGTCCGCAGCGAGCGATCGCGCAGGTTTTCGCAGGAACGCCAAGCCTTTCGCGAAGTAGCGTCGCACAAAGACTTGTGAACTTCGGTCCTGCGAGCGCTCGCTGGGCAGACTCGAGGTGTTCCCATGCAAGGAATGATGATACCTTTACGGGGCTAAAGTCAATATACGCCTAGTATATGTAACATGCCCGCTAGCCCTTCGAAGCTGAAGACGCGCGCCCTTACCCTCGTCCGGAAGAGGGGGATCGCCCGTGCCCGCGATTTCAACGCCCTGGGGGTCCCCCGGGTCTATCTGAAGCGGATGCAGGAGGAGGGGCTCCTGGTTCAGCGGGGCCGAGGCCTCTACCAACTCGCCGACGCCAAGCTCTCGCCGGCGCACAGCCTGGCCGAGGCTGCCCGGATCGTCCCCCACGGCGTCATATGCCTTCTTTCTGCGCTGCAGTTCCATGAGCTGACGACTCAAACGCCTCACGAAGTCTGGGTGCTCATCGGATGGAAGAAATGGGCTCCGACGCGCCCCCCTGTCTCGCTCCGGATCATTCGGGCCACCGGCAAGTCGCTTACCGCCGGCGTTGAGCTTCACAAGATCGAGCAGGTCCCGGTTCCGATCACCGTCCCGGCGAAGACGGTCGCCGATTGTTTCAAGTACCGAAACAAGATTGGACTGGACGTCGCGATCGAAGCCCTGCGCAACTGCCTTCGCAATCGCCGAGCCACCGCGGACGACCTCTGGAAGTACGCCACCATTGATCGCGTGCAGAACGTGATGCGACCGTATCTCGAGGCCCTCCTGTGAACCGAAAGGGGCGTCCCCGGAATATTGCCGCATCGGTGAGGGCGCGGCTGACGCAGCGCGCCCGCGATAGGCAAGAAAACGTCCAGTTAGCGCTGATCCGCTACGCAATCGAGCGGCTGCTGTACCGGCTCGGTCTTTCCTCCTATCGCGGAGAGTTCATCCTCAAGGGGGCGATGCTCTTCAGCCTCTGGGCGCCGACGCCCTATCGCTCGACCGGCGATCTTGATCTTCTCGGATTCGGCGATCCGGCACCCGAGCGCATCGTGTCGGTGTTTCGCGAAATCTGCTCGCTTGCCGCCGCCGATGATGGCGTGGTCTTCAAGCCAGAGACGATCCAGGCGCACGCGGCGCGCCTCGAGGAAGAATACAGCGGCATCCGTTTGACGATTGACGCCGAAATTGCTGGAGCTCGACTGCCGCTTCAGATCGATATCGGCTTCGGCGACATCGTCACCCCGGGCATCCAGGACATCGACTACCCATCTCTGCTCGGCATGCCCTTGCCGCATCTGCGCGCCTATCCGCCGGAGACCGTGGTCGCGGAGAAGCTTCAAGCGCTGGTGGCTCTTGGGTTGCTCAACAGCCGCATGAAGGACTTCTTCGATCTCTGGGCCATCTCGGAGACCTTTGCCTTTGCCGGATCGACTCTCGTCCATGCCATTCAGGCGACATTCGAACGACGCGCGACAACCATTCCACTGCAAATGCCCGCTGCCTTGACAGCGACTTTCTCCAGCGATTCCACGAAGCAAGCCCAATGGCGAGGCTTCCTGCGGCGAACCGCGATCGCTCTTGCGCCAGCTCCCTTGCCAGACCTCCTTCATCGCATCGGAGATTTTGTAATGCCCCCGCTTGAGGCATTGCGGGCAGGCGCCACGTTTAACAAGAACTGGAGGCCTGGAGGGCCTTGGAAGATCGCGAAAAAAGAGTGAGAGGGCTGCGCTGGCTTCCGTGGCGGATTGGAGGTCAAGAGAGAGTCTCTCGGCCGTCCGTCGCGGAGTATCCCTCATGGCAAAGGCCGTTCAGAAGATCATCCTCAGTGCCTCGCGCGACATCCCCTTCAACAAGCTGGTGCTCAGCCAATCCAACGTCCGGCGCCTGAAGGCCGGCGTCTCGATCGAGGACCTGGCCGAGGACATCGCCCGGCGCGGGCTCCTGCAGGGCCTCAACGTCCGGTCGGTCCTCGATGCCGAGGGCGCCGAGACCGGCATGTTCGAGATCCCGGCCGGCGGCCGCCGCTACCGCGCTCTCGAACGGCTGGTGAAGCTGAAGCGTCTGTCGAAGACGGCGCCAGTCCCCTGCATCGTGCGCGATCCGGGGGGCGAGATCTCAGCGGAGGAGGATTCTCTGGCTGAGAACATCCAGCGCGTCGCCCTGCATCCACTGGATCAGTTCCGCGCCTTCAAGGTTCTGCGCGACCAGGGTGCCGCCGAGGAAGAGATCGCTGCCCGGTTCTTCGTCGCGCCTGCCGTGGTGAAGCAGCGGCTGCGCTTGGCCGCGGTCTCCGAAAAGCTGCTCGGGATCTATGCCGAGGACGGCATGACCCTGGAGCAGCTCATGGCTTTCACCGTTACCACCGACCATGCCCGGCAGGAGCAAGTCTGGGAGGCATTGCAGCACTCCTACGACAAGGAGCCTTACCTGATCCGCCGCCAGCTTACCGAAAGCGCCGTGCGCGCGTCGGATCGACGGGCGCTGTTTGTCGGGCTCGACGCTTATGAGGCAGCGGGCGGGGTGGTCCTCCGCGATCTGTTCGAGGAGGACGGAGGTGGTTGGCTCCAGGACATGGCGCTGCTCGATCGCCTGGCCACCGAGAAGCTGTCGGCGGGCGCCGAGAAGGTCGCCGCCGAAGGCTGGAAGTGGATCGAGGTGGCCGTGGATTTCCGGTACGGCCATGCCCATCATCTCCGGCGGCTCACCGGCGTGGAGGTCGAACTCACGCCGGACGAGCAGGCGACGTTCGACGCTCAGACCGCCGAGCAGGCGAAGCTCGAAGGCGAGTACGAAGGCGTCGACGAGTTGCCGGACGAGGTCGATGCGCGGCTGGGCGAGATCGAGGAAGCGCTTGCCGCCTTCGAGAATCGCCCTGTCTGCTACGAGCCGGCCCAGATCGCCCGTGCCGGTGTGTTCGTCAGCATCGCAGCCAACGGACAGCTCGCTGTCGATCGCGGCCATGTCCGGCCGGAAGACGAGCCGGTGCCGGCGGGCGGTCCGGCAGCAGACGAGATCGGCGGGGCGGATGAGCCGGCACCTGCAGCTCCCGCCCAGCGTGCCGTCATCGCCATCGGCGGCGATCAGCTGGAAGACGACGGCGACGACGCCGCTATCAAGCCGCTGCCGGAGCGGCTCGTGAGCGAGCTGACCGCTCATCGCACCCTGGCGCTGCGGGACGCGGTGGCGAACAACCCGCAGGTCGCCCTCACGGCACTGCTGCACAAGCTTTGCCTCGACACCTTCCAGCACAGCGCGCCCGGTGCGTGCCTGGAGGCCTCGGTGCGGCATGTGTTCTTTCCCGTCCAGGCGGCCGACCTGAAGGACAGCCCTTCCGCCCGGGCGGTCGCCGACCGGCACGACGCCTGGAGGGCCGAGCTGCCCAAGGACGACCACGCTCTTTGGGATTGGCTCGCTGAACTCGAGGACAGCCGTCGCGGCGCGCTGCTCGCGCATTGCGTGTCGTTCGGCGTGAACGCCCTCTACGAGAAGGGCGACCGCTATGGCGGGCCGGGCGTCTCGGCGCACGGCGTGCAGCAGCGAATCGCCCAGGCCGACCGGCTTGCCCACGCCGTCGGTCTCGACTTGGTGGAAGCCGGTTGGCGGCCGACGGTCGATAACTATCTCGGCCGCGTCACCAAGCCCCGCATCCTGGAGGCGGTACGCGAGGCCAAGGGCGATCAGGCCGCGCAGCTCATCGACCACCTCAAGAAGGCGGAGATGGCGAAGGAGGCTGAGCGGCTGCTCGACGGCACCGGCTGGCTGCCTGAACCGCTGCGGGTCGCCGACAGCGCAAACGTGTCGGACACACCCACCGACACCGAGAAGCTTCCCGATTTCCTCACCGGCGGCGAAGGGGATGTAGCGGCGGACGAGTCCGAACCGCATCCCATCGCTGCGGAATAGTGGGAACACCGCGGGTGGCCTTGGTCCTCCGCGGTGTCGTCGCCAATCGTGGACAAGCCCGGTCGCCCTGCCGGGCTTTTTCCTTTGAGGGATTCCTCACGTTCGAGGCGCAAGGGGAGAGGGAGAGGACGGCCGGGACGAGTTTGAGCCGGCGGGGTCCAGAGAGAGCGCCTTCCGGTTCGGACCGTTCCCGCTCTCCCGAGGTTCTTCCATGTCGAATGTCCCCCTCTCGGCGGCGGCCACAACGCTACGCTTGCTCGCCGGCGCTCCTGCGGATCCGTCCGCCGGCATCGCTGCGGCCGCGAACCTTCTTCTCCCTCACCTCGAGCGTGGTAACCGCATCGATGCGGTCATCCTGCGCGCCGCCATGGAGCACGCCTTCGGCGGCTCCGATGCAGCCGGCGCCTGGGACTGGAAGACCGCGTATGACGCCTGCGAAGCGGCGACCGTGCTGCTCATGCGCAAGTTCGGCCCAGCCATTCGGGCACGGGCGGGTTCACCGGCTGCCGAGCTGTCCATGCTCGGCAGGATCGCTGCCCTTCTTCCCACCCACACACGGCGCTCCGAGGAGAGCCAGGCGCGGCAGCAATTCTCGACGCCGCTGGCGCTCGGGTTTATCGCCGCCAGCGCTGCTGCGATCACGCCGACCGACCTCGTTCTCGAGCCCTCTGCGGGGACGGGTCTGCTCGCTATCTTCGCCGCGCTCGCGGGCAGCAGACTGGCCTTGAACGAGCTGGCGGAGACCCGTGCGGCTTTGCTCGGGCGGCTCTTTCCCGATGTCGTGACAACGCGCTACGACGCGGCTCACATCCACGACCATCTCGACGACGCGGTGTGCCCGAGCGTCGTCCTGATGAACCCGCCGTTCTCGGCTGTGGCGCATGTCGACGGCACCGTGGCAGACGCCGCCTTTCGCCATGTCTCCTCGGCACTTTCACGCCTCGCCGACGGCGGGCGCCTGGTCGCGATCACCGGCGCCAGCCTCTCGCCGGACCATCCGTCATGGCGCGAGGCCTTCGTCCGCCTCCAGGAACGCGGCCGTGTCGTGTTCAGCGCTGCCGTCGATGGTCGCGTTTATGCCCGCCACGGTACCGCGGTCGAGACTCGGCTGACGGTCATCGATCATGGACCTGCCGACGATCCGAGGTCATTTCCGGCATCAATCGGCATGGCGCCCGATGTCCCCACGCTGCTTCAGTGGGTGACGTCCCATGTCCCGTCGCGCTTGCCTGTTCATGGCACCGCGCTTCCTGCATCCATCCCTCCCGTCAGGGTCATGTCGAGCCGGAGGCCTGCACGGCAGCCACGCGCCATTGCCGGCGATGCGCTTGAACCACTGAATACTCAGCTCGCCTACGAGACCGTCGACTGGAGGCCGGCCGAGGGCGGCAGCCTCACCGAGACGCTGTATGAAGGATACGAGCTGCAGTCGATCCGCATCCTTGGCGCGCAGTCGCATCCGACGCGGCTTGTGCAGTCGGCGGCGATGGCTTCGGTCGCGCCGCCCAAGCCCAGCTATCGGCCTAGCCTGCCGGCCAATGTCATCGGCGACGGTCTGTTGTCCGACGCGCAGCTCGAGAGCGTCATCTATGCCGGCGAAGCACACCTCGGGCATCTCGCCGGATTGTGGGTGGTCGACGAGACCTTCGACTTCGTCTCGGCCGCCCCCGATGCGGCCGAGAACGCCGTTCGCTTCCGGCGGGGTTGGATGCTGGGGGACGGCACTGGCGCCGGCAAGGGCCGCCAGGTTGCCGGCATACTGCTCGATAACTGGCTGCAGGGCCGTCGGCGGGCGGTGTGGGTGTCGAAGTCCGACAAGCTGATCGAGGATGCCCAGCGCGACTGGTCGGCGCTCGGCATGGAGCGCCTGCTGGTCACGCCGCTCGCCCGCTTCCGCCAAGGCACGCCGATCCGCCTGGAGCAGGGCATCCTTTTTGCCACCTACGCCACGCTACGGACCGACGCACGTGAAGAAAGGGTTTCGCGGGTCAGGCAGATCGTCGATTGGCTGGGGTCGGACTTCGACGGAGTTATCGTGTTCGACGAAAGCCATGCCATGGCGAATGCAGCGGGCGGCAAGGGCGAGCGCGGTGACCAGGCGCCCTCGCAGCAGGGCCGTGCCGGCCTGCGCTTGCAGCACGCGCTGCCCAATGCCCGTGTCGTCTACGTCTCGGCCACGGGCGCCACCACCGTGCACAACCTCGCCTACGCCCAGCGGCTGGGCCTGTGGGGTGGTGAGGACTTCCCCTTCGCGACGCGGGCCGAGTTCGTGCAGGCCATCGAGGCCGGCGGTGTCGCCGCCATGGAAGTCCTGGCCCGCGACCTCAAGGCGCTCGGCCTGTATGCGGCCCGCTCCCTGTCCTACGAAGGTGTGGAGTACGAGCTGGTCGAGCACGCGCTCACGCCGGAGCAGGTCCGCATCTACGACGCCTATGCCGGCGCCTTCCAGGTCATCCACAACAATCTCGACGCTGCCCTGCAGGCTGCCAACGTCTCCGGCGAGCGCGGCACGCTCAATGCGCAGGCGAAGTCGGCGGCGCGCTCGGCCTTCGAATCCGCCAAGCAACGCTTCTTCTCACACCTGATCACCTCGACGAAGACCCCGACTCTGATCCGGGCCATCGAGCGCGATCTTGACGCCGGGCATGCCGCTGTCATCCAGATCGTCTCGACGGGTGAGGCGCTGATGGAGCGCCGGCTGGCCGACATCCCGACCGAGGAATGGGGCGACGTGCAAGTCGACATCACGCCGCGCGAGTACCTATTGGACTACCTCGCACACAGCTTTCCGACCCAGCTCTTCGAGCCTTTCACCGATGGCGACGGCAACCTGTCCTCGAGGCCGGTCTACCGTGATGGCCAGCCCGTGCAGTGCCGCGATGCCGTCGAGCGCCGCGACCGTCTGATCGAGCGGCTGGCCTCGCTCGCACCCGTCGAGGGCGCCCTCGATCAGATCGTGCAGCGCTTCGGCACCGACTTGGTGGCCGAGGTGACGGGCCGGTCCCGGCGGATCGTTCGCAAGGGTGACCGGCTCTGTGTCGAGAACCGGCCCGGCTCGGCAAACCTTGCGGAGGCGCAGGCCTTCATGGACGACGACAAACGCATCCTGGTTTTCAGCGATGCCGGCGGCACCGGCCGCTCCTACCACGCCGACCTTTCAGCCCGTAACCAGCGGCTGCGCATCCACTACCTGCTGGAGGCCGGCTGGAGGGCCGATACTGCCATCCAGGGCCTGGGGCGCAGCAACCGCACCAACCAAGCCCAGCCTCCTTTGTTCCGGCCAATCGCCACCGACGTGAAGGCCGAGAAGCGCTTCCTGTCGACCATCGCCCGGCGCCTCGACACCCTAGGCGCCATCACCAAGGGCCAGCGCCAGACCGGCGGGCAGGGCTTGTTCCGGGCCGACGACAATCTCGAATCGCCCTACGGCCGTGCGGCCCTCCGCCAGCTCTACCTGCTGCTGTTCGCCGGCAAGGTCGAGGGCTGCTCGCTGGAGGCCTTTCAGGCTGCGACCGGTCTGCACCTGACCGACCAGGACGGCAGCCTGCGCGAGGAGCTGCCGCCGATCACGACGTTCCTCAATCGGCTGCTGGCGCTGACCATCGGCTTGCAGAACACGCTGTTCGGCGTGTTCGAGGACCTGCTGCGGGCGAAGATCGAAGGGGCGCAGGCTAGCGGGACCTACGATGTCGGCGTCGAGACATTGACCGCGGAGAGCCTGATGGTGACCCAGCGCCAGGTGGTCCATGTCCATCCGACGACCGGCGCCGAGACGCAGGTCTTCACGGTCCGCCGCCAGGAGCGCAACCAGCCTCTCGCCTTGATCGAGGCATTGGAGCGGGCCGGCGATCCTCGCGCGGTCCTGCTCGTTAATGCACAGTCGGGCCGGGCGGCGGTTCAGGTCCCGGCTCCGAGCGTGATGTTGGACGATGGCGAGGTCGAGCGCCGCGTCCGGCTCGTGCGTCCGATGGAGCAGACAGCCCTTCCGGTGGCGGCCCTTGAGCAGTCGCAATGGCAACGGTCGGATCGAGCGGTGTTCGCGAAAGCCTGGGCACGGGAACTCGCCGAGATACCTCCTTTCACGGAGAGCGAGCTCCATATCGTGACCGGCCTGCTGCTGCCGATCTGGAAGCGCCTGCCGGACGAGTCCATGCGGGTCTATCGGCTCCAGACCGATGCCGGCGAGCGCGTTATTGGCCGGCTGGTCTCGCCAGCATGGGTCGCGCAGGCCGTAAGCGCCGATGACGCGAGCCTCCCGCCAGCGGATGCCTGGACCGCCGTGCTCGACGGTCGGACCATCCTCGAGCTGCAGGATGGCCTGAGCGTGCGCCGCTCCAAGGTGATGGGCCTGTTCCGCGTGGAACTCTGCGGCTTCACCGACGGCATGGTCGATCGGCTGAAGGCGATGGGCCTGATCTCCGAGATTATCAGCTGGAAGCTGCGGCTGTTCGTGCCGACCGGTGCCGCCGGCCCTTCGATCCTCGCCGGGCTGGTGGAACGCCATCCGATCGCGCGCATCGCCGATCGGGCCGCGGCGTGAGGAGGCAGTCATGCCGTCGCACGCCGCGGACCTGGCCCGCCGTCTCGCGCGCAATGCCGAGGCGGTGTGCCGTCATTACCTCTCGAACGGCCGTCGCGAGGGCCGCTACTGGCTGGTTGGCGATGTCGCCAACACGAGGGGCCGCAGCCTGTTCGTGCGCTTGAGCGGCCCGGACCATGGCAAGGGTGCTGCTGGGCATTGGACCGACTCGGCCACGGGGCAACACGGCGATCTTCTGGACCTGATCGCCCTCAATCGCGGATTCGACCGCCTGCGCGATACCCTGGACGAGGCACGGACGTTCCTCGCATTGCCCCCGGCGCAGCTCGCGCGACGGCCGGAGCTTCTTCCTGCGCCACGCGGTTCGCCTGAATCGGCACGCCGTCTCTATGCCATGTCTAGGGCGATCACGGGCACATTAGCGCAAACCTACCTGCACAGCCGAGAGATCACCACTGTGCTCGACGGCGATCCACTGCGCTTCCATCCACGCTGCTATTACCGGCCCGACGAGGACAGCCTGACCGAGACCTGGCCGGCACTGATAGCCGCCGTCACCGATCCTGGCGGCACGATCACCGGAGTGCATCGCACTTGGCTCGATCCGTCAGGCCACGGCAAGGCGCCGATCGCATCACCGCGACGGGCCATGGGCCTTCTTCTCGGGCACGGTGTCCGCTTCGGCGTGGCCCGCGACGTGATGGCCGCCGGGGAAGGGATCGAGACCATGCTGTCCCTGCGCATGATCCTGCCGACTCTGCCGATGGTGGCCGCACTCTCGGCCAATCACCTCGCCGCCTTGCTGCTTCCACCGACACTGCGCCGTCTCTATGTCGCCCGCGATGCCGATCCAGCCGGTAACGCTGCGATGGCCAGCCTGTGCAACCGCGCCGACGCCGCCGGGATCGAGCCGTTCGTCCTGTCGCCCTGCTTCGACGACTTCAACGAGGATCTCCGCCGCCTGGGCATCGAATGGCTCCGGGCATCGGTACGCCGGCAGCTCGCCCCGCAGGATGTGGGGCGCTTCGTGGCCTCAGCCGTGACGGGATGAGCACGGGCACGGTGAATCGCTTCGTGTTTGGTCGCTCTTCTGCCCTTCGGATCGGACGGGAGCGCGCTCCGGCCTTCTAGAGGGGCGATCGGACGGCAGGCGGCCCGGTCCCGCAACGGCGGCCTGCGACTTTCGTCCCCTGCCGGCGTCGCCGGCATTCCTCGCGAGGCAAGAAAGCCTCGGCCCGCCGTCCTCCGCTGCGCTCCGGCCGCAAGTGCGGCGCGGGAGCGGTCCGCCTGCCGTCTGTCGACGCCCACGAAGGCCGCGATGGGCGCGGCCGATCCGACAAAGGACATCATCATGGCGACCAACGACGATCCCGAATTCGAGCCCGTGCACGCGTCATCTCCGACCGATCACGTCCTCACCGAGCTGCAGCTCCATGGCCACCGCCCCTTCCAGGACGAACCCGATCCGAGACCATTGCCCGAGGTCCCGACCATCGCCGGCGCCGTCGTCGACATCTTCGATGCGCTGGTCTCGACCCTCAGCGACACACGCCTCGAGCCCGACCTGGACGACCTGCTGTGGTCGACCGTCAATCTCTTTCACCGCGCGGTCGACCGTATCGAGCGCGAGCTCGACGGCAACGAGCAGGCTCAGCGTCGCAGCCAGAAGGAGCAGAACGGCTCGGAGGTCCGCTCGGTCGAGCTGGAGCGTCTCATCGCCGAGGGCCTGACCCTGATCGAGCGTCGCAATGCCATGGAGCTGTTCCGCGACCAGGCTGCCGAACGCTTCGAGGTCCATACCGGCTCAACCTGGCGGCCGCGCACCGGCTCGATGGTCAATCACCGGGCTCTCACCGCCGCCATGATCGACAGCCGTGAGTTCTTGGCCGCTCGTCGTCGCGCCGAGACTGAGCTGCTGGTGCCGGCTGGACCGAAGATCGCCTTCACGGGTGGTGCCGACTTCAACGACCATCCGCTCATCTGGAGCACGCTCGATAAGGTCCGCGTCAAGCATCCCGACATGGTGCTGCTACACGGCGGCTCGCCGACCGGTGCCGAGCGCATCGCTGCCCGCTGGGCCGACAGCCGCAAGGTGACGCACGTCCCGTTCAAGCCCGACTGGACCCGTCACGCCAAGGCCGCACCGTTCAAGCGCAACGACCAGATCCTGGAGGTCCTGCCGATCGGCGTCATCGTGTTTCCAGGGTCGGGCATCCAGGAGAACCTGGCTGACAAGGCTCGCAAGCTCGGCATTCCCGTGTGGCGGTTCGGTTCAGGTGGCGCGTGAGCGCCACCTCGTTTCTGCGTCTGCGGGGATAGCCGGACCTGGTGAGAGCAAGAGGAGGGCCGGGAGCGGGTGAGCCGCTGGGCCTCAGAGAGAGCGGGTCGGCGGCTCGCCCCTTCCTGCTCTCCGGACCATGATCCATGTCTGCATCATCTTTGACTGCTACATCCGCGTCGCTGCACCAAGGTCCCTTCATGTATGGCAATCTTGCCGTTCTGCCGTCGACAGAGACGACGGAACAGGACCTGCTCTCCAGCTTGCTGGCTTCATCGCAAGGTAGCGAACAGGCTTCTGCTCTCTTGCAGCACTTTCCCAGCATCGGCCATGTCATCGCCGCCGAAGCGGCGCAGCTTCGCGCATTCGGACTGACGGGCTGTGACATCGCCGCGTTTCGTCTTGTCCGCGAGATCGCCTGCCGCATGGCCAGAGCCGAGGTGCGCAGCCGGCCAGTGCTCGGCAACTGGCAGGCGTTGATCGCCTACCTGCAGACGGCAATGGCTTACGAGCAGGTCGAGCAGTTTCGAATCCTGTTTCTTGATACCAAGAACAATCTCATCGCCGACGAAGTGCAGCAGCGCGGCACGGTCAATCACACGCCCGTCTACCCGCGCGAGGTTCTGAAGCGTGCCTTAACTCTCAATGCCGCTGCGCTCGTGGCGGCCCACAATCATCCAAGCGGCGATCCCAAGCCGTCCCGGACCGACATCGAGATGACGCGCGAATTGAAAGCAGCCGCCAAGTCTCTTGAGATCGAGCTGCACGACCACGTCGTGATCGGGCACGGAACCCATGCCTCCTTCCGGTCGCTGGGACTGCTCTGAAATCGCCGGCTCCTAAAGCATGCCTGGTCTGAACTGCGATCGCCGGCTGATGACCTTGCCGGCGATCATGAAGACGCCGTCACCAGTGTAATGCAGCGTCTCGGGATGCTTCGGCGAGGCCGCGACATGCGCCTTCACGACCTCGAAGATGAAGAAGTTGTACTTCGAGATGAGGCTCGAATCGGCGAGCTTGCATTCGAAGCTGGCATGGCATTCGGCGATCAGGGGTGCTTTGACGTGCTCCGCTTTCTCGGGCGTGAGCTTGAACTTCTCGAACTTGTCGACCTCCGCACCGGTGGTGTTGCCGACACCGATCACCTGGGCGGTGAGCGCGGTCGTGGGCAGATTGATGACGCATTCCTTGCTGCGCCGGATCAGCCCGAAGCTGTGGTTGCCGCCGGCGATCACGCAGCCGACCAGGGACGGCGTGAACTCCATCACCGTGTGCCACCCCATGGTCATGATGTTGCACTCGTCGCCATGAGCCGATGTGACCAGCACGATCGGCCCAGGTTCCAGATAGCGCCGGATCTCGGAGACCGGCAGGTCGGTCTTGCGACGGAGCCTCGCCATCTCTTCTCCTTATGCTGGAATGTTGCTGCTCGAAGTCATCGAGGCCTAGCGTCTCCCATTTGCAACCCAAAGTCTCTCTTCAGCCACTTTCAATCCTGATAAGATTCGGCAGCGCCATGGTGGTGGTGGTGGGCGCGACCGTTCGACACTGGTCACGGAGATCCACCATGCTCGCTGTCGGTATCGTTCTCAGCATCGTCGGCCTCGGCTTCTTCTGCTGGCTGCTGTTCACGCTGGCCATCTATGCGTTGCCCACCTTCGCCGGCCTCAGCGCGGGGCTGGCGGCGTTCCACAGCGGCGCCGGTGTCATCGGTGCGCTCGCTGTCGGATTGCTGGCAGGCGGCGCGATCCTGGCGCTGGGACAGTTCGCTTTCGCTGCCACGCGCACGCCGCTGATCCGCGCCATCATTGGCCTGCTCTATGGCGTTCCGGCCGCGATCGCCGGCTATCAGGTGTCGTTCGCCTTGGCCGGCATCGGCATGCCCAGCAGCGTATGGCAGACGGCGTTTGCCGTGGTCGGCGCCGTTGTCTCTGGCTGCACGGCCTTCTCGCGACTGGCGCTGTTGGTCCCGCCGTCGGACGGCCAGGGCACCGGGAGCGCTTACTCGCCTGCGGACGGGCGGCTGCACGACCAGCGTCGCTGACACGTTTGCATCCCCATCATCGAACAGGTTGGCGAAGATCGCGGCGGTGACCGCTGGTCTCGACGCGACAGGCTAACACAGCCCTCTATGACCACTTCGAGGGCCGTCCCTCGGGCGCAGCCGACAGAAGGCAGCCGAGGCGCACTGTCTGTCACCGGTTGGGCTGAGACGATGCCGTCCTTTTTCTACGCCACGGCCGCCGTCTCTTCGCCCGGTACGCCGGACTCCTTGCGGAGGAGCCCTCAGGTTGGCCACGACTTCTCCCGAGGATGCTGTTTGGCGCGCGACCCACGGCCTCTCTTTTGGCTGATCTGGCCCGAGGACGGCTGCGCCTCGATCGCCTGAGCCGCAACGGCGGCGGTTCGACTTTCTT
>VFQN01006448.1_pt1 | contig 13383 bp, 27 predicted proteins | sample 3512371 | NCBI WGS metagenome assembly VFQN01 (sample SAMN10412370, study PRJNA504923) | tailings metagenome | isolation source: Replicate 2 from Balatoc abandoned mine | place: Philippines: Itogon, Benguet | collected 2017-08-28
TCCCCCGTCAACAGTAACCCACTCCCCCGGGGTAAAGGGTTGGGTTACCCCATGGGAGGTTACCCCCCGGGGTTACCCCCGGTTTGGCTGCCATAGGGCGGTAGCATGAAGCCGCAGCCTGCAGACCCGCCGATGGCAGCTTCCCGGTGGAAGCAGCTTCTGAACCAAGCGAAAGCTGACTTACGGGTAGGCTTGTGCCCGTCGCAGCCAGTGGCTAGCATTCCTGACAAAGACGACGTCTTTATGATATGCCTGTGGGCAGAAAATACCACCGGCAGTGTTCCACTCGTCGCATATGCTGAAAGTACAGGCGCTGCACCTGCTCCTGACCCATAACACCCCATATACCACTCACTGCCAACGCATCTGTCCTGTCGCACTGCCTGTAGAACCTGGTCGGTATACTACGGCAGTACCCGTCGACATTGCTATGGCCTTTATTGTTTCTAGCCGTCATAGTGGGCGTGGGCGTATGGGGCGTGCACGAAGTCGCCACATCGGAGGTCGACTCCGCGAAGGCAAGTGCTTCTGGCAATCCTCCTCCACCGATTTGCCCCAGTGAATTGGATTGGGAACTCAAATGTTGTTTCCGGCCACTTGTCTCGCAACGCTGAATATCGGGAGCACCGTCTACCGCCCACAGGACCGCGCACAGGCCCAAGCCGTTGATGTGGCGTCGTCCTTCAGCAAGCAGCTGGATGTGGCGTATGGCCCCATCATATCGCTAGCCACCTTTGTCAAGTACGATTCGGACTACAACAGAGCATACAGCATGTTCAATGCAACTGTGGAAGACTTGGCTAAGCGGGTAGGTCCTACAGGTAGCAGCTGTTGACCTCACTGTTTACCTGTGCCACGGCGGCCTGTGCCAATCACGAGTCGCGGCGAGCGGGTAATGTGATGCGAACGCTTTGATTTGGGCACAAAGCTTGCGGTACGCTGTACGCTGCAGATGTGTGCTGCATTGGCCCACATTGATACCGTAACTGAGGTGTTGCAGCACAAGTGATGAGCTGCTGTGCCCATGTGTCCGCTGCCAACGCACACTGCTGCTGCACATACGCATGGCACAGGCGTCGGCAATGCCCGCCCTACATGCCCTGCCGCTTCGACAGAGCCTTGTCAGGGTCAGGACCCATAAGCGCGCAACCATGCATGCCTGACCCACCTGCCATCGCTCCCGCCGCGTATTCCTACGCGACCACCCCGCACGCACCCGCCTGTTGTTGCGGCCTCAGCACCTCCAAATGCGATCGGCTGCAGGCCAATGGCACAGGGCAGGGCGGCTTTGGGACGTACACGCAATTAATGCAAGCGCGGCCCTGCAGGTCTTGCTGCACCTATCGTGCCAACGAGCCCTGTCGCCTCATCACCGGCCGCGATGCCGTCTTGCCCCATACGCATGCCCAGGCACCCCCAGGCTCTATACGGAGCCTTCAGCTGGCGCCGCTGGGCTGGATCCGAATGGTCTACCCCCTGGAGAGCAACCTGAGGGCCCTGGGCATAGATCTGTTCAACGGTAAGGAGACGATGCGCGCTTAGCTTGTTACGTTTGTGCAACAGCCGGCCAAAGCAGCAACAACCTTTCCGCATGGCACCTCCAAACCCTGAAGGCTCATGGGCCAACAGGGGCTAGCACATGGGGCGCGTTAGCGCACGGGCCCGCTGCACTGTGCCACTGAGCAGCAACACACAGCTCCGACTTGCAGTGCACAGCCCCGGTGACAACTGCCAACTAGGGCCCCATGCTGCCAACCGGTGGTCCCTACGCATAATCAAAAATTCTCTACTTATCTCAACCTCCCTCCCCCCAGCCACCAATGAGCGGGAGGGCGTCGTGAAAACGGTCCAGGATCAGGTCCTAACGCTAGTGGGCCCAACATACTTCCGGCAAGGCGGCTTCGGCGTCCGCATCCGCCTGCCGATATTCGTCACAGCCGCGAACGAAAGCGAGACCTTTGGCGGGCCAGACCAGCAGAACCCCTACTGCGGCGAGGCTTGCTACAACGCAACGACGGGCAGCAAGTTTTGGGGATTCGCGACGGCGCTGATCGATCTGGACGCACTGAGCAGCGGGTCGGACTCGCGGCTGCGTAGTCTGGAACAGCAGGGACTGCTGTACGAGCTCACGGCCCCCCAGGTACTGTGTGCTAGGCGCGCGAGGCAGCAGGGGTCGCAGTGTTGTCGGGGACAAGGTGCCCGTTCGCGGCAGCCTGGCGCCCTGCGGCAGACGTGTTCCGGGCATCCATGCGCGAGAGTGTGTAGCGGGTGCGGTGCGGGATGTAGGCAAAATAGGCCTGATACAGTTGCAGGCATACAGGAATTGCAGACAGGGTGAGGCGAAGCAAGGTAAAGCGGGAAAGCGGCAAGTCGATGGCCGTGGTCGCAATCGCTGTTTCTGATACTCTGAGGTACTTAGCTGCATGCGAGAGTGTGTGTGTGTAGCGGGTGCTGGGTATGTGTGTGGGTGATGCGTGCCGCCAGGTGCGTATGCATGAACGAAGGCGCGTCAATCATGGTGCCCGCATGCTGCATGCGGTACAGTACCTCGTTGCTGGCGTGGGCTGCTGGTAACACACGCATTAACTTGCCTGCGTTTGACCGACCAGCGCCAGTTGCTTGGGAACTGCCAGCTGCACATTATACCTTCAGTTGCTGCTACGGTGCCACCAATTCCAGGCGGACGCTAATGCCAGCCGCATCGCGGGGACGGCCACACGGCCGTCGGGTGACGTCATCACAACCACCATCGAGCTGCCCAACGCCGAATGGCTGCTGACGGTCTGCAAGGCAGACGGGTGGATGCCCAACTGGTATGCAGGGCTGATGGCGGCGGTGGTCATCCTGGGAGTGGCCATCGCCATACTGCTCTTCTCCACCCTGCTCTCCAGGTGCGAGAGTATATAATACTAGAGCACAGATGATACTATAATACTAGAGCACAGATGCGTCCGTGCAGGCGGTCCTCGCCCCCCTGCTGACGGGTGCGAGATGCTGCTTTAGCGTCAGCGGTCACAGGGAGACGCATCTCCCCTCGGCCTCTGGGCTGCAGCCGGCGGGGTGGCTCTCAAAGTTATCAGACTCCTGCGCCTTGTGGCCTTCCGTCTGTGGCCCCTGGTGGATAGCGTATCCTTGCTTGGCCCTGTTATGCACAGGCGCCAGCGCTAGGTGCTGCTGGGGCCCCTCGCTCTGACATTGTTGGGAACTGGTAATGTACCGTACAGGACTGTGCGCTGTTCGTATCTGCGCCTGCCCCTTGCCCACGCCCCTGTCCCTCCTAGGCGCCAGCACCAGGTGCTGCTAGAAGCGCTTATCCCCAGGGCCGCCATCCGAGACCTGGCAAAAAACGCCGCCTCGATGGTTGTAACCGAAAGAATTAAGCAAGCAGGTGCGTTACGGCGTTGGGCGGGTTTGGGTCTCGGCTGCTGGTCTGGCGGGCGCAGATACAACGCCTGCTCATCAGCCGCCACTGCAGCCCACGCAGCACCTATTGGAACACCGAACACTGCTGTAAAACGCCGTACTCGCAGACACGCCGGCTGACGTGCTGCTGGGCATTCTCGCGACGCTGCTGGAGGGCCGTACGGCGGAGGTACGGGACGTGCTGTTCATCCGTACCGCCGTACTCCGCAACATGGACATCTACGCGCCGCTGAACCTCCGAAACCACATCAAAGAAGGGAACCTGGACGTGAGTGGCGCCTGAGGACTGGAAGATCTAGGGGAGAGGCGGGGGCGAACGGGAGCAAGAGGCGTCATTATTGTGCTGGCGAGATGGACGAGGGGATAGGCGTGAATGTTGTGGGAGGCATTCATCATTGCTTGGCGTGCAGCGTCAAAGTGTCGCCTTTACCCATCGCCGTCGCTCTTCAACTCATCTGCGCTGAATCTTTGCTGCCTCGTGCATCCACAGGAGGATGTGGCGCGCGCGCTCATGCGCCAGCTGGGAACAAGCGGTACGGAGAGCGACCTGTACGACGCGTACGACGATCTGCCGGACGAGGCGATCATGGATCTCCACGGCGACACGGGCGACGACCAGACTGACGAGTACGGCGGCGCCGCCATTGGCGGCGCCGACGCGGAGCAGCAGCAGGCCAAGGACTGCATGACCCTGACCGGCGCGCTCAAGCTCTTACTAACGCCCAGCCCCGCCGGTTGGTACGACAACGGGTACGACATCTACGACGCTGCGTCGGACGCCGCGCTGCCGGCCCCCGGTGCGGAGGTGCTCTTTGGCGGCTCACCGTCAAACCCGCCGTCGGTGGTGGGCGTGCCAGCGGGTCCGGGTGCTAGGTCGCGCCGGTACAGCCGAGAGATGAAGACACTGCCCGCCAGCTTCACCATGCAAAGGGTGTTGGCGGCGGGCGGTGGCGGCGGCGGCGGCGGTTGCGCTGGCAGCATGTCAACGCCGCCGCGTCAGGCCACGCACCCGGGTATTGTGGACCCGTCCGCCATTGGAGGCGTTGATGACGCAAGTCCCCTCGGCGCTTGCGCGGGGGATGTGGGGCAGGACGCGCCTCCCAGCGGGGTTTCGGACGCGCTGCTTCCATCAGCGGGTGGTGGCACTGGCGGCGGCGGCGGTTTCGGAGGCGGCGGGCAGCTGCGGCCGTCGCTCCGGTCGCCGCTGCTGAGCCTTGCGGGCCCCCGCAAGCGCGTGCTACCCACCGTGAGCAGCTCGCTGCAGCAGGCGGGGATAGTGCACGCGGGAGGAGCGGTGAGCGCGGGGCAGCTGTCCATGCCGCTGTCGACGACGGTGCTGGGGGGAGGCGGCGGTGGCGGCGGCGGCGGCGGCGGCGACGACCGGTGTAGCAGGCTGGGGACGCTGCCCAGCGGCGCAGGGCTGCTGGCGAGTGCCACGTCTCGGAGGCACGCCATGCCGCCGCCCATGGCCGTCGTGGAGGAGGTGGGTGTAGGGTTGGGTGTAAGACCGGACGGGGGTGTGGCTTAGGCCGTGTGATTGTGAATGGTGGAGGAAAAGTTGGGCTGGATGAGTGCACACGGTCGGCGCGGGGAACGGCAGGGGGTGCGAGGAGCGTGCTGACCAGTTCGGTCACCCCTCACTTTCCCTGCAGGCTCGTTCCATGCTGCCTGTCCCGCCCTTTTTGCCCCACCGAGCGGCCCTACCATACTGCCTTACTGCACCCCACAGGTGGAGCGCATCCTGGCCACAGCGGATGCGTGGCAGTTTGACACGTGGCGTCTCAAGGAGGCCACGCAGGGCCACCCGCTGTCCGTGCTGGGCTTCTTCCTCATGCAGCGCGCGGGATTCATCAGCCGGTTCAAGCTCAACCCCGTCACCCTCGCAAGGTGCCGCTGCGCAGCCATGGACGGGAACGTGGCATGACACGTGTATGAGAGTACAACCCAGTAGCTGTGTCTACCAATGGCATGATGAACCGCACTGCTATCTAGCCGCTGTGCACACGCCATGTGACGAGAGACGCTTGCGTCCGTGGGCAAGCGCTGCCGCTGTAATTCCGTGCGACTAGCACCCAACCGCTGGCGCAGACCCATGGTTCATAAGTGTGCTCCTTTCTGTGTAGGCTGCTCCGACACATCGAGGCCGGCTACCCCGACAACCCCTACCACAACGCCACGCACGCGGCCGACGTGCTGCAGACGCTGCACGTGCTAATACACGGCGGCCAGCTGCACGTGCACTACGTGGACCCGCTGGGGCTGTTTGCGGCATACTTCGCAGCGGTGAGCGGATAAGGTTGGGCTCATTTGGTTATGCGTCCACAGTACCGGTACGGCTTGCCTGGCTTTAACTGTTGAAGCCAATCACATCCAGTGCCCCGCCTGCCAACTGGCACCTCCCCGCCTCACAGGCTAGGGTCCGCATCCTCTCCTGCGGGCCTGTATGCATGCCATATTGCCGCAGCCTTTACCCCCTGCCGCCATTCCCTGCGCCGACTTCTTTGAAGGTTCCGTCGGCTTACTTCCCGCTAGACCCCTAACCCACTCGTGTCCTTCTCGCTCTCCCCCAGATCGTGCACGACTACGGGCACCCCGGCCTGACCAACGACTTCCTCATCGCCACCTCCGACCCCCTGGCCGTGCGCTACAACGACCGCTCCCCCCTGGAGAACCACCACAGCGCCGCCGCCTTTTCCGTGCTGCGGAAACCCGAGCTGGACGTCCTGGGCCCGCTGTCGCCCAGCGAGCGTACTTCGTTCCGCAAGCAGGTGCGCCAAGCACAGCGCTGTGTCGTACGACTGCCGTAGCGGTTTGCCGTACAACTGCTACCACCTTGTTGCCCAGGCCAGCGGGGTACTGTTGCAGGAGCCTGCAGCTTGCAGTGTCCTGCTTGCGTCGTGTGCTACACTGGTATATATACATGCCGGTATATATATGCCGTTACAACTATACATGTGGTGCGCGCAGGTGATCGAGATGGTGATGGCGACGGACATGAAGCAGCACTTCTCCATCCTCAGCCACTTCAACACCGTGCACAGGCTGTCTGCGTACAGCGCCGCCCCCACGTCCGAATCTCCCATGGGCGGCCGCCACAGGTGAGCCGCACCCATGATAGGTACAAATCACGCAGTTGCTGTGATCTGACGTGGACCGTTCAGACCTTGACCTTTTCCTCAAGCTGCGATGGTGTTAGTTGTCACGGCCGTTGAAACCCTACACCGCGTTTGGGGGTGTTCCGTGGTCATGCAAGGACCGACCCAAGGGTCTGCTTGCTCAAAATGCTGCTTCGTTTCGCACGTGTACTCAGGACTTGCTTGACACATGGCAAAGCCTTCTGGGTGACATCTTACCTGACAACCTGACCCATGGGTCGTGCCATGCAACCCATGTACGGGTGCACGCAGCCGCCGCCACCTGCAAGCCGTGGTCATTCCCGCTATAGCTGCCATCTCACTGACCCGTGGGTCATTTTATCGTAAATGTACGAATTGCAGCCGCCGCCACCTGCAAGCCGTGGTCATCGGCCAGGATGGCAGCCGCCTACACGACACAGCGCCGCGCCCCAAGGACGACACTGAGCGGCTGCTGTCTCTGCAGGTGGCCATCAAGGTCGCGGACCTGGGCCACCTGGGCGAGGCGCTGGAGGTGCACCGCCGCTGGCTGGGCGCGCTGGAGGAGGAGTTCTTCCGGCAGGGCGACAGGGAGCGCGAGCTGGGCCTGCCCATCAGCCCGCTGTTCGACCGCGCAAAGCAGGGAGTCAGCAAGAGCCAGGTGGGCTGGGCAGAGGGGCCACAGTGTTGAGGACCGTGGTGGAAGATGCATACGCGGTGGGCCGCACAGGTACGTGCCAATGTGTTTGTGCTATCGGGGGCACTCGCTCCCTTGGTCGGGTGCACGCCAAGCGGTCTCAGGCGCCTGCCTTGTGCTATCCTGACCACCGCTGAATCTACCGCTGAAGCGTTCCGTGCGCGCGCTTGCTCGGCAATGTTGGCGTAACATCGTCTCATTGCCCGCCGGGGGTCTATTGAACAGTCAAAGCATTGATTCCTGCACACTCGCAGGTTGGCTTTTACGACTTCGTGGTGCTGCCGCTGATGCACGCGCTGACCAGCGCATTCCCGGGCACGCTCCCGCTCATGACGTGCTTCGTGGGGAACTACAACCACTGGCGAACCGTGGACGGACAGCCGCCCATTGCCGCACCAAGCTCCAGTAAGGCACTCCCAGTCCGGCAGGCCACGGGGCAGGAGATTGCCGCGTCCCCTCTGGCGTCTCCAGGCAAGGGAGAGCCCTAGATGAGCATGGGAGGGAACATGGAGTGCACAACAGCGGCGGCACCTTGGCGTGGTGCGGACTTGCTTCTGCCGTTTTGCGTTGTCGATTGCGTTGCTCGTCAACTTTGTTTTTTGTTGAATGCACATGCGAAGGGTGCGCTGCCTTGGCCCTCGCGGTTCGTGTTGCTTTAGGAGGACTGTTCTGTTGCCTTCTTGGGGGTGCTAGGTTTACGACACCCCAATCGGAAAGCGTATCCTGTACACAAGCTGAGCTGGGGAAGCCCCTAGGTGTAGGTCGGGGACATGATGCCGGGAAGTCATGTGGGGCAGTGGGAAGTACACAGCTGCCCGTGGTGCGGCACTGCTAGCAGCAGGTTGCACATCGGCGTTGTAGCAACACGAACTGTCAAGTGTACGGAGGGACCGTTGCTGCAATTCTCCGGATGTCGGATGCAGAGGTACGTCAGTGGGATGGGGAATGCTGGGGCTGTAGGCATGGGAGGCAGATGAGGCACATGGGACGGGTGTGGTGTGGGGCATGCAAGCAGGAGGAGCTGGTGCACACTGGTATGCAAGTGCCGGAAATGGGACGAGGGAATGGCTTTGGGATTGGGAATGCTGGGAATGGGGCGGGGGACAAAGGTGTATGGTGTGGGGCATGTGGAGGCAGATGGGGGTTATGCACAGTGGCTTGGGAATGCCGGGAATGGGACGAGGGAATGGCTTTGGGGGTTGGGTTTGGGAATGCTGGGAATGGGACGAGGGAATGGCTTTGCGGGTTGGATTTGGGAATGCCGGAAATGCCGACAATGGGACGAGGGACAGAAGTGTGTGGTATGGGGCATGGAGGCAGATGGGGGTGATGCGGTGGTTTGGGATAGCGGAAATGGGCCGGAAGGCAGGTGTCCAAAGGGCGTCCACGGTTTGTGCAGACCTTGGCAAGCGTTGCATGCCTCGCTTATCACAGGTTGGGGGACGGCAGGAGCATGTTGCATGGTCCACGTGGGGCCCTAAGGGCCAAGGCGTAGGAAAGCACGGTAATGGTGGGTGGAGTTGGGCACCATGTTGCTTGTGTTTGGGGACGGCTCGGTTGCTTTTACTAACAGGAGGTGGTGGCATGCCATGCCACGTGCTGCACTTGGGTTCGTGCTCTTCCGTGGAGGCGTAGGCGCTGAAGTTCACCGGTACTGTGCGTGACCAGTAAGTTGCGCTTTCGTGTGCGTGGTGCGTGTACAGAGCCAATGATGTGCCGACTCAGGCCGGTTGCGCACCTTTCCGTTCGACAGGTGCTGTGCTTCTTCTGTGCGAGCAACTAGTTCAATAAGGCCTCAGCTCCTGTCCTGCTTGCACGCTTAACACTGCCAGTACGTACGTGCTTCGATATATGCAGGGCCGCGAGTGTTCCTGCTCGTTATCATTGTGGTGTTGCTGCCGCAATGCAGCAATGTCTTCCGTTGTCGACGCCCTGTAGTGATGCTGCTTCTGGGTTTTGTGCATTGTGGGCTTGTCGGACGCGCCGTCTTGGTGTGCTACAAGGGCATGCTGCATCCAGGTGCCTGCGTGTGCAAGGATGTGCAACAATGGCTGATGGGTGCCCCGTGGCGCGACTTACAGGGTATGGGAATGCGGGAGTGGGGCGCAGCGGAAGCGCTGCTGCTGTGGGCTGTGGGTTGTCGGTTGTGGGACCCATTGCATGGCACGTGGCCGCATGGTGGAGATGGATGAATAACGGTGGAGGTGGCTACGGTACGGCAGCTAGCCTGCATTTCCTTTCTTGGGGATTCATTATATGCCGCCTGGTGTCCTGGGCAGTCCAGGTATTAAAGGCCTTGCGTCGGTGCCGGTTGGAAGGTCTGCGCTTTCCTAGCGCTTTCCTGCATTGTCACTTTTTGGCGCCTGCTTCATCAGAGGTGTGGCTCGCTTGGTAGTTGCTCGTTTATGAGGGTGCTTGCTGACGTACTGAGCTAGCACATCTTTGGGGGCAGCTAGTTGCGCATGTGGGGTTGTTCGACCGCTTGTGGGAATAACAGGTACTACGGTGGCCCGTCAGCGTAAACGCGCCGCGGCATAGCACTCTGGCCTTTTTTCCTGGCAGCCTATAGTTACGTGGACGGAAAAGGATAGCGATGGACATGATTTGTTCTTGGTGTGCCGCTGGCCGGCTGGCCTCCTGACGTTCCCAGCTGAACCCAGGTTCCCTTGCAGTCTTGCAGGGGTGCAAGTCGTGGTGCATTTTCACTTGGCTATCTTGCTGAATAACTGCAGTGGCGTGGCCACACGTTGCCACCAGATCAAACTGTAAGATATAATTCCCCATTTCAGGAAAGGTGTTCCTTGAACAATGCGCTGGATTGGAGCTTGAGCAAGCTCCGTCAGTCCCTACTCCAGGTCACGTGCCTAACCCGCACCCAGACGCCGCACGTGCCCCAACGCATCCGCATGTGCTAATTATTGCCTTCAAGCGCGCCGTACATCCTGATTGATCATGTATAAGAACCACATGAGTGCGAGTCACCATCTGCCACAGCAACACAACTGACGATGCATGCACTAGCCAAGCAAGGCCACACGATTCCTGTCCGAAAATGGTCCAGCAACCCAAGTCTGGAGATGCTGTGGCGTAGACGCCTGTTATGCGTGGTCGTGCCTAGATAAATTCAACAATAAAGGTCACGTTATGTGGCTCATCTCGTTTCGTCTCGTCTCTTACCCAGCTTGAGCATTCTGGCTACCATCAACACGCAGCTGGGCAGGGGCACACGGCAGTGGCAGTGGCAGGGCATCCCCGGGAACCCGGCCCCATTGCTCATGCTCCACCGACCCCACCGTACATGTGCTGTCTGCATCCTGTTAGGACGTGTCGTATCCTATTACTGGCTCCGTCACCATCATGCATTCCAACCGAAACCTGCCACGGTGCACCTTCAAAGTGGCGTGTCACAGCCACCACAACCCCACACGCGCGTGCGTGATGGGCTGACTGCCCCCAAAGACCACCAGCGCAACCCACCGACCCGGGACTTGAACACACATGCTCAACGCTGCCTGCAAAAAAAATGATGATTAAGCCTGCAGCCCACAGAACTAGCAGTCGAACTCCTGCTCAAGGGCCCGCAGCGCCTCATCCTCTTGCCGCCGCTTGCAGTACGCGATGATGCGCTCGAACTCGGCCTCGATCAGCTCCACGCTCTGGTGGGGCCGGTGCTGCCCCTGCGCGCTCTGCGTGTCTGCCGCCGGGTCTTCCAGCAGCATCTGGTACACGGCGTCGCTCAGGCCCTGCACGTGTGTGTACGGCATGCATGGCACGTGCATGCGTTACGCAAGAGGATGATGAGCAGCTCGGGAAGAGGTGGAAATTAAGACCGGCCCCTGCTGACGGGCAGCTGGGACGCACCATGGTACAACGTGGGATGGTGCTGGACGGTGGAAAGGCGAGCGGCTGCATACCGGTATCCTACGTGGTACGGTACCGCCGACAGGTGTAGCATGGAGCAGGCGCAGGATCACTCCCGAGCAGCAATGTTGTTGCGCGCGGTTGCGCTGTCAGGGCTGCATATCAGGTGAACGGCACGGGCACTTATGGGCAGGTGTTTGATGCATGTCTACGTGCGCCGCCGTTGAACTGAAGGTGGCCCATAGTGCCCGAGGGAGCCCAGCCCCGCGCGGCCAGCCTTGATTCCCAGCCGCCCGCCCCCCCCCCCACCTGCTTGTAGAAGGCGTGCCGCTTGATGTCGTGCATGCTGAGCCGCTTGGCGGGGTTGAAGCGCAGCATGCCGCGCAGCAGGTCCATCAGCTCGGGGCTGGGGGAGGGCGGCGCGGCAGTCGATCCGCTGGCTTTTGGCCCAGCCAGGATGGAGGAAGGCAGCTCGTCGTCTGGGGGTGGGCGGGAGCGGGCCGGGCGGGAAGGTGTCAGTATTGGTTGTTCCATGCTGGGCGCTGTAGGGCAAGACGGTAGCGGCGGGGCAGGTTTGCGCACTGAGGCCACATTGGCACTAAGGCGCACCTTGGCGCACAGCCTGGCCACTTGCGAACAAGCAAACTTGCCGTACGACCGTCGGGCAAGCTCAACACCGTGTCCAGAAGTTCTGTTTATGAAATGACAACTTGATTGTTGCACAGCTTTGCGACGTTACTGTTACGGCATGTGCGCGAGGACAGCGGCATCAAGCGACCCATGGGTCGTCGCTCCAACCGCCCGCCGCGAACATCATTTATGCGCGGTAGAGGCCCCCGCTCGCTCACCGATGTTGCGATAAAACTCGATGAGCGACCTGATGCTGGGCTTTATGTTGGCCAAGGCCATGGACCGTTCAAAGGGTAGCTTGCCGAACACCATCTCGTACAGTACGACGCGCATGAGAACACGTCAGCCTTTCGCCCGTCGTACTGGTTGTGCGAGAACACCTCTGCAGAGGCACAAATAAAGGGCGGCGCGCACTTACGACTGATATGGATCGAGAAAGGCACAGGGTGTCATCCACGGTAGTTAACGGAGGTGCCTCTCCCAAGCTACTGCCGAACTGCCGTCGGGCCACCCGGGCCACCTACCGGTAGTCCCCAAGGAATGCGGTCTTCCCCAATGACACTGCCTGCCCCGCACAGCGCCCGCCAGGCGCCATATGGAACGGACTGCCCAACCCTGTCATGCAGGCACGTTACAACACCTAGTAAAACAGACCGACTGTGAGCGAGCGACCAAGCTGTAGCGGTGCCACCCACCTGGTGCCATGTAGAAGGGGCTCCCCACACGCGTGTGCGGCGCCGATTCCTGCGTGCTCTTGCACAGCCCAAAGTCCGCCACCTTGAGCAGCGGCATATCCGGCGACATGCCGGCGGCGTGCAGCAGCAGGTTGGCGGGCTTGATGTCCCTGGGATGGGCAAAAAGTACGTTGCCGGTGGAGGCTGTGTCTTAACTACTGGACAGAGCGCTCAGGGGTTGTGGCGGCACTGTGCAGCTGTGTATTAGCTTGTCAGCGGGATTCGTGTTCTCTGGGATAGGCAGGGGAGGCATGTAGCAGCGCAGACGCGAGAGGGTGTTTCGGCTTGGGCACGTACTGAGCATGGAAGGCCTCAAGTGCACACGGCGGTGGTACCGTACGCAAAGCCCACGGCAGCTACCTCCGATAGCGTGCATGGGCCCTGAAGGGGGTCTTACTGGGTGGGTGCTTGCCGTGCAACTAGGGGGAGCGATCGAGCGAAGCCACAGACGGACCAGCGCACGGTGGAGAGCGTATACCGGTATGCTGCCCAACACCGCACGCGACATGGTGCAGCCTACGGCCGCCTGTCGACTCCGTCCGCAACCGTGGGATTGCCTGAGTGCTGACACGTGCATTAGCACGCCGGACATACCTGTTGTACACGCCGTGCGCGTGGCAGTAGTCCAGGCCGTACACCAGCTGCTGCAGGAACCACCGCGCCAGGGGCTCCTGCAGCCTGCCGCCCCGCGCGTCCAGCCACTCGCGCAGGTTGCCGCTGTCGGCGTACTCCAGCGCCAGGTACAGCCGCATGTCAGAGGTCAGCCCAACCTGTATATGAAGTGCGCAACATGGCCCCACAGACGTCATTTAGTAGGAGCCGCAATAGGTTAACCCGAGTTGCCAGGAACGCTCCTTTCTGGAGCAGGATGTGTGTGGACTGTGTGTCCTACTACACTCTCCCCCCTCTGAAGGGCACGTCCCGG
>VFQN01006449.1_pt1 | contig 13383 bp, 20 predicted proteins | sample 3512371 | NCBI WGS metagenome assembly VFQN01 (sample SAMN10412370, study PRJNA504923) | tailings metagenome | isolation source: Replicate 2 from Balatoc abandoned mine | place: Philippines: Itogon, Benguet | collected 2017-08-28
GGGCAAATAAAGGCGCCGTGTCTCCACGCACTCCAGCTCCACTCCAGCGCCGGACGCTACCTACTGCCTGACGCACCAGGACGTGCTAGGGACTGGCGCCAGGCAGCACGCAGCAAGCTCCAGTGCCACTCCGGTACCACCTAACCCCGGGCAGCCCGGCAGCTGCTGTCTCCGACCCATCCCACTCCTGCGACTACCCTGCGGTAAACCAGCGCTGCTCCCTCCCACCGCCCGGCCTCCTGCCCCCACCCCTGCCCCTGCCCCGCGGGAGTAGCCCCCAGCGCCCCGACCCAGCGACAGCACCACCGCCGCAGCCCCGACAACGTTTCCCTGCCCCCAAACCGAACCCCCCGCTGAAGCAGGCCTGGGCCCCGACCCTGACGCTGCCTCCCAAGGTGTCCGCGGCACCACAACCCTAAACACCCCGGCCACCGCCTGGTCCACCCCCCTGCGCTCCCGCCCTGCAAATAAACCGAACCCCAGCAACCCCTCAGCGGCTGCCCTTGCATCCGGAGTCCGAACTCTCGGGCAACCTCCCCTGACCCCAACCCCCCTGCCATTGTCTGCTGAGGCAACCCACTGCTGCGGCAACCCACTCCCAGGGCGGCCTCCGCCCCCAAGGGCCCAGAACCTGAGGCGACCCAGTGCTGCAGCGGCTACCCCTGCCCCGAACCCAAACCACACCCACTGCAACCCCTGCCCGGGCCCCAGCGAACCCGTAACTACGCTTCCCGCCAAAGCAGCCCCCAGCGGAGCGCCGAAGCTGCATTTGGGCCAGGATCCGGCCTGCGAGCCCAGGTACGCCGCTCAAGGCACCCCGCGCCCAAAACCCATTTCCTTCCTGCGGTGTTGCAGGGCTCACAGGCTCGCGGCGTGTGACAGGCTGTGGACATGCTGTGGAACTTGCTTGGCCCATACGCCTTTCGTTTTGTCTCAATACCTTCCATAAACGCATTGCTTCTGTAATCTGGAGCAAACAAACCGTGGCAGAGTTGTTGCGCCTTGTTCGAGCGCACATTGAGCGCACCCTCACCGCGAGCGCCCCTCCGAACAATATGGAGTAATGGTCATAATCGTACTCTTGATAAGAAGCGATTCTTCACTGCGAGGCCGCGCCGAGTCCAGCAGCAGCTCCGAACCCTACCGCCGAACCAAGAACTGAAGAACGGGAACGGCAGCTACAAGAAGACAGACCCTGGCATGCGTTGTGCTTTTGCCACAAGCTGCTCTTGCCCACAGCAGTTTTAATAACATCGTTTTTAACCACCTGCCTGCCACGCCGACCATGTCGGACTTCATCTTCACAGCATGCATCCAAGTCCTCAAGAGCATGAGCGACACCTACCATGCAGCGGTTCCTGTACTCCTCCCTTCTTCCCTGCCCCTCCCCAGCCATGCTCCCCGAGCTCCACCGTTCCATCCACACCCTACCCTCCTGTCCCTCCGCCCTCCCCACTTGCTTCTCCTCCTTTTGCCTCCGCCGCAGCTGCCTGGCCTGGCAACGCAGTGGCTGTCCCCACACCCGCTGCAGGCCTCGCATTCGCCCCTGATCCTATCCCTGCCCCTGCCTCTGCCCCCGCCGACCCTGCCCCTGCGCTCGTTGGCCCTGCCACGGCCTGCCCCCCCACCCCCGGCCCCGGCCCCTCCTCCGCCGTGTCGAACACGCACACGCAGTCGTACAGGTTGCCGCTGAACAGCTTGCGCGCCAGGCGCTCCGTCTTGATCATGGCCAGCTTGAGCACTGCAAGGGGTACGAAGGGGGGACGCAGGTGTGGGGTCCGGGCAGGGCGCAGGCATGGGGTGGGGTGCAAGCCGACGGCATGCCGTCTTGGGCGGGCCGGGCGCCTAGTGAGCCAAAGTACAGCAAATGTGACATTCGATGGTGCGTGCAGATAGGAAAGTGGCACAGCATGACGCAGTTGCAACGGCGGTGTTAGAAAGTGGCAGCCTGCGGGCCCGTCCGTCTGTGTCTCACCGTCGCACTTGAATTTGGCGGTTAAGTTGGTGTGGATGGCTCGACCCATGCCCTGGGGGAAGCGGGACAAGAGGCGCAAGGAGCAGGAGAGAGCGCTGGGTCGGTTGTTCCTGTGCAGGTGACCGTACAGGCTGTATGTCCTGGTCGCCCGTGCCAGCCCTTTCACTCACGCCTCCCCAGGCATAAGGCCCAGGTTGTCCACACACCGCAGAACATTCGTGCTGTATGACGCCCTTATCCCACCGCGCTACCCACGGTGACCAGCGTGAAACATTCTTGAGACAACCTGATCCCTGATCCCCTCTGCATCCTTTCGGCCAACTACGTCCCGTCGCCCACACTCCACCTACCTCGATGACCAGCAGGTCCACCCCCACGCACGCCTCCGCTAACTTGTCCGGCACCCGGCGCAGGTCCAGGCAGGGCCCGCCCGCGCCGCTGCCCACCACGTACAGCTTGGGGCCCAGACGGTTGACGGAGGGGTCGGTGGCGGCCGCGTGCCACGAGGGCACAGCAGCCGCCTGCGCCTGGTGGTTATTTTCTTGCAAGTTGTACTGGTGGTGCTGCTGGAGTTGGTTTTGTTGCACGGGTGAGGAGGTGTTCGCGGGATGTGCCCGTCGTTGCGAGGGGGGCGAGGAGGAGGCGGGGGGCTGCGGGCGGTCGGGAGCGGTAGGGGAGGAGAGCGAAGGCTGCGGGTGGAAGGGCGAGGGGGCCTGCGGGGTGGCGGTTTGGATGGTGTAGGTGGTGTGGGCCTTGGGCGGGCTGCCGTTGCCGCCATTGGGTGACAGGGCCAGCAGGTTGGCGGAGGAGCGGCGGGCGGGCAGCAGGCCGGGGTAGGGAGGCACGTGGCCGCCTGTGGCGCGCTCCGTCTGGGGGTGGGAAGGGCCAAGGCGGGGTCACAGCGCGGCGGAGTGCGATATCAGTAGCCGGTCCTGGTGAAGCAGGCTTGGTGACTGGGCAATTGCTGCGGACAAAACCATTTCGTGACGCAATGCGCAGAGGCCGTGCACTGCAGAAACTGAGACTCAACGTCCAGGAGCGCTGTAAAACACTGGACAGCCGCATGTTGGAGTCATCATAGGGTACACGCGGTGCTTCGCTGCGGCAGCGGACCCCATTGCAGGGACACAACTCGCGCGCCCCCGCCCCGTCCCTCACCCTCAGCGCCGCCTCCCTTGCCGCCGCTATGACGGGGCACATGTCCGCCGCGGTGGCCAGCAGCGCGCGCAGCTCGGCGGCCGTGATGTCGTTGATGGCGGGCAGGCTGGGAGGGGCGGCAATCAGATAATTTTTCCGTCATACAAGCATGCAGGAGCGAGTTCTTATGGATTCATGGATGGCAAGCAAGGTGAGGGCAGCAAGCGGGACGCGGAAGGGATACCAGAGCGACAGGTAGTCGACGTGCGTTGCTCAAAAGTCACAGCATGCAGCTATGGATCCGCTATGCTCAGAAACTAAATTCAGGATTAGGGAGCATTGTTGGCGGTGGACAGGCTGGGCTGCGCAACGCGGCTGATGCTGTCTAGGCCAGCTGCACCATGCATGTCCTGTGCTGCTGTTGAACGTGCATACATGCAAGGCCCTTCCCTATGGACTTGGCCTAGTCCCCCGCACACAGCCCCGCCACACCCCGTTGTCCAGTGCCCCCACCTGTTTGCCACCAGCACCACCTCGCAGCCCAACCGCAGAAACTCCCTTGCGAAGGGCAGCATGCCCAGCACGATGTCTGCCCCGCTGTTGTCCACGAACATCATCACGCGCCGGTAGGGCGGCCGGGGAGGGTCTGCGGGCGGGGAGTGGGCGGGCAGGGCCATAGTCGCAGGATGAAGATGTACAGCGGCGGCGCTTGACACCGCAAGCTCTTGCAGATCGCACGGGACCTGTATGAAAGGAGACGCAGCGGGGCGGGCAGCTGTGGACATGTACGACACACCCCGTGGCAGCGTACAGAGCATACACCCAATGCCACCGCGGTTGAGTCCCAGCACCCTGCTCACTGCTCCGGCCCTCCCGCCCCCTTCCCGCCCACCTGCCCCCGCCGCCGCCATGATGCGTGCCGAGAAGGCGTCGAACCCGTCCAGCGCCCATGGCCGCTGCTGCAGCCGCAGCCGCGCGTCGCGGTAGATGTCCAGGATGGCGCCGGTCTGGGGGCGTACGGGTGGGAGTAGGCCATGGCCGCGATGAGATGGGAAGAGCCGAAGTGCCGCCAAAGATTCACAAATGACCGAAGGCGGCACCTTCCGGGTCAACCTCAGAAGAAAGTACGGCAGGGCGCGGCACGCACACGGGGCACGTGCTGTGGTCGTGTGTTGACGTTCCCAGTTGGCGACCGCCAACGTCCTTGTTCAGCATTCGTGTGACTACACACGGCAAGCGCCGCCCCTCTACCAACTCTAGGTAGACTTGGATGCAATGCCTTTATCTCCACACCGGACTACCCCTGTACCTCCGCCCCCGACCCCATCCCCCCAACCAGCCCAGCGCCACGCCCGCCGGCCGCGCCATGCAATCGCCTTCCCAAACCATCGCCTGTGCATAAGGCGTTAGATAGTCACAAGACCTCGTGACCCGCCCTTCCACCCCTGGTCCTCACCTTGTAGAGGGCCACGCAGGCCTGGCTGCCCCAGTCAAAGATGTTTGCTGCCAGCACGCCCTCCACCAGCGCCAGCAGCCGCCCCGGCAGCGGCTGCGCGTCCACCTCCCGCAGCAGGTCGGGCAGCACAGCCAGGGCGGCGGCGTTCTCGCGCTGCTTCTCCAGGCTGTAGGGAAAGATGCAAGAAATGTTGGATTTAGGTGTGTGTGTTTTGAGCACGTGGGGTTTGCAGAGTGCAGTTAAGGGTTGTTGCGTTGCTGTTTTGTGCTGTGGGAAAGGGGCGTGGAGGGCGTGGAGGGCGTGGAGGTTGGAGTGGCGCAGCGAGAATTCGACTGGTGTTGCATGGATGCAGCCAGCAGGGGCACAAGGGCGAGAGGCGGAGGTCGTCGTGGTACAGGGTTAAGCGAAGTGCACCCGCCCAGGATGTGCAAGCCATATCAGACGCAATTCGCTCCTCCGTAGCCTCCCGGCCAACCCAAGACTGAATGCCCTGAATCGGTTCGCCCTCGTTCCACTCACCGGTACACGTCCGTGAAGTTGAACTCCCTCAGGCACTCCTCGCGCATCTCAAACAACTCCGCCAGCCCCAGCGCGCCGTAGCTGCCGGGCTCGGCCTGCATAGTGTCCAGGTGCGCACCGAAGGCGCTGGAGGGGAAAGCAAGAGGGATCAGAGGTTTGGCAGTGAGTGTTGTAAGATCCACATTAAGTGATGTACTGTGCTAGCGTCGGATACAAGGCTTGAGCCGACTGTGCGGCGCACTGGCGCCAGCAACCCTCCCCTTCGGCGGCCCCATGCCCCCTCGTGTTTTGCTTGATCATCCGGCAGCTGTCTGCTCCGGCCGAGTCCGGGCCCATTTTCGTGCGCACCTGCCGAACGCCGCCGCCCGCCGCCGCGCCGCCTCCCCGCCGCCCTCACTGGCGCACGCCTTCTCCACCACTGTGGGTATCTGCTGGCGCAGGATGTCCAGCCACCAGCGCAGCTCATCCTCGTCCGAGTTGATGTCCAGAGTGTTGGGCTCGTAGCTGCGGGGAAGGAGCGAGAAGGGGAACAGGGAGAGGGTGAGGGTAATGCGAGGACGTGGTGTTGGGATATGGCGCACTTACGGCGCGTGACAGCATGTGACAAGCAGTCGTTGAGACACGATACGGACATGAGTAGTTGCACGTGTTGGTCTGTAGGGTTAAGGAGAGGTGTACAAGGAGAGGTGCTGGCATGCCCATGCCTTTCACGCTGAAGCGGCAGCCCCAACCTTGTCAAACCTAGGCGGTGGTGTGAAACGGCGCACTTAGTTGGCAGAGGTTACAGAGGAGCACTTGAGCCTGAAGGCCCCAGGCATCCTGTGGCGCCATGAAGATCACAGCATCAGAGGTCACTTACGAGGCGGGGTCCGCCAGCAGCGGGAAGGGCTCCAGGGTGGGCGAGAAGTGCAGCACGCCCACGTGCAGCGACATCTGCCGCCCCAGCCGCTGCCGCGCCGCCGCCAGCGTCGGGCCGTGGCCCGACGGCGACGGCAGCGGCGGCGGCTCGTACAGCGACATGGACCGGGCGATGGCGCCGGCGCCGCCGCTGCCAGGGCCGCCGCCCGGGACTGCGCTGGTGCTGAGTGAGGATGCAGCCGGGTGCTGCAGCCGCGAGGTGATCCCTGGCCGGCCCCACCCTGCGCTAGCCGCTCCCCCACCCTTGGCTGCCCCCAGACCGCCGGATGCAGTGCCATCCGCTATGACACCTGACGCGTCTCCGGGGACCGCTTCCACCTGACCGGGCGCATGGCTTGCCCCCGGCGGCTGTTGGTACCCTGCAGCCGCACCCACGCCCGCGCCGGGGGCGACCTCCCATGCTTCTGCCGCCGCCTGCTCCACTGCTGAGGCTGCGCTGCTGGAGGCCGCCACGAACTTCTCCACCCATGACACCTTCTCCGACACGTCCCGGATGGCGGGCCCCACCACAGCCCCGCCCGTCAGGGGGGCGCCCATGGAGAAGCGCTCGACAAAGCGTGCGCGGACCTGAGGAGGAAGGGTCAAGCACGAAGTTTGTCTACAAGAATGGACCGGTAGAGACGAGGTATCGCGGGGCTGGTACTGGGAAGGACTCCGTTGTTCAGTGCGTACAACATGCGCAGCAGCCCAGCACCGCGCCCTCGCGGCCCCGCCACCGCGCACCTTGCCGGGCTGCTGCGCCTCCGTCGCGCCCGAGCTGCCGCGTCCCCCCCGCAGCATGCCGTCCATGGGGTGCACCTTGAGGAAGGCGCCCATGGCCCCCAGGAAGCCCTCGTGCCGCAGGAACATTGCAGCCATCTCACCCTGGGGCAGCGGACACGGGGTGAGGGGAGAGTGCTGTTACATGCAGGGTTCGCGCGCAGAAAGCCATGTGCCGCCTTCGGCACACCCCTGAGCGCCCATGGCCTTGGACGTGTCTTCTCCAGGCTGCATTGGTGCGCGATGCTGCAAGGGTGCGCCCTCCTTTAGCCTGTTGCACTTCTACAGTATGCATCCATTCGAGCTTCTAAAACGGTACTGCTTGGCTTTCTCCTTGTCCCCAGGTACTGCTTGTCCGTTGGGCCCGCCCCCTCAGCGTGCCCCCAGCACTCGCGCGCCGCACCTTTGACCAGAAGTTGATGGCATAGCTGATGGTCTCCATGGTGTAGGGGTGGCCCCGGATGAAGAAGCCGCCGAACAGGATGCGCTTGATGCCGTGGCGCGTGGCGTTGAGGTGCGCCAGCTGGCCGATGTTGTAGGCCACCATGCGGCACAGCGCCACGCAGATGTCCGCCTTGCTGTACTCGCACAGCGCCTTCTCGGAGGACACCACCTGGGGGCTAGGAGGGAACTGATCAGTGCTGCAACCAGAAAGGGCGGATGATCCTGATGGGCTGACAAGCACTTCAATTATGGGTACAGCGCCTGATGAGAGGACACCACGTGCAGGGGAGAGGCGAGAAGGACGCTGTGCACGGTACGAGGACCAGAAAGGACCTTCCATGTCCGCACCTTGCCGAAGCTGCTGGCGATGGTGGTGGCGGACAGCCCTATGGACGTGTAGTCCCGCCCGCCGTAGATGTCCCCTACCAGCATGTCGACCTGAGGCAGGGAAGACCCGGGTACAGAGAAGGGGCCACGGTAAAAAAGACAGCGCAGCAAAAGCGGGCCGTTGCTGTGCGCCTTCCATACCTTCTTCTTTTCCAACCAACACAGCTGTCCGGTGGCGTGACCACCATCAGATCCGGCCATGCAGGCCCAGGTCCGGCCCCATCACTGCCAGATGTCCCTTCCCCCCTGCCGCGCTGCGTAACCTCCCGCTCCCCCATCCCCACTGCCCACCCCCCCCTCACCGCCGCATTGTCGCCCTGCTTGGAGAACTCGAGCATCTCGTCAAAGTCCGTGACGCCCGTCAGCAGGCGGCACAGCCCCCAGAACGTGCCGCCCCCGATGCTGCTGCCGCTCACGCGCTCGTAGGCGTTGTCGCCCGTCACCTGCTCAGGTGAGGCAGCGCAGCGCAGCACAGCGTAACAAGCAGTGACAAGCAGCATAACCACACCCGCACGGCGGCAGACATGGCCAGGGATAAATACAGGTGCACGTCCCTGTCGGGGCGGGTATAGCGCAACTGGCCGTATGCAACCATCCCACGCGTTCGTGTCGCAGCAGCTGCTATTTTGCAGCTTACAAGGAGGAGGAGCAAGACGGCCCAGCAGCTGCGGCTTCCCACGGCTCATACCGGCGTGCTCCCGCAAGGTCACCACGGCTGGCGATATCACAAGCGGCCATTTGGTACGCACTTCCCCAACCTCTCCCGCAGCCCCCATGCTGGCATGGTCGTGTGCCAGTCCCGTGCACGTACATGGTCCTCCGTCCCTGAGCCCCCGCACGCCGCTCTCCCTCAGCGCGTATGGGGCATGGCCCCCAGATCCCTGCAGGCAGCCTCCCCTGCTGCCCTCCCCCACCCATCCCCACCTTGACCATGGACACGCCCGAGCCTATGTTGACCAGCAGGTAGGGGTACAGGTCGGATTCCTCTGCGGGCCATGGTTGCAGAGGCAAGGAGAAGCTGAGCTCAGGAATGCGTCCAGGATGCATGGGGAGGAGGGTCCTTCCAGCCCGACAGCAGCGGCACGCGCCCCTCCCCCAGGCCCTGGCCCTGCTCTGCGGCTTCCGCCCAGGCCCTGGCCCCGCATACCAGCTCGCCAGGTGCAGGCCGCGCCACGCCAGAGACCCCGCGCATGCAAGCCCTACTCCCCGCCACAAAAGACAGGAACCGGCAAGGGACGCCAGCTGCCCGACCCCGCGCCCAACCCACAGCACCGGCTCCCCCAGTCCCCGGCTCTCCGATTCCCCCGGGTCTCGCCCGACCCCAGACCACAGGAGCCAGCTCTGGGCCCCACAGCCTCCCATGCCCCGGGGGCCCCCCGCTCCCCGAGCCTGAATCCTTGCCGCATGAGGACGGGCTGCATGGCGAGTTTGAGAGCGGGAAGCACCGAGGACACCAGCAGCCCAGCCCGGAGGCCCCGAGGCTCCTTGCCCCACCCCCGGGCACCTTTCCCCTGCCCCCCTGCCCCCACCTCGTGTGGGCACGAAGCTGGCCACTCCCTGGGCGTACGTGAACGCCTCGTGCTGCGGGAGACACAGGGACCACAACAGACAGGCACGATAATGGACACACGGGCACTGTTATTGCACACCTCAGGCACTGTACAGCGTCAACACACACCCCAGGCCTCACCCCAGCCCTGCTCATCCCATTCCAGCCTGCCTCAGTCCGCTCTAGCCACTTGCATCGGCCCAGCAAGAAGTTGCGTTTCGACACTAGGCATCTCCCCCGACGCAAGGATGCCTCATGTCCCCGCCCCACCACAATCCCAGCCCGACTGCAATTCTCCTCATGCCCCCCACCCCACCTGTATGGCCCGCAGCAGGAAGTTGCAGCCCGACACGAGGCACGCCATCTCGTCCTCCTGGTCCAGCACCACCCCCAGCCGCTCCTTGAACAGCTCGCTGTACTTGTACGCGCCGCCGCCTGCCAGCGGGAGGAGCAGGAAGCCACACCAGTAGCAGCAGCGCTAAACACAGCACGTCGCAAGGAGCGCGCACAGTACACAGACTACTGTCACAAACGGCTGTATGTGCAAGGGGCACAATATCACGAAAGGCAGAGCAACAGCATTTACGCACGCATTAGGAGCACGCCAGGAGTAGGTGGGCATGGACAGGTGAGGGATCAAGGACATGGCGCAGGGGCTGGACCTGACAACAACAATTTAACCACAACGGCATGCACCCTTTGCTTGGCTTTCACCTGGGCCCCTGGGAGCATGCGTCCCCGGGCCTGTTACCCACCCGTCGCTTTGACCCGCATCTCCTTGGTCCCGTTCCGGCTGCAGTGACGGTGAAGACCCTTGGCCTCGATGAAGTCAATGGCGTCCTCCACACGGCTTGTCTCAAAGTTGACAAAGTGCAGCTTACCTGTGTGGCACGGGTGTGAAGGGAATTGGACTCGCGTGCATGAGCTGCTGAGCGGCAATACATACGAGCATACCGAAGCAGCACCGCTAAGGGCAGGCCGCCTGCGAGGAACTCCCCCAAAGCGGTTACTGTGCACCTGCTGACATGCTTGTAACAGCATCAGCGCGAGCCAGGCGAGACTGGATTTGCTTTGGCCCAATTGCCGGTGTGGCGCTTGTCCACACTCGTCCTGGCGCCTCCCCTGTACCGGCAGCCCCTACCTCCTCGGTGGGTGCCGTCAGTGCTCCCCTGCTCAGATGGGTCGCTTGGAGAGAAGTATACGAGCTTTACTAGCGATCCGCCGATGTCCAGGGCGATATGGCTCACGTATTCGGCGTCCTGATTCGGAAGCTGTATACTTGGTGCCTTGGGGTAGCGCTTCAGGGCTGCGAATCATCGAAAGGTACCAAGTTTTCGATATGGTGACATATCAGCTGGTTTGCGGAAGTCCTGTCCATACAGAGCAGCTCGGGACACCTGAATTGCGCCCAAAACATCTCACCCCCGTCATGTTCGCCTGGGCCTATTTCGCTGATAGAAGCTCCACTAAAATCCAATTCTGAGTCCATGTTGCCAGAGCGCCGGGCGCCAACGCCCCAGCCCAATTCAGTTCAGCGTCCACTATAAAGTGCCGAAGCCAAGCCCTGCCGCCAAGTAGCAAGGCTTACGTCATTGTATTAAGGGCGTTTCGTTCTACCAAGTTAAATAAGTGGATCTAAGTCTCTGCACGACTTGGAGTCGACGAGCGTGGTCGACGAGGTGTGACGACGCCAACCAAAACAAGCCACAACTACGATATGCATTCACAACCAAACATGATAGGGAGCGCGGCGTGGCATTATGAGCAGGAAAGTGCTGCCTAGTTGTAATCCTGGTCAGCATTACCCATCCTGACGACGGTTAGGCAAGTTCGTCCGCAATTCAAGCGCACGGCCGTCCCGCGTCCGTAATGACAAGTACTTTGCAGGCAACCGGAATAAAGACTTTGTTGCCCTTCTGAACCGGCTGTCGTCCGCTCCGTGTTCCCAATTCCCATGCGTAACGCCAGCACCAGAGCAGCCTACGTAGGAGGCTCAGGTAGTTTCAGAAGGGCCAGAGGTTAAACCATGGGCCGAGTGCAAGCAAAGTCCACGTCCACCTAGAAGAGGCCGGCCGGCTTGGCCAGGGGCTTGGGGGATCTAGCGGTACACTCATGCTTACAAGTAGAGCACGTGGTTGCACCAGTTGAAACTCTGACGCTGAGATGGGGAAGGAACTTGTGCGGCTGTGGTCACCCGCGTGCTAGTGAGCATTCCGCTGCACCTGAACTCCGTTCCCGCCTGCTGCATACTCTAACGCCGTCTGCACGGGCTTAACAGGCTATGCTGATTATACTACAATCTAATGCCCAAGCTTTGACGTCGCCTGGGACAGGGACACCTGGACCGTTACGAAGTACCATACTGCCACCGTATTCACGGGGGAGACCAGCCAGGGGAGGGGAGCAGCTCTGCTCGTCCCCTGCCCAAAACAGCTGGGCAGGATTTGGCCGCCAACCCTGTAACAACAAAAAGCGTACGTTGAGACGTGCGGTGGCTCTCGGAGTAATAAGGTGCTGCAAGATGCATAGCAAGCGAGGGTGCAGTTGCTGTGGGCTGTGGCTGCAGGGCCATGGGGACTTCCGGAATACCGGTGGATACATAACGGCACAAGCACGGTACGACCCGATGCAGGCTGCTAGGCGCATCAGCGGTAGGCTTAGACCAGCTTAGACTCCGGGTTTGGCTTGCGTGTGCACCCACCAGCCAGTTGCAAGTCCCGAGTACCAGGCTATCAGCGTGTGGGCATCTGAGAAGAGAGGCGGGCTTACTTATTACGTCGTTCACATGTGGGTTGCAGTCGCACGGCACGGCAACGGACATCCAGTCTGTCCCTGTTACAGCCAATGGCACGGCCACAATGAGGTTCGTTCTTGGCACCCTGCACGGCATTGCACGACTGCAACTTGCTTTTGCAAAAGGACGTGGCGGCCGCACCAAATGCCAACACACACTGCAAAAATGATTGCGCATATGCGCAAGCCCAGTACCAGCCGCATCGGTACTGGGCATGCGTGGCACTCAACATGGGCATACACCTATCATAGCGATCAACCAACTCACTTCGCAGGGAACCAGTCAACAACCAACAAGCAAGAGTGCGCAAAGCCAGCAGCCCGTGCTGTCCGTGTGTAGGGGGAAAATGCCGACATGGGTGCACACAGCCTGACACAGCCTACTAGCCGTAGCCACTCGAGCCGTTGCGAATCAGGAATGGTAATTATACCCCCCAGCGCGTGGTCCCATAGGTGTTCGTACACCAGGGTGAAGTCGCCCTCCGTACAGCACAACCCTTACATGCAGCGGCGGCTGCAATCCTCGGGCGCATGTAGCGCTCACAACGGCAATGTAACGCTCACAACGGCCATGTAGGGCTCACCACGAACTTGAAGGCACTACAAACACGCTGCATTGACGACGCCTACTAAGCAGTCCGCAGGAGAAAGGAGCCCGTCTCGCACAGGCTCACGAGCGCGCCGGGATCCAGATCTCGTTGTGCCTGTTGAAGATGCGGAAGGGGCTGTCGTAGCCAGCGGCATAAAAGAAGTCGTAGCTGTACGGCAAATCGTGCTCCGCGAGGTACGCCACCAGCGCGGTGGCCTTCTCCAAGAGCACCTTCTCATTGGTACGGCCGCCGTACGATAGGACGTAGAAGTCGGTCTCCGGGGTGGGATCAACGACGATTTCCGGGTCGTTGGGGGCAGGCGGGTTCGCCTGCGAGTAGAGTAGCCGAAGTGGGTTGGCAACTGCGATCCACGCAGCGCACGCAGCCTATCTAACTGCATGGCGCGAACGTGGATTCATGCCCGCCTGAGCTTTTGCGAGGGCCCAGCGTAGTGCGAAACCACGCGTCCAGGGAAGGCGCAACCCTGCCGCCGGCATATCCGACCCCGCTCTGCGCATTCAGGTCTGATACTGTGATACATGGTACGATGCCCACAAGTTGACGGCCGCAGCCGCCATACGCACCTGCATGTCCAGCGGCGCGAAGAAGGACACCACAAAGGTGTCCTCGCAGAAGGGGCCGGCTCCTGGCAGCAGCTTGACGCGGACTGGCGCGGTCATGGGTATGTTGTGGCTACCCTCGTTGGCACCGCTGATGTACTTGAACAGGCGCTGCATTACAGGGAGAGAGGTCCTTTGCGTCATGGAACCTGCTTACTTTCTGTGGCCACAGGAATTTAGGTACCGTAGTGATCTTAAATTTTCGTGATTTAGGGGTTCGCCGGTACCCCCCAAAC
>VFQN01006450.1_pt1 | contig 13379 bp, 13 predicted proteins | sample 3512371 | NCBI WGS metagenome assembly VFQN01 (sample SAMN10412370, study PRJNA504923) | tailings metagenome | isolation source: Replicate 2 from Balatoc abandoned mine | place: Philippines: Itogon, Benguet | collected 2017-08-28
CGATCCAGTTGATGCGAGGATCGTTTCTGATGGCAACGTGGTTAGGATCGACTAAGATGACTTCGAAGTACTTGTAGGTGGCATCTTGGTTGATCCAGTAAGAGTTCAACACACGTAAGTTGGCAGCAACACGGCCAGCACGTTCCTCGGCAACACTGCGTAAGTTGCGGACGAACTTTAACTGGTTGATACCTTGGTTCTTTGGTTTACCGTAGACAATACCCTTGTGGTTTGGTCTCTTGCGGCCACCACGACGGACAGCGATACGGTAGACAACATATCCTTGCTTAGCCTTGTATCCTAACTTGTGAGCCTTGTCTGGGCGAGTTGGCTTGTTGACACGTTGGATCTTGTTGGTTTGACGATATTGCCAAGCACTAATTGAAAATAACAAGTCAGAACTTCAAAACCTCTTGAGCACAAATCATACTCACCGAACACGTAACAAGAAACGAAGCACATCAGATTGCTTCTTTCTCCAGAGCTCTTCGAGGTACTTGTATGCTCCCATTTTTGTTTAATTAATCGATATTAATTGTTATGTTTTGAGTGGTTTACTTTGCAAGCCACACAAGAAAGAAATTCGAATTTTCGGAAATTCGCAATCCCTGCTTTCGCTTAAATTTACATTGCTTTTGCATGGCCCATCGAAAAGATTTTTTCTCAAAGAAGGCATGGTATCGGACAAGCGTGGGCGCCGGCCCATTCGGTTGAGGACCATCATATCATAACAGAAGAGTCAACTGCTATGTGAACCATCATCATCAAACGAGACCATGATGGGATGGAGCAGTTAACTCCTGCACCATCATTCATTTTATTTCTTTGAAATCTGTGAAACTTCAAACGTATTGAAGATTATCATATTCACATACTATTACATCGTCATTGAAAAATTCATTTTTCTTTCTTTGCTCATTTTTAGTTTGTAGTTCCCTTTTCATGATTGATATCCTAGCTCTGACTATGTCATCAACCTTACCTTTTACTGGAGAAGCCCTCACAACTACTTTATTTCTTGGGGATTTGTCTGTTTATTGTCAAGAGAAAGAAGTCTTTGCCTTATTTCGCACTTATGGTCCCATTGAATCCATCCAAATCAAGCGTTCTGATGACTCTGCTATCCGCAAACCGCATTTATCATATGGCTTCGTCAAGTTTCAGCATCGTGAGTCTGCAGAACGTGCGTTAGTCGAGCTCAGTGGAAAATTGTTACTTGGACGAGCATTGAGGTAAGTCAATTTCGACACTCTCCTGACTTAGTATTGATTGAGTTCCTCAGATTGGGTTGGGCTTCAAATAACGTTGCAGATCGTAACTATCAACAGTTTCACATCAAGAAGGATCCCACTGCACAGATTCATGTGACTTTCCTCTGTCCCTTGGACATGTATCCGATCACTGAAGAAAAGTTACGAAATATCTTCGAAAGATTCGGTGGAATCATCGATGTCACCATTAATCGTGTTGAATGTAATCAGGTAAGAGTCTGCCGCCCCTGCATTGTTGAATTTTCTCTAATTCTTCTTGCTTAGGAGAGTTTTGTTCATTCTGGTTATGGATTTATTCATTATCCTCTCTCAGAAGCTGGTGTGAATGCCGCTCTTACTGCAATTCAAACCATGAATGATCGTGTCGTTGATTCCATCGTGTTTAAGTGCACTATTAGCCATGGATTGGAAACTTTCTTAAAGACTAAGAATGTGACTGCTGCTGGTATTCCCCGTCCAGCACGAAAGTCTGCTTCATCCTTTGATAGCTTTGGATCAAACACTTCAAGCAGAAATGCGACAGCACGCACTAGTCCTGCCTCAACATCGCCTGTTCCTTTTTCATACCTTTCGAACGGTCCAGGATTTCCTCCCGGTCCTTCAACCGCAGCCACTGCTGTTCCTCCACCTGCTCCTGTTCATGGCTACTCTAACAGTCGCCCTAATTCCGGTGAGTTTATGAGATCAAATGGACCTTCTTCAACCTATTTCCGTGAGTCAAAGATGGATTCTTACTTTTCTTTTAACGATGAGCGCTCTCATCCTCTATTAAGCACTCTTCCTTCAACTTCGCCAACAAACAGTATTTCTCCTCTTCAAACTTCTTCCATCCCAGTTCCGTCAAGTTACTCGAACTCCCCTCTTGGAGTTCAGAGCAATTTATCACACTATGGTTACAATCATCAAACTCAACCTTCTCAACCACTCATGACTGAGAGACGAAGCTTTACTAGTTCTTCTTTTCCAACTGCTCTTTCCCCAATCATCCCACCAGGACTTTCTTCTACATACAATCAACATAGTCGAAGATCAAGTGGCGGTAGCGTCGGAAGTGGAAGTTCGGGAAATTCTCCAGTTTATCAATTAAATCAAAGTTCTCATTCCTTCTTTAGCCGCGTAGATAGCGATGACCGATCTGATCGAACGTTTTAAACCTGATTATTACACTCCTCCAAACAAACCTTTTGTGCCAAGCGTTCTCTTAAACACCATTTATTATGTCGCAGTTAGCTCACACAATTAAATGTCCTTTTTCTTTTATAAAGCTGCTTCATTCAATCACTCAAATTACAATGTAGAGATTCACATCAGACAACATTTATTTTGTTTAGTCAGGAAGTGAAACGAGGACGATTGTTGTGTTTTTCTCTTTCTCTTTTTCCTTCGATTGTTTTTTTCTTAATATGCAATTTTCTTTTCATCTTTTCCAGTTGGATAATGAATAATCGTCAGAAAACATACCAATTTTGTTCTCAAAAAACTTCTTTGGTGTGTTCTTTTAGATGTTATTTATTTGTCATTCTTTTGTTTTTGTTTTCGATGTCTATGTTTTATTAGTTGTTTTTTTCTTTGCTTGTATTCATTCATTCATGTTTATGTGTTTACTTAATTGATCTTTTATTTTGCTTTCGAAATCATGTCCTTTTCGCAATTTATTAGAGACATTATCACTCATTTAAAAAAGGGAAATTTCCAAAGAATTGCACAGAGAATATAGGATGGTAATAGCAGTCGTTGTAGTAGCAGCTGAGATGCCTCTCTTCTTAACACAAGTTTGCTTCAGTTGTTTTCAGTGATGTTTATGTCTATTTCATTGTGTTTGTTTTTTTATTTTTCTCTCTCTTTCCCTTTTGTTTCTTTCATTCTTATGTGTCTTCCTCTCTTTCTTCTCTTTCTTTGACGCCTTTTCTATGCTCTTGCCCATACATGCTCAGTTATTATGCTGCTACGTCTCTTAGTTTGAATCCGCTCACAGCCTATACAATACAATCCAATCCAAACTTCCTGATAATAGCTTGTTCTTTCGTTCTTTTAAATGTGTTATATGATCACGTCCTTGTCTTCATGTTTTTATGATTGTTTTGTTTCACCTTTCTCTTTCCACTTTGTCGCTCGTGTGTGTTTGACAACTGACATGGGTTCAACATCTAAAATTTGAATTATCGCGGACATCTTTGCGTTCTTTACAATTATTGTATGAAGCTTCTTCACATTCTGCTGACAAGACGTCAACATTTCATTTTCAACGAGAGAATATTAGCCTAAATGAACTACAGATAAAAATAAAAACGTATTGGAGTTTTTATCTTCTACTCTTGTTTTTATGATCATGCAAGCAGTGTTATCAAAGCAATGATATTGTTGTTTTGACACCTCAAAATCTTAGCTTGCATGCACACTTGGCGATTTTCTTGTATCCACACACTCTTTCTTCTATCCACATACCTGCAATATTTCATATTTAAAGTTTGCCCTTCAAATTTATTAGTTTCACTTTGTTGTTGTAGTAGTTTATTAGCTTATTATTTGTTTTGTTTCTTGCTTCCTATTCATTTAATCTACACATCAAGGAAATAAATTAAGCATTCATTCCTGTTCAAATTTTTCGATTTTCTTTAAATCAACCCCGATAGAGGTTAGGTCTTTAAGATACAACAGCGTTGGGAAGTGTGGCGACACAATTCTCACCCTCTGTAGAAAAGAAATATGAACAAAGGAACGTCAGAAAATCATTAAGATCGCTTACTTATAGTGAATGGAATGTTATTCCATGTTGGTAAACCATCAGCATTTGTTCGAAACTTTGAAATACAAACCAAGATTAATGAATAAGAAAATAAAGAAAAGCTTTCACTTACGAAAGGAGCTAATGATTCAAAGATCTTCTTCTTTGCAACTTGAGCAGCTGGGGTAGGTTCACCAACGAAACCAGCAATATCAACACGATCTCCAACATTGGCACTTGCAGGAGGTTCTAACAGTTTAACCACAGAATGTCCTTCACCAATGGCGCATAGAACCATTCCCTAAACAAATTCGATGACGAGGTCATGAGAGGAAGGGATTAGCTATTAAAGGAGAGAAAAGTGCTTTTCCTCCTTACCTGAGACTTGAAGCCAGCCATTGGTCTCTCTTTAAGGTTAGCTAAGACCAATACTTTTCTTCCTTGCATTTGTTCAGCAGTGTAGAAATTTCTCAAACCTGATGCGATGGTTCGAATACTTCCTTCATTTAGATCAATCTCTTCACAAAGAAGTTTATCAGACTCTGGATGATTCCAGCATTTAACAATCTGACCAACACGAATCTCTAATTTAGAAGGATCTAACCCATCAGCGCTTAATGGCTTAGCTTCTTCAGGTTTCGCCTCAGTAGCAGCTTTTGGAGATTCTTCCTTCTTCTTTTCAGCAGGCTTCTCAGCCTTCTCTTTCTTATCGGCCTTCTTGTTCTCCACTTTCTCCTCTTTCTTAGGAGCATCTGCCTTCTTATTCTCTGGAGCAGCTGGTGGTTTGGTCTCAGTCGCTGCGGCAGGAGCAGTTGTATTGTTGCTTGATTCTAACCATGGGAAAACAAAAGCACGATGAGTGATTGGTGTCACAGGAACAACATTAGGATAAACAGAGTGCTGGACGTGATTGAACCATCTTGCAACATGTGCAAGTTGAAGTACAGATTCAACTAATTTTTGATCATGAATTGCAGCAAAAGTTAAGATATCAGCAGCGGTAATTCTAGTGCCCACTAAAAAAGATCTCTTCACCAAAAGGGCATCTAACTTCTGTAGATCCTCTTGAGAAATTTTTTGACTAAATGCAATCCATGTATGAATTTCAGCACGTTCTTCATCAGAATAAGTAAGAATAGCTCCTAAATTCTGTGAAAGTTCAACAAATTTACTAACTTCTTCTAAAAATTCCTTTTCAGTTGGAGTAGCTGGATTAATACCAGCTAAATGAAATGCAAGAGCTAACAATGGTGTTGACATTTTTGATGTAAGCAAAGAGTAATTGCTTCAATAATAAAACGATGAGAAATCGTGGAAAAGGAAGACCGCGCGATACAATAGCTGCTCTCTCTTCTATCGAGAGTATATGAGAAGCAACGAAGCGAAAGAAAAACACAACAGTAATTGATAAAGAGTTTTGGAGATAGTATTATGAGTCTCAAAGATGAAATTGAAGCTTTGAAAGGAAGAATTTATCAAGTAGAAGGGATTGTTGAAGTGTTGAAAGAGCAACTTTCTCAATTGGAGGTTAGATATCAACAAGAAATCGAACAACAACAAACTGTCAAATCCTCTTTGAAAGCTAATACTCCACGAGATGCTGAGAAGAAGAAAGTTAGAATTGACGAATCAGCAAACACTACAAGTATAATTAAAGATAATGCCTCTGGCGCAGCAGTAAATATTGAGAAATCAACTCCAGCCCAAACCACAACACCTCCATCAAACACCACCCCTCCATCGGCTGATGCACCTGAGAGCATCTTTGAAATTAGAGAATTCGTTGATGATCAGAATAAGGAACAGCAATATGAATTACTTGATGTCACTAAACAACTTGAGTATATGGAACAAATGTATAAAAACTCTCTCGATTCATCTTCTGCAAGCACACAACAATACTCGGTATAAAAGCTTTTCGTTTCTTTCTCCCACCTTTCTTACCCATTCTTTAGGAAGAAGAGGAGTTGATTCGCGAGTTAGCGATGATTGCTGATAAGAAAGCAGAAAGTATCAAGAATAAGCAGCTACAAGATAATCTGAAATCATCTGGTGTTTCGTCGGACAAGCCTGTTGTTGAAGACGTAGATGACCTCATAGATATATTAGATAAGCTTGACGTTCGTCAGAAAAAGCGTGACAAGCCGAAACCGGCTGCTGCTAGTGGATGGAAAGCTGGTTTTCTCTCGTCTCCCAACGTTCCGACAACGCCCGCTGCCCCCACAACGATCACAGCGCCGAGAAGATCGACTCAAAGCCTTCCGGCACCTCCCCCCACGGTGCTTCCTACTCAACCGGCACCTGTTGTAATCACAAAGGATGATGGTACTCTTCCTCGTGACGGTAATGTGGCCGTCAGTCCATCTAAAACTGCTCCTAGTACTCCTGTTTCAGCTCCACAAAGTACAGAGAAAGCACCTACACCCAAACCAGTCAAGAAAGCATTCAATGGTGTTGTATTAGAAAAGTTTTAGTCCAAAAGTCTTTCTTTCAAATTTATTTTTGTTTGAAAATTTCATTTCTTTAAATTAATCTAGTCTCTATCTCCATCACCATCCCCGTTTCCTTGCCAAATGCCAGCGTGAATGCTGCAAGTGTAGAGCAAAGAATAAAAATGAAATATAAAATCGATATTTGTAAAAGTCGATATTTTGTGGCTTTATTTGCTTCTCTCGATCTTCGATCTTCTTGAATAATTTCTTTCAATCTTAGAACTGATTGATCAATAGGAAGCTTCGATCTTGCATAAACTACGATCTCTTGACTTGCAACTGACACCCTTGTTTTTGAATTGTAGAAGGAAGAAAGTAAAAGAGAATCAAATTAAACCAAAGTAAAAGAAATGGAGTCAATTTATTTACCAAAATCAAATAATTCAATTAATATTCCTTCTATTATTGATTTAGAAAAATATTTATTTAATTATCAAGGTAATACACGTTTAAATCGTTTATTACATTGGATTCATCAAGAACAATTTTTAAATGAAACACATAATTTATTTGTTATTGAATTACTTCGATCAAGTAATACAACACTTTTCCGTAAATTAATTGATGATAAAATCTTACACACTGATGGTAGTCTTGTGAAAGGCTCTGAACAAACTTCAACAAGTGGAGGAAGCAATAATAATCCCTTTGAAGAATGGTTTTCCTCTACCGAGAAAACATTACAAACAACATTAAATATCTTAGAAAATGAATTATTAACAGCAAAATCAACAACTGTGAAAGAAAGTATACGTATTGCATATTGTGAATTAGGTAATTTATATTATAAATGGGGTAAATTAGATGATTCTTTTAAATCTTTCTTACGTTCACGTGATTATTGTTCTATGCCAAAACATCATAATGATATTGCATATCACTTAGTATTATTATCATTTGATATGAAACAATATTATAATGCGAATAATTTTGTGAATAAATTAATTGATTTATCCATTGATCCTAATATGTTAACAAAAGGTAAAATTATACAAGGATTACTATTATTATTAAATGAAAATAATTATTATGCATCTGCATTAAAATTTTTAGAAATTAATGAAATATCAAATGATGAAATATCATCCATTACTTCGATTTATGATATTGGTTTTTATACTTTCATCTTATGTTTAGCTACAATGAATTATTCAGAGTTAAAACATACTTTTATGAGTAATAAGAGTTTTTTAAATTATTACCTCGCACCTTCTGCTTCACCTCCTACACCTGTCTCAGATGAACATACAGGTTCTGCCACTGCTTCTGCCTCGACTGCTAACAGTGGAGGTGCTTATAACCCTTATGGAAGTTTAAAATTAAAACAAATTCTTATTGATATTATGAATAATTCATTTGAATCATTATTTCAATCATTACCAACAATTTATTCAATATTAACAATGGATATTTATTTTAAACATCATACATCTTATTTAATGAAATTAATTATTGAGAAGGTTTTCCTACAATTTTTGTCACCCTATCAAACGATATCATTACAGAAGATACAAGATTATTTCCCACAATTAACATCGATTAAACAAGTAAAAGAATTATTAATTACATTAATATCATCAGGTAAATTATTAGGAAAAATTGATTCAACAAATAATGTATTAAAGAAGAATGTGGTACATTTAGAGAAGAAAGTGATTGATACGACACATACTTTCATGAAAAAGAATTCTGTTATTTTGTCACGTGGTTTATTACGTACTTCATTACAACGTTATGGTTTTCTCATTGATACTGATGTTGATCAACCAATGAATGCAGGGAAGATGAAGCGATTACAGGATTTACATGAGCATAAGCATCGTATGGGGAAGCGAGGAGGAGGAAGTAGAGGAGGTGTACGTCATCGTAGCGAAGGAGCAGCGGGAGGAGGTGCTCCAGTGGGATATGGTGATGATGTTGATGATATGAGCGATCGTGAGGATAGCGTAGATGAAGAGACATTGATGATGATAGCTCAGGCTGAGGCACAGTATCCTTCACAACCATATCGTCAAAGCAGTCGAGGAGGAGGAGACGATTACTATTCAGGAGATGACGATATTTAATAACATCTAAGATTAGACAGATTCATGTGAAATGATCTCCCCGAAACTTTGTTAACTTAAAATAAGAAATAATGAAGAAGAATCACTGAAAAGTAAAGAAGTAAAAAGGAGCAAGTTGTCTTATCATTATCACTCAGAATCCCTTCTTAAAAGCCCGGCGACAAGAATAAAAGAAATCCCTCCCTCTTAATTCTCCGAAACAAACAACAACATTCTAGACTATTTTCAATAAAAATGATCTTTGAAAGAGTTTTCGTTTGTCTGTCTCTTATTGGATTATACTTGATGAAATTAATGACTGCATCTCAAGCGATGCTCACTGATTATGAGCCGTTGCAAATACCAACAGAAACATCCAAATTGATGAACAATTCAGCTCAATTGTATCTAAATCAAGTCGAGGAGATCGAAGAATGTTTGCGCGTGAATAAAGATGCCTTAGGAGAGAAACATCCAGATACATTAACCTCGATGAATAATTTAGCCGTACGAGATGAAAGCCAAGAAGAGTATGCAAAGGCCTTGCCTTTGTATGAAGAGTGCTTGAAGATGAGTAAAATTGTCTTCGGAGAAAATCATTCTAACACGTTAACCTCTATGTACAATTTAGCGAAATCTTATTCGAATCAAGGTGAGTATGAGAGTGCCTTGCCACTGTATGAAGAACTTTTGTGGAGGCGGAGCGCTATTTTAGGAGACAAACACCCTGATACATTAAGCTCACTAAATGATTTAGCTAGTATATACTCGAAACAAGGACGGTATTTTAAAGCATTACCTCTGATTACAGATTGTTTTAGTACGAGGAAAGTAGCGTTAGGAGAAAATCATCCTGATACATTAATTTCTATGAATAATTTAGCTATCTTGCATAAGCGTATGGAAGAGTATGGGAAGGCTGTGCCATTATATAAACAGTGTTTGAGGGCGAGGAGAGACGTGTTAGGAGATAACCATCCTGATACTTTGACCACAATGAACGATTTAGCTGCATTGTATGAAAGCCAAAGAGAGTATGCAAAGGCCTTGCCCTTTTACGAGGAGAGCCTGAAGATGAGTCAAATTGTATTTGGGGAGAAGCATTCTAATACAGTAACATCTCAGCACAATCTAGCTCTCTTGTATATAGATCTAGGTGAGTATGAAAAGGGCTTGCCATTATACGAAGAAAGTATGAGGGTGAGTAAAGTTGTATTAGGTGAGGACCATCCTGATACATTAAATACTATGAACAATTTAGCAGTATTGTATTATAATCGAGGAGAGTATTCAAAAGCTTTGCTACTTTACGAAGAGTGTTTGAGGATGCGTACGGCTACGCTAGGAGACCACTTTGATACTTTAAACACAATGAATAATTTAGCGAATTTATATATGACCCAAGAAGAGTACAGTAAGGCGTTGCCTCTTTATGAAGAGTGTTGGAGGATGAGTAAGGTTGTATTAGGAGAAAACCATCCTTCTATCTTGACCTTTATGGATAATCTGCACGTATGTCAGATGTTATCTCGTTCTTCCTGAATTTCCTTCTTATTTTCATTGGGTCTTTTGTCTGGTGACTTACAAGCTTTCCTGATAAGAACCGAGTTAAAGATAAATCAACATTAGCAAAATCAATCATGAACGATCGTTTTTATCATTAATCTAATTAAATTTGGATGAAAATCAGATCACACAAACAACACTCAAAGCCAATGGAAACGAAGCTGATAGAATCATTTCCATTCTTTGAAAGGTTGCAACGATGACCTTAAAGATTCATCCTTCCAAGAGCGATAATATCCAAGGATCATCGAATGATAATGTTTCATCATTTGGTTCAAACAATCTTCAAGGAACACTACGAACATCACAAGAAATTTCATTATTTTCTTATCAAAGTATTGATGAAGATCTTGAAATTGAAAATCAAGTACATCTTTATCAAAAACTGAAAAATACAATCAAACAATCTTCAAAGAAAGAAGATACGAAGAAACGGTCATTAGTAAGATACCCTTTCCTTCAATCGTATGGTATTAGCCAGAATCTATTCTTACATTCTAAATATATTTATCCTTTTATAAGAAAGCTTTTCATTATTTTTTTTCTATTTATATTGATTTGTATGATTTATTTGTATTCTTATATTTATGTCAATAATTTCCAATATCTTCCTGTCACGAACTATAAGAATGCTGATCCGAATATCCCGACATATCGACTTACTTTTATAGGAGACTCTCTGATTCATCGACCATTTGCAGAGTTTGATCTTGGTGGTCGATTACAACGTCATTCCGGTCAATTAATTTAGATATTATTGATAATGCGAGGAATGGACAAGAGATTGCAAAGTGTCAAGAGAATATCTATAAAGATGTTCCAATGAATTCATCTGATATGGTTATCTTATTTTGGGATTCTGATTGTAGTAATATTGATGAATCAGTCTCAAATAAATCAAAATCAAATAAATGAGATCAGAGCAAATTATAGAGCAAATCTAAGTCAAGTCATTGAAGCAGTGAAAGCTGTTGGAGTGAAATATATGGCAGTATCAAGACCTAATTTACTTGGGGAAGGACCTAATACTCTGTTAAAACATGTATTCTTTCCAAGCTTCGTGAATGATAAAACAAATATGCTGAATGCTTATCGTGCTATGAATATGGAAATAGCGGAGGAATTAGATGTTGATTATATTGATATGAGGAAGATATTCCTTAAAGCACTTCTTAATTATTGAATCCTTCCTGCCTATCATCTTACCTTAGATGGAGAACATCCGAATGATCGAGGAATAGGTATTAGAGCAGAAGAATTCGCGAAACATATTTCTCTTTGGTTTGATGTAAAAATGTCTTATTATTAGTGTTCTTTCAAGTCTGATTCATTTGATTCTGATTTTCTTTTGTCAACCACAGAATCCATTGCATTCTACCATCAAGGAAATCATTTTAGTTCAGTCTTTGTCTTTCATGCTTTAATAAGTACAGTGCGCCAATTGAAACTTCGACTTTCGGGTTTTCGGATTTTCGTTTTGGGCTTTTTGGGGTGCGCTTTGACACCAATTTGAGTGAGAAGAGAAATTGGAGAAAAGCACAGTGCACGAGGAGATATCAAAGAAAAAGTCGACTTTTTTGGAAGGTATTTTTCCAATACGAGGAATTCTCGTCAAGACTACAATGATGAGCAGTATATCAAAGGAAACATCTTTTATCACGACTATAGAAAAACAGTCGCATACGATGAAGTTGATTGAGAATCTACGTTTATTTAAGTGTTTGGTACTGGATAAAGCTTGATATGGATGAATGAAGCTTACATTGTCTTACATCATTACATTACCAAGAAGGAGTGATTTCATTGGAAGAGACAAACCACATACACAGAGAAAACAATTCATTTGAATTTCTTTCGATGTGAAGGTCTTGTCTTTACATCAGAGACCTATTATATTATTAACATTAGACTTTTATTTTGATTATTAATAATCTCAATCTCATTCAACAAACAGAAAAAAAAGATAAACAAACAAACAAAGAATGAAAGGGGAAAAAAAAGAAAGGCGAAGGAAAGAAAAAAAAGGAAATAAAAACTATAATAAATTAACAACTATTCTAAGAAACCAATATCAAAACATTCATTCAGGCATTCATTCGACTAATAAGCTAATAAAAGGAAGGAGCGAAGGGGAGAAAAAAAAGCAAAAGTACTCCTCATTCATTCACTACTGACTATTACTGACGATCCTATCAGATTATCTCATCCGATATCATGCTACATACAACTAACTAACCATTATTATAATGACTAAGAACATACACACTCTCGTTAGTAATAGATTCTCACAATTATACGCGACTACAGAGGAAGACACGTCATAAGAGATCGAGCATACATCAGATCACTTACCTCGTATCCTACGAGATTAGAGCACTCCAACACTCCACTACTCTTTCTCCTCCTCCTCTTCATTTAAGAAGAGGTCGCTGAGACTGACGTCATCGTCCTCCACTATGTCATGAGAGGTGCTGTGAGGTGGCAGATGCAATGCTTCGTCATCGTGATCGTCATCTTCATGATCTTCATTGAAGAGAAAGTCAACAGAGTCCACATCATCGTCTTTCACTTCCTCTCCCTCGTTCATTACTACCTCATACCCTTCACAGCCTTCATATCCTTCTGACGTCACTTCATCTCTCACCACTACATCATTACCATAGTGGTAGGAGGAGAGAGTGACGTCGTTATTTTTATTATTATCATAATCGTCATCATTATAATGATAATCTTCCTCTATTCCGTGTAAGAGGTCTTGGCTATCAACCTCACTGTCATTGACGTCATACTCACTCTGCTGTGAGGTAAAATAAAGATAAGTCACCACGTCATCAGATAGTTTACATAGATACTTACCTCATCGTTGTCATCACTACCTCTTCCACCTCCTCTTCCTTGTCTCTCTCCCTGTGACATGTCTCGCAGTCGTCGCATGACGTGTATTCCTCGCTGCACTGACTGACGTCGAGTGACGTGAATGACGTGTTCAGCGATCGTTAGAGCTGGAGCCACGTCATCCTCTTCCACCATTGGCACTATCTCATTCCCTCCATCACAGTTCGAGGATGTGTTTTGAGGGAGTGTATTTCCTCCTCGCTGCTGACGTGGCGCAGTGTTGATGACGTTGATCTGATGACGTGGTTTCAATCGAGAGCTCAGCCGCTTGAGCACTCCCTCTTTCTTACCCACCTGACCTCCTTCCACCTCCTTACCCTTCTCTGAGGCAGTGGTAGTGTCTGTGAGGAAGTGCGTCATCTTCGCTTTCTCCACCTCTTGCTGC
>VFQN01006451.1_pt1 | contig 13378 bp, 6 predicted proteins | sample 3512371 | NCBI WGS metagenome assembly VFQN01 (sample SAMN10412370, study PRJNA504923) | tailings metagenome | isolation source: Replicate 2 from Balatoc abandoned mine | place: Philippines: Itogon, Benguet | collected 2017-08-28
TACACAATTTTTTCGGTTAAATAATTTATATGATTATGCCCGCGCCGTTTTTTCGTCTCAGTTAAAAGTTAAAGGTTATAGCAATAAATGGAATTGGATTGAGCAGCGAATCATCGATTACTCAGCTGATAATCCAGTTGAAACAGACATTCTCAAAGCTATTGGTCTACTTAATATGCTGAATAGCGATGCTATGCCGGCCACAAAAGCTGTTATTCATTTAGCAATGAACTATAAAGAAGATATTGAGACAGCTTTGCTGAAATTAATGTCTATGAGAGCTGTTCACATGCTTGGTTATAATAACGCCTACAGTGTATTATCGGGCAGTACTATCGATTTAGAGGAAAAATTTTTATTGGCTGAAAAGGCTGTCAGTTCGGTCAGACAGGTTATACCTATTATTAAAGATCGTTTAGAAACACGGCCTCTTGTTGCAAGAAAACATTATATTAAAACTGGTAACCTTCGCTATTTCGAAGTTGTATATTGTGAGATTGACCGCCTTCATTTTTCGTGGAAAGCCACCTCTGATTCGGATGGGAAGATTCTTGTGCCACTATGTGAAACGGAAAAAGACGTACTGGAAGCGGTGGAATTTGCATGGGCTGAACAATTAAAAGATCAATCCCACATACTGGTAGTAATTTCTCAACCACTTCAGGGGCTTTCAGGGATTGTAACAGAACTGCAACGATGGGAATGGATTCAGAGATTTGTAACTGAACTACAGTACGATCGGTTTGCTAAAGAAGAAGTAAGTCGGCAAATAGCCGCCTTGGATGAAACTTTGAATAACCGAATTCAATCCACAATTGGCCTTTTAAATACTCAGGAAGATGATAAATTGCGCTGGTTTTGGAGAGGTCAAGAAATACCGGACATCAATAAAGGACGGCATGCATTAAGCTTGTTATCAGACGTGTGTGATGAAGTTTATTATAAAGCACCTAATGTGCATAATGAGCTAATCAATCGTAAAGCCTTATCTTCTCCGGCAGCAGCGGCACGGATGCGTTTAATTGAACGCCTCTTTGAATTTCCCAATGAACCCTTTCTGGGATTGAATCCGGATAAAAAGCCACCGGAAATGTCTATGTACCTTTCTATTTTCAAAGGATTAGGACTTCATCAATATACGGAGGGTGGGCAGTGGGAGATAAAACTTCCTGATGCTGAAATAGACAGGCAACTTGGAAACTTATTGCCTCTTTTTGATCAGATAGAAGCAATATTTAAAGAGAATGAGGATGAAAGAGTAAAAGTTGATATACTATTAAATGAACTATCAAAGCCGCCCTTAGGTGTTAGAGAAGGATTGACCCCCTTAATGCTGGCCGTTTTTGTTTTACTTCATGAACAGGAACTGGCTTTATATGAGGATGGAACTTTCATCCCTAGGGTTACTGGGAGTGTTTTCTTTCGATTAACAAAGGCTCCGGAAACATTTGAAATACAGTACTTTCCAATTACCAGTGTTCGTTCAGAGCTCTTTGTGAAGCTAATTGACAAACTTAGCTTGGGTAAGTCAGCAACTAATAAAGTTGATTTATTGGATATTGTTAAGCCGTTATTGACTTTTGTTGCCGGTTTACCTGCATATGTTACTAAAACTTCGCATTTGACTTCTCAAACATTAGCTGTGCGAAGCAAAATTCTAACAGCGAGAGATCCGGCAAAATTGTTGTTCCATGACTTACCTGAAGCCTGTGGTTTCAGGAAGTTGGACAAAAGGACACAAAGTCAGAATAATTTAATTGAAGAATTTTCAACAGCGCTGAAAATATCCGTAGATGAATTACGAAGTGCTTATCCAAGTTTACTAAATTTAATATTAGACAGATTGAAGCAGGAGTTTCAAATTGAGGGTACATTTGATGAGGTAAGAGAAGTTTTACAGAAACGTTCCTCAAATTTCATCGGGTTTGTCACCGAACCGCGATTGAAAAGTTTCTGTCTAAGACTGACTGATCAAGGACTTGCAGAATATAAATGGTTGGAAGCTCTTGGGAATTTAGTTTGTTCAATGCCACCCAATAAATGGCGTGATGCCGATATTATCAAATACGAGCATGACATTCATCATTTAGTCGCTCAATTTATGAGAGTCGAATCTGTGGCCTTTACGAAGCATCCAAAGACATCTGAAAACAGTGATGCAATTCGTTTATCACTTACTCAAGTTAATGGTGAAGAAAAAGAGCAGGTATTTTTTCTTAATTCGGATGAAGAATCGGCTGCTAAAGGTCTGGAAGATAAGATACAGGATTTAATTAGACAACATGGGCGTATTGGTTTAGCTGCTGCTGCACGTTCTATTTGGAAAATGTTAGATGAAAATAAGTAATTATAAATGCGGATTTGCTTTGAACTTAATAATATAAAATATGGGATTTAAAGTTACAGCACGAACGCTTTTACAACTAGGATCAGAACTTATCAGTTCAGATGCTATTGCATTTTATGAGCTGATAAAAAATGCTTTTGATGCTAACTCTCCTAAAGTTACTGTAAGAGTCGTCTCGCGTATTCCATTTAGCGATTATCAAAAAGCATTAGAACAATTAAAGGAATCCGAAGGAGATAAAGATGAATTGAAAATTATAGATAATGTCAAAGAAAATCTTTCTAAAGTTATCAACGAAAATTCATTTAATGCCGACGCTTATAAAATTCGCTTAAAAAATGCTTCAAAAAAAAATATAAGATTTACAATAGAAACAGCTAACTATATTTTATTTGAAGATGCTGGGGACGGCATGTCTTTGGCCGAATTAGATAATGTGTACCTTACAATTGGTACTAGATCTCGCCAAAAAGAAAAACAGTCAATTATTCTCAATAAGTCAGGGTATGCAAATGACCGACCAATTTTAGGCGAAAAAGGGATTGGGAGATTATCAGTTATGCGCCTTGGAGATGGATTGAAAATTGAAACAAAAAAAACTGCTGATAAAAAGTTAAATATTCTTGAAATAGATTGGTCAGTTTTTTCACATGATTCTGATGCACTATTAGAAACGTTTTCAATTTCACCAAGGGAAACAGATATAAGAGATAATGCATTTATTTGTGGAACTAAAATTTACATCTACAAGCTACCTAAGCAATGGACCAAAGTAATGCTGGAGGGTATAGCGAATGAAAATTTGAGTAAATTTTTTGACCCTTTTCAAAAAAATAATTGGGATTTTATTAAGCTTTGGTTTAATAAAGAGCCTGTTATTATAAGACGCTTAAATAAGCTTTTATTTGAAAGTGCTCACGCATTAGTTGATGCTAATTTTGAAATAATAGACAACAGAATTGTACTTTCTGGAGCCATTAATCTGCACATTTATAACAGAAAAAAAAATTTTAGTATAGAGGGACCACATTTATTAACAGTTTTAGATAAACTTGAATATATAAATAAATATGAACTTTTAAAAAAGCTAGGACCATTTTCTCTTAGATTTTATTGGTTCAATAACAGAATTGTTGAAAATGATAGTATTGGAACACAAAGAGAAGTTCGCGATTTGGTAAAAAGCTGGGCTGGAGGTTTAATGGTGTATAGAGATGGATTTAGAGTTTATCCATATGGCGGTTTAGATGATGATTGGCTTCAATTAGACCCGACTGCATTGGGAGAACAAGGTTATAAGGTCAATCGACGGCAAATAATTGGAAAGGTAGATATTTCTTCATTAAAAAACCCTAGCTTGATAGATCAAACAAATAGAGAAGGGTTAAGGGATTGCCCGGAAAAACAGGTACTAATGATACTTTTACAACATGTATTGTGGACAGAATTCAAACCATTTCTGCAAAATACTGAAAAAGAAGTATTAACACATAATCCTATTGATTTAGATGAAATTGAAGAAAGACTAAAACATACTCAAGATAAATTATCTAATAGTTTTAAAATACTTACTGTGAAATTTCCTGAAATTAGGACAGAGAATAAAACATTTGAAGCAATTAATGAAGCTTTGAATCAAGGGCAGACAATTTTAAATGCTATACGTTTAGAGAAAAAATCGATTAATCAACAAAGAGCTGTAACTCTTAATTTAGCTGGTTTAGGGTTAATGGTTGATGTAATAGCTCATGAGCTAACGCGATCTACTGAGTATGCCCTTAATACTATTAATAGCGCAAATAAAGAGGAACTATCTACTCAGTCAAGATATTTTTTTAATACTTTAAGTTCTCAACTTGAAACATTAAAGAGGCGTTTGAAAATACTTGATCCCCTCAGCCCTTCAAGTAGACAATCAAAAGAAACATTTAATTTATATGACTTGGTTAAAGAAACTTTAGATACTCATAAGTCTCAATTTAAAAGGCATCAAATTAATTTTGAATTAGAATATACTTCTAAAGAATGGAAAATAAAAGCAGTAAAAGGAATGTTTATTCAGATTTTAGAAAACTTAATTAGTAACTCGGTATACTGGTTAAAACATAAACAGGTCTTTGAAAAAGATTTCGTTCCTAATATTAGAATTTTTCTTGATCAAAAAAAATTACAACTTATTTTTGCCGACAATGGGCCAGGAATACCTTTTTCTAAAAAGGACGAAGTTTTTTTGCCATTTGTAACTACTAAACCACCAGGTGATGGAAAAGGGCTAGGTTTATACATATCAAAAGAAATTGCTAAGTATCACAACGCAACGTTATATTTGAAAGCAGACAACTTCACTGACTATTTAAATACGTTTGTATTAGATTTGAACAATATAAAATAATATTATTAAAACGATGAACTCTGCACAGTTATCTAATGATATTTCTAATCCAGCTCAAACGTTAAAAGCTATAATTATTGATGATGCGTTTGATAATGTGTTAGAGAATCAAATCCCCCAAGACGAGACAGAGAGATTTTATTTAGATGTAGAAAACAATTTTGAGGTGAATAACATTTTAAATGATTTAGGCATTGTTAAGCCTGATTTTTATGATATTAGCGGAGATGACTACTTAGAGCATTTAAATCAACTTTGGAGTGTTCGAAATTACAATGAAGACTTAGACCAATACCTCAATAAATTATTTATCGATAAAATTGATAAGCTAAAGGAACTAAATACTATTTGTGAAAATATAATTAAGTGTGGTATTGAAATTGAAAAAGTAAGTATTGAATATTTGGAAAATGATGTTGACTTAGATATTTTTAAAAGAGGTGAATTTACTTTTGTTTTCATGGATTGCTATTTAGGAAACACTGATGATGAGAGAGCCAAAGAAAAGTCAATAGAATGGGCAAAAAAAATATACTCAGCGTCACCTATAGATAAAAAGCCTATAACAATATTAATGTCAAGTATTAGCGAAGAAAAAGTTGTCCCCAAAAATTATAGAAGTAAAGCCAGTATACTGGAAGTAGCATTTATGTTTTATCGAAAAGATGTATTAAAAGATACTGAAACTGTATATTTAAGAATAACGGCCCTAAAATTTCTAATTAAACATTATTATAAAATACAAAATTATATTTTTTCACTATCGAATGCGGCCGATAAAGCTTTAAAAGAATTTAAAAAAGAAATAAAAACATTTTCAATTGATGATTACAGTTTTATTCAATATGCAAAGCTTAATGTTGAGGAACATCCATTGGGGGATTATATGACTTGGCTTTATGGTTCAAGATGGGGAAGCTTGCTTTATAAAAATCGGAACTTGCAAAAGCAGCAGAGTGAAATTGATAAGCTTACTGTGCTCAGTCCTATCATATTACATAAACTCCCAACAGAGTATATTGCAAATATTTATTATACTGCTATTTTTGACAGCCCAATTGAGCCTTTGGGCCCAAACCCTTTTAACCCACAATCTGGCTTACCTTACCTTCATATAGGAGACATTTTTTCGAGTCGAAAAGACAATCCTGTTTGGATTGTTCTAACACCTCAATGTGATTTAGAGCGTAACCCTAATCCAGAAATGAGTATAATATTTGTTCCTGGGAAATTAGTTTCTGTAAATGATATTTCGGGAAAAGATCAATTAAAAACAGACTTTTTATTATTTGATAATAGTCCGTTTAAAATTTACTGGAATGTAAAGGAATTTATAACCATCAAATATGACTTAATCAACAAGTGGATAAAGAAAAACAAATTAAAACGAGATCATAGGCTTAAGCTGCCTTTTGCATTAGCAATTCAGCAATCTTTTACATCTCACATTTCACGAATTGGTTCTCCAGTATCACCTCCAATAAATAACCACGTTGATATAGAAATTTTAGTAAAAGGTCTTATTCATCCATCAAAGCCTGTATTAAGACTGCATGAATTTAAAAAAGGGGCTTCAATTTCAAATATGAGGGTAAAAGGAGATGAGAAAACAAAGGTTGTTTTTGATGTAGAATTTCCCATTTTACTTAGCAAAATATTTAAAAATACTTATTTTCCACTGTTAGAAAAATTATTAGAGAGGAATACCTCTAATTTAAAAGTCCACACAAAAATTACTAAACAATTTACCGCTATGACTAGCTTTGTAGACTCTTTTTTTAATTCTTTTCAAGAATTTCACCCTTATGATGTTCCCAAAAATGGTTCCTTAAAAAAAGACCCAATTCCATTAGCTCTTGATTTTGATATAAAATCACCTCTGGATCATTTTTTTGTCATTAATATTAAGTCCAAAAATGAATTAATAGAAATTCCTAATTTTACTGATGAGCTCGAAGATCAAATTAGTAGTGATAACTCTCTAAAAAACCAAATTTTAGGAGTTACAGAGAGTCGGCCTATAAATTAATTAGCTTTTATCAACAAATTATGAATAAATCAATCAGACATATTTTAAGTCTTTCAGGTGGCAAAGACAGTGCTGCTCTAGCCATTTACATGCGTGACCGTATTCCTGATATGGAATATGTTTTTCATGATACGGGTAAAGAGCTTCCGGAAACATATGCTTATTTAGGGCGCTTAGAGTCTATATTAGGAAAACCAATTCAAAAGACAACAGAAGAAAATGGTGATTTTGTGGGTTTTGATCAATTATTGAAAAGGTATGGCGGAATGTTACCATCCAATCACCGTCGTTGGTGTACACGTATGATGAAGCTTAAACCATTTGAACGTTTCATTGGCGAAGATCCATGTTATAATTATGTTGGTTTACGCGCTGATGAAAAAAGAGACGGTTATATCAGTCATAAGGCTACAATAATCCCTGTTTATCCATTTCGTGAAGATGGATTAGTCAAAGCTGACATTGAACGTATATTGGAAGAATCAGGTCTGGGCATGCCACCTTATACACAATGGGGCCGTACTCGTTCAGGTTGTTTTTTCTGTTTTTATCAGCAGAAGCGGGAATGGGTGGCTTTAAAAGAAACACATCCTGACCTTTTTGAAGAAGCAAAAGCCTATGAAAAGCCAGGGAAAGGGGCAACGACAACTTTTTACTGGTGTGATAATGAGCCATTGTCAGAACTTGAAAAACCGGAGCGCATGGAACAGATTAAAAGAGAACATGAAGCAGCAAAAGAACGGGCTCGCCAAAATGCTAAAAATAAACCCTTGATACAAGTGCTTGGAGGTGCGGATGATCAATATGAAGAAAAAGAAGGTTGTTTAATTTGTCAATTATAGTCCGGTCATAAATACGGGACATGTTTAATATCCTTCCTGGTATTCCAGAACCTCCTTTTCAAGGCCATATTCTTTTACTACGGCTTTGAATTTTCTCCAGTCAGCGGAGTCGCCTTTTTCAATAAAAATGTGGTATAGGAGATTGGTATAGACAGGAAATATCAATAACTTTTTCTTGTCATAGGTTGGTTCTTTCGAGATAGTTGCTGCTGTACTCATATATAATTTATAATGAGCATCTTCCAATTTTTGAATAAAATTTGGATCAACCTGTAAATCCTTAATCTTATTTTCTTCTTCATTAGGCGCTAACTGCCCCTCAATTTTTTTAGTTCTTCGGATAAAATAACTCTTCTGCTTCATTTCTTTTTTTTAGTTTGTTCAGCTTAACTTCTAAGCGTTAATCTGAAATTATTATTTGCGGGCAGGTTTTGAATGAAAAAGCCAACTGTCTTTTACCTCCTTTAAATATGCAATTTCCTGGCAGATTCAAGTTGGTATTCCCCTCGCTTTAATTCAATCACCACGTTCGAACGCACTTTTAGATGGTAGAAGTCGTTTCTCCAAGAGAATGACATGGTGGGCCCATGGCAATGGAGCAACGGGCGGTTGCGTAATTTGATTGAGTTCATACAATGCAGGATATTGCTTCATATACAACAGATTTCGTGGGGACAATCCCCTTCCATGTCCACGAATTCTTTCCTTAGATCATCGGCTAATTTAGCAACGATTTTGGCACCCTAGCCCCGATTTTCCTATTGCGAGATGATCCCTTTCCCCAACTTTCACCAAATGTGACGATGAACCACTTTCATAGGAATTTACACAGTTTCAAGTAGAGGTATAATAATTCAGCATTTGCGGCACTTAAAGCCCGCAGGCGGGCCATGCGGATTTCCGCTTTCAAGTCCTCTAACAGACGGGAGTAATCATCAGGTAAGTGATTTTCCAGGGTGTATGCAAGATAATATATAAATAAGTCATACGAAAGTTTGGGACCTTAAGCGACAATTTTTAGAGATTCTATATCCAGCAATCGACAAAGCCAAGTTCTGCTTTAATCCTACTTGGATTAGTAGACTGTTGATAAATAAATGCCTGTCTAAAGCCTAAAGAAGGACTGTACTTCTTGGCAGCTCTGGAGGTAGCCAACCGATAAGTATACAATTAGGAATTGTAAGCCGAAATTATGGAAAGTAAAATATTCTTCTCATCAGATGGCTTATTTATTCACTTTTGAACTTAAAATATATGATAAATCTTACGTAATAAAAAAATAATACTTTTTTTCTTGGTTTGTTCTTAACAAATTTTTAGTATTGCTACGTACTGCACTTTAATGCCTATTACCCTGCTTCTTTCATTAATGCCACCCTCTATTCCTCTGTAAGTAGGACTAGGGTTCGCTTTTTTTACTCAACTGAAGACACACCTCGGTGCGTTTAAAGAAATAAAAATAAAACCATATGTACCTTGGGTATAAAATTTAACCTAAAGGAAAATAGCCTAAACAATACCGGAATTCCGGTATTGTTTGATAAAAAAACAATCATAACCTTTGTGCACCAATTGCCCGCATTAAATATACAATAGATATATACTAGCAATTATTTTGTAAAACCATTCAGCCGTAAAAACAATTATTCACATTACCTAAACCATTTCGAAAATGTTTAACTCTTTGAATCGGGCTATAACTGGCTATTGGGACGATACTGCTGAGATAGTTTACTTTATCTTATAACGGCTGAGCCTACGCTGATACATTTTACCCATTTCTATAACAATAGCTATTACTCTGTGCTCATACTCCGATTTTGCCTTTGCCCCAAAAAGGGCATGAGAAGTAGTCTTGTTGCCAGATGATAAGAAAAATTGATTTTTTACAGCTAAAGATTTACGTTATTCCTAAACCAATGCCTGTGAAACGAATTTTTACCATTATCAACCCGCTAAGTTTTGCTTGCTTATTGCAAGCCATTTGCTTCGGTGCTTTTGCCCAAACAGGCTCCACCGATAAAAATCGGGTAATTACGCAAAGCTTTCGACAGGCGATCACCACGCCCTCTGGCGGGATAACCTCCATTCAATACATGGATGGTTTGGGACGGCCAACTCAGGGAGTGGTAAAACAGGGCTCTCCCACTGGCAAAGATCTGGTCACTGGTACAGTTTCTTATGATGAATTCGGGCGGCCGAAGAAAACTATCCTGCCCGTAGAAGTAGCGACAACGGATGCGGCCTTTCAGACCGGTTCAGAGAATACGGCTGCCACATTTTACAATGACAACAGTCCCTTTGCAACGGTGGAGGAATACGAGAAATCACCCTTCAGCCGCGTTAAAAAACAGGTTGGGCCCGGAGCGGCATGGAATGGCAGCACAAAAAAAGGCAATCAGGCTTTCTACGAAACCAACACTGCCCCCGTACGCCGTTGGGTTCCTTCTTCCACGGGTATTGACGGGGCAGGTTCCTTTGCCGCACAGACGTTACTGAAAATGAGGTCGAAGGATGAAAATGAAAATGAGGTCATAGAATACAGTGACAAGGACGGGCGCATCATCCAAAAAGATGTGCAGGATCATTCGGGTTGGATGACCACCTCTTATGCCTATGACGATTTCGGTCGTTTGGCTTACATTATTCCACCCCGTCTTAATGAATCAGGTACTTCTACCTTCACTTTTGAGAGCGCCAAAGGATTCGTATTTGCCTACAAATACGACAAACGGGGACGCGTAACCCAAAAATGGGTTCCAGGAGCGGGCTGGACTTATTTTGTGTATAATAAGCTTAATCAGGTAATGATGAGCCAAAACGCCCGTCAGACAGCAGAAAATAAGTGGTCATTTGCCAAATACGATGCGTTAGGACGGGCCATTACCACGGGGGTAGTCACTTATACCGGTACTGCTCCCAGCCGTACGGATTTACAGACGCCGTTTGATAGCCAAACTTCCGATTTTTATGAAATCCGAACGGGTGGCACCTTCAGCAATCAAAGCTTCCCTGCATCAATACGAAATAGCGGGACTTGGGAAAATCTCATGCTGAACTACTACGATGATTATACATGGTCTCCAGCGCAGGGAACCGGAACCAGTTGGACGTATAACGCAACGGGAAAACTGACGGGGCAAAAAGTCAAAGAATTGGGGACCACAAATGTCTACCGGGAAAGTGATTACTATTTTGATGACCGGGATCGTATCCTCAAAGCGTTCTATCAAAATACGTTTTCTGACTTTAACGAGGCGACGTATACATATGAGGGTTTGACGGACGATGTCAAAACGGAGACCCTGAAATATAAAAACGGCTCAACGACCGCGACCGTCGTTACCACCTATGATTATGATGCCCTTGGAAGAATAACGAGAACAAAGCACAAAATTGACGCAGAACCCGAACGGATTTTAGCTGAATATAAGTACGATCCAATCGGGCGATTGATTCAGAAGCGAATACAGCCTGGGGATTATCGCCTCATTGCGGAGGTACAGGAAACTTTCACGCGTTCCACGGCAATCAGTACGGTCGTAGTGGACTCCGCCCGAACGCAAATCAATCTGACCATCAATGCATTCAAGGTGTTGCCGGGCGGAGATTTTACCGCAAAAGTGAGCAACGGAGACGATTACACCAATTCGGATGCGCTGCAAACCATAGACTACACTTATCACATTCGGGGAGGTTTGCGTTGTGTCAACTGTGATAATACAGGTACTCCCAAGCTTAACGTCGGCCAAAATGATCTTTTTGCCCTTAAACTGGACTATGAAGACAATATTGGCGGAACCGCTTACTACAACGGCAATATTCGCCAACAAACCTGGATCAGTTATAACAATCCGGAACATCCCCGCATTTATAACTACCTCTATAACCCGGCAGACCGACTGACCGGTGCCAATTATTCAGGCACTAAATTGGCGGGAGAAAACTACTCGGTATCAGGGATTTCCTATGATAAAAACAGTAATATCATTGACATGACCCGGCAGGGTATGACCAATACAACGTCCAAAACCTTTGGCGCCATTGACCAGTTGACGTACAATTACAAACCAGGCTCCAATTTGCTCCAAAATGTGGCCGATGGCATTACTGGAAATGACGATGTAGGGGATTTCGGGGACCAAACCCATACGGAAGACTATGATTATGCACCCGATGGAAGCCTTCAGGTAGATCGTAACAAAGGCATCACAAGCATCGTTTATAATGACCTCGGCTTGCCTTCCATCGTCTCTTTTACGGGCAACAAAACCATTGCCTACGTGTACGATGCTGCTGGCAACAAATCGGGGAAAACCATTGCGACGCCCACGCAGACCAATGCCATTAATTATGACGGGGCCGTTACCTACATCAATGGGCAGATTGCTTACATCCAACACGACGAAGGACGGGCCATCAACCCCACGCTTACGGGAGAAAGCGGCGGGTTTACCTATGAGTACCATTATCGTGACCATTTGGGGAACCTGAGGGTGGCATTTCGGCAACAGATGCCCGGCGGCGGGGGCGGGGTAAGCGCTACCATGGAACCTGCCCAAGCGGCTCAAGAAGAGACCAATTTCCGACATGTATCCGATACCCGCACGGGAGGGATAGCCCATACGGGCAATTTTTCGGCGGAGCTGAAAGGCGAGACGGGTCCTTCCAAAACCATGCGGGTAGTAGCTGGAGAACGAATAACGGCGAGCGTATTCGGCTACCTGCCCGAGCCTGAAAAAGAAAAGAAAAAGGCCTTGGTTCCCATTCCCATTTTGGGCACGGAGCGAATCCAAACCGAATTTGGCAGCAATAAACATTTGGTACTGCGCGGGGGCGTGGCGGTTCCGTTTACCTACCGCAAAAAGCAGGACAATGAAGAAACCAAGCCTAATGCGTATTTGCAGGTTGTATTGCTGGATACTGCCAATAAGCCCATATTTACCGAGCGTAAATACCTGGACAGCATGGCGATTGGCGGCTGGAAGGAACTGAAAATAACCCATACGCCAAACCAAAACGGCACCTTACAGGTCTCTGGTCAATGAAAATATGCGTGTTGTGGCCTACTTTGACGACCTGACCATTACCGATGAGCCGCCGTTTATTGTACAGGAAAACCACTATGACCCTTGGGGGCTGAACTTAGTGGGAATTGAAGAGAAGGGGACTCTCGAAGACTTTTATCAATTCAATAGTGGCTCCGAAAAAAGCTACCTCTACGAGACCGATTTTCGTTTCAACGATCCGCAAAGCGGTAGGTTTTGGGGAGTAGATGCCTTGGTAAAGGACTTTGATGGTATCTTCCCCATGCAGTTTGGGTACAACAATCCCATGAGTTTTAGTGATCTGAAAGGGCTCTTTAGTGGGTCAGGACCTTATTACTTCGACCAATTGGCCCATATGCACGGAGGATTAAAGGGGGGCTCATAAGCTCGGTTGCCAATGCTGGTATGACATATATGCAGTCTAGAATGACGAATGTAGCATAGCATATTCGTAATCAAAAGGTAAGCTATGACTGTAATGCAGAAGCAGGGCTTTCTCATAAAAATGACAAAGTGCTCGTATTCCCCAGATGACACGAGTATTTTTTGAATTTATTACACCCAAATTTAGATTTTGTTACTCATTTAGATATTTTAATGACAAGTAAACATATTATAAATAATGTCAAAGTGTTGATTTACAAAGATTTGAGTTTTATGAGAAAGCCCTAGATGTGAGAGATACAGCATAGCTTGGTAGGTGCAGCCTTATAAGTTTTA
>VFQN01006452.1_pt1 | contig 13376 bp, 10 predicted proteins | sample 3512371 | NCBI WGS metagenome assembly VFQN01 (sample SAMN10412370, study PRJNA504923) | tailings metagenome | isolation source: Replicate 2 from Balatoc abandoned mine | place: Philippines: Itogon, Benguet | collected 2017-08-28
ATCTTATATAAAAATTCTACTATTTGTTTTCTAGAGGCAAAAAAAGCAAATTGCTTTGTAAGTTTTGCAACGGTGCTGATAATCAAGAAATTGAAAAAGCAGATCTTGGTCTTCCGAAAAAGTACTGTGTTTGTGCCTTCTGCGCGGCTAAATTTGTAGGGGTTCAAATCGAATGGGTAAGGAAGTATAGAAATTTTAGGCGACGATAATTAATTTATTGATAAATCAGGGCAATAATGTAATTTTGAGCGTTTTATGAGCGTTGATACATCATATTCTTGAACTCACAAACGATATAGCCATGTTAAAAAATAGACTTTACTTAAAAAACCTCCTGTTTTTCAGCGTCCTGGTTGCCATCGGTGGTTGTAGCCTGAGTTCAGAATCTCTGTCGCTCAAGGCGGCTTTTGGTCATTCTTCCGTCAAATCGTCGGCTACTAAATGTGAGGATGGAGAGTTGGTTTGCTGCAAAAAAATCAACGAGCGCGGCAGCAGAACCCGTCCTGTTATTTAACCTTTGAATTTTAAATTACGACGGTTCAGCCTCTATTTTAGGGCTTTCGTTCGCCAGCAACCTCCGATTTGTTAATTATAGGTTTAAGTTTGTAATTAACTGAATGAATTTTTTGGCACTGCGATGAAAGTCACCCTCAATGATAAACGATTGCTTTTCCTTGGCCCAATTGTACTTTGGGCCGTTGCAACCGTTTTTTTTAATTTACCTACCCTCTGTAATGATACCTTCACTGCGGCCAAATTTCTCATTGCGGGACTGGCCTCGGTGTATTTTTCATGGATTGTGGGGCGTTGGATGATTATTGAGGTGCGTCGTCGTAATCCGGGCCTTGAAAATGTTCGCCAACGGCTCATTGCCTTGGGGTTGCTTAGTGTTCCGGTGGTGGTAGTGTTGGTGGCCCAACGGTTGATTCTATTCGATTATTTTGTCTACAGCGATAAGCCCAAATTTGACTGGTTTTATCCCGAAACGCTCTTTATGCTTGGGCTGAATCTATTTTATCTGGCCATCATTTTTGCCGTTTATGAAAGTCGTTATTTTTTTCGGCAATGGTTAATCAGCAAACGCCAAACGGAAGAACTCAGCCGTGCCAACCTTGAAATGCAGTTGGATTCGTTAAAAAATCAGGTACAACCCCATTTTTTATTTAACAGCCTCAATACACTTCAAGCGTTGGTAAAATCCAACGAAAACAAAACGGCTGTGCGGTTCATTGGCGATTTGTCGCAGGTGTATCGGTATCTCTTGCAAAGCAATGAACAACAGCTGATTTCTCTCGAAAAAGAACTAGAATTTACCCACGCCTATTTTGGGCTGTTGAAAACCCGTTTTGAAGACGGCATTGCCTTGGAAGTAAACGTTGACCCCGCGTACCGCCACGCCCAAATTCCGCCTTTGACGCTTCAATTGTTGGTCGAAAATGCCGTTAAACACAACATGGTTTCCATTGCCAAACCATTGCATATCAAGATTTTTACCAATAATTCGGGAGAGCTTATTGTGCAAAATAACCTTCAGTGTAAGCCCAATAATGGTATGCCTTCGAGCAAAAAAGGACTGATGAATATTGCTTCAAAATACGCATTGCTCCGACAGCCACACGTGCAGATTTATGAAAAAGAAGAGGTTTTTGAGGTGAGAGTGCCGCTTATCGGCGAATTGAGCGCCACCGAAAAAACGGTTAAAGCCTAGGATAGCCCTTCGGAAACGGAAAAGTAACAATCAAGGATTGATTATAAGACAATAGGTGATGAAAGTAGTCATTATTGAAGATGAAGCGCTGGCCGCTCGGCAGTTAAAAGCAATGGTGCAGGAGTGCGATGAAAACATTGAGGTAATCACGATGCTCGACAGTGTGGAATCGTCGATTCAGTGGCTGCGCGACAACGAACGCCCTGATTTGCTGTTGATGGACATTGAATTGTGCGACGGGCAAAGTTTTGAAATATTCAGTCAAGTGGAAGTTAAAAGCCCCGTTATCTTCACGACTGCCTACAACGAATACGCCATTCAGGCTTTCAAGGTCAACAGCATAGATTACCTGCTCAAACCCATTGATGAAGAAGCGCTGAAACGAAGCCTGCATAAATTTCAGGAACTGAAGAAATTGTACGGAACAACGGCCGAAAATCACTTGGACGTCAATGAACTGGTGCATCTTATTAAGCAAACAAAAGTATCGCCTTCGGACTACCGGGAGCGTTTTTTGTTGAAACAGGGTTCGCGGCTTGTGCCTGTTTCGGTCGATGATATTGCCTATTTTTACAGTCAGGAGCGATTGAGTTTTGTCAAGACTTGGGACGAACGCTCTTACGTGGTGGATTATACCCTTGACGAACTTGAATGTATATTGAATCCGAAGCAGTTTTTTCGGGCCAATCGGCAGATTATCCTTTGTCCAAAATCCGTAGATAAAATCCATTTACACTTCAACAGTCGGCTTAAATTGGATTTGCGCCCGTGTACCGAAGAAGAGGTGTTTATCAGCCGAGATAAAGCCGGAGAATTTCGAAATTGGATGGGGGAATAACGCTTTTGGATTGTCATTGGTTTTTAGTACTTTTAATAGCCCATTCAGCACGTTTTGGTGTAGAGGATAAGGACTATTTTTGTCTTTTTAGAAAGAAAGAATGGTTTGATTTTCTGTGCCGCCCGTGTTCCTCTTCAATCAACCTATTAACCTTAATTCGGATTCGTTATGGCTAGCCCGCTTTCGCCCGCTATTGAAAAATCATCTGACTATCAGCGCGTTTCATCGGCTGACTTTCTTTTAGGCATTCCTCCGTATTTATATGCGGTTGTATTTTCATCTTTTTGCGTTATTGTAGGTCTTATTTGGGACATTTGTTGGCACCTCAGCATTGGTCGTGATGGCCTTTTTTCACCGCCTCACGTCATTATATACGTGGGAGCGATTGTTTCTGGGCTTTTTTCGGGCTATCAAGTGCTGTATACTACGTTCAAAGGTTCGGTAGTGGAGAAAGCGCAAAGTGTAAAGGTTTGGGGCTTTTTTTATAGCTCATTGGGGGCCTTATTCTGCATTTGGGGCGCGTTGATGATGCTCACCTCGGCTCCGTTTGATGATTGGTGGCATGGTACGTACGGGCTTGATGTGCAGATACTTTCTCCGCCGCATACCGTTTTAGCGTTGGGAATCATCGGGGTGCAGTTTGGCGCAATTGTGAGTGTTTTGGCCGTAAAAAATCAAATGACGGGCGCTCAGCCTACAAATACAGATTATACCAAACGACGTTTCCGTCGACTCAACTTGCTTTTTGCGTTGTCGGCTGGTTTTTTGGTTACGATGTGGTATACCCTGCTTTCTGAAGAAATAGGAAAGTGGGAAATGCACAATTCGAGTTTTTATAAAGTCGCTGCCATGGCGTTTCCGTTGGTGCTGTTGGCTTTTGGAAGAGGAGCGGGAGGACGCTGGACCATCACTTCGGTTACGGGCGTTTATACCGCTTTAATGTGCCTTACTTTATGGATTATTCCTTTGTTTCCTGCCGAACCCAAGTTGGGGCCCATCTGGAATCACATTACCCATTATCAGGGGTTTGCTTTTCCTTTGTTATTGATTGTGCCCGCTTTGGCGATGGACTGGATTTTGAACCGTTATACTTACATCAACGATTGGGTGATGGCGGCCATCATGAGTGTGGTTTTTGTGGTAATTACGCTCATTGTGCAATGGCCTTTTGGCTCGTTTTTGCAAGAGTCGCCTTATGCCCGTAACTGGTTTTTTGGTAGTCATTATTATTATTTTGGCAATGATCCCGATTGGGAATACCGCTACAAATATGCGCCTTGGGTGTTACAAAATGCCACTGATTTCAGCATTGGAATCGCTTATGCGCTTGGGTTTGGCTACATTTCTTCCCGAATAGGATTGGCATGGGGTAAGTGGATGCGCAAAATTCAACGATGAAAACGCGCAAAATCACCTTGCCAATGAACTATCAATGCATCTGAAGAAGGCGAGGTAACTCCTGCGCCCCCTTTTTTTATTCTTAAAATTCCTGACCATGCGTCTTCTGAAAGCCTTTTCCTTTTTCGTTGTTTTTTCTTTTTGTCTTTTATATTCGATTGCTTCCATGGCGCACGTCGGCAGTGCTGGCGTGCTGTTTCAGGGGCAGGCGGGTGCTTATCGCGTGTTGGTCAGTTTGCAACCACCCGATGTCATTCCGGGTACGGCGCAGGTGACGGTCTATGTGGAAAGCGGAAACGTAACCAGTGTACTGGCGCGGCCCATTTATTTTCGTACGGGTGACAAAGGTGCTCCGTCTTCTGATGTCATCGGCCCCGTGCCAAATCAAACGGGACAGTTTCAGGGAATTGTGTGGCTTATGGCGGGTGGTGCATCCAGTGTGCAGATTACGCTGGATGGCGACGATGGCAAAAAAGAATTGATTGTTCCGATTGTGGCGGTTTCTACCGCTCAACGTGACATGCCCGCGGGTTTGGGCGTAATGCTGAGTATTTTGGGTTTGTTATTGGTCGTGATTTTAATTACCGCCATCGGCGCCAGTGCCAGCGACGGTTTGCTAAGAAAAGGAGCGAGTCTTACCCCAAAACAGCGTCGTTCGCGCTGGGTTTCGATGGGGGTGGCGGCAGTGGCCTGTACTGGAATACTCTACATCGGAAGCAGTTGGTGGAATAGCTGGGCGGATGATTATAAAAGGTACATGTATAAGCCTATTTTGGGAAGTGCCAAGATTGTTAACCAAAACAATGAGCGCGTTTTTCAACTGACAGTAGATACCAATTCCATCAATAAAAGCTCACAACGCCGTACGGTAATGAGCTTTCTCATCCCTGATCACGGCAAATTGATGCACTTGTTTTTGGTGCGCCAAAATACGCTGGATGCCTTTGCGCATCTTCACCCTGAGCGTCGCGATACGACCACCTTTGAGGCGTATTTGCCCAAATTGCCCGCTGGAAGGTACTTGGTTTATGCCGACGTAGTGCAGCGCTCAGGCTTTGCCGAAACCATTACGGATACCATTGATATTCCCGAAATATACGGTAATGCAACATTGAAAACCGACCCCGAAGATACCTATGTGGTGACCGACCCGCTGAATAATCCCAAGCAAATCCCCGTTGATGAAAATGTAGTTATTTGTGGAAAGCCGGGTACCAAGACCAAACTGAAAGATGGTACATCCATCGTGTGGGAGGGCAAACCAGAAGTTTCTTTTGAGGCAGGGAAACCTTACCAACTGGCTTTTGAAGTCTTCAGCCCCGACGGCAAACCAGCGGTATTGGAGCCGTATCTGGGTATGAATGGCCACGCGGCCATCGTGCGTTCTGATGGCTCGGTCTACATTCACTTGCATCCTGTAGGCACGTACTCGATGGCGGCGCAGCAAATCATGCAAAACCGTATTGCCGATACCACCAAAATTTTTCGGTATTCTGGCGATGCCAAAGCCTTTCGGGATAGCATTGATCGCTACATTGCAGGCCTGAAACTGCTGGCACCCGCTGAGCGTGACAGGCTGTTGATGGCAAGCATGAGCGGCATGAGCGCGCACGACATGGAAGGTATGAAACATGAAAACCGAATTGTGTTTCCGTACGCATTCCCGAAAGCAGGGCAGTACCGGATTTTTCTGCAAATCAAACGAAATGGTCAGGTGTTGACAGGGATTTTTGATGCTAACGTAAAAGAGGCTTCAATGTGATTTTGGGCACTGCGGAACTAAGCCCATTTAAATTTGATTCATTGAGTAGTGAAAATAGGATGTAATTCATACGAAGATGAAAATCGAACAAATTTATACCGGTTGTCTGGCGCAGGGAGCGTATTATATTGAAAGTGAAGGCGAAGTGGCGGTCATTGACCCCCTCCGCGAAGTAACGCCCTACATCGAACGCGCCGCCCGCGACGGAGCCAAAATCAAGTATGTTTTTGAAACCCACTTTCACGCTGATTTTGTGTCGGGCCACTTGGATTTATCCAAAAAAACGGGTGCTCCGATTGTCTACGGGCCCAATGCCAAAACGGGCTTTGAGGCCCACATTGCCACGGACGGAGAGCTTTTTTCGGTAGGAAAGATTACGTTAAAAGCCATTCATACACCCGGGCATACCTTGGAATCAACCTGTTATTTATTAATGGACGAAAATGGGCAGGAAAAAGCGCTTTTTAGCGGCGATACCCTCTTTATCGGTGATGTAGGGCGGCCCGATTTGGCCCAAAAATCAGACCTGACCATGGACGATTTGGCGGGTTTTTTGTATGATTCTCTCCGTAACAAAATCATGACTTTGCCCAATGAAGTCATCGTGTATCCCGCCCACGGAGCGGGCTCTGCTTGCGGTAAAAACATGAGCAAAGAAACCACTGACACGCTCGGCAACCAGAAAATGTTTAATTACGCACTCCGTGCCGATATGACTAAAGCGGAGTTTATCAAGGAAGTAACCGCTGGACTGGCGAAGCCGCCGCAGTACTTCCCGCAGAATGTTCAGATGAATAAAGAAGGCTACGAAAGCATAGATACCGTGATGAAACGCGCGGCGCAAGCCTTGTCTCCGTCGGCTTTTGAGGCCGCTGCCAACGAAACGGGCGCAGTAGTATTGGACACACGCGGCGCACAGCTTTTCAGCAAAGGCTTTATTCCTAATTCTATCAACATCGGTCTGGGCGGCCAATTTGCGCCGTGGGTAGGCGCGTTGATTCCCGACGTAAAGCAAGAATTATTGTTGGTTACCGAAAAAGGAAAAACGCAGGAGTCCATTCTGCGTTTGGCGCGGGTAGGCTACGATAATGTGATTGGCTACCTAGACGGCGGCTTTGACGCTTGGCGCGAAAGCGGCAATGAAGTGGATGAAATCAGCTCAATTTCGGCCGATGAATTGGCCAGTCGCCTTGAAAAAGACAAAAATTTGCCCATCATCGACGTGCGTAAACCCAGTGAGTTTTCGGCCGAGCACATCGATGGCGCCAAAAATTTGCCGTTAGATAATATCAATGATTTGATGGCCGAATTTCCCAAAAAAGAAACGATGTATATCCACTGCGCGGGTGGCTATCGCTCCATGATGGCCGCTTCTATTCTCAAATCCAGGGGCTACGACAATCTTGTAGACATTGACGGCGGCTTTGCCGCCATTCAAAAGTTGGGCCGTATCACCACCACCGATTTTGTGTGCCCTTCGACGTTGAAAAAATCAGGGGATGACTAAAAAAAATACTGAGTTACAAGTAAATGGAAGGTGTACCCAAAGAACAAAAGTGGAACTTTGAAGCAGCAATGTTTTTCGGGATTTGGGGGTATGTGTTAATAGCACTACCTTTTCTTTTTATGAGTATAATGAAATCTCGTGAGAAGAAAGAAATCTTTCATAATCAGACTTTTGAAATTGCAACGATAGATGGTGTTGAAGAAAAATATCACACCAAAACGGGGACGCTGTATTTGAGGTTTCATTACCACTATCAACACAAAAATAGGCTATTCAGAGAAGATATTGATTACAAATACAAGCGTTATTTTGTTGAATTTACAGGGCACAAAAGGGAACTAATAAAGCATAAAAAATTTCCTGTTATCCTTTCTTCAAAAGACCCGTCAAAACACCGTGTATTGATTTTTTGGTCCGATTTTTCAAAATATAATCTACCTTTTCCAGATTCATTGAAGTGGAGCGAAAAGCTCTTTTATAACAAGTGAAGCGCGTTCCTATGGCTTCAACAATAATTACTTCAGCGTAAATACGCCTTTTATTTTACGGGATTCATTTGGCTTGGTACTATCGGCTGGTAAATCAATGGTGATAATCCATGAATAGTCAGTGGTTTTTCTTCCTAAAATACTGCCCGAACGAATAGGATAAGCATATGGGCCAAAGAAACTGCTCGTTACTCCGCTTATAGCGTGAATATTTTCCAAATCCTGCGCAGAAGAATAGATGAATTCAGAAAGTAAAGGATCCACTTCGAAAGCAATGAAAGGGTGTCCGCAATCATTGCATTGGCTCAAATCCATGACCTGATTAGTATAAACTGCTACGTGTTTATTGGCGCTTTCTTGGAAGCTGAACTGACTCAAGCGGGAATTGCTATAAGTAACTAATTTGATGGAGCGTTTATTCAACATTTCATACGTTTCTTTGGGCCAAATATCCTTCTTTTTGCAGCCTGCCACAATCAAAGTGGCCAATAGGACGAAAAAAGACAATTTTATGACTTTGCTGTTTGCAAAATTGTTCATGGCTACGCTGTTTTATTCAATCAAAAATAGAAAATAATCTCAAAATATCTACCCGGAAATTTGCTTTGAATTTTTTATATTCTACATTTGTAGAACAAAGTATCAAATTGTAGAGTATATGCAACTTTCTAAATCTGAAGAACAATTAATGGAGGTAATCTGGCAGCAGGGAACGGTCTTTATGAAAGACCTAATTGATGCCTCGCCCGACCCTAAACCTGCCTCTACTACCGTGGCTACGTTGCTCAAACGGATGCAGGAAAAAGGTTTTGTTGGGTATACTCTTTTCGGAAATTCGCGGCAGTATTATGCCTTGGTTTCCAAAGAGGATTATTTTTCTAAACACGTTCGCGGCATCATTAAAAATTTCTTCGGGAATTCGGTAGCGCAATTTGCCTCCTTTTTTACAAATACCGCCGACCTCTCCAAAGAGGAATTGGAGGACTTAAAACGAGTGATTGACGAACAACTTAAACATAAAAAGCCATGAGCATTTATCTCTTCAAATTTGCCGTCTGCTCGGCATTGTTACTGATTCTGTATCATTTGGTATTGGAAAAAGAAAAAATGCCTGTTTTTAATCGCTTCTACCTGTTATTCAGCCTGTTGTTTTCGGGGTTGATTCCCCTTGTTTCGTACGAATTGCCCGTTGAAACGCTCCCGTCCGTTGTTGAAAAAACGCAAACACTATCGACCGTCATTCCATCCGGGCCACTTACTCCCAATGACCCCGTTTCAATTTCAGCGGTTACAGATACGCTGCCTTTGACGACGTATCTGTGGGGACTCTACGGGGTAATTACCCTTGCCTTTCAGCTTCGTTTTACTAAAAATCTGTATTCTTTTTGGCAACTGATCCGCACCCATCTGGTCGTGAAAAAGGGTGAAATGAACTTGGTATTGATACCGCAGAATAATACCCCTTACAGTTTTGGTAAGTATGTTTTTGTCAATCGCTGGGCATTTGAAAACGACGACATAGAAGCCGAAATCCTACAGCATGAACAGGCGCATATCCGTCAGCATCATACGTTGGATGTGCTGTTTATTGAACTTGTTCTCGCATTTTGCTGGTGGAATCCTGCCGTATGGCTGTACCGCCGGGCGATTAGGCTTAATCACGAATTTTTGGCGGATGATTGGGTGATCAAAACGCACCGAAATCCACCTGCGTACCAGTATTTATTACTTCATAAAATATGTCAACACAACGGTGTGACGCTGGCGAGTTCTTTCAATTATCTCATCACCAAAAAACGGTTTAAAATGATGAACAAATTCACTTCAATGAAGCGTGCGTACTTGCTTCAAACGACAGCTTTATGCGTTTTTTCAGGGTTGGTCTTTATTTTTAGCGACATCAGCTTTGCACAAAATGCCCCTAATGTTGTACCACAATCAACGACTGAGGCTGATTTTACAAAAGAGGGAGTTTCGCAGGCCATGCTGGATGAATACCAACAAATTATTGAAAAATATTTAGTAAAAGGCGAAAAAAATGGGAAGGACTGGTATCGCTTAGATAGGGTTTCAGAACCGGACCGAGCTCGCTTAGAGGTAATTTTTAGAGCTATGAGTGAAGAGCAACAGCTAAAACAGAATTGGGCAATGATCCCTCCTTTGAAGCCTTTTCCACCTACTGTTCTTACCGAAAAAGAATTTGACGCCTATAAAAATCCGAAGATATACGGGGTATGGATTGATGACAAAAAAGTACCTAACTCAGTGTTGAATAAGTACACAGCTTCCGATTTCTCTCTGGCTTTGGTCAGTAAATTGTACAAGAATGCCCAAGCAACCATTGGTTTCAAATACAAATTTCAACTCAATTTGATGACAACGGGTTACTATGAAAAGTATCGTGCTGAACGTTTAGCGAATAAAAAATATTGGTTAACTAATAATATGGAGAAATTTCGCCGAGATAACCAAAAAAAGTAGATGAGATATACAACAAGGAACCTAAAATCATGATTTACCATAACGTCGGCAAGGTTCAAAACCTTGCCGACGTTGATGTTTATAACACCACGTTGACAATTCGTTTTGGCACAACCACCACTTTTTTAGGGGCTTTGCCTTCGAGCCATTTCTGTACCGTTTCGTTGGCCAATACGCCCTGCTCAATATCTTCTTTGGACATATCTACGGGGAACGGAATGTTGGCGCGCACTTTGCCATTGATTTGAATCGGATATTCAAATGCGCTTTCTTCCAAGTATTTAGGATTGAAAACGGGGAATGACGCTGCCGAAATAGTGCCCGCTTCGTTGCCCAATGCCACCCACAATTCTTCGGTAATGTGCGGCGCATACGGCGCTAACAAAATAAGCATGTCCTGCAAAATGGCCTTTTTGTGGCATTTCAGGTCGTTCAAATCATTGACTGCAATCATAAACGTAGACACGACGGTATTAAACGAAAGCCGCTCGATGTCTTCTTCCACGCGTTTGATGGTGCGGTGCAATACCTTCAACTCCTCGGCGGTTGGCTCGGCATCGGTCCATTTTTGTTTGCCGCTCTGGTCTTCAAAAAACAACCGCCAAAACTTACGTAAGAAGTTGAACGTACCGCTGATGCCGTTCATGTTCCAAGGTTTTGCATCGGTCAATGGCCCCAAAAACATTTCGTACATACGCAGTGTATCGGCGCCGTATTTCTCAACTATGTTGTCAGGATTGACGACGTTAAACTTTGATTTGGACATTTTTTCAACTTCCCAGCCACAGACGTATTTTCCATCTTCCAGAATAAATTCGGCATTGATGAAATCTTCACGCCAGTTTTTGAAAGCAGCTACGTCAAGGATATCATTGTCAACAATGTTTACATCGACGTGTAATTTGGTGGTTTCGTATTGGTCTTTTAAACCGTGAGAAACAAAAACGGGGTGTCCGCTTTCACTTGATTTTAAACGATACACAAAGTTGCTTCGTCCCTGAATCATGCCCTGATTCAATAGCTTAGCGGCAAACTCTTCGTGCGGTACGAGGCCCAGATCTTTCAGGAATTTATTCCAGAAACGGCTGTATAGCAAGTGTCCCGTGGCGTGCTCGGAGCCGCCCAAATAAAAGTCAACGCGCTGCCAATAGTCGATAGCTTCTTTGGAGGCAAAAGCGCCATTGTTTTGCGGGTCCATGTAGCGGTACCAGTACCACGAGGAGCCGGCCCAGCCGGGCATAGTGCTTAATTCGTATTCGTATTCATTTTTATATTTCCAGCCTTCAGCGCGGCCCAGTGGCGGCTCGCCCGTTTCGGTGGGGAGATATTTGTCGATTTTGGGCAATTCTAATGGTAATTCACTTTCATCAATCAGATAAGGAACATCATCTTTAAAATACACGGGCACGGGCTCGCCCCAGTAGCGCTGACGGCTAAAGACTGCATTGCGCAGGCGGTACTGCACTTTTCCTTTGCCCAATTTGCGTTCTTCCAACCAGCCAATCAACGCATCGGTGGCCTCTTTGTAGGTCATGCCGTTGATGATGCCCGAGTTGATGTAAGTCCCTTCTTTGGTGTTATCGGCCTGTTTATCAATGTCTTTCTGGCTGTCCAAAATCGGGACAATCGGCAACCCAAAATTCGTGGCGAAGTTCCAGTCGCGCTGGTCGCCCGAAGGCACGCCCATGACGGCCCCCGTTCCGTAGCCTGCCAACACGTAATCGGCCAAGAAAATGGGTACTTTTTCTTCACTCAGCGGATTGATGCAATAGCTGCCCGTAAACACGCCCGTCACTTTCTTTTCGGCCATGCGGTCTACTTCGCTGCGGCTGGCGGCCCATTTGATGTAGGTTTCGACGGCTTCTTTTTGCTCAGGAGTGGTCAATTCCAACGCCCATTCGTGCTCGGGAGCCAGCACCATGAAGCTAACGCCGTAGATGGTGTCAACGCGGGTGGTGAATACCTCGATGTTAAGGGCATCGCTGTTTTCGCTGGCTACTTTAAACTTCACACTTGCCCCTACGCTTTTGCCTATCCAGTTGCGTTGCTGCTCTTTCAAGGGTTCGGGCCAGTCGATGGTGTCTAAGCCTGTTAACAGGCGGTCGGCGTAGGCGGTGATGCGCATGGCCCACTGTTTCATCAATTTACGCTCCACCGGAAAGCCCCCGCGCTCCGAAACACCGTCTTTTACTTCGTCGTTGGACAACACCGTTCCTAAGCCCGGGCACCAGTTGACGTAAGATTCTTCGGGGAAAGTAAAGCGGTATTTCAAGAGCAGGATTTGCTGCTCTTTTTCGCTCATGGCGTTCCAGTCTTCGGCGGTAAATTCAGGCGTTTCTTCGTCGCAAATGGCATTGACGGCCTCGGAGCCTCCTTTTTCAAACTGAGCAACCAAGTGATTGATGGGCAGGGCTTTGTCGGCGTCTTTGTCGTAATAATGGTTGAACAGTTGCATGAAAATCCACTGCGTCCATTTGTAATAATTAGGGTCAGACGTGCGAACTTCGCGGCTCCAGTCGTAGCTGAAACCGATGTTTTTCATTTGACTGATAAACGTACTGATGTTTTGCTCGGTCGTGATGGCAGGGTGTTGGCCCGTTTGGATGGCATACTGCTCAGCGGGAAGCCCAAAGCTATCGAAGCCCATCGGATGCAGAACGTTAAAGCCTTTGAGTCTTTTATAACGCGAAATAATGTCAGAAGCAATGTAGCCCAGCGGGTGCCCTACATGCAGTCCTGCTCCCGAAGGATAAGGAAACATATCGAGGACGTAGTACTTGGGTTTATTGTGGTCAATATCAGTTTTGTAGGTTTGGTTATTTTCCCAAAACTGCTGCCATTTTTTTTCAATTTCGCGGTGATTGTATTCCATAGTTAGTATTCAGTAGTGAGCAGTGAGTAGTGAGAATGGCTTAAATACTTAACTAATTCCCTCAAAATCACTGACAACAATAGACAATTGTGTTAATTAGGGCGCAAAATTACGGCTTTTCAATGACTTTTGGGTTTTGGGGCTGAAATTGTTATTTTTGAATAAAAAACGGTCCGAGATTATGGTCGCATTGGATGAATACGTACTCAGGCTTCCCGACGAAATTCGGTGGGATGATGCCGCGTTTTTGGCGTTTTGTCGCATGAACGACGAACTCAACATCGAACGAGATGCCGACGGGAATATTATTATTATGTCACCA
>VFQN01006453.1_pt1 | contig 13370 bp, 13 predicted proteins | sample 3512371 | NCBI WGS metagenome assembly VFQN01 (sample SAMN10412370, study PRJNA504923) | tailings metagenome | isolation source: Replicate 2 from Balatoc abandoned mine | place: Philippines: Itogon, Benguet | collected 2017-08-28
AGCTATACGCGTCAGTTCGGCCCCGCCAATGGCGGCGACGACGCGGCCGGCCTCGAAGACGGCACCAAGCTGCTGGGGAAGGATCCCTACACCGAGGAGGAGATCACGCTCCGCAGCGGCCGCTTCGGTCCCTATCTGCAGCGCGGCGACGGCAAGGACGCCAAGCGCGCCAGCCTGCCGAAGGGCTGGAGCCCGGCTTCGATCGACCATGAGAAGGCGATGGCGCTGCTGTCGTTGCCGCGCGACGTCGGAAAACACCCGGAAAGCGGCAAGATGATCTCAGCCGGCATCGGACGCTACGGCCCCTTCGTGCTGCACGACGGCACCTATGCCAATCTCGAAAGCGTCGAGGATGTCTTCTCGATCGGCCTCAACCGCGCCGTGTCCGTGATCGCAGAAAAACAGTCCAAGGCGAAAGGCGGCCGCAACGGTGGTACGCCCGCCGCGTTGAAAGATCTCGGACCGCATCCCGACGGCGACGGCAATGTGACCGTGCGCGACGGTCGCTATGGGCCCTATGTCAACCACGGCAAGGTGAATGCCACGCTGCCGAAGGGCAAGGACCCCCAGTCGGTGACACTCGACGAGGCCCTGGTCCTGATCGCCGAGCGTGCTGCCAAGGCCGGCGACGGCAAGAAGCCGGCCCGCAAGGCTGCAGCGAAGAAGCCGGCTGCCAAGAAGAAGGAATAGGGATTTGGCGCGCAGCATTTCCGGGCGGAAGGCCGTCGGCAAGGGCGGCCATTCGCACGGGGAAAAGTCGGCGGGCTCCGACTTCCGGCCGTCGCGCGAGGACATATTGCGCTTCGTTTCGGAAAACCCTGATCTCGCCGGCAAGCGCGACATCGCCAAGGCCTTCGGATTGAAAGGCGGCGACCGCGTCTGGCTGAAGGATATGCTGCGCGACCTTCAGGACGAGGGCCTGCTGCAGAAGGACCGCAAGCGGCTCATCCGGCCGGGCGCGCTTCCCCATGTCGTAGTGCTGGAGATCTTCGGACGCGACCCCGACGGCGGGCTGCTGGCGCGCGCGGTCGAGCGGGCCGGCCAGGACGACGAAACCAATCCTGTCGTGGCGATCAATCTGCCGCGCACGGGCAAAGGCCCCGTGCCCGGCATCGGCGACCGCGTACTGGCGAAGGTCTTTCCGACGAAGGAGGCCAACGGCCCGGCCTACACCGCCCGTGTGATGAAGCTCATCGACCGGCAACGCGACGCCATGCTCGGCGTCCTGCGCCAGGCGGCCGACGGCAGCTTTCGCATCGAACCGGCCGAGCGGCGCCAACCGGAACTCGTGGTTGAGCCGGACTTCCTCAACGGCGCCAAGCCCGGCGATCTCGTCGAGGCCGAGCCCTCGCGGATAGGACGATACGGCCTGCCGCGCGCCAGGGTCCTGACCGTGCTCGGTTCGCTCGCCAGCGAAAAAGCGGTCTCGATGATCGCCATCCATGCCCATGATATCCCGCACATCTTTCCGCCCGAGGTCCTGGCCGAGGCGCAGGACGCCAAACCGGCGACGCTTGCAGGGCGGGAGGACTGGCGCGACGTTGCGCTCGTCACCATCGATCCGGCCGACGCCAAGGATCACGACGACGCAGTCCATGCCGAGGCCGATCCGGACGAGAGCAATCCCGGCGGTGTCGTCGTCATCGTTGCGATCGCCGACGTCGCCGCCTATGTCAGGCCGGGCTCGCCTCTCGACCGCGAGGCTTTGAAGCGCGGCAATTCGGTGTATTTCCCCGACCGCGTCGTGCCGATGCTGCCTGAGCGCATCTCCAACGATCTCTGCTCGCTTCGCGAGGGCGTCGACCGGCCGGCAATGGCCGTGAAAATGACCTTTGCCGCGGATGGCCGGAAGATCCGCCACTCCTTCCATCGGGTCATGATGAAATCGGCGGCCCGCCTCGCCTACCCCCAGGCCCAGGCCGCCATTGACGGCCGCCTCGACGACAAGACCGGGCCGATCCTGGACACGGTGCTGAAGCCACTGTGGCAGGCTTACGCGGTGCTCAAGCGCGGCCGTCAGGCCCGCGAGCCGCTGGAACTCGATTTGCCCGAGCGCAAGATTCTGTTGAAGCCGGACGGCACTGTCGACCGAGTCATCGTTCCCGAGCGCCTCGACGCCCACAAGCTGATCGAGGAATTCATGATCCAGGCCAATGTCGCTGCGGCAGAGACCCTGGAAGCAAAGCGGCAGCGCCTCGTCTACCGGATTCATGACGGTCCTTCCCTCGCTAAGCAGGAATCGCTGCGCGAATTCCTCACCACGCTCGGCCTGTCCCTGGCACGCGGAGCCCAGCTCCGGCCGGCCCAGTTCAACGCGATCCTGGAGCGCGTGCGCGGCGCCGACAACGAGGCGCTCGTCAACGAGGTGGTCCTGCGCTCCCAGAGCCAGGCCGAATATGCCCCCGAGAATATCGGCCATTTCGGGCTGAATCTGCGGCGCTACGCGCATTTCACCTCGCCGATCCGCCGGTATTCCGATCTGATCGTGCATCGCGCCCTGATCGCCGCGCTCGGCCTCGGCCCCGACGGACTGACCCGCGGCGAGGAAGAGCGGCTGGACGAGACCTCGGCGCTGATCTCTGCGTCGGAACGCCGCGCCATGGCGGCCGAACGCGACACCATCGACCGTTTGATCGCCGGCTATCTATCTGAAAAAATTGATGAAACCTTCGATGCGCGTATTTCGGGCGTGACCAAGGCGGGGCTTTTTGTCCAATTGCCGGTCTACGGCGCCGATGGCTTCGTGCCGGTGTCATCCCTGGGGGGTGACTACTATATCTACGACGAGACCGCCCGCGCCCTCTATGGGGAGCGCACAGGCAAGGGATATCAGCTCGCCGACCGCGTCGAGGTTCGCCTCGTCGAGGTCGCCCCGCTCGCGGGCGCGATGCGGTTCGAGATGCTGACCGATCCCAAGCCGCTCTCGGGCTCGCGGCGGTCGTATCACAAGGCGAAGGGCAGGCCCCGCAGCCGCGCGTCGCAACCGCGCGCCCGCGGCAGGAGATGACGATGGAACAGCAGGTTTTCGGCGGCGAGAAAAAAACCAGGCGACCGGCCCGGCCAGTGTGGGATGCCATGCTGCGCGGCGGCTGCAACAGGTGCCCGCATTGTGGGGAGGGCCGGCTCTTCGCCACCTTCCTCAAGACGGTGAACCGCTGCGAGGTCTGCGGCGAGGAGATCCATCATCACCGCGCCGACGACCTGCCGGCCTATCTGGTCGTGGTCATCCTGGGTCACATCGTCGTCGGCGCCTTCATGGCCGTCGAGGCCACCAGCACATTGTCCACATGGCAACATCTCGCGATATGGATACCCTTGACGGTGATATCCGCACTGGTGCTGATACGTCCGGTGAAGGGAGCCGTCGTGGGGCTGCAATGGGCGCTCTATATGCATGGCTTCGGCGGTGAGGAAGACGCCATCGAGGCGCATCCGGAAGCCTGACGAAAGGATCGAGGTGCTCGATGGAAGGACTGACCAGGGCTGAGGTCGACAAGGCCGAATCGAAGGACTTCGCGCTCGGCGGCAAGCCGATGCGCCCGCGCGACGCCGCGACGCTGATCCTGCTCGACCGGCAAGGCGGCGAATTCCTCGTCCTGATGGGCCGACGCCATGCCCGCCATGCCTTCATGCCCGGCAAATTCGTCTTCCCCGGCGGCCGCACCGATCCCACGGACAGCCATATTCCCGTCGCCGAAGGCTTGCACCCGGCCGAAGAAACCAGGCTTGCCGGCACAGGCCATCGCGCCTCCTCCACCAGGGCTCGCGCTATCGCGCTCTCGGCGATCCGCGAGACCTATGAGGAGGCCGGCCTGCTCTTAGGTCGCAAGGGTTCTTTCGCCACCGGCAAGGCCGAGTGGCAGGAATTCGTTCGCCAGGGCGTGTTTCCCTCGCTGGAGCGGCTGCGCTTCATCGCCCGTGCCATCACCCCGCCCGGACGCGTGCGCCGCTTCGACACCCGCTTCCTCGCCGCGTGGCGGGACGACGTCGCCGTGGCCTTGCCCGACGGCGGGCCGACCAACGAGTTGGAAGAGCTGGTCTGGCTGCCGCTGGCGGAGGCCAAGCAGGCCGACATCCCGACCATTACGCGCACGATCCTGAGTGAGCTCGAACAGCGGCTGGTCGAGGACCCCGCGCTCAGCCCCGGCGGCCCGGTTCCGTTCTACCGGATGCTTCACAACCGTTTCCGCCGCGAGGTCGTCTAGGCGGCGGCGGTGTAGCCGGATGCATACGCCGCACCGCAGTGCAACGCCGGCCAGCACGCGCTGGCTGGCGATAACTGCTGCGATCGCTTCGATCAGCGTCGTCGGCATCGCGATCGGGCTCGGCATTCCGCTCCTCAGCGTCATCCTGGAAAGCCGCGGCCATTCGGCCTCGATGATCGGGCTCAACACGGCGATTGCCGGCATAGCATCCATCGGTGCGGCCCCGCTGGCGATCCCGATGGCAGTGCGTTTCGGGGTGGTCCCGACCATGCTGGCGATGATCCTGACGGGAGCCCTCGCCTTCGTCGGCTTCTATTTCGCGCCGTCCTTCTGGATGTGGTTCCCGCTGCGCGTCGCTCTCCATCTTGCGCTGACCGTTCTCTTCATCCTGTCCGAGTTCTGGATTTCGATTTCTGCCCCACCGCATCGGCGCGGCTTCGTGCTGGGCCTCTATGCAACCGTGCTTTCGCTCGGCTTCGCTCTAGGCCCATGGCTGTTCTCGCGGATCGGCAGCCAGGGGTTACTGCCCTTCGGCATCACATTTGCCATCACCATGATCGCGGCGATACCGGTGTTTGCCGCCTGGCGGCAGAGCCCGGCGATCAAGCGCTCCGACGACGAATCGCGCAGCTTCGCCGGCTACATCTGGCTGGTGCCGACAGCGACCGCAGCCGTGCTCGTCTTCGGCGCCGTCGAAACCGGCGGTTTCGCCCTCTTCCCGGTCTATGGCGCCCGCATGGGCTTTTCCGAGAGCGACGCCGCCCTGCTGCTCAGCATGATCGGCCTCGGCAACGTCGTCATGCAGGTACCTCTCGGCATGATCAGCGACCGCATCCGCGACCGCCGCTACCTGCTGCTCGGCTGCGCCCTCACCGGCCTCGCGGGAATGCTGGCTTTGCCGTACCTCACCGGCAACTGGTATGTGCTGGCTGTCCTCTTGTTCTTCTGGGGCGGCGTGGTCGCCGCCCTGTACACGATCGGTCTCGCTCACCTCGGCTCTCGCCTGTCCGGCCACGAACTCGCCTCGGCCAATGCCGCCTTCGTGTTCTGCTATGGGCTCGGCATGGTGCTCGGACCGCAGGCGATCGGCATCGGCATGGACATCTTCGGCGACCGGGGGTTCGGCTGGTCGCTGGCGCTGTTCTTCGCCGCCTATGTCGCCCTGGCTGCATGGAGGCTTGCCGCATCGCGGCCGCGGACTTGACTTTTCGGCCGCCTCCTATATCAGTCGCGCCACGTTTTCCGCGTCCGGGTTTCGTTCCCGTGCTCTGGCGGTACGAAACCCAAGAAACTACGGACGAGAATCATGGCCAAGGCTGCAAATATCAAGATCAAGCTTCTGTCGACCGCTGATACCGGTTTCTTCTACGTGACGAGCAAGAACAGCCGCACGAAGACCGAGAAGCTGTCGTTCCGCAAGTACGACCCGGTCGTCAAGAAGCACGTCGAGTTCAAGGAAACGAAGATCAAGTAGTCTTCGTCTCCGATACGACGCAGATCGACGCCGCCCACTGGGCGGCGTTTTTCGTTTCAGTTCTCCAGTATGCCATGCCTCTCATCCAGATGAGCACCAAGGTACGACACCCTCCAGTTCTCAATTGAGAAACTCGCCACGCTTGAGGCGATCCAGTGATGCACGATGTCCCGTTACCAGCGGAAGCGTTGCCGAGCTGGTTTCGCTATCCACCCGAGTATCTGCTGACCTTCGGCATCTGCAAGTATCGGACGTTTCTGATTTCGTCCTGAGATGGTTCCGCGGTCGCCAATAACGCGATCCGTCGAGGCAACTGGTACCCTTCGCCAAGCGAGGAAGGCTGCGACACGATTGCCTGCTGGGAACGGGAAAGCCGGGCGCAGTCGTCTTGATCGGGGACTACGAGCCCGGAGATTACGAGAGCAACCCCGAATTCCCTGACTTCTGATCGTGGCTTCGCGATGTCATTGAAACCATGATCGAGTTCGACGACTGGGGAAGGACGGCAAATTTTGCCCAGTAAGGGGGCCGGTCGGCAGTCTGGCAGCGGTACGAGGAGGCCACTATGCGCCAGCGCCGGCCGGCCGACCCCACGGACCCAGGAGATGCGGCGGACCTGAGCATCATGGGGTGTCGAACAACAGACCGGATTTCGCCCTCGCACCCGGCCTATCGTCTTTCTTGAAAATGACATTTGCGCAAGAGCGCTTGAAAATCAACCGTTTCTTAACCACGGTTCGCGAATCGCTGAGAACACGGTTAACTGCGCTTCACCTTTCGCGGCGAATCGGAGCCGCCAAAACCTCCCCTCCCGTTCACGCCGCCTTGGCCACCACGCGATTGCGCCCGCCCCGCTTGGCTTCGTAGAGCGCGACGTCGGCGCGTTTGATCAGCGCCTCAACCGTGTCGGGCGCATTCTTCACGCAGGAAACGCCGATGCTGATCGTGATGCTGACGCTGGTTCCTTCCCGGCCGACGATGAAGGGCGTGCGTTCGATCTCCGCGCGTATGCGTTCGGCCACCGTCTCGGCCGCCTGACCCTCCGTATCGGGCAGGACGACGAGGAACTCCTCGCCGCCGTAGCGGCAGGCGAGGTCGATCCCCCGGACATTGCGGCGCAGGCGCTTGGCGAATTCACGCAGCACATCGTCGCCGCCGTCATGGCCGTAGGTGTCGTTGACGGTCTTGAAGCGGTCGAGATCCGTGATCATCACCGAAAGCGGCCGCTCGCGCGTCACCGCGCGGTTGAACAGCGTCTCCAGATGGTTGTCGAGATAACGACGGTTGTGCAGCCCGGTCAGCGCATCGGTCACCGCCATCTCGATCGTGTGGGTGACGCTCGCCCTCAGTTGGTCGTTGTAGCGCTTGCGCCGCACCTGGGTGCGCAGCCGCGCCGTCAGCTCCTGCTGATCGATCGGCCTCATCAGATAGTCGTTGATGCCAAGTTCGAGACCGCGGATGACGCGCGCATCCTCGCCTTCCTCGGCGATCAGCACGATAGGCACGAAACGCGTTCGATCGAGCGAGCGCAGTTGGGAGCACAGCCGCAACGGATCGAATTCGGTGAAGGCGGTCGACACGATGATGCATTCATAGCCGGCTTCCGCTGCCTGGAAGAAACCGGCCTGCGGATCGGTCGCCACGTCGAGCGACATCGTCTGAGCCAGCATCGTCTCGATCTGCCGGTAGGAAGTCTCGCGTTCGTCGATCAAGAGCACCTTCGGCCGGGACTCGTCGGGCACGCCCCGCCGGCTCAGCATCTGCTCGATGCCGATGTTACGCGTGGTTGCCGCACGCAGGCGAAGTTCGTCGGTCAGCATCTTGAGACGCACAAGGCTCTTCACCCGCGTCATCAATTGCAGGTCGTTGACCGGCTTGGTGAGGAAGTCGTCGGCACCGGCTTCAAGCCCGCGCACACGGTCGGCGGTCTGGTCGAGCGCGGTGATCATGACGACGGGGATATGCGCGGTCGACGGATCGTCCTTCAGACGGCGACACACCTCGAAGCCGTCCATCTCGGGCATCATCACATCGAGAAGCACGACGTCGACCTTGCCGCCCTCGCAGATTTCGAGCGCTTCGCGCCCGCTGGTGGCGGTGAGCACGTCGAAATATTCCGCAAGCAGCCGCACTTCCAGCAGCTTCACATTGGCAGGAACGTCGTCGACGACGAGAATGCGGGCGGTCATGGACGGCTCCGGGCGAAAAATACGGGGCGCATCATGCGTCGCCCAGATAGGATCTTATGGTCTCGATGAAGCGCGGCACCGAGATCGGCTTCGAGATATAGGCCTCGCAGCCACCCTGGCGGATGCGCTCTTCGTCACCCTTCATGGCGAATGCGGTCACCGCGATGACCGGGATGACATGCAGATCGCTGTCTTCCTTCAGCCATTTCGTGACGTCGAGGCCGGAGACTTCCGGCAGCTGTATGTCCATCAGGATCAGGTCGGGACGATGGGTCCGGGCGAGTTCCAGCACTTCCAGCCCGTTGCGGGTGCGGACCGTCTCGTATCCGCTCGCCTCGATCAGGTCGCGGAAGAGCTTCATGTTGAGCTCGTTGTCCTCGACGATCATAACCTTCTTCGGCATCACTTTTCGCCCTGCCCGGCTGCGGCAATCCAAACCGTCATACCGTCTCGCCCGCCGCGTGCTCCTCCGCAACGGAGCACGATTCCCTGTCTGGATAGTAGCGCCAGATGATTGACGAAACGGAAATCCCTTTTGCCCCCTCGCCGGCCCTTCCGTCGGCCGGCGACACTGCGACATGCTTGCGGCATCGCAAACGAAACGCTACTTGCAGCATCGAGACGTTCACCGACCGATGCCGACCGTGACAAACCAGAAAGTATCACGTCATGACGCCGAGGCAACAGCGATCGCCGCGCTGGGCTTCGTGGCGTCCGATGGCGAGCTTATGGGGCGTTTCCTGGCGATCACGGGCATAGACCCCTCGCAGATCCGCGCAGCCGCCGGCGAACCCGGCTTCCTGGCCGGCGTGCTCGACTTCGTGCTGGCGCATGAGCCGACGCTGATGCGGTTCGCCGAGGCGAGCGGGCACGACCCGGCTGATGTGATGGCCGCGCGGCGCATGCTTCCCACTGGCGACGACCGCTACGAGACTTCGACATGAGTGATGATCCAGAAACTGCCCGCCAGATCGCCGAACTGTCCCTCGACGACCGGCCGCTCCTCGTGCTCGACGTCGACGACGTTCTCCTCGAATTCGTCCGCCCCTTTCCGCTCTATCTCGAAACCCGGGGCTTCGAACTGAAGCTCGCCTCGTTCCGGCTGACCGGCAACATCGCCGAACGCGCGAGCGGCCGCATCCCGGAACAGGCGGAGGTTTCAACGCTGATCGATGCATTCTTCCAGGCACAGGCCGACTGGCAGACCGTGATCGACGGCGCCGCCGAGGCGATCGCCGACCTGTCCGGCGGCGCCGAGGTCGTGTTGCTGACTGCCATGCCGCACCGCCATCGTGAAGCGCGCCGTCTCCATCTTGATGCGCTTGGCCTGCCCTATCCGCTGCTCACCACCGAAATGGCAAAGGGGCCGGCGATCGCTGCCCTGCGCGGCGCGGGACGACGCCCCGTCGCTTTTGTGGACGACCAGCCGATGAACCTCGTCTCGGCCCAGGACTCGGTTGCCGATGCGCATCTCTTCCATCTGATGGCGGACAATTCCCTGCGTACGCTGCTGCCTCCGCCGCCCGAGGGCGCCATCGTCGTGGAGGGCTGGCACGACGCCGGCCCCAGGATCGCTCGGGTGCTGGGCCTCTGACAGGCCTGGCCGACTGCCATCGCCGGCCAGGTCGACCACTGGGGGACGCCGTGTCCGTTGATGCGCGCCAGGCGACATCCAATGCGTCGCACTGGCGATCACCAGCGTGCCTACATCCGGCCCTCAGAGCGCCAGCCGCATTAGCGGCCGCCCTGGCTTGCGGTTCGCGGCAGGTGCGAACCCGGCCTTCTCGAACACCCTGGTCGAGCCGACGAACAGGCCGACGGAACGCGAATCCTTCGACTGATCCATCGGACAGGCCTCCAGCAGCCGCGCGCCGCCATCGCGAGCAAAGTCGATGCCGGCCGCGACCATTCGATGGGTTACGCCGCTGCCGCGTGCCTTCGTCCTGACGAAGAAGCAGGAGATCGCCCAGACCGATGGATCCGTCGCGTGCTCCTGCTCCAGCGGCGCCGAAACCCGGCCCGCATTGTTCCATTCGGGAACGTCGGCCCGCGGTCCGATCTGCATCCAGCCGACGGCGATCTCGCCGTCAAAAGCGAGCAGGCCTGGCGGCGGCCCGGCCTCGATCCGCGCCTTGATGAAATCCTTGTTGCGGCCGCGATCGTTGTCACGGCGAACTGCAGGCGGCAGCCTGAAATGGGTGCACCAGCAGCCGTAGCAGGCGCCTTGCTTGCCGAACAGGTCTTCGAATGCCGGCCACAGGTCCGGCGTCAGCGGTTTGACAGCAGTCATGGATCTCTCCCTCGCTGGCCGTTGCCCGGCTCGGCGTGGTCGCGTATCATTCGGGATGTTCTCTCTATGTTCTCAAGAATGGCAGCTGCTGTCAACAATCCCGAGCATGGTTTTTGCCGAGACTGCCTGGCCCTGCAGCCGGCTGAGACGCGCCGGTGCGTCCGCTGCGGCAGCCCGCGCCTGTTGCGCCACGCGCAGCTCTATGGGCTGAACATCGCCCATATCGACTGCGACGCCTTCTATGCCGCAGTGGAAAAGCGCGACAACCCTGCTCTCAAGGACAAGCCGCTGATCATCGGCGGCGGAAAGCGTGGCGTCGTATCGACGGCCTGCTACATCGCCCGTATCCATGGCGTGCGCTCGGCCATGCCCATGTTCAAGGCGCTAGAGGCCTGTCCCGAGGCTGTGGTCCTGCGGCCCGACATGGAGAAATATGTGCGTGTGGGCCGCGAGGTCCGTGCCATGATGCAGGCGCTGACGCCGCTGGTCGAGCCGCTGTCGATCGACGAGGCGTTTCTCGATCTCGCCGGAACCGAGAGACTGCATGGGCGGCCGCCGTCGCTGGTGCTCGGCAAATTCGCCGTCGACGTGGAACGCGAGATCGGCATCACAGTGTCTGTCGGTCTCTCCTATTGCAAGTTCCTCGCCAAGGTCGCGTCGGACCTCCGCAAGCCGCGCGGCTTTGCCGTCATCGGCGAAGCCGAAGCCATGAGCTTCCTGGCGGACCAGCCGGTGACGCTGATCTGGGGTGTCGGCAAGGTGTTCGCAGCGACGCTGGAGCGTGACGGCATCCGCACCGTCGGCCAGTTGCAGAAGATGGAACGCGGCGACCTGATGCGCCGCTACGGCACGATGGGCGACCGGCTTTATCATCTGTCGCGCGGCCAGGATCATCGCGGCGTTCATGCGGACCAGGAGGCCAAGAGCATTTCGGCCGAGACCACCTTCGACACCAACCTCGCGTCCTCGGAAGACCTCGTGCCTGTGTTGCGTGCCCTGTCGGAGAAGGTTTCGGCTCGGCTGAAAAAGTCGGGGATCGCCGGGCGGACCGTGGTTCTCAAGCTGAAAACCCAGGATTTCAAGATCCGCACCCGCAACCGCCAGCTCGGCGATCCGACCCGTCTCGCAGACCGCATCTTCCAGACCGGCCTGCAGCTCCTGGAAAAGGAGACCGACGGCACACGTTACCGCCTGCTCGGCATCGGCGTCAGTGATCTGACGAATGCCGACCGAGCCGACCCGCCCGATCTCGTCGACATCCAGTCGCGCAAGCGCGCCATGGCAGAGGGAGCGATCGACAGCCTGCGGGAGAAATTTGGCAAGAAGGCCGTCGAGACCGGCTACACGTTCGGCAAGGGCAGCAACGCGCACCCGCCGGAACATCTGGACGATTGAGGGCCTAGCAGAGCCGGGCAGGACCTCGTCACCGGCCCGTGGCGCCGAGTTCACGCAGCACCGGGAGAAGCGCAAGTGGCAGATCCTCGGCGATCAGCCCGGGACCGAACCGCCGCGCCGCCTCCGCATGCATCCACACGGCCGCGCAAGCCGCTTCGAAAGGCGGCATGCCCTGTGCGGCGAGCCCGGCCACGATGCCGGAAAGCACGTCGCCGGACCCGGCCGTGGCGAGCAGCGGCGTGCCGTTGGCGTTGATGACGGCCCGGCCATCCGGCGCGGCGACGACGCTGTCCGGCCCTTTGAAGACTACATTGGCGGCAGCCCGTTTGGCTGCCGCCCTCGCCTTCTCCAGCTTGGACAAGGCACCATCCGCGGCGATGTCGGGAAAGAGCCGCGCGAACTCGCCCTCATGCGGCGTGAGCACGACATCCGGAGCATCGAGCCGCCGCGCAGCGGTGAAGAAGGCGTCGGATTGGCGCGCCAGCGCCGTCAGCGCGCTAGCGTCGACGACGAGCGCGCCGTGCAGCCCCGCAGCGGCGCCGAGCACACCGGTGGCGAGATCGGCAGTGGCGGCATCCGGGTCGAGCCCTGGTCCGAAAACCAGAGCGTCCGGCCGGCGAGCAGCGAGAAATGCCTCCGCTTCCGCCAGCGTGTCGGCCTTGCGCAGCATGATCGATGTCAGATGCGCGGCATTGGCGGCCAGTGCGTCCTGCGGGGAAAGCACGGTGACCGCACCGGCGCCTGCGCGCGCTGCCGCCATTGCCGCCAGCCGCGCGGCACCGGTCGCCGTCGCTCCACCGGAGAACACGCCGACATGACCGCGCCGATATTTGTGGGCGTCGACTTCAGGCTGCGGAAACAGGTCAACCCAGATCTCCGGCCGGTTTTCGAAGCAGCGTGATCCAGCCTCCGCTACGATCGCATCGGACATTCCGATATCCGCCACGATAACGTCACCGCACAAGGCGCGCCCGGGCTGCAGGAGATGGCCAGGCTTCTTGCGCACGAACGTCACGGTGAGATCCGCCTTGAAGGCCAGCCCCAATACTTTGCCGGTGTCGCCCGATACGCCAGAAGGCAGATCCACGGCAACGACAGGCGCGCCGGCCTCCACGCAGAGTTCGACCGCGTGGGCATCTGCCCCTTCGATCGGCTTCGACAACCCTGCCCCGAACAGCGCGTCGACCACGATCGCCTCGGGTCCGGGCACGAACTCCGCGAGCGCCTTCACCAGCACCGGACATTCGCCTGCGGCGATCGCCGCGTCGCTTCCCGCGCGCGGCGGCGCATCCGCCCACAGCGACACCGTCCAGCCTGCTTCCGACAGCAGTCGCGCGACGACATAGCCGTCGCCGCCGTTGTTGCCGGGCCCGCAAAGAATGTCCGCCCGGCAGGCCCCCGGATAGCGTTCCCGCATCGCCCGCACCACACCGGCCCCGGCATTGCGCATCAGCTCGATGCCGCTCAGCGGGCCCGCAGCGATCGCCCTACGGTCGGTCTCGCCCATCTCGCGCGGTGTCAGGATTTCGTTCGCCATTCGCTTCTCCGCGTGTATGCCCGACAATATGGCGTCGGAGCCGAAAACATGTATCCGGTTTTCCAGAAGAGCGAATGGGAGAAGCCAGTTTCCCGGCAAGGGTGACCACTCCAAAGCACGCCCACGCGCGACGCGCCTGCCCATAACAAATGCAGCCTGCCCAAGATTTATGCAATTGTGTGTCGGAGTTTTTTCGGCCACCATGGGTCCGGCACGCCGCTGCCACAAAAGGCGGCAGTGCGAGGCTCGCTTTTCCGCGTCGCCCACAAAAAATCACGTC
>VFQN01006454.1_pt1 | contig 13363 bp, 18 predicted proteins | sample 3512371 | NCBI WGS metagenome assembly VFQN01 (sample SAMN10412370, study PRJNA504923) | tailings metagenome | isolation source: Replicate 2 from Balatoc abandoned mine | place: Philippines: Itogon, Benguet | collected 2017-08-28
ACGACAAGACCGACCTGACCTGTACATTGAAGCTGGATACCCGTACGGCAGGGGCGAACAGGTGGTTGGCGTCGAGTTTGGCCACCAGCCCATACATGGCCCGCTGGCCAGCCAACAGAAGCTCATTCACACAGCTGTCAAACGAGCTACCTGGCCCGTAATAAATCCCAAGGTACCTAACCCTGTGCTTGACCGGAACCGCCTTGCCCATGACACGAAAGCGCGCGACTGACTGACTGACTGCAGCCTGACCCCGTGCCTCGTCCAAACGGGCGTGCAGAAGGTCCCTTGCTCAACCCTTGCTGCTCCATGGACCTCAGCTGGAGGCCGAAGAAGCAGATGCTAGCTCGGTTGCACCAAAAGCGCACCGTCTCCTCTGGTGCGCCTGCGCGCACGCATGCTGGTACCTGTCCGTGGGTTGATGGAATAGCCTGGCTGTGTGGGGCAACTGGAACAAGGCCAGTAGTGCCTAGTGTGCTTCCCGCGCCTTGTTTTGCCATCCTTAACTTCCCGGCGTCGAAAGGTACAGCGCTCAAACGGCCGTCGCGAGCTTTACACGTCCTCACAGACCACCCCGCAAGAATGCGTCAGCCGGCCATGTTCCAGGCCCGCCAACATGCCTTATGCCGTACTTGTATTGCAAAGAGCGCATAACCTACGTACTTAACCATCACCAGTTGACCACAGCTGCGGTGCCGACACTCCGCAGCACCCAGACTGTTGCCTTCACTTCGGAATGACATTGTACCTGCGAGTCACCTCCAGGTTCCGCAGGCCCAACCACCGGGTCCCATGTGTGCACTGACCATGCCACCACAATCAAACTAACATGGTATAACTCCTGGCCAGCATGCACGCCTGCGCCACACGCCCGGCACAGGCCAACCTACGGTACCTGACCTCAAGGCGCGCGTCGCGGGACCCTTTCTCCCCACGCCTTTCCCACGCCAGCGTGCGCTCTAAAGTGTTGATTGCAGTTTATGACAGCAGCACTGCGACACCGGCAGCCAGTACCCAACAGTTTCATGTAGGTGCCGACTGCGCACAACGTCGCTTCTGAGATCACACTCGCTCCAGCCCTCAGTTCTCCGTTGCAGACATGCCGTACATGCAACATACCGTAATCCACCGCCACTGGTACACTTGCCTAGACCTAAGGGGACTTCCAGAAACTGCGCCGATGCAGCACAGACCAAAAGCCATCAATGCGCAGTCGCTGCCACAGAAAAAAGCCCATTGCAACCCATGGTAAACCCAACAACCCAGCTGTTGGCATGACACAGGCACGACGCCCGAACCGGACATCACAACAAACGCATTGAGGTCACGGCAGCCGCTGCTGCTCAGCGTGCACCACAGCGCCGATACACCTGGCGTTGTTGGTGTGCATTAGGATGCTCCGAGTAACTGACTGAGCAGCCCTGGCCCCACAGGCACACCGTCAGGGCTACCCCTCGAAACAACGCGCTCGCTCCTGTCGGGCGTTGCAGCAAGCCCAGGTTCCAAACAGGCACAACGAGGATAGCATTCCAGCTACAAACTACCACGTACGGTTGGTAAAGAATCTCTTATATCAGTCAACCGATGATAATCGTGCAGGAAGGCAGACGGCCAGGATGCGCGCACCTGCTTTGCACGGCTGTTTCGCCCAAACCTCATGGCGCCGCGGCGGACAGCACTGGTATCCACGCCAGGACCCTTCAGCTAAAGAGCAAATAAATTTGCGGATGCTCAAGTGCCAAGACGTCTGTAGTGGTGCAAGCATCTGTTGACGCTGACTCCATCCTGAACGGCCACTCAGCCAACTTCGGGAAAGCACTCCGACGCACGCCACGTGTAATAAACCCCAGCGCTCCGCCTAGGGCGCGCCCCTACCCCAAGCGCACGGGACTCATGCTGGCCCTCTCCACCCAGCTACGCTGCCCTCCTCCTCCTCCTCCTCCTCTTCCTCCTACATTCCCCTGGTTTTGCACTGTCCCCCACCCCTGCAAGTGCTAACCCTGCAAGTGCTACCCCTGCGCCCCAGAGAGCCGTTCGTTACGCTGCCATGCAAGCACCACCATCTCCCGTGAGGAATCCTTCATTTTGCATGCATGCCTTCCCCCTATTAGTCTCGTACTACTCCCCCACAATGTTGGTCAAGCGCCACCCCCCAGGGAGGGCACCGCTGGCCGTCCTGGCGACCGCCGCCTCCGCCTTGTTAGCTCCGAGCCCTACACCCCGGCGATGCTCTCGCCACCCGAACCCGACACACCCACCCACTCGCTCACCCACTCGCCCTCCAGCTGCCAGCTGCCGCTCGCCCCCCGCAGGTACCACCGCTGGCTGACATCGCCCCTTCCAGCCGGACGCTGACAGCCCGGGACACCACACCCCCGGCCCCCCCATGCGTGGGCGCCAAAAGCGCCCTCGCGCCACAGCTGCCCGTGCACCTCCTGGCTCACGCCGCCGACTGCACAGCACGCGCGGGGCCCAGGGCCCGGCACAGCCCCGCGCTCCAAGCCAGCCCCGGTGACCACGCCGCCCTCTCACGCCGCTGCTTGCACGGCACCGCAGCTGCCCGCGCACCGCCTGGCTCGCGCGGCGCACTGCACGGCCGGCGGGGGCCCCACGGGCCCCCACAGCCACACGCTCTAAGGTAGCCCGCCTGACGAGCAGCTCCATCACGCCGCCAACTGCACGGCGCCAGGGCCGAGTCCTGTGCACCGCTGGCTCACGCGGCGGACTGCACTGCAGGCGCGGGGCCCACGGGCCGGCGAGCCCACGCTGCAAGCCGGCTGGCCTGACCACACATCCTCCCCTCACGCCGCTGATTGCAACGCGGGCGCGGAGCCGTTGGCCATGGCCCCGTTGCCGTTGCCGTGCTGCAGCGGCGACTGCCCGCGCGCCGCCTGCTGCTGCGCCGTCACGCTCGGCGGCAGCTGGGACAGCGCGGCGCCGTGGCCCGGCCGCCGCTGCTGCGCGGCGCGCGGGTCTGCGCGCAGCCCCGCCTGCTGCCCCCCACCCCCACCCCCACCCCCGCCCCCCTGCAGCGCCATGTACTCGAACTTGTCGCCCACGGAGCCAAAAGAGCCGTTGACCATGCTGTCCATCTCACGGTCGTCCACCTGGAGGGAGGGAGGGTAAGGACAGGGAGGGCAGGGACGCGAGCAGGTGCATTGGTTCAGGGACTGACAATGCGTCCTTAAGGTGCTGGGCCTCCTCGTGGTGACTCCAGCCAGTGCCGCAAGGCTCGTTTGGCCTGAGCCCAAACCAACATACGTCCACACCCCGTAATGCCCTTCTCATAATGGACCGGGGTCCCCAAGCTCCGCCTTCGGCGTCTTATTGACGCGTCACGGCGAAGCGGCACCCCTACACCCCACGCTTCCCCTCCACGCGGCACCCTGTCCCCCGCACCTGCTGCAGCATGGCGTTGAGGTGCGTGAGGATGTCGTCGAAGGTGGGCCGCGCCTGCGGCGAGCCGCTCCACGCGCTCTGCGCCACCGCCACGTAGCCGGCGGGCGCCGTGGCGGGGAACTTGGGCCGCAGCCCGCGCATGACCACCTCCTCCACCAGCTGCTGCTGCTTCATGTTGCCGTACGGCCGCTGCCCAGTGTACATCTCCCACCTGCAACGGCCACGAGCGGGCGGGTAATGGCTTGCTTTGTCTTAAGCCACACCGGCATCCCTTATGTTTCCATGCAGCAACGTATTTGCTAGGCGGTCGCCAGGCAACGTGCTCTTTATGGCATGTGGCCGGCGTGCGGGGAGGCGGGACGCGGTCCTGACATGTGGGTCGGCGTTGGGCAGGCGTCGGGTGCACGCTCACATGAGGATGCCGAAGGCGTACACGTCAACGCTGCTGTTGACCTTCTTGTTGCAGATGAGCGCCTCGGGCGCCACGTAGGCGGCCGTGCCGCACGAGTTGAAGGGGAAGGAGGCGCACGTGTCGTCGTCCTCCACGCTGGGGAGGGGAGGGATGGGGTGGCGACCAGGGGGGAGCAGGTCAGCCGCAGCGGTGGCGCGCAACGGTGAGTAGTTTAGCAAGGCTGAGCAGCGTAAGCCAGCTGCCAGGACAGGAAATTGCCGTACTAAATGCATCGCGAAGCGGACACGGCACCTGACGCGCCTGGAAAAAAAACTTGGGTGCCTGCAACGCTGCTGGTGTTACCAGCGTAGGCATCTCGTTGCTTCCACGCAAGGGTGCTGCCCGCCCCGCCCCGCCGCTTCCCCACCCTTCCCTTCCTCACCGGCTGAGCCCGAAGTCCGACACCTTGGCCGTGAAGCCGCGCACGTCCATGTTGGAGCTCTTGAGCAGCACGTTGGCTGGCTTGATGTCGCAGTGCACCACGCCCATGCGGTGCAGGTAGCCGCACGCCGACGCGATCTCGATCAGCGTCAGCAGCAGCGTGCGCATGTTGACCTGCGAGGTACACAGGCAGTTGCTTCTGGCCGCCGTACCCTGACACCGAAATGAGCGAGCCCGTTGCAAGGCTGCGGAGGCAGGCAGGCAGCACGCAGAGGGCATCGCGGGGGTGAGGGCGCAAACTGCGTGCTCCGCCTCGCCGCAGCCACCTCCCGTGCCGTAATCAACAAGCACAACCCCACTCGCAGTGTGGCTGCGCGCCTCTGCCGGTACCTCCCCGTCGTCCTTACCTTCATGGGCGTGCGGCTGCGGCCGTCTGCCTCGGGCGACAGCGCGGCGGCGGCGTTGGGGTCTCCTGCGCCCGCCGCCGCCGCCAGCGCGGGGTTGGGTATCAAGAAGATGTTGTTCTTGAGCGCGGTGGACAGGTTGCCCAGGTCGCAGTACTCGATGACCTGGGGGCAGGGGGAAGAGGGGCATGGGCGGGGAGGAACGGGTCCAGGCTGGGGACACGGCACTTACTTGCCAAACTTCACCGTGCGCCGTGATCCTCGCATGCAGCTTTTACGGCGTGCTCCACCCTTGCCGTACCCGCGACAGACAGCCCCGCCGTGCGTAGGCTTCGATTGTCCACAGCCTTAGGCCGCGTTGGACCCACACCCGCCCCATGCCCTCGACACCCCGGTGAGCTACACACCTCCAGGTGGCACGTCTTGTCCTCCATGCCCAGCAGGTACTTGTAGGCGGGGGACGACATGATGGCGGGGTTGTTGAAGCGGTGCACGGTGGTGGCCAGCAGGTCGCGAACCAGCACGTCCGTGAGGCAGTTGTACGCCTGCATGCAAAAGAGGGCACGATACGGCATGGAAATGGATCATGGGCGTAGCAACAGGGTTGTCCAGACAGGGTCAGTGCAAAGGAGCGGCTGGCGGGCGGGCGGGCGGGCGGCGTGTCGCAGCGCCGTGCGCACACTCACCTGCATGATGTTGGGGTGGCTGAGCGCGGATAGGATGGCGATCTCGTGCGCGTTCTTCATGACCATCTTGTCGTTCTTGCCGTCGTCGCACACCACCTTGACGCCCACCACCAGGCCGCGCCACAGCCCACGGAACACCTTGGCGAAGCCGCCCTCGCCCAGCAGCGCAGTGATCTGCAGGTCCGTCATGGTGGTGTTCTGCGGGGGGGAGGAGTGAGGAGAGGAGGAACAAGGGAGGCGCGTGTGGGCAGGGGCAAGGAAGACATGCGGTGGCCAGCGGCGTGCACTACGTCAGCTGTTGGCCCCTCTCGGCACGCATAGTGTAGGCCGGTCGCAGGAGGCACCTCGAGGTGCGACACGTGCCGTAGCCAAACCGCAGCGCCCTGTGCGCCGGAGACGTTCTGATGCTAGGCCCCCGCCGGCCATGCTCTGTCCACACCCCAAACCCGCTCCAGTTCCCTCCTACGCGGCCCAGCTCCGCTAAGCAGCGCTGCACGGCCTCCCCTTCCCCCGCTGCTCCCCCCCCCCCCCCTTCCCACGTTCCACTGTGAACTCCCCAGGCCCACCGGAACGCTTTTCGGTGGGCTTCACCGGCCACCCCCTAAACCACGCCCCCGTCGTCATGCGGGCCTGCGTGTACATGAAGCTGTCGCCCGACAGCGACACGCCCACGCTGTCGGAGCGGCTGCCGCCCGGCCCCGCCACCACCATGCCGCTCATGGAGCCGTCCGACATGACGCTGCCGCCGGCCGCCTGCGCCAGGCTGGACGTCTGCATGATCTGCGGAGGGCGTCAAGGGGCAGGGGTGCGCGGCGTAGTAGAGGTGGGCGGCAGCCGGCGCCTTGCTGCCCTGTAGCTCGTGAGCCACAGCCAGGCCCACTGCACCCCTATGCCGTACCCACACGTGGCATGCTGCCTAAGCAGCTGGCCCACCCTGAGCAAGACCTGGGACGACCCCAACCTGGTTCAATTGAAATATCTTTGGCGCAATTTCAGGTCGCGCCCTGACATGGGGACCCATTGTAGACTTCGGCGGCACAAGGGCACAGCACGTGTACGGCTGCACGCCGCAGGTGCGCGCATGCGGCGCGGCAGGCCCCCTTGTTGCCCACCTTGTAGTCGTTGGCCAGCGGCTGCGTGAGCATGAACAGCAGGTGCGGGCTCATGACCTCGCACACCTCCCGCAGCTTGGGCGACACGTCCGAGAAGTCCGACTGCACCGACGACATGCAGAAGATGACGCCGAAGATGTGCTGCTTGACCTGCGGGGGAGGCGAGGGAAGGGGAGGAGCCGCCAGGCGCGGGTGCATGGCCAACTCAGCTCACATCCCTTCGGCATGTCACCTGCTCCCTACTCCAACGCCGTAAGGGCCAAGGGGTATTGGACGTGTTGCCCGACATGATGCAATTCCCGACCCTGCGGAACTGCGTGCTGACTACCTCCACACACCCCTCCTGCTGCGCACCCCCAATCCCCCCGTACCTTGAGCGGGAACACCAGCACGCTGGTGGGCGGCTTGATGAGGCGCGTGTTGAAGATGTCCGCCGACACGTTGCCCGAGTGGTTGATCACCTTCTGCACGTCCGGGATCATGACCTGGGGGGCAGGGGGCAGGGGAGGGCAGCAGGGCACGTGTGGCAGTGCGTCGCCGTCATACGCGCGACCCAGCCCGCGGGATGCAACCTCACGGCAGTCGCCTGTCGAGGCTTACCTGCGTGCGTTGCGGGTGCGGCTGCAGGCCTCAGTTAACGCCCATCACTGCAACTCCGTGTGCCTTGCGAGGCGCGTTAACGCCGATCACTGCAACTCCGTGTGCCGTGTGAGGCGCGCTAACGGAACCTGGCCCTCCTCTTTCATTCAGTGGTAGCGCTCAGCCATAATGCCCTCTGCCAAAGCCCCCAGTTGGCCCCCGGCCCTCCACAGCTCCCCACCCCCTGAGGCCGCCCGCTGCCCGCCGCCGCGCACCTGCTGCCTGTTGTGCACGGCGATCTTCATGACCGTGTTCTTCATGGCCACCACGGTGCGCATGACGCCGCCCGCCGCCTGCACCTCCTTGAGCAGCTTGAAGGAGGAGGAGCCGGTGGGGTTGGACAGCGTGCGCTGCATCAGCGCGGGGGGCACCTGGGGGAGGGAGCGAGGGAGGGAGCAACGGGGCGGACAACTCGGTCGGGAGAGGACGGCAGAAGTCAGAAGGATGGGCATCGTTCCTATTCGACACGCAGTGTTGCCATGAGGCGACTTCGTTGCGCGCTCCGTGGCGTGTGGCAACCGCACAACACTACTGCTTGTCCCGTAAGGTAGGCCGCAGCTCTTTCCGCAAGCCAGGCCCCCGTAGCCTGCCGGGACGAGGACTGGTTGCCCTTAAACCGAAAACGGCTGGCGCCGCCTCCCTGCTGTGCTCACTACCATCCACCACCACCCCTGCGTGCCGACCATGGCCGTACGGGCGCTTCCACGCCGGCCACTGCTACCACGCCTGTCCAGGCTGCCCTCATAGCTGCCACAGAGTGCACGCGTGAGCCACCGTACTTGCTCTCCTCCCTTATGCCCCCAGGCCGGACCTGCGTGAGGTCGTCGAAGATGGTTGACGCCGTGTTGTTTGGCGCCGTGAGGCCGATGCGGTACCAGAAGTGGTGGTTGTTGGAGTGCCCCAGCACGGTGCGCAGGTGCTGCACCACCTTGTGCATGAGGCTGTCCAGGTCCGTGCTGTCGTGCAGGTCCTTGACCAGCGTCATGTACTTGGGGATGGAGTTGTCCTTGACCATGCTGCTCAGGCTGGCGGCCACCAGGTTGAGGTACGTGGGGAACCTGCACACCAGCGGCTCGGTGCTTAGCAACGGCAGGGTGGGACTGATAAGCTTGCGTTGGCGAGTTGCTGTGGTGAGGAGCGGAACGGTGGGGGCGCGCTCTGGCCCTTTGCTTAGTGCGGGGAAACCAGGAGACGGGGGGACGGCACGTGGGGGTATGACTAATAGCACACGGGTGTGAGCTGGTGTGGGTTGCGTGCGGGTAAGCGCGAGCAAAAGCATGAGCTCCTGTGACCTATCCAAACAGCTCACATGATGTAGTCGGCCTCGTCCGCGGCCTGGTCACCGAAGCCGACGGTGAGCATGCCGATGACCTTGTCCGACACCTTGATGGGCACTGCCGCGAGGTATGTGAGCCCTGCAGCGCCAACCATGCGCAGTTAGACGTCCATGCCTGGGAAGTATGCTCAGCTCGACGCCACACGCCGCACCTGCCGCGCTCGAGAGGCTGGACCAGTCGGAGGGCCCGGCTCCAGCAGAGGGCTGCCAGTAGAAGAAGTCCCCTGCTTGAAGCACCTTCTCCGCAGACGAATGTGAGCCCGGCACTTTAAGCAGCCTGTTCCCTTCATGGACTGTATCCGGGACGCCCACAGCAGTGACCAGCAGCGCATGCTCCTGGGTCTCCGAGAGTACGCTCACGCTGCAGCCAATGGCAGAATGTGTAATTATGGACCAACAGAGCTGAATTTAAGTTTCAGTTTACAATTCAACATACCTGGCGTATTTTGCGCGACAGTCTGCAGTCACCAGGTTCAGCGCTCGTCGCACTGCCTGCACGGGCGTGGTCCGCTCGCTCCTCCCCTCTGCAAACTTCTGTATGAGGGTGCTGACCTGCAGAGTGGGGGATGCAATTTTGAGCTGGCATTGTTACGGGCATACGTCGGTGTTTACCGGGCGCATGCCCGCACCTTGAGCAGGGTTGCCTGCACCGCGTTCGCCTCGTTGGCGCTGAGGGATCTCAAGCTCTGGTTCACTGCTGGTTGCGACCCCTGCTGCTGAGCTGTAGACGAGGCTGCAGTTGCAGGCTGCTGTCCCGTCGATGCTGTCTGGGCTGCAGAAGCGGAATTCGTCGCTGGCTTGGTCTGCGCCTGCTGCTGTCCCGCAAATAGGGGCGATGGTGAAGTGTGTCCTGTGGCAGCGGTCTGTTCCACCCCCTCTTTTCCAGCTGGTTTTGAGGGCGATGACTGTCCATTTTGCGGAGCCTTTACGACTACGTCAACGTTCTCTTTCGTCCCTCCTCCAAAACAGCAACGCATTTCTGCGGCCTAGTGTGTCGTCTATCTAGCGGAGGTGGTGTGGGGCAGGGTCGAGCCCGCCCCAGCGACTCAGTCACAAGGTGCTGGGGCCGCTACGTTGCATAAACGGAGACCAGCCATGAATGCTTTTGGATTGGCAAATTGTGTGTTGACGGTCGGGGGAAAGTGCGGAACCCGCTAGTCGTCCCCTGCATTTGTTGAACCATTGTACTGCCCGTTCCCCAAGCCGACCACACCGCTTATCTGCTGCAGCTATCAGCAACTAGACTGTTTTTCTGGAATTCATCAGTGATTGTCCACGGTGACTTGTCGGCCATCGCAAAAGGCTTGGCTCAGAAACCAGCCCCGCCAGGGGGGGCTCCCCTGCGCACGTGTGCAAGCCGCGCACCCAACAGAATGCCTTGCATGGCTTGAGCCTCCGTTACCACGCCACGAGCGCACGCTATCTGCCGCCCCACCTTGCCTCTCTACGGAACCTCTGTGCGCATCTCCTGCTGCTGTGCGTCCCGTGAGGCAGTTTGGAGTCCTCCAAAGTCCAAACAGGAAATTGATGCACCTGGGCATGTGGTGCTGGCTATGAGGCTGCAGACGGATGCACCTCAACTGGGAAGTCTTACGGCATATCCTGCAATGTACACCCCCGTCTACGCTGTTCCAACTTCCAAGCAGTGTGTGTACGCAATCATGGAAAAGAAATGAAAAACGTGGGGGGGGGGCCTTGGACCGCCTGCCACAGCACTTGGCAGTACGGTGTGGCACGGTATCTAAAGTGCAGACTGCAACCGTGCAGCGCTCCTTAATTCTACAAAGCTGTTATCCTCAAATACCGCTTTGGGGGGCGGCATGGTATAAGCATGCGGGGTAAAGGGGATCCCTCTGCTGAACTGGGCCTCACTGAACTGAGTGCCATCCTACACCCCGCCATTCTGTACCCACAGGGTTTGTGACGGTACGCAAGAATTTCAAGAGAAGCTGCAACTGCTGGGGTTGCTGTTTGGCCTGCTTGTAACCAGGGATGGCACTACGCCACTGCCTCACCCGACCCGGCCCATCCGACTGGTCATTGCCTCATTGCCTCATTGCTGGAGCTGGAAGTGGACAGCGATTCGAGCTCACGTGCAGCGCATGCCCTATTCGAGACGGCGCAGAGACTTGATAATAAACTACTTTTAAGTAATTGGTGAATGCCTTACATCTTTGCATCGGCCAAACGTTCCTTCCTACGCAAGACTCAGCTTGCCACCTTGAGAACCCATAGCCGTCAGTTTGCAGGCTTGGACTGATAGAAGCATACTACTAGTAAACCGTAGCATGACATCGTCCGGCGTTTTGCCGGAAGGCCTCAAGGAGCGCGTGGATGCCGTTTCGCCGGCCACCAAGGCCACGGTCTTGGCTGGCGTGGCAGGGGGCGTCGTGGGAACGCTGCTGTCACCGCCCTTGGGAGGCGTGCTAGGTGGGCGCGGAGATGGTGCTGTCAGCATGTCGTGCTGCTCCAATAACCTCGCTCTGTGGAACAATGACCCGCGGGTCAGTCCCGCAACTGATACGCAGCTAGCGACGTTGAGCGAACCAGTTTGAACGTGACGGTATTGTGCAGTGTAGCAGTGTGAGCGCGCGGGCGAGGTGTACTCTGCCCTTTCTGGCACCCACGTCCTCCGCCGTCCAGCCCATTGCCCCTACCGCTCTCTCCTACCCACCACCTGTGGCCGCTCGCACTCACGCTCACTTGCATGCATGTCAACCATGGGACGATGGGAGCTGCCATGATGACAGCAGCTGCGCGCGGCGACACCGCATGCGGTGGCCTTCCGCAGTACCCGCCGTGTGTCTCGGCCATAACCGTACCACGTACCCCTTCCGCCCTCGCTTCCACCGCCTCATGAAGGTGCAGCAGCTGCCGCCCAGGGCGCCGCCGCCATCTCCAACATCCTGGACCCTCCCAGCCTGATGGAGGGCAGCAGCATGCCGCCGCACGTCCGGACCGAGGCGCCCACGGTGGCGGAGCTGGAGGAGGAGCAGCGGGGGGAGGCGAGGCAGCGGCAGGGGCAGCAGCAGGGGCAGCAGGAGGAGGAAGAGCAGCAGGAGCAGCAGCAGGACGGCAGCGTGGTGGCAGCGACAGCAGCAGCAGCAGCTGCTAACCCGGCGTAGCGCCGAAGCATGAAGGCCCGGCGCGACGGCCGTGCCCTGCCACCATTCTTCCTGGGAGACACGTGGATGGAGGCCGCGACAGGGGGGCTGCTTGTTTCCGTGGATGTGGCTTTGCGAGGAGCTGTATGGGGCCAGGACCGGGATGAGATACCGAGGACTTTAGGCCCGTTCTTTTGGGCTGTGCAGATCCTGGAGCTGATGGCTCCTGACCGTAGAGCGAGAAGGGTGGTCACTCCCGTGTCCCCAAAGCCGGGACCAGCCCTCTGTCCGGTCTGGGACGGGAGTGGGTTCTGGAATGGGACCAACATTCTCATCAAAGTACACCGGAACATATCGTTGCATTGCACAGCTAAGCGGCGGGCTGTGACATCGCTGTGCACTGCATGGTGAGCCTTGCACTGTGTAATGCAGTGGACCCAGTGTGGTGGACGCAGCAGTGCACCGCATGGTGACGCAGGGTGACACCGCAGACCCGACCGATATTGGTGCACCACCTGGTCGGGCCCCTGCCGCCTTACTTTCGGAGTGCGGGTGCATTGAGCTCGTACTGTCGAGAGGATAATTGCGGTCATGGGTGACTGCCCGACAGTACTGTGTTTTGTACGTCACTGTGAAAGGCCTGGAAAGGCTTTGGGCTGGCCACTGGAGCGGTTCAATCCCCGTGAGCTGATCAGGTAGCTTCAGGTGCAGCCCTTCCGTTCTTTTGGCGCACGATGCCACTAATTCATGCTCCATAACGGCCAAGCGCAGGAGGTAACACGCCAGTTTAATCGTGCGTGTGAGGCAGACTTGTCCCATGGCCCTTACAGGAGTTCACCGGTAGCACGTGAAGGCAGGAGCCTACACTGCCAACTGCGCTAAGCCTCACACAAACGGGCTCCAGAGCCTCCAGTACAACGCGCATGTCCGCACCAGTCAACGCACTTACATGCGCACGTTGCTTGTCCATCATATAAGCCACCCAGCCACGCACCCAGAAAACATGGAAAGGCAACCACTGGGCGGATGCCTTTTCCACCTCCAGACATACGCCGCCAGGTCTTTGTACACTTGCAGGCAACAGGCGGCAATCCTAACAACGTAACCCACATCTTAAGCAAAACCAAGCCACCTTGGCTGCCGCATCCTCGCTTGCGTCGACAGCATAGCACGCGTGGGCCCCCTACGCAGCGACCTGGACCCACACTGCGGCCCAGGCAACCTACATACCGAAGCAAGGCACTTGCGGTGCACCTGATCAGTGTACAACTATACTCGTCGCTTGGAATACAACACTCATTCGGACAGCATCTTGCAGCAATCAATGGAAGAATAGATGTAGCAGTGGCTACATAGCTAGCATAGGTCCGATACAAATGGTCAATGAAGTTACGGTGCCAATACTTCGGCGTCATCCAAACCCAACCCGGTAACCCGCACAGTAAACTCTTAGCGCATGGGTGCAGCTCCAGGTCCGGTACAAGTATGTCGCAGCATGCGCGTATTGCTGAAACAGACTTCGGCGCTGCTCCCCGAACTATGGCACACTGCCATGGCCTCTGCCCACAACCTCATACAACCACCCCGAGCAGCTGCCCGTGGTGCGGGTGCGGGTGCTGCGCCACGCCCACGGCCCCCGCCTCGGCCACAGTCACAGTCACGGCCGGCGCCTCCTCCCTGCTGGCCACGCGGGCCTCCTGGTCGCCACCACCACCACCCTGCTGCTGCTGCTCGAAGTGCTGCTCGAAGATGCCCGGCAGCTGCTGCGGCGTGAGCTGCGTGTACACGGCGCAGCACTGGCCCTGCTGCCGCACGCGCATGGCAGCGCCCTTGCTGCATGCGCCCACGCAC
>VFQN01006455.1_pt1 | contig 13363 bp, 15 predicted proteins | sample 3512371 | NCBI WGS metagenome assembly VFQN01 (sample SAMN10412370, study PRJNA504923) | tailings metagenome | isolation source: Replicate 2 from Balatoc abandoned mine | place: Philippines: Itogon, Benguet | collected 2017-08-28
CGCTTGCGGGTTCGCGATTTTCTATTTCAGGACTTGTGGGCGACACCCAACCCCAGTTGCCGGCGGATATCGGCCTGGATCTCTGCCGCAGACTGGCTGCCGTCGCACTGGATCACGAGTTCCTTCTTGCGGAACAGCTCCAGGATCGGTTCGGTCTTGGTGCGATAATCGCTCAGACGCGAACGGACGGCGTCCGGGTTGTCGTCGTCGCGGGAGATCAGCTTGCCGCCGCAGACGTCGCAGGTGTTTTCATCGGCCGGGCGGTGATGGATCAGGTTATAATCCAGACCGCACTGGCTGCAGAGACGGCGGGCCAGCACGCGTTCAAAGACGACTTCGTCCGCCACGTCGATATGGATGACGGCGTCGATGTCGTAGCTTTCGAGGAAGAACTCGGCCTGGGTGCGATTGCGGGGAAAGCCGTCCAGGATGAATCCGTAGTTCCAGTCATGCTCGTTCAGTCGCTGGCGGATGATGTCTTCCACCACGTCGTCCGATACGAGATGCCCCTCGGCAATCAGTCGCTTGATCCGGGCAGCCAGCTTGGTATGCGTCTGGATGTGCCAGCGGAAAATGTCTCCGACGGAAATGTGAACCAGATCGAAGTCCTGTTTCAGCATTTTGGCCTGGGTGCCTTTGCCGCACCCCTGGGCTCCCATAATGATGTATTTGTGCATACCGCCTGTTCGCCGAATGTGCTGCTGCCCGCGGGCATAATGTCGAGGGATGTCCGGCCTGACGCCGGCGGAAAGAGCGAGCCCGTCACGCGGCGCTGCGACGCCCTGCTCCTGTGTGCGAGAGTGTACCCGTTTCCGGAGTGACTTGCAGCCGGTGAATCACGATCCGGGGAGGCGCTTTTCCGGACGGAGATTTTTCCTGATCGTGCCGACAGACTCTTGACAAGCCCGTCGCTCCCGACGATATTCACCCTTCAGGGTTAATGATGACTACGGTTCTTGAGCAACGCCTGGATCGCACCCTGACGGCGCTGGCAGATCCGACCCGTCGCGCAATCCTGCGGCAGGTGGCCCGGCAGGAAACCCGGGTGACGGATCTGGCCCGGCCGTTTGAAATCTCGCTGAACTCGGTCTCCAAACATATTCGGGTGCTGGAACGGGCCAACCTTGTCACGCGCCGGAAAGCGGGACGCGAATACTGGTTGTCGTTCAATCAGCAACCGCTGGATGAAGCCGCCGCCTGGATCGAGTCGCAGCGACAGTTCTGGACAGAGCGACTCGATGCGCTCGAACACGCACTGAACCAGCCCGAGGAACCACCGCCAGCATGAGTGACTACGGCGAAGCAATCCGCAAGGACACGGTCCGCATCGAACGGCTGTTGCCAGGTCCGATTGAACGGGTCTGGTCGTATCTGACCGACAGCGACAAGCGGGCGAAGTGGCTGGCAGCGGGGGAGATGGACCTGCGGATCGGCGGCAAGGTGCAGCTGAATTTCCTGCACGCAACACTGACCCCGCACCAGGAAACCATCCCCGAGCGATTTCGCATGATGGAGGGCGGGCATGCCTTTTCCGGGGTGATCACCGAACTCGAACCGCCGTGCCTGCTGGCTTACACCTGGGGCGGAGACACTTCCGAAGTGAAATTCGAGCTGACTCCGCAGGACACGCGTGTGTTGCTAGTGATCACGCATACCCGGCTGCGGGATCGCGACGAGATGGCCTGTGTGGCCACGGGCTGGCATACCCATCTGGGCATTCTGGAAGACAACCTGCTGGGCCAGATCCCGCGTCCGTTCTGGGCGAACATCGAGCGGCTGGAGCCTGAGTATCGCAAACGGTTCGCAGAGTAAGCACCGCGAAGACAAAACCTGTTCTGGCCCTCTACCCAAGGAATCACACCATGCTACGAGTCTGTTTCACCGGCCTTGTCATGACGGCCGCGTTTATATTCGGCGGGACCACGGTCGGCCATGCCCAGGAATTTCCGCAGCCCACCAAAGAACACAAACTGCTGCAGCAGTTCGTCGGAGACTGGGACGTGGTGGCAGAGACCGTCGCAGCGCCAGGACAGGAATCCATTCGCAGCGAAGGCGTGGAATCGTCACAGATGATCGGCGGCTTCTGGCTGGTCGGCAACGGCAAGGCCGAGATGCTGGGCATCCCGGTGACCAATGTGCTGACGCTCGGTTACAACCCGAAATCGCAACAGTATGTCGGCACGTTCTTCTGCTCCCTGGACAGCACGCTCTGGCAGTACCGGGGCACGATGGATGACAGCGGGAAAAAACTGACGCTGGAAACCGAAGGCCCATCACCGCTGGACCCGACCAAAACCGCGAAATATCGCGAGATCATGGAACTGAAGGACAAGGATCACAAGGTCTTCACGTCGTACCTGCAGGCAGAGGACGGCTCCTGGGTGAAGTTCGTCACGATGGATTATCGCCGCCGGCAACCCGGATCAGCGCGCTGAATCTGCCGCGCTCTGCTGACCCTTCCCTGCTGTTGTATTCGGAGAGTGTTCCCATGCCGCGCCAGATCACGCCGTTCCTGATGTTTGAGGGCTCCGCCGAGGCTGCCATGCAGAGTTACGTCGACCTGTTTTCCGGATCAGAAATCACACAGCTGGAACGGTATGGTCCCGGCGAGGCGGGTGCGGAAGGGAGCATCAAACGGGCAGACTTCGTGATTGCCGGTCAAAAGGTGATCTGCATCGACAGTCCGGTCAAGCACGGCTTCACGTTCACACCGGCCAGTTCGCTGTTTGTGGAGTGCGACAGTGAACAGGAACTGGAACAGGCATTTGCAAAACTGTCGGAAAACGGGCAGGCGTTGATGCCGCTCAGCAACTACGGCTTCAGCCGCCAGTTCGGCTGGGTCAACGATCGCTTCGGCGTTTCTTGGCAACTCAATCTGCAGTAGGGAATTCCTTCAGTCGGAAATTGGCAGCATTCGCGGCGATGCACGTATTCCACCTGACGTCGGCAACGGCGCTACTGACGGGACTTCCCCATGAGTGACGAACACGGAATCGTTGTCCAGGTGACGCATGCGTATGCCCATCCGCCCGAGCGGGTGTTCGATGCCTGGCTGAATCCGCAAATGGCCCGCCGGTTCCTGTTCGCGACGACCACCGGTGAAGTGGTGCGCTGCGATCTCGATCCGCGGGTGGGCGGCAAGTTTGTGGTGGTCGATCGTCGCGATGACGGGGACGTGGAACATACGGGAACCTGGCTGGTCATCGATCGACCACGGCGGCTGCAGTTCACGTTCGGCGTCCCGGCGTACTCCCCGGATTTCGACGTGGTCACGATCGAGATTGTGCCCACTGCCACCGGATGCCTGCTGACGCTGACCACAGAAATGAAGCCGGAATGGGCAGCGCATCTCGATCGCGCCCGCAACGGCTGGACGAAGATGCTGCAGAGCCTCGACGGGACGCTGGCTCAGACCGCGTGACAAGCACCTTGAGTTGCAGTGCCGGCCCGTGCTCCCACCACAACACACTATGGTAGTCCCACACTATGGTAGCCCGGTAGTCCCACACTATGGTAGCCCCACGCTAAGGTGACCCCACGGCGACACGCCAGAGAGACTTCAGGCGGCACGCAGCGCGGGTTCGATCCGTTGCAGAATGCCTGGCCAGCCACCGCTCATCCCCTCGTAGGCCTGGCGGCCCAGCGGGGAATCGAGATCGAAACCTGAATGCTCCAGATACAACCGCGTGCCCGCGGCTTCCGCTTCGAGCCGCCAGGTGATCGTCATGAACCGGGCAAACCGGTAACTCAGCATTCGCTCCGGTTCGACCGCCAGGACTTCACAGGGCTGCTGGCCCCATTGGCCCATGTCGAGGGTAAACGTATGGCCGATGGTTGGCTGCACATCTCCCGCCGCCCACCACTGCGCATGTAACGCGGGATCGGTGAGCGCCTGCCAGACCCTGGCCGGTGGATGGTGAATGAATTGGGACAATCGAATCACCGCAGGCTCAGCCATCAGAGTTCCTCATCCAGGGTTTGTTCGAGACGGCGCATCCGCTCGCGCCAATACCGTTCAAATGGCTGCAGCCATTCCTGAACTTCCGCCAGCCGCTCCGGCTCCAGATGATAATGCCGTTCCCGCCCGCGTCGTTCATCGCGAACCAGACGTGCATTCCTCAGCACTTGCAGATGTTCGGAAACCGCCGGCCGCTGCAAATCGAACCGGGCCACAATTTCATTGACGGTTGTGGGCCCCTGCAGCAGCAGCTCCAGTATTTTCCGGCGGACCGGATTCCCGAGCGCAGCGAACGGGTCGATGGCGGCCATGCGAGGAGTATACGTCGGAAATTTCCGACTCGTCAAGGCGAAAGAAGATGGCGATGCGAATGTGTGGTGACCCGGGTCCGCGGATTCCGTTCCCGCGCAATTTCGGATGAGCTGTCCGAGTCATCTTTCATGAACGGTTTCGACGACCCTGCTGCCCGAAATGACATTGCTGAGGCCAGCCGGGATCTGATCGTCGGGCGTTCATTTTCCTCCGGCCTTCTTCGCCGCCTTTTTCGGTTTGGCAGTCGTAGCGACGTCCCTGGCAGCGGGGGACTTTGTTTTGGAAGTTTTACCGCTGAAGATGTTGTCCCAGTTGCTCGCAAATTTTTTCGTGGAACCCGTGTGGACGGTGTAGCCAGTCATCCGATGAACTCCGGTCTTGAGGAAACAATACGGACACCTGTCAGATGACATACGCCCGCTAAAAATTCAAGACTGTCGCGACAGAAATTGTTAGCGCCGCGAGCGAAACGGTTGTGATCCGGACAGGAGTTCTCTGGAGTCGAAAACCACGTCGCATCTGCATATCATCATGCAATGGTGTTGCCCGGATCGGGATGCCGCGGTGCTTCGCAGCAGAACTGTTGCGCATCGTTCCCGATCCTCTGCTCTGTTCAAACGGCAGAGGCTGGATTCATCGCAATTTCGCCCGCGCTCCGGAGGCGATGGTCAGGCACCGGCAATCATCATGCAGAATGGTGTTCGTGGTTTTGCTCCTTCTGATCGGAATGTCCCGGAATGTTGCGTCTCTTGTCCTTGCGTTTGATGCTCGCGGCTTCAATCGTCCCCTGTGTGCTGTCTGCTGCCGCGGCCCAGACTGTGGAAGTCCAGGCAGCGGAAGTCCAGATGGCGGCGAAGGTGCAGGCGGTTGTGCCGTCGGAAACCATCGCCCTGATTTCTCCTACGGCTCTCAAGGAGCAGTGGTACACCTGGCTGACCGACGACCGGCATGAAGATCCTCGCGGCGTCTTCACCATGCAGCAGGATGGCACACTGCGGATTTCGGGCGACGGGTTTGGCGGTCTGATCACGCGCAAGGAATACGCGGATTACTACCTCGTGATGGAATATCGCTGGGGCACTGCGACGTGGCGGAACCGGGCAGACCGGGCTCGCGACGGCGGCCTGTTGCTGCATTGTCAGGGACCGGACGGGAATTTTGGCGGCACGAAAGACAACCCGGGTCCGTGGATGACCTCAGTCGAATGCCAGATCATTGAGGGCGGAGTCGGCGACATCCTCGTCCTGCAAGGCAAGGACGCCGATAGCCAGACCATTGAAGCCGCTGCCACCTGCGAAATCTCGCGCGACCGCGACGGCGAAGCGGTCTGGACGGCAGGCGGGGACAAGCAACGCTTCACCCGGGGCCGCATCAACTGGTCCGGTCGCGATCCGGACTGGAAAGACGTTCTCGGTTTCCGCGGTGCGAAGGACGTCGACAGCCCGGGGCAGGAATGGACGACGCTGGAATGCTTTGTGAAAGGCGATACGTTGACCTACCGCGTCAACGGCGTCATCGTGAACCGCGCCAGCGAAGTCGTGCCGACGCAGGGAAAAATCCTGCTGCAGACCGAAGGCGCGGAAATGTTCGTTCGCAAGCTCGATCTGCGCCCGCTGCCGGCTGAAATCCCGTAATTTTGCGGGTGTCACATTGATCGGTGAGCCGGCCCTTTACCGGTCCTCCCGATCACTACCCCACTGAAAAAACAGCCTGATTCATGAATGAATCAGGCTGTTTTTGTTTGGACCGGCTGAATCATGTGACGACGTATTTTGCCGGAGGTCGACCTGCAAAAACTCACGCGATGCTCTGTGCAAGCACTAGCCCTACAGCGCCAACAGGAAGCTTTTCTTCTTCCACTGGAGATTCTGGCTGGTAAATTCTCCGGATTCACTATCGCGATCAGGCCGCATCAAGGCAGGTTACTGATAGTTGCGGATGGTTTCTGCGATTTCCTCGGGAGCGGGGATGCCGGTGATGTCGATCTCCAGATCGCTCTGGCCGGAGCTGGAAATTGCGATTCGTCCGACGCCCAGCAGGCGCTGCAGCATGTTCTGGTCGACCTGGATGTTGCGGACGTCGTCGTGTTGCACCTCATTGGTGCGGCGCGAGAGAATGCCCCGCAGGACAATCGTCCGGCGATTCGTGACGGTTAAGGTCTCGAAATACGTTTGCACGTACCAGATGCCCAGCAGCAGCAGCCCGCAGCCCGCGGCGATGGTTCCGAGCATCGCCATGAACAGCAGGCCGATGGAGGAACAGATCCAGGCGATGACCAACCCGCCGACAAACAGGGCCATGAGACCTGTGTACTTCAACGGATGATTACGAAACATCGCGGGGTGGCGGACGATCAGATCACGTTCGGCATCGGTCGCGCGTCCCTGGGCCTGATAGACCCGGCCCTGCGGATTTGCCGCCGGTCCACGAGACAGGTGAGCCTGTGGAGGCGCGACTTCAAACGGATGTCCGCAGGCCGGATTCGGGCAGTCGATCACTTCCCCGATCTGGGTTTCATGCACTTCGATGCGTTCGCCGCAGTGCGGGCAGTCATAGATCAAGTCGTCAGTGCCAGGGTGAGCGATGGGGGACGTGGACATCTTGAGAATCCTCCGTTGTTGGCAACCTGAACTTTTCCGGGCGGCGTAACACAGACCGGAAAATGTTGCCAGAAAAAGTATGCAGGCCCGCAAATCGTCGCCCGGACCCGGCCGAGTGTTGTTTGCGAAGAGGGACAGGCATATTTCAGGCCAGACGGGCAGGATCTGGCCGGATCTTGCAGGTTTTCGCAGAATTTTTAGTCACCGTGTGGGCAGCGATCGAACAGCCGGTGGTATATGGCCGCGACTTGACCGCTCAGCCTGCAATTCAGGAGGATGCCGTCGTAGACTCGCTGAATTCGTGCGATCGTTTTCGTCCGCCGCAACGGCGATCACAGGGGCGGTCGTCGACGGGATGCCGGGCGTGGTTGACGATCGTGGTCGTGGTCTGCGATGGTTGTCCTCTGCGATCAGGGTCTGCCTCCCGGGTTCCTGGCGATCCTTCCCCCGACTTGTCTGTAAAGCGCTTTCATGAAACCTCTCTGCCTGTTGCTGCTGTCTGCACTGTCTGTGCCGTGGACCGTGCTGCCGGCTGCCGAACTTCAGGTGCGGCCGGGCGATGATCCCCAGCGACTGCTGGATGCCGCGGCTCCTGGAGACAAACTCGTCTTCCTGCCGGGTGTGCATGAGCATCGGTTGGGCAGGCATCGTTCGATTCTGTACGTCGACAAACCGGTGCACATTGAACTGCAAGCCGGAGCCACGCTGAAGCTGGCGGATGGCGAATGTCGGCAGGAGGCGGCGGGGGAAATCACGACGGATCAGGATGGTGGCAAACTGCTGGATGATCTGGAAGTCGGGGGACAGTTCGATCTGCAACACGCTGCTGCAGAGGGCGCGGAACTTTACGGGGCAACCATCTACACGATTGTGATCGAGGGACAGGGGCAGGATGGAAATCCGGACACGTTCCGCTGGGGCGATGGCCGACTGTTCGAGACGCCGCAGCGCGGCGTGCCGATCACGGGCGACTGGCAGGAGCTTAGCCACGGGGTGAGGGTGCGGTTTCCGCACCGGACGGGACACAGCATCGGGAGCTTGTGGTTTGTGTCGTATGATGGTCCCGAGGCCTATGGCATCCGGATCGGGCATGGTCTTCAGCCGGACTATATCACTGACGTGACCATCAGCGGACTGGGCGCAATCGATCTGAATTCCGGAGCGAATGCGCAGCCGAGCGGACTGGTGAAGAACATCAATGCCTGCGTCCTGGTGCATGGCCGGGTGCGCGGCGTGCGGATCGAAGGCATCACCATGACGAACACGATGCGTTCGGTGATGCTGTATGGAGAGCACACCGGTGAATTCCTGCCAGGCGGGGCGGTGGGGCCGGGGGAATCGTTTGATGCCGAAGACATCACGATCACGCGAACCCGCACGCTGAATCCGCAAGGGGCAGGCTATCTGCTGGGACATCCGTCCTTCCGTGGCCGGTTGCGAAATGTTCGCTGCAATCACAACTACATGGAGACGGGACAAACGGCGATCGAGCCGAATTTCAACCTGGACGGCTATGAGGTTATTGGCAACGTGATCAAGAGCGCTGGCCAGGCGATTCATTGCTGGCGGCATTCTCGCCAGGGGGTCATTGCAGATAACCTGCGCATCCACGACAACACCAATCAACCGGTGGTCGTGGTGAACGCTCCGCGCGGGTGGCAGGCTCCGGAACCGCCGGTGCAGCGCGGGAACCGGAATCATCTGGGCCTGGTCCTGCCGTAACCCGGGCTGAGCAAGCGGCCGCTGGTCAGACGCTGATGATCGCGGGAGCCGTGCTCCGGCGGGCATCAGGGGGTTTCGCAGGCCCATTGGGGTTGTCCGAAGAATCGTCGATTTTGCTTGGCGACCGGATGGCAGCGTCCTATGATGGCAGGCGCAGAGTCGGAATGCTGCCAGTCCCAGGCGGTTCTCGCCCGGGCAAATTTCTCCCGCTCCCGTCCGTTCGTAGTCGGGCCTTTCAAGGAGGCCGAATCATGCGCCCATTCGATTTTGAAGAACCCGTGCTGAATCTGGAACTCCAGGAACAGATTGAACTCGCGCGTCACGGATCGCTCCAGCCGTCGGACCTCGAGACCGACATCGCGCTGCTGGAAGAATGGCTGGAACCGCGTCCGTGTCTGCGTTGTGACAGCACGCGCCGTGAGTGGCTCCAGCAACCGCACCTGTTCGAGATCTCGTAACCAGCCTGGAAAAATCTGGGCTGTCCAGGGGAAATCTGTACCGGCGGGGGGAAATCCGTCGCCGGGGGTGGCGGATTTGCTGACGAGCGGTGAAGATTCAGCAGAGCGACCGGAAGCCTGTGCGAAACCCTCGCAGTCTTCCGGGGCCGCGACGTTGAACTCCTTCTTGCAGCAGACAGCCACTGTGGACAGTTTTTCCGGGGACAATTTCGCGAATGCCGATTCGCTGACAGCCGGTTTGCCGGCGGCCGATTCCAGCGTGGATCACTTGCCCGTGTGGGCTCACGGTCATTCGGAATGTGAACTGCTCGGGCAGTTGCGAGCCAGTTCCCGGATTTTCTCTGACATCGCTGCCAGTCAGGGCAATGAATTTCAGCGCCAGAAGCAACTGCGGCAGTCGTATCCGGAGGACGTGGTCCGTGCTGCCCTGACGCTGGCGGAATTGCGCGACCGGGCGAAGACGAAATTCGGGCAAGCCGCCGACATGTGGTTTGAGCGGACCGGGCTGGAGCAAGCGACGTCCGAGATCGTCTCCCGCCACAAGGCCCGGCGGTTTCAGGGCGTGGTGTGGGATCTCTGTTGCGGCATCGGCGGGGATGCGATTGCACTCGCTGACCATTGCGAAGTGACGGCCGTCGACTGGAATCCGGCGATGTGTCTGCGGACGCTCTGGAACGCCGAAGCGGCCGGGGTCGCCGGGCGAGTGTCGGTACAGATCCGTGACGTCTGCACCATGGAGCCTCCCCGGGAGCTGATCCATGTCGATCCGGATCGACGCCCCGGCGCGGGTGGCCGCGTCCTGCGGGTGGAAGATGGTGTGCCGGGTCTGGAACGGCTGCAAAAGTTGATAGCCTCTGCACGCGGCGGCGCAATCAAGCTGAGTCCCGCCAGCAATTTCGGCGGGAAGTTCCCGCAGGCCGAGGTGGAACTGATCAGCCTGCATGGCGAGTGCAAGGAAGCGACCATCTGGTTCGGAGAACTGGCGGGGACCGCGCCGTTTCGTGCGACTGCACTGCCGTCGGGAGCGACCCTGGCGGGACATCCCCTGGATGCCCTGGCAGAACGCTCGCCGCTGGGAAGCTGGATCTACGATCCGGACCCCGCCATCGTGCGGGCAGGTCTGGTCGATTTGCTGGCAGAGCAACTGGGGCTGTGCCGTTTGGATGACGCGGAAGAGTATCTGACCGGAGACCGGTACGTCGAATCGCCGTTCCTGCAGGGATTTGAAGTGTTGTCGTCGCTGCCGAACCAGGAACGCGAGATCCGGCATGCCCTGCGAGCGTCGGATTTTGGCCCGCTGGAAATCAAATGCCGGCACATTCCGGTGAATGCCGATCAGCTGCGCCGCCGCCTGCCACGCCAGGGCGATCAACCCGGCGTACTGATCTTCTGTCGGGAACAGGGACGCGCTCGCGCCGTGCTCTGCCGGCGCAGCACGCTGCCTGGCGGTCGCTAACCCGGAAGATTCATGAGTCGACACCGTCAGCTCCAGGCCTGGCGTGGCGGACATGTATCGGCAGGGTGATCCTGATCGTGTTTCCGGCTCCTGCCTTGCCGCTGATTGATGAACCCGACTGGGCTGCTGCTCCGACGGCAATCGACGGGGACGGTGGTTTATCGGTGTGAATTCCGGGTGGCATGTTTGCTCCGGCAGGCAAGGGTCATGCGCGGGTTTGAGACGAATCCCATGCTTGCCTGGCAGGGCAAGCATGCCACACCGACCGGAGCTGGACATTCTGTGAGCACTCTTCGGGTGAGCAAATTTCGCAGTCACCGTTGAAGGACTGCATCCCGTTCTACGGACCTGACCCGGATCGACTTGCAGACTTTCGGGCGATGTGGCATAAGCAAGGGCATTACCGTTTGCAGGAAAGGATGCCTGCCCCGCGATGCTTGAACCGCCCAGCCCCGAACTGCTGCGACGTCTGGATGCCTGGCAATTGTGCCAGCCGTCGGACTTGCGTCGTGCGCGCCGTCTGGTCTGGCGTCTGGCTCAGGATCTGCCGGCGTTCGATTCCGTCTGGATCGATGCCCTGGTCCAACTCGGCCGGCTGACGCCGTATCAGGCCCGGATGCTGGACGGCGACTCGGCGGCCCTGCTCCGCGTGGGCCCGTATATCCTGCTCGATGAAATCGGCCGCTCTGCCTGTGGTTGCAGCTGGCTGGCCCGATCCGCCGAACGCAAGGAAGTGGTGGTCGTCAAGCGGATTCGACCGTCCGCCGATGCCCTGCCGGAGATCGCAGCACGGACGCAGACCCTGCTGGCCTATAGCGAGAGATTTCAATCCGCGTCGATCGTGCCCCCCCGTGAGTTTCGCGAGGAACAGGGCGATTGTGTTTTTGTGAGTCCCCGCGTGTCCGGTGTGACACTCGGCGAACTGCTGCTGCGACGCGGTCGGTTTCCCGCGGGAATCGTGGCAGAGATCGGCTGCCAACTGGCTGCAGGCCTGCAGGACTGGCACCAGCTGGGGCAGGTGCATGGCGGGGTGCGGCTGTCGCACGTGAGGATTGACGATCGCGGGCGAGCCGTGCTGGTGGAAGCCGGTTTGCGACCGATCATTGAACCGGAAATGACACTGTATGCCAGCCTGTCGCTGGAAGCCTATGACGGCATCGCTCCCGAGCTGATCGGGATCGGACATCCCGCGACACCTGCAGCAGACCTGTATGCCCTGGGATGCCTGCTGTGGCAACTCCTCGCGGGGCGACCGCCCTGGGCAATGGCTGATCCGCTGGCGAAGCTGGCAGCGCATCAGACGCGCGAGATTGATGACGTCCGGGAACTGGCCCCGGACACTCCTGCCTGGCTGGCGGACGTGGTCCGCCAGTTGACGCAGGTCAATCCGGCGGATCGTCCGGATTCTGCCGGGGAGGTTGAGCGACTGCTGTCACGCTCGGGACTGCCGGGCCTGCGCGGCATTCGCAAGTTCCGGGACCAGTTCGACCTGGCGGTGCCGCATTTGCGCGCTCTCGATCAGGGCCGACGTTGGACGTGGCCGATGCTGGCGACTTCAGCAGCTGTCCTCGTGATCGTCGGCAGTCTGCTGGCAGATCGTGGCTCGCGGGCGGAATTACTGGCGCTCACTCCGTTTTCAAAAAGCGTCCCGGAGTCATCATCGCCAGTCGCACACCCTGCGGTGGTGCCGATGGATGCGGCCGCAGGTTTGTTGCCCTTGCCGGCACCGGCCGCGAACGGTGTCCTGCTGCTGACCGCTCCCGGTCCGTATGCCACGTCGACGCTGCGCACTCCGGGAGACCTGCAGATCCGCGCTGCGGCTGGTGTCTGCCCCGAGATCCTGATCCGCGACGAACCGCTGCGGCTGGCGTGTGCCGCTCTGACTCTGGACGGAGTTCGGATTCGTCGCGACAGCACCTGGACTCCCGCTGCTCCGCTGAAGTCACTGGTGCTGGTGCATGCGCAGTCGATCACCCTGCAGAACAGCCTGGTGGATCTCGGACAGCCAAATCCGCGCCGACCGGTCGAGCTTGCTCCGGCCGGATTCGCCTGGCGACTGATCGAACCGCTGGACCCCCAGGCGGGTGCGCTGACGATTACCAGTACGGTCTTTCAGGGGCGGGGAGTCGGCCTCTTCGCCAATCAGGCGGTCAGGCGGGGCACTGCCAGGAATGTCCTCGTGCTAGGCGGAGATGCCTGGCTGGACCTGCAGACGCAACCTGGTGATCCTGGCCCGCATCTGGAACTGGACAATCTGACGCTGCGGGACGGGCAGACGCTGGTGCGCTACCGGCTGGAGGCGTGGCCGTCCATCGGTTCGCTCCTGCGGCTGACGACGCGCAATTGCGTCTGGTCGCCCGACAGCAAGGACGGGTGTCTGGTCGAGTTCGACAGCGGTCAGCCACCGCAGTTCAGTGAGGAAACGCTGGTCTGGAACGGTGAAGCTTCGCTGGTTCCGCCGGGCGTCCCGCTCATCGTCTGGAAAAACCCGGAGACGCAAGCCCGACAGCCGGTGCCAACCGACGAAATTCCAATTGCCGGCGTGATCGCGGGCAGCGTGACTTTCGCCGGGTTGCCGACCTGGACCGTCGCTGACTCCGCGGTCACCGCCACCGATGTTCCCCGACAATCACTGGCGATGCCGGGGATTGACCCCGTCCGGTTTCCCGCCTGTCTGGGAGGGACGGCAGACCCGGAGGCGATTTCCGTCCCGCTCACGCTGCCGCCGGGTCATTTGTCCCGCGAGCCGGGCTCCGACTTTCAAGCGGCGGACATCAGGCTCCAGTAGTCGCCGAACGTCCGGTCGATTTCTTTTTGCGTCAGACCGAACTGCTCCAGACTGTAGCGATGCGAGCCG
>VFQN01006456.1_pt1 | contig 13361 bp, 12 predicted proteins | sample 3512371 | NCBI WGS metagenome assembly VFQN01 (sample SAMN10412370, study PRJNA504923) | tailings metagenome | isolation source: Replicate 2 from Balatoc abandoned mine | place: Philippines: Itogon, Benguet | collected 2017-08-28
TGATCTGCCCCCTTCTGAGTGGTCCAAAATTGATGATATTTTGGACGACGAAGGAGATATAGAATGCCGAGCAAGAAGCATCGCCCGGAAGAGATTATCGGCAAGCTACGTGAGGCGGAGGTTGTGCTTGCGCAGGGCGCTACGACCGCCGAGGCGTGTCGTCGGATCGCGATCAGCGAGCAGACCTATTATCGGTGGCGCAAGGAATATGGCGGCCTGAAGACCGATCAGGCGCGTCGGATGAAGGATCTGGAGAAGGAGAATGCGCGGCTTCGTCGTGCGATCTCGGACCTGACGCTGGACAAGCTGATCCTGCAGGAGGCTGCCCGGGGAAACTTCTGAGCCCCGCACGCCGCAGGCGCTGTATCGACCACATCAGAATGATGATGCCGGTGTCCGAGCGGCGGCTGTGCCGCGTGCTCGGGCAGCACCGATCGACGCAGCGCAAGGCGCCACGCGGGGCGGATGACGAAGCGGCCCTCACTGAGGATATCATCGCACTGGCCCGGCAATATGGTCGTTATGGCTATCGCCGGGTGACGGCGTTGCTACGCGATGCGGGGTGGCATGTGAACCGCAAGCGGGTTGAGCGTATCTGGCGCCGCGAAGGGCTGAAGGTGCCACAAAGGCAGCCGAAGCGCGGGCGTCTGTGGCTGAACGACGGATCGTGCATCCGGCTGCGGCCAGAATATCCCGGCCATGTCTGGTCCTACGACTTCGTCGAGGGCCGGACGCACGATGGTCGCAAATACCGGATCCTGTCGATCATCGACGAGGCGAGCCGGGAGTGCCTGGCGTTGCCGGTGGCGCGTAAGCTCAAGAGCGACGACGTGCTCGCGGCACTGGCCGAGCTGTTCGTCACGCGTGGGCCGCCGGCGCATATCCGGTCGGACAACGGCCCGGAGTTTATCGCGACGGCGGTGCAGCAATGGCTCGCCCAGATCGGCGTGAAGACGCTGTATATCACGCCCGGATCGCCATGGGAGAATGGCTATTGTGAAAGCTTCAACGGATCCCTGCGCGATGAGCTGCTCAACGGCGAGATCTTCTACTCGCTCGCGGAGGCCCGGATCCTGATCGAGGCTTGGCGGCGGCATTACAACACCGTCCGGCCGCACAGCTCGCTGGGATATCGACCACCGGCGCCGGAGGCCGTTCCATCGCCAGTGTCGCCCGCCGGTTCCGCTTCGCTCCACCTGCGGCCAACACTGGCGATGGACGCGTCAATGCACTAACAATCCCAGCGGACCACTCGGTGGGGGCCGGTCAGGGGACCAATTGTCGGCGCGGCGATAGAGCGTGTAGCTTCCATCGGATTCAGTGAGCTTGAATTCCGCCGAGCCGCTTGGGCCAGCCGCCGCGGCCTCAAAATAGGCTTTGCGAGACGCCGGTGGCGGTGCCACCATTTCGAGTTGTCGTCGCCCGTTCGCATCAGCAACATAGGCCCAGCTTGCCGCGTCCCAAAAATTCCAGACCTTGAAATAGCCTATCCCGCCAGATGGCGTCAAATATTCGATCTTGTCGAACCGATTATGGTTACTCTCAAATACTGTGAGACGGCCTGGCAATATGCCATGCCAATTCGGACCAAAACCAGGGAGTGACGTCGACGATATACGCGACAGGCTGTGCTGGCGGCTTCTATATTGTCGAAAGACTCCAAACTGGCCGTCAGCGGTTTGGAAATCGAGTTCCGATTCGATTTTGGCCCCGGTAGCAAGGGAAACCGGGTTTCCGACCACCGGGTTGGCGCCCAAAGAAACAGGCTGACTGTCTTCGGTACAGTCACATTCGGGATTGGTGTCAGTGAGGCGGCGGCAGATGCCCGTGCGCGTCAGGTGATAGGGATTCGGACAGTATAGGATTGTCGTTGCAGGTAGGACGGTGCTTGCTTCGGGCGGGCCGCCAAATTGCCGTGCCAGCCATTTGCAATGGAAAGCGTGAGGCGCCGCAAATTCGGGCGGTTGGTAGGTCGCGCCAGGGTTGTATATTTCATGCTGCTTTCGGCAAGCAGCGTCGGGCGTGGGGAAGGTCTCGCTCGTCCCGACGGTGCCCCATGTCGCCGATGGCGCGACCGTAGGCTCGCTACCCGGCATGACGGTTTGAGCGTAAGAATTTGAATGTGTCGCAAGATATAGCAGGCAGAAAGCTACAACGCATGCCAAGCGGCGCAGGAGCCTAGAGGGCTCCTTGCTTGCGAATTGTACGTTCAACTTCTTGCTCCCGCGATTGTTAGCGCACCGAATCCTGAAAATTGGTTGCTATCCGCAAGAAGCATTTCCGATAACTTCGGTCAATTATACTTTGATATAAACCACCAATATGGAACCTTCTCTCGTTTAATTAACAAATTTGATTGAGTAATTGTTGCAAGTTGTGACGGGTCCGTCATTTATTGCGTGCTATCACAACCCCATTTCGCGATCGAACAATCTCCGCTCATCGGAACGCAAGCGGTTGATGAAACCTGAACCTTGTAGTCGATCTGACACTCGATTTTCAGCGAAGCGACCAAGCCCTAAGCCCCCACCTTTGTGCGAACGATTCATGAAGGCGGCTAAGCGAGCGTCGTTGATGGGATATTTGTCGGCACGATTCCAATAGAGGGGTGAAATAATCCTAATATCAAATGCTTATCGGCAATTTCGTTTCCGTAGGGGGCACCAGCCCGCCACCATGTTTTGTGCGCAGACAGCCGCTGTGTCAGCGCAGCCAACCGGCCGCCGCCGCCAGCTCGCGGATTTCGGTGCAATGGCGCTGGCGCTGCTCGGGACCAAGCGTCGGCAGGATGCGGGCGTAGCCGCGCAGCTGAAGCGCGATCAGTTCGGGCGTAAGGTCGGGAAGCTTGGCCGCGAGAAGCGCCCGGATTGCCGGTTCGTCGACGCGAAACCCGCACAGCTTCTGCGACGCGATGGCGACGGTTGTGCCGTTGAGGATCGCGTCCTCGCTGTAACGTGCCGGCCCTTCCGCCGCGACCGACGGGGCCAACACGATGGCAAGGGCGGCCATCAGGCGAACGGGAGCGCTAGCTATCATCATCATGTCATCGTTCCCTGCGCGTGCGGACGCCGCAAGACCGGCCATGCACCAGTGCATTTCCAGCCGTTCCGCACGGGCTCGACCCGATCGCGCGAATTTGCTCGACAATTGCGCGGCAATTAATCTTATCTTGAAATGCCGCGACTAATGGCAAACCGCTGATAAACCGAAAGATCGCCCATGACTGCGCGCCTGTTCCTGCTCATTCTCGCCAGCGTCAGCCTGTCGGCGCTCGCGCAGCTGGCGCTGAAAGTCGGGACCACGTCCGCCGCAAGCGGGCGATCGGCGGGAATCGGCGGCGAGATTGGCGGGCTGGTGCAGTCGCCGATGATACTGCTCGGCCTCTGCCTTTATGGTGTCGGCGCGCTGCTCTGGTTGTTCGTGCTGGGGCGTGCGCCGCTGTCTTTGGCCTACCCGTTCGTCGGGATCGGCTTCATTTTGACGATGCTCGCCGGTGCCTGGTGGCTCGACGAAAGCCTGAGCGCGGCGCGCATTGCCGGAACGCTGATGATCGCCGCGGGCTGCGTGCTCGTCGCGCGGTCCGCGTAATTCCTTGCCACGGCGCTCAGACACCGCCCGATGACCGCGCCCGCACCCGCCGTGAACCCTTCGTCATCGGGACTTTCGCCGCGGACGCGCGCGATCCTGCTCGTCACGATCATGCTGGTCGCGATCGGGCTGCGACTGGCCGCTGCCTGGGCCTTGCAGCATCCGCTGGAAAGTGACGCACTTGCCTATTTCACGATGGCCGAGGGCTTGGCGGAGCGCGGCGAACTCGCCGACCATTATGGCCAGCACGCCTTTTACAGCGCGGGTTATCCGCTGCTGCTCGCACCCTTTTTTACGATATTGGGGAGCTCGGCGGGCGCCGCCATCGCGGTCAACCTGCTCTTGTGCGGGATCAGTCTCGGGCTGATCTACCGGCTTGGGTTTGCGCTGTCGGCGCAGCGCAGCGCGGGGCTGCTCGCCGCCGCCGCCTATGCGCTCTGGCTGCCCGGGCTGTGGAATGCGACGATGCTGGCGAAGGAGAATCTGACCACGCCGCTGCTGCTCGGCATCGCGCTTTGCGCGATCGCGATCGCGCGCGACCAGCGCCCGATGGCCGCGGCATCGGTGGCCGGTCTATTGTGGGGCGCCGCGCTGATCACCGGCGGATCGGCGCTGCTGCTCTGCCTTGGCGTCGCCGCCGCGCTGTTGCTGCTGTGGCGTGCGCGCGGCAGATTTGCGCCGGCCTTTGCCGCGGGGTTGTGCTTCGTCGCCGGGGCCACGGTGCTGATGGCGCCGTGGCTATATGCGACGAACCAGATGGTCGGCCGCCCGGTGCTGACCACCAACGCCGCCTTCAACCTGTATCTGGGCAACAATCCGGCCGCGACGGGCCGCTTCGTCAGCATCGCCGACACGCCGCTGGGCAAGGACTGGAACGCGACGCGCGCTCAGCTGGGCGAGGTCGGCAACGCCGACCGCCTGCAAGCCGAAGCGCTCGACTGGATCGCCGCGAACCCCGGCGCGGCGGCGCGGCTCGCGGCGCTCAAACTCCTCCATTTCTGGCAGCCCAATCTCCCCGACGCGGGCGAGATGGCGGCGTCGAAAGCGGTCGCCGCGATCCGGCTGGTCGAGGTCGCGCAATATGGCCTGATCCTGCTGCTCGGGCTGTTCGCCGTCGCCTCGCGGCGGATCGCGCCCGACGCCAAATGGATTTTTGCGGCGATGATCGCGGGCTTCTGGCTGATCCACGCCGCCGCCTATATCATCGTCCGGTACCGGGATCCGGTGATTCCGCTGTTGATCGTCCTGGCGGCGGTGCCGGTCGCCGCCTGGATCGAGCGGTTTTTTGCGCGAAGGGGATCGCCCGATGCCGCCTGAGCAGCGCCTCCGCTACGACAAGCCGGTGCCGCTGTTCGTCGACGTCGACGGGACGCTGGTGCGCGCCGATCTTTCGCTCGAAAGCTTTGTGCGGATCGCCCGGTCGGGCATCGCGGCGCTGATCGCGGTGCTGGGCTGGCTGATCGCGGGCCGCGCGGTCGCCAAGACGCTGGCGGCGCGGCGCGACCGCATCGATCCGGCGCGCTTGCCCTATCGGCCCGAGGTGCTCCGCCTGATCGACGAGGCAAAAGCCGACGGGCGGCCGGTGATCCTGGCGAGCGCGAGCCACGGGCGCCACATCCGCGGCATCGCCGATCATCTGGGGCTTGCCGATCCGATCATCGCGACGCGCGGCCGGTCCAATCTGAAAGGTCCGGCGAAACTGGCCGCGATCCGCGCGCGCATCGGCGCCGACGCGCCGTTCGACTATGTGGGCGACAGCCGCGCAGATACGTGCCTGTGGCGCGAGGCGCGGCAGGGCTGGTCGGTCGGCCATGTTCCGGCAGGGCTCGAGGTCGCGCGGCTCGGCGACCTGCGCCCCGGCGCCATGCGCACCATCGTCAAGGCGATGCGGCCGCACCAATGGGCCAAGAACGCGCTGGTGATCGTTCCCGCGATGACATCGGGCCAGTTCACCAATCCCGCGGTGCTGTTGACTGCGGTGGCCGCGGCGCTGCTGATGTCGCTGATCGCCTCGTCGATCTATTTGCTCAACGACCTGCTCGACATCGACGCCGACCGCGCGCATCGCAGTAAGTGGAAACGACCGCTGGCGCACGGCGATCTGACGATCCCGGCGGCGCTGGGGCTGTCGTTGCTGCTGGCGGCAATCGGCCTGATCGGCGGCTGGTGGCTCGGCGGCGCCGAACTCATGCTCTGGTTCATCGCCTATATGGCGATCACCACCGCTTATTCGTTCCGGCTGAAGGCGGTGATGGTCGGCGACGCGATCGTGCTTGCGTCGCTGTACACGATCCGCATCTGGATCGGCGCGATCGCGATCGGCGTGGCGCTGAGCTTCTGGTTGCTGCTGTTTTCGGTCTTCCTGTTCCTCAGCCTTGCCTATCTGAAGCGCTATGTCGAAATGCGCGACGCGATCGAGCCCGAGCGCCTGCTGAGCGGGCGGGGGTATGTCGGGGGCGACCTCGATGTCGTGATGATGTCGGGCATTTCGGCCGGGATGGTCGCGATCCTCGTGCTGGCGCTCTTTGCCCATGATCCGGCGACCGCGGCCAATTATGCGCAGCCGCAAATGCTGTGGCTGCTCTGCCTGCCGCTGCTGTACTGGCTGAACCGCATCTGGATCATGGCGCGGCGCGGCGAGGTCGAGGGCGATCCGGTCGCCTTTGCGATCAAGGACCGGCGCAGCCTGCTCGTCGGCGCGGTGACCGGCGGCATCTTCATGGTCGCGCTTTACGGAACTGCGGCGGTTCAACTGATCACCGGCTGATCGCACCGGTCGCGGCAAGCAGCGCGCGATCGCTCCGAAACGGCACCGCCCCCGATCGATCCGCGCTGGCCGCGCCCGCTCGGTGAGGGCAGCAGGATCGGGTGAGCGATATTGCGGGCCATATCCACCTGATCCTGCCCGATCCCGCCGAGCGAGCGGCCTGTTTTCGCGCGCTGGCGACGGGGGGCGAGCGGATTGTCCGCTGCTTTGCCAGTGCCGGTGACTGGCTGGAAGGCGACGGCGACCATGGCGGCGCCATCCTGCTCTTTCGCTGGCACCAGCCCGGACGGGTCAGCGGCGCGGCGTTGCTCGAACGGATCGCGGGGCGCAGCGATCTGGCGGTCTTTGTTGCCGCCGAGCAGCTGAGCATTGCCGAATCGCGCGCGATCCTGCGCGGCGGCGCGCGCGACCTGCTCGCGGCGCCGCTCGACCCGCGCATCGTGCGCCGGGTCATCGACGCGGCGGCTGACGACTGGCAGGCGCGGCAAGCGGCGCTGCATCGGCGCCGCGAGGCAGAGGCGCGGCTGGCGGCGCTGACCCCGCGCGAGCGCAGCATATTGGACGCGATCGCCGCGGGGCTCGGCAACAAGGCGATCGCGCGGCAGCTCGATCTCAGCCCGCGCACGGTCGAGGTTCACCGCGCCAAGATCATGCGCCGCGCCGGGGCCGACAGCGTCGCCGAACTGCTGCGCTGGCAATTCATCGCCGAACAGGCGCGCGGCGCGGCGGTCAATCCGGTCCATTATGGTGCATGATCGCCGCGGCAGGCGGCCAGCCGCGCGCCGCCCCGCCTATAAGGCACATGAACGGCGCACCGCTCTTGAGTTGGTCCCCATGGGCGCTGCCGTTCACCCGCGCGCGGTCCACCCCACCTGACCGCGCGCGACCGACAGGGTCGGCAGGGGAATGTTCCTTCCCTTGCCGACCCTATTCGTGTCCGGTGCAACGTCAGCCGGTGACGAGCACGCGCTGTTCGGGGCGGCCCATCGACAGCAGGATCGGGTCCGATGCCTGCCGCGCCATGAAATCACCCTTGCCCGCAATCCCCTGCCAGCCGATGCCGATCAGCGATTGCGCAATCGCGCCGCCCAGCGTGTCGCCGGGACCGGGCAGGATGATGACGTCGGGGGCAAATTCCTTGACCGCGACCTGCACCGACAGCGCGAAGTCGTAGGGCGCGAGGATCTGGTAGCCGAAGGTATAATCCCACACCGCCGCCGGATCGCTCGAAAAGCGGCGCCAGACATGGCCGCGACCATCGACCATCGGGATCGTCGGCGCGCCGAACAGCGCGGGCGGCAGTTCGGCTTTCGCCTTGTCCGCGCTGCCGAACATCAGCGGGGTGTGGAACGGGCCATGACCCGCAAGGCGCAGCGGATCGCGGCCCGGTGTCGGCGGCGCTTCGGCGAGGAGCGCGGCGAGGCCCGCCTCGTCGCCCGCAACGACGAGCATCCCGGCAAGGTCGATCGACAGCGCGAGCGCGTGGCCGGGCCGCGCGGCAATCGCATCGACCAGACCGAACAGGGTTTCGCGCAAGCCCGGAACCGGGCGCCAATCCTCGTCGACGACGTGCAGCAATATCTGCCCGCCCGGGCCGTGGGTCTGGCTGTTGAGGCCCATCGCATTGCTGATCCGGAAGCCATCCGCGACCGACACTGCGCCGCCGAGCGCCAATGCGCTGTACCAGCCCATCGAATTGCCTGCGACCGCGATGACGTCGTATTTTTCGCGGTCGATGCTGAGATAATCGAGCGCGGTCGCGGTGTAGATGAGCGGCGCCGCGACGTCGCCGCGCATGTGCGTGGCGACGCTGAAGCGATCGGCGCCGTCGAGTTCGGTCACCGTCGGCTGGCCGCGGTCGGTGCGCTGCGCGTCGAAATTGGCGATGAGATCGGGGAAGCGCGCACCGTGCAGACGCGCGATGCTGCCGAGTTCGCCCTTGCCATAGGTGCCGCGACCGGGGGCGACGACGAGCGCGGTTTTGCGGGTGCTCATGCGAGCAGCTCCTTCGCCGCCGCGACGATGCTGTCGCGGCTCGGCAGGGTCAGCGTTGCGGCCTTGCCCAAGGGGATGAAACTGTCGTCGGCGGCGATCCGCGCGAGCTTCTTGTCCGGCGTGCGCTCGACAAAGGTCGCCATCAGCGCCTCGCTCTGCGAGCCGGTGATGCGGCATTCGTCGACGATCAGGACGCGCTTGGCATCACCGACCGCAGCGACGAGCTTGTCTTCGTCGACCGGACCGAGCCAACGCAGGTCGATAACGCGCGCCTTGACGCCATCGGCGGCGAGCAGCTTTTCGGCCTGGCGCGAGAGGTAGTAGCCATTGCCATAGGTGACGATCGCGAGGTCGCTGCCGTCGCCGTGAACGCCCATGTCGCCGAAAGCGATCGGCGCAGCGGCGCCGGGCGCCTCATAGACACTCGTCCAGAGGCCATCGCCTTCGTCGTGCAAATCGCGGGTCATGTAGAGCGCGATCGGCTCAACAAACACGACCACCCGCTGCTCCTCGCGCGCCAGCCGCACGCATTCGCGCAGCATCGCCACCGCGTCGCGGCCGTTCGACGGCACCGCGAGGATGACGCCGGGAATGTCGCGGAACACCGCGAGGCTGTTGTCGTTGTGGAAATGGCCGCCGAAACCTTTCTGATACCCCAGCCCCGCGATGCGGATCACCATCGGGTTGGTATATTGGCCGTTCGAGAAGAAGCTCAAGGTCGCCGCCTCGCCGCGGATCTGGTCCTCGGCATTATGGACATAGGCGAGGAACTGGATCTCGGGCATCGGGACAAAGCCGTTGTGCGCCATGCCGATCGCGAGCCCGAGGATCGCCTGTTCGTCGAGCAAGGTGTTGATCACGCGCGCCGATCCGAAGCGCTGGTGGAGCTTGGCAGTGACATTATAGACCCCGCCCTTCGGCCCGACATCCTCGCCCATCACGGCGATTTCGGGGTGGGCGAGCATCAGGTCGGCGAGCGCCCAGCTCAAGAGCCGCGCCATATGCTGCGGCTTGTCCATCGCGCCGGCATCGCTGCCGAACATCGCGGTGCGGTCCTCATCCGAGGGCGTGTTCGCGCGGGCAAGCTCGCGTTTGGGCGGTACGATGCTCTGCATCACATGCGCGGGGGTGGTGATCTTGGGGCGCAGGATCGCGGCCTCGGCCTGCCGCGCGAGGGTGGCGCCGATGTCTTCATAAGCGTCGGCGATCTCGGCGGGGGTCATCCACCCCTGCCCGGCCATCAATGCCGCGCCCGCGAGCAGCGGGTCGCGCGCCTCGTCGGCCTCGATCAGCGCCTTGGGCAGATAGGCGCCCTGCACGTCCGACCCGGCGTGGCCGTAGAGCCGCACCGTCGCCATATGGAGAAACACCGGCTTGCGATACCGCCGCGCATAATCGGCAGCTTCGCACGCCCCGGCATAAGCCGAGGCGAGGTCGCTGCCGTCGCACTGGATATAGTGCAGCCCCGCGCGGTGGCGGAACTGCGCCTCGATCCAGCCCGTCGGCGTGCGGGTCGAAATACCGATGCCATTGTCTTCGCAGAGGAAGATCAGCGGCATGGGCGAGCCCTGAAACGCCGCCCAGCCCGCGGTGTTGAAGGCGCCCTGCGCGGTGGAATGGTTCGCCGACGCGTCGCCAAAGCTGGTCAGCACGACCGCGTCGTCGGGCAGCGGCAGGTCTTTCATGCCCTGCCGCCGCGCAATGCCGATCGAGAAGGCGGCGCCGACGGCCTTGGGCAGGTGCGAGGCGATCGTCGAGGTTTGCGGCGGGATATTGAGCGGTTTCGACCCAATCACCTTGTGCCGCCCGCCCGAAATCGGATCTTCGCTCGACGCCGCAAAGCTCAGCAGCATATCCCACGTCGGCGTCCCGCCCGGCAACTGGCGCGCGCGGTGAAGCTGAAAGGCGTTCGAGCGGTAATGGAGAAACGCCATGTCGGTGACGCGCAGCGCCGCGGCGACCGCGGCATTGCCCTCATGCCCCGACGATCCGATCGTGTAGAAACCTTCGCCGCGCGCCTGCAGGTGGCGCGACAGGCGGTCCATCTGGCGGCTGGTCAGCTGCGACAGGAAAATGTCGGTGGCGTCGGCGCGCGACAGTCCGATCGCGGCGGGATCGGGGGCATCGGCGCGGCCCGGCAAGCGGCCGGTCGCCAGCGCGGCGAGGAATTTTTCATGTACTGCCTGCGCCGCGTCCACTTAAAATTCCTCCCGTTCGGCCTCGCCCATTCTGGCGGCTGGTTACGCCCGCAACCATCGGCCCCATGCGGCAGCGCGCTATAACGGGGCAGTCGCCTGTGCAAGCATCTCTTGCCTTCGCGCGCCGCCTCGCGCTACGCCTTGGCGCGATGACAATGCACGGCGGGACAGTCTTTTGGGCATGATGTCGCTGTGGATCGCCCAGGCGTCAGCGGCCGCCGAAGCGCCGGGCGCCGGTGGCGGCTGGCTGATCGATCCCGAACTCGTCGATCCCGCCTATAGCCAGACGATCGCGGGCGGCGAAATCCAGACCGCGTTTCCGCCGCCACCACCGCCACCCCCGCCGACCCCCGAATGGCTGAAATCGCTGTTCGACATGATCGGCAGTTTTTTCCAGTGGAGCGCCCCCGCCGCCAAGCCGCTGTTGTGGGCCGGTGTCGCGCTGCTCGCGCTGTTCCTGCTCTATCATTTCGTCCCCGCCTTTGCGCGCTGGGTCGACAATCTGCCGTTCCGGCGCAAGGCAGGCGAGGATGACGCGGCGGACGACATCGGCCTGGCCGAAGCGGGCGCCGCGCGCGCGCTGCTGAGCGAGGCCGATGCGCTGGCCGCCGAAGGGCGCTTTGCCGAGGCGGTACATCTGCTGCTTTATCGCAGCGTCGAGGATATCGACGGCCGCCGTCCGGGGCTGGTCAAACCCGCGATGACCTCGCGCGATCTGGCCGAGGCGCGCGACCTGCCCGGGGTGGCTCGCGACGCCTTTAGCCGCATCGCGCGCGCGGTCGAGATCAGCCTGTTCGGCGGGCGGTCGATCGACGCGGATGCGTGGCAACAGTGCCGTAGCGCCTATGCCGAACTGACGGTGCCGAAGAATTGGGTGCGAGCATGAACGGCGGGGCGACGAACGACGGCGGGTTCAACCCGCGGCTGATCGCGGGGGTCGTGGTGATCGGCGTGATCGCGTTCATCGCGCTGTGGGCGTTGATCGCGCTCGGCCCGCAGCTGAGCAGCGGTAACGACGGCGGCGGCCATGCGCTGTCGAAGGCGGCACCGGGCTATGCCGGGATCGTCGACCTGCTCGAACGCAGCGATGCGGTGGTCGATCTGCGCCGCAGCGAAGAGGCGCCGCAATATGAGGATGAATGGCGCGAGCTGCTGGTGCTGACCCCCTCGCACCAGACCAAGCCCGACGATCTGGCGCGGGTGATCAAGGGCAACCGCGGCGGGCCGGTGCTGATCGTGCTGCCGAAATGGCAGACGGGGCGGCATCCGGACAAGGCGGGCTGGTCGGGCCAAGGCTTTCCCAGCGCCCCGTCGCCCAAATCGCTGCCGCCGACGATCGGCGCGATCGACAAGATCGTCAGCGAGCCGCACGCGCGCGGCGCCACCGCGACCGGCTTCGTCGGCGGGCGCAACGTCGCGCTGCCGCTCCGTGGGATGCGAGCGCAGGTCATGACCTCCGGCGACTTCGCGACGATGATCGGCTTTCCGCACGGCGGCGCGCTGCTCGCCAAGCGCACCCACGACGAAATCTACATCCTGTCCGACCCCGATTTCGTCAACAACCTGGCCTTTGCGAACCGCGATCGCGCCCGCGCCGCGGCGATGCTGATCGACGCGGTGGCGGAGGATGCCGACGCCGACGGGATCGCGTTCGACCTGACGCTGAACGGGTTCGGCAGCCAGCGCTCGCTGCTGCGCTTTGCGTTCGTGCCGCCGTTCATCGGTATCACCCTGTGCCTGATCGCGGCAGGGCTGCTCGCGCTGTGGCAGGCGTGGATGCGGTTCGGCCCGGCGCTGAAACCCGCGCGCGCGATCGCGGTGTCGAAAGCGGCGCTGATCGCCAACAGCGCCGACCTGATCAAACAGGCGCGGCGCGAGCTCGATGGCGCCGACGCCTATGTGAAGAGCCAGCGCAGCGCGATCGCGCGGCGACTGCACGCCCCCGCCGGGCTCGACGACGCCGCGACCGACCGCTGGATCGACAAGCATCTGGATGGTCCAGGCGAGCTGTTTTCGGCGCTCGCACGGCGGCTGCCGCTGGCGCGGAACACCCATGAGTTTCTGGCAGACGCGCAGGCGCTGCACGACATCAGGAAGGATTTATTGCGTGACAGCTAATCCCATCGAAAGCGTCCAGGCGCTGGGCGCCGCGATCGAGGACGAGGTCGCCAAGGCCGTGTTCGGGCAGGGTCCGCTCACCCGCATGGTGACGATCGCGCTGCTCGCGGGCGGCCATGTGCTGCTCGAAGGCCCGCCGGGAACCGCCAAGACGCTGCTCGCGCAGGCGTTCGCGCGCGCGACGGGGCTTGATTTCGGGCGCATCCAGTTCACCCCCGACCTGATGCCCGGCGACATTTTGGGGTCGAACCTGTTCAATTTCCAGACGTCGAGCTTTACCCTGACCAAGGGGCCGATCTTTACCGAGCTGCTGCTGGCCGACGAAATCAACCGGACGCCGCCGAAAACGCAGGCGGCCTTGCTCGAGGCGATGCAGGAGCGCCGCGTCACGATCAACGGCGAACCGCACAGCATGAGCGCCCGCTTTACCGTGCTCGCGACGCAGAACCCGATCGAGCAGCAGGGCGTCTATCCGCTGCCCGAGGCGCAGCTCGACCGTTTCCTGTTCAAGCTGGTCGTCGATTATCCCGCGGCCGACGAAGAGCGGCGCATCGTCGCCGACCATGGCGGACGCTTCAAAAGTCCCGCCGTCGCCGATTTCGGCGTGACCGAAGTTGCCGACGCCAAGGCGATCGCCGTCGCGATCGACACCATCGCCACCGTGCGGCTGGCCGACGAGATCGTCGATTATATCG
>VFQN01006457.1_pt1 | contig 13360 bp, 15 predicted proteins | sample 3512371 | NCBI WGS metagenome assembly VFQN01 (sample SAMN10412370, study PRJNA504923) | tailings metagenome | isolation source: Replicate 2 from Balatoc abandoned mine | place: Philippines: Itogon, Benguet | collected 2017-08-28
CTGAGCTGCTGAACGCGACACTGAGAACCCGGCTGGAAAGCTGAGAGGCTGGGAACTGAATGCAACCTCGTGCCTATGGTCCCGCAACGGCGCAAGCTAGCAGAAGGACCCCGCGCCCACCCATGCCGACCAGACTAACCTAGGGGGGGGGGGTGGGAAGGGGGCAAAGTACTGGTTATCGGGGGTTAGCGCAGCAGAGCCACTGACGGTGGGTGCAACGAGGGTGTGTGGATGAGGCAACGCGTTAGCAGCTGATGGTGGGGGGCGGGGAGGGTACAGCCACAGAGCGGCGTAGTGGCGTTCAGCTAGGACATGCATTGCTCGTACACCACCAACACGTGGGACTCCCCTGCTGCTCCCCTGTCAGGTGCTCCGGTCCCACCGTGAGGAGCTGCGTGGGGGCGGCAAGCTGTCCACACAGAAGCAGCTGGACGCGGCGCAGGTGGGGCCGTGGGAGTGGGGTGGGGGGAGTGCGGGTTGGCAAGGGGTCGGGTGAGAGGGAAGCGTGCCGGTTTTGTCTTAGGGCCTGTCATCTGGGGTAATCGAGGACTTGGCACGTGTCAGGGCCATGTGGGCGGCGGATGTGCGCGGCGGCCGTACTGCGAGTGCAGGATGGGATGCAGCATTAGCTGGAGGAGGCGCAGGTGGGGGCAGGTAGACGGCTGTGTGCACGGGACAGCTGCAACACCCAGGCTGGCACGAAGCTGCTTCTCCTACATCTCAGCCCTAGTGCCCTACCAGGCCTGCACCTGTGCGCCCAAGCCAATGGGACCCAGCTGGTGTCAAGCGACCACCATACACCGGCGTGACCGGTGAACCAGCATGCGTATTAAACCGCCCTGCCCTCCCTCCTCCCCCCACCCCTCATCCCTCCTCCCCCCAACCCCCACCCCCGCCAAAAAACCCACCCTCAAGGCAGAGCTGACGAAGGCCCAGGGCCTCCCACCATTACCTTCAAAATTGTATCTCTTCTGCAGCTGTATCTTAAGTGTCCGACGCTTGACCGCTCCCTCCCCTACCGCCCCAGGCCGAGCTGTCCGAGGCGCAGGCCCGCGCCGAGTCCGCGCAGGAGGCCCTGGAGGCGCTGCTGCGTGCGTGGGCGGGTGTGCGCGGCGGCGTGGAGCACCTGGCGGGGCTGGCCAGCCACCTGCCGCTGCCGCCGGGGGGGCCGCCGCCCGTGTCGGTGGAGGACGAGCTGCTGGGGGACGTGCTGGCGCAGGTGGGGTGTGTGTTTGTGTGTGTGCTAGCGGGCGGGTGGTGTGTGGGTTAGCTTGGTGCGTGGTGAGGTCGTGCCGCTGGAGGATGGGCTGCAGCGGGCGTACTGGCACAGGTGGGAGTGTGCATGGTAGGTGTGTAGCAGGATGCTGTGAGGTGAGGTACACCGCATGTTTCAGAGCAAATTGATGGGGACAAGACCGCGATGGCATGTGCGCTTACTAGGGGCATGGGTAGGTGTGTATTAGCGGTCCGCTGACGTGGGTGTTGGCGTGTTGCGGCCGTGCTGGTGGCGGACGACGGCATGGCCTGGCGCAGGCGCAGTCAACTTCCTCCTTGCTTTTCTTCCCCGTCACCGCAACCCTCTCCCCCGGAAGCCTTATACGTTCTTCCCGCACCTACACGTTACCCTCCCACCCCTCGTTCTCCCCCGTAGATCGAGCAGCGGCTGGTTGGCGCCTACAAGCTCATCTCCTCGCTGCCCAAGGCGGTGGACATGCTGGAGGCAACGTACGCGGGGCTGGTGGAGGCGGCGCAGTGATTAGGTGTCGGCCAGGGGATGGCGTGCTGGTGGCTCGAGCACGCTGGTGGCGGCGGCACAGTGATTTTTAGGGGTATGCAGCAACGAGGGTGTGATCGTATGCGTTCAGATCAGAGCGAGAGGGGGTGCTGGGGCGGAGGCGGCCACATGAGAGTTTACTTGGTGTGGGGGCATGCCATGGCGGGCTGTTGGAGGCGGCTGAATGACGGTAGGGGAGCGAGCAGGGGAAGGGAAAGAGGCAGGCCGTTTCACTTGGGGGACGGACCTGAACAGATCAGGGCAGGGCTGCTGGTGGGTGCCCGGGCAGTGTTGAAGGGTGCGTTTGGAGGAAAAAGGAGGCTGTAATGTCGGAGACGTGGAGCGAGGCAAGGGGTGCCACAGTGCGCACGTGCCCAGGTTCCTGATGGGGCATGGAGGTCCCCAGAAGGTGATGAGAGCTGCGATTCATCATAATGACACTGGACGTGGACGGGGCTTGCAGCAACTGGCGCGGAACACAGAGCAGGCACAGAGCTAATGGCGGCCGTGGATGTAGATGGATGTGGCGGTGGCCGTGGACGTGGCAGACCGTTGTAGTGCTACGTGTATGGCGGCACGCTTGGTACACACGCTGCCGGTGGCGGCGCGGGCAGCACGGGGTGGCTGCAGGTGCAGGTGCTGGCACAGGTTGGATATACTGCAGACCCAGGCTGGTCGGTAGCCGGTAGGCAAGGGAGTGCGTGGTGCTGCTTGGTACGGGTGGTGGTGGCAGAAGACGAGCACCACGCGCTTTCATCTGCGGTCACAGCTGGTGGCTGTGTGTCGAACAGCAGATTCGGCTGCCAACCGAGAGCGAGGGTCCAGGCCTTTCGCTTTGTGTGTAACAGGAGTGTTAGGTGGCGGTTCGGCGAGACGCCACGCGCAACGACGTAAAAAAGGCACAGCGCGTGCACGGCTGCAATACCGGTATGCGCACAAGAATGCACATATCGCACATACCGCGGCAAAAGCTGCCTCCCACACCACCCAGAGCCGTCTCCGTCAGGGCAGAGCTCGACTCCTACGTCCGTCGAGCCCCAGTGCCCCACACCGACTTGGTCCAGGGTACGCTTGCAGCGCACCACGAGACGAAAGACTGCAAACATCCGGCTTGTCCAAAGCGCCAGTACCGTGCGGCAGTGTGTGCTGGCACCTGATAACGCTCCATTACAACACGCATGCACACGTACGTTCCCCACACAGGCACTGGCGCCTGGACAATGAGCCCGTTTCCACCGCAGCCGTACGGTAAGCCACGCCCCTGGGCTGGCGGCCTGCCTCTCCGGCAGCGCCCTGTGCCTCAACGTAGCGTACTGCTCCCCCAACACGCCATGCTCACATGCATGGCTCGCGCCAACATGCCCCGTAAGCCTGCTTATACGCATCCCGCGCAGGGCAACAGTGAATGACCTTAAGCCCGCCTGACCACTGCGTTGCGCACCGTGCACCCATGCTGCTGCTACTACTGCCGCCCGCACGCTGACTACGGTACGCAACCTGCCTCCAAATCCAAATCCCGAACCTGACTGACGCCTGTCATCTTGCAGCTGTACCGGCATGCACCCGCAAGGGCCACAGAACGCCGCTGCCCCTGCCGACCACCAGATCTGTAACACGGCCATCACACACACGGGGCGTCCGGTCCAGGACCAGGGGCACGGCCAAACCTGCTGTTCGCCGGCCCCCCTGCCGTCCCTCCCTGGGTCCAGCCTGGGACCGCCGTTGCTGCTGCCACCGCTGCCACTGCCGCCCGGGTGCTCGCCCTGTGGGTGCCACTGCCGCTGCTGCGCAGCCGCCAGCACCCCTGTCACGCCCGCCGGCTGCTGCGGCAGTTGCCCCCCAGCCGCCGCTACAGGCCTTTGAACACCCCTGCTGCAAGGGGTGCAAGGCTCACAACCCCCGTACGACCTTAACCCCCCGTTGAAAGCCTTGCAGCGCCGTCGCTGCCAGAGGCGCAACGCTCAAACGCCCATGTGACGTCGATAACCGCTCAAGTCCTTGCCAAACCCTTACTGCAGCACAAGGCTGTGAACCCCCATGCGACCGCCATCGCCGCTACAAGCCTTGCCGCTCGTGCTGCAGCACCGCGCTCAAAGCCCCAGGTGACATAAAATGCCGATAAACACCGCCGCTGCGAGGGGTGGGGCCCTCAGAAGCCGCGCGTGACCTTGAGGTTGGTGATGAAGCCGAAGGGCTCCGGGTTGTCCACGGCGCGCTCCACCGCCGCGCCCCACTCGTCCTGCCGGATCCAGTGGCGGCTGGCCTCCAGCAGCCGCTGGTAGCTGCGGGAAGGTGCGGGAAGGTGCGGGAAGGTATCAGGGGAGGGGTCAGCGCGGCGATGGGCGTGGTGGCGAGTGCAGTTCCCCTGACGCCTGGTGCGATATTGGGTACTGGCACAGTGACAGCAGCAGAGCTGGGTGTGGAGTGCGCAGAGCTTCGACACGCAGGTGCTGTCGTGACGTGCTTTGATATGCGGTTTATGGGTTGTGAGCGAGTCCTGCCCGCATAGGTATTGTACGCGTGGACCCGCTCGGCGACATGCTCTTGACCCTCCTTTCACCTGTCAGGCCCCAAGCCCCGGCCACCCCGTGCAACCCACCGCTCTGACCGCGCCTGCTCCCGCTTCTGCAGCAGCTCGCTTCGCCGCTCCGCGCGCTGAAGCTGCACCTGGGCCTGCAGAGCCATTCGGGGAGCATCGAGATCAACACTGTACCCAGCAACGGCTCAACTCCCTTGTGCATCCTGCTGGGTCCCCCACCGCTGGAGGACCCGGTGGCGCAACCTACCAGCTTGTGCTGCAGCTCCGCCTTCTTCAGCTCCTCCGCAAGCGACGCCATGCGCTTCTCATTGAGGAGCGCCTGCATCCGCGCTGCCTCCTGACGCGCCTCGTCCAATCGCTGCTGCCGCTCCTTTGCCTGCTCCTCCAGCTCCCTTGCCTTCATGTCCGCTCTCCATTTGTTGAATAGATCATGGAGTTCGTGCCTGTAATCTTTTCGCGCTTTCATGTACCCAAAGTGCTCTGCTATTTTCGTTTGTCGAGACTCGTCCATCACGTTGGACGTGTAGGTCTTATGCCTGACGTGTACAGCGAATAGCCCTGGTAACAAGCATGATAGCATGTCTACGCTGGGCAGCGCCCGCTGTAAAGGGCCGGCCTGCATCGCGGCTCTGCGACTCGGCTCTGAGTATGTTTGAGTTGATACAGCCTCCAGTAAAGGTACACACTGCAACAAAATAATGCTCGAATGGCCAAGTAGGTTCAGCGAGCAAACCTCAGTCCCTCGGTTGTGCATAGCGGGTACGGCACGTGCCCTGGGTCCTGAATGCCTAGGGCAGGTGAATCCTCCACCGCCCGGCGCAGCGCTTTCCGTCCTTCAATCCCAGGCACTCACCCGTCCATCCGTGTGCTGCACGCCCGTGTTTGACACGCTGCAGGGTTGCAGTGCTGGGCTCAGCACCCAGGCAGCAGACAGACGAGCGGAGCAGCTTGGGCTCCAATGCCCAGAGGCTTGCCTGCTCCTTCCTATAACCTAACCCTGGAAAGCTGGGATAGGTCCGTGCCTACGCCCAAGCAAGGAAGGACTGAAGCAGGACTTCCTCCCTTCCACCAGCAGCACGCAACCCTGACTCCACTCTTGTGCAAGAGAGCCAGCCAGAGGGGCCTTGCTTCAGGCCAAAGGGGCCCCAATACACTGAAGAGGACCCTCGCGTAGGTTCGCCCTTCGGCCTGAAGGCTTCTGGGGCAAGGAACACAACGTCGACAGGGGCCAAACAACGTGATCACGGACCATGTGCAGTAGCGTACAACCACTTGCGCTGCAAGGTGCCAACGCCTCGCCGGCCGCCAACGTCCCAGACTCACCCCAAGCCCCGCACACTGCGCTACCCCAGTCCACAACCTACACGCCCCCGCCTCCGCCTCCACCTTCCCCACAGACCACCAGCCCCCTCTAGCAACGCCAACATCACCACCTCCCCTTCTCTTTTCCTGCTTTGCGATCTTCCCCAGGCTCCCATCGCTTGCGGCGCCTGGTACCCTCGCTCGCCCCTGCCTCTGCCCGACTGTTTCCGGTTGTCACTTTGCCGCTCTGCGGTTACACCTGCCCCTGGCCCCGCGCCGCCACCCGCCCGGTGCATACTCCAGGAGTCCAGGTACCTGAAACCCGCTTTTCCGCTTATTGCAGCGCGTCTTCCGGCCCGGTTGCTTCCCGTCTGGTATGGGCAAGTAGCACCCGGGGCCTGCGACAACTGACGCGTACTGAGCGTGGCGGATTGGGACCATGAACCTGCCTGCTGACAGCACGGCTAGAGTTGAAGAGTACAGCGGAGGAAGGTTTACGAGAAAGTCAGTCGAGTGTACCGGTACGTGCGCCTAGCCCCCCATTCCGATTCCGGCCAGTCACCGACCCATGGGCCACGCACAATACCGTGACGACAGCGCCAATGCAATAAAATCAAACGCACTGCTTCTTCAGTAGCATTGCGCCGTTCCTGCCGAGTATCATTCACTGGATTACCCGTAGAGAATGAGCAGTACCACCAGACACGGTGACACGTGGACAACGCCGAGTGCTGCGTGCGGGTGCCCGCAACCAGGTGGCAGCGCGCAGGGAAAGCTAGAAAGTGCACCCGGCAAATGAATCCTGTGCACCTTTCCAGCTCTACGGGCTTTGAATTTCACGGCAGTCACATGCCAATCAGTCTGCGCTCGTCTAAGTGCATCTTACCTTCCATTCTCCCCTGCCCCAAACACGGCGCACAGCCAGGCCCTTCTCCTTCGCGCAGCTGCCACAGTACGCGTGTGGCACTAATTTTGATGGTGAAATGGTAAGTAAATTAGAAGCTCCATAGCTATGCACGTGCAGCCTTGTGGAGCTACGACCAGGGTGGTTGGATACTGGGGTGGGGTATGGCCTGGGGACGGGGTGGGGCCAACTGCTGTGCGGTCTGTGTGCGGTATGCCACGTATGTCAACTGACTGGCATCGCTGTGACTAAACGGCAGAAGAGGATGTCCCTATGTGTCTCACCCATGTACTGTGATGAAAGGCGTACCGACTGTAAAGTTAAGCTATCGTTCCGCTTGCGAACTTCAGGAAATTACTCGCCCCCGCGCTCTCAGTGCTTTGCCGAGGAGGCGCTCATCGCGGAGTCTCTGGAGCAACGCAAACGGCCGGCTCAGCTAACATTATCTGAGTAAGATTGCGTTGCGCGTGCCGCTGTTTGTGGCTGAGGGAAACTCAAAAGCGCTCGCTTTAATGTTCCGCATGCCTCCCAAACCCTACCTTGTCTGCTGCGCTGCAGCTCCGCGCTCAAGAACCGCAACATCAGCTAGGATACATCAGCTAGGATAAGTACGTCGAAGCAGCAATGAACGGAACAGCCGTGTCGAAGGCCGCAACCGCGCGTGGCCTGGGCCCCTGCGGCCCGCGGCAGTCGGGCTGCCCCGTCCAGCCGCACCCTCCACTCCGCTCAGGGTACCGCCACCACCAGGCACCGGCAGCTGCTCCAGCTTCCCTCCCTCCCTCCCTCCTCCATGGTCGAAATCGCTATCTGCCACCACCCTCCGCCGTCATCTCTGACCGCTCTCCAGTCTGTGAGACGCATGGCGGCAGCGGCCCCCGCCCCTCTGCCCTCGGCGCCCGGCCCCTGGGCTGCCTCCCATGCAAGGCGCACCCACGGAGGCCATCCCTAACCTCTGTGTCCGGCTCGTACACGGACGGCAAGCTGCATCTGTGCCTAGCAGCTTCTACTAGCAGGGCGGCGCAGCTGCAGACACGTGCTGCCAACGGGGGCGCAGCGGCGGCCGCGTCACCGGCAGCAGCAGGCGACGAGGACGGCCTAGGCAGCGGCAGTAGCAACAACATGCACACCGGCACCCACAGCTTCGATGCCACCGCCGCCGCCGCCCCCGATGCTTCCGCTGCCGCTACCGCCCGGCTGCTGCGTGGGGCCCTGGAGGCCGCGCTGCTGCCCCGCCTGGAGGCCATGGAGGAGAGGATCCTGGAGCGGATAGAGGGGAGCGTTGTGGAGGCCATGGAGGGGCGGATTATGGAGGCCGTGGAGGGGCGGATCTTGCAGAAGATAATGGATGTGGAGCAGCGGAGGGAGGACGAGGTGTGGGCGCGGGAGGGCCTGCTGACTGCCGCGTCGGCGGCGGCGGTGACCGTGTAGCGGGATCAGGTCAATTGACATTGCGCGTGATCAAGCCTTGGTGCAGGCGCATTGTATCCAACCCAAGAGGAGTCGTCGCTCAGTCCTGATGCCTACTTGCGCGTGCGTTGCTGTGGTTGCAGGCGGAGTCAACGGCGCTTCGCTCCGAGCTACTCCAGGCAGGGGAGGGGCAGGTGGCGGCGGCGGCGGTGCCAGCGACAGCGGCTGCGTGGGTTGACCAGACCAGCAACATCCAGGTGCGCTTCATGAAACATTGCCAAATGCACGCAGTTGTGCTTACTCAGCCTGCCAGCGACCCCGGCGGCTGCTAGCGGCAGGCCAGGCCCGGCTCAGCAACGCTTAGGTACCCCGCCTTACGGGGCCTTGCTGATAGTAGGGTTAGTGTCGGTAGTGTGGGCATTGCAGGTCAAGGACCACCTGACTGTGCTGCACGTGCAAGCAGTCGCATGTACCGTACTCTTTGTAGCATACCGGCAGCCTTCACACTTGCAGGCGTAGTAAATGACCAACATGAACTCGCGTCTTCGCTTCCCCTTTAGCCGGACCCCGGTTACCAGCGGGGTTTCGCATGCACAGACTCCTGCGAGGTCCCCAACCACCCTCCTCGTCTGGCGGTGCACGCTGGTGCCGGTTGTGCCGCGTATTACAGTCTGCCTACAGGCACTTCCATAGGTCTCTTTCGTTGGCCAACGTACATGAAAACGTCGAGTCACACCGCCACACGCCATTTATGCCCCTCCCCCGCCCACTTACCGCATTCCCCTTCGCAGCCCAAAGATGAGCCCACCAACCTGTGGGAGCTGTGGCAGGGCCGCCTGTGGCGGCTCCTCACGAGTGCGGTGCTCTTCCTCTGCGTTGTGTACTACGCACATACTTTCGCCTGTGCTGTCTACACGTTTCTCATTGCCTGCAAAAGCAGTGGCATGGACATAGTTAACAGGTTGCTAGCTATAGCATACTGCGGTATTGGTGTTGTAGTCGTTATGTACGCTGACCGGCGGCACCGGTAGTTTTTGTCCTCGTGCCTGCACGCCACTCGGCACCACGTGCCTGCTTCGTTCCCTGCTTCGTCCCTGTGCGTGCTTGCCTGGCTGGTATTCGAGGCTCGTTCGTGGTTTGCGCAGTCACCATCATGCTCGGGCGCCGTTGGGCCGGGTAAATTGGTGTACGTAACGGGATGGATGCGGGGGGGCGCATTTGGCATTTTATGTCACAAGCCAGGTGGTGTTGCCAGGTGGTGTGGCACAGGCAAGTGCAAGGGGCTCCGCTGAGCTTCTCAAGCTAGCTTGGCTCCTGCTATAGCTGCGATGCCGTTTGTTTGCAGTCTATTGGCGGTATTGGCATCGTGCACGCGGCAGGGCTGGGTCGCGCCTCTTGGCCGAATGCCAATATGTACCATTTCGACTTCGCTTGGCACCAGCTATTGTACATGCGTGCACGACGGAGTCTGCAACCTGTTTCAACGGATCGTGGGATAGCGCAGGCGTGCCGCCTGCACGCATGCGTTATCAGGTTTACATGATGCTACTCAGACGTTGCGATCTGTTGGTGGTTGCAGTTGTATGTGTACGTGCGGTACAACTGCACCTGGCAAGGACAGTCTGCCTCCAGTGACCCAAGACTGGGACTCCCACAGGGCGGGGACTACGTTGGATGATTGGGGCTAGCCGTGGCTGACGCTGGGTCAGCGGCCTAGTGGTGCAATTCCCGCGCTTCCCGGCACTCCCAGGGACGATGTAGCATACATGCATGTACGGCTTTCGTTTAGACTGGCCAGTATACATGCATGTGCGTGGTCACTGGTCAGCATCAAGGCGGGGTTCGTGGCTGGTTGTTGCGACTGGGAGATAAGAGTGCGGGTATGCTGTCCACGCTCCACGGCCGTTCGTCCGTGGCTGGCACGAGGCGCATGGCGATGGTAGGTAGAGCTGCATGTGTAGTAAGCAGCACCCATTGCTAGTGCGAGCGGATACGAGCGGTGTACGACCGATACGTACGGTAGCATGTGACCTGTGTCAAAGCAGCATGCCGCAGCTTCGCTAGGCCAGCTGCTGGTACCGTACTGCCGTACCTTGACCGCACCCTGGCTGGTACAGGCACAGGAAATGTCTGTCAGTACAATACAGTAAATGGCCACACGTGTGTGTAAGCGGCCGGCCGGCAGGTAACTCCACAGGCCTACGCACGACAGGTAGGGCCAAACACCATATGCACCTCAGACCAAGTACTTACAGGCTACGAGATATGTAATGCAGCGGGATTCGTATGCAAGTGGTGGCATTGAGTTTGCCGCTTTGTGTATAGGGTGCGTGGTGAGGTATGTAAGCGGTGTACAGGCCAGGCAGAGCCGAGACCGTCACCTGCCGTCACCCTGCCCCTGCACTAGTGTGTGCTGCGCTGTGTCACCGACCCATGGGTCAAACCCCTAGCCTCGATGCCAGGGGCACATGGTACGCACACCGCAACCGGAGGATGCAGTGCAGCTTTCCACAACCTGTTAATCCTCTTTCATGCATAATTGACCTGTCAGGCTGTACGTTTAGCACAACAGCCATGCTTCTGTCAGCAAATTCCAGCAGCCTTTCGGGGCAGCGGCCTCTCCCTTGTGGTCGCCGCAGCGCCGCTGGCCTGCCGCCGTTGCGGCAGCACACGGCAGCTTCATCTGCTGTCGCAAAGTCATCCTCAGTCTTTTATGACAGCTGCGCAGCGGCTCCGAGAGCCCGGAGTGCCGGCATTCCCGGCGGAGGGCCCGATGTCGGAAGGGGCCTCGGCCACGGCCCGTTTGCCCCTGCCCAAGCCTCGTTCGTTCTGCCATCACCCGCAAAGGGTTACTCCAGCTCACGATTTTCTGGCCATGGATATCGCGGCGTTTCGGCGGCACCTGTGCCACCGCGGTCCTCTTCCGGCGCACAGCTGCCGATAACTCATCCGCGCGGGAAGCCGCAGCCGCAGCCTAACGAGGATGACCAGTTGCAGGCTGCTGCAGATGACGCTGAGCAGCAATGCATCAACAAGGCCGCCGGAAGCAGCGCCGGCGCGCCGGCAGAGGGTGACGCTGCCGCCCCAGTCCCCGCCTCCACCCCCAACGCCTCCGCTGTCGCTGCCGCCCAGCTGCTGCGTGGGGCCCTGGAGGCCGTGCTGGTCCCCCGCCTTGAGGCCATGGAGGGGAGCATTGTGGAGGCCGTTGAGGGAACAATCGCGGAGATGATGTTGGAGCAAGAGCAGCGCTTGGTGGCCGCGGCAGAGACGCAAGGGCAACGGACCAAGGAGGAGGTGAAGACGATGGTGGAGGTGGGGCGGGCGGCGGAGGGAGGGAGCGTGGGGGCGCGTTGGGTGCACGTGTTGTTACGTTCGTGGGAGGGGGCCTACTGGACCCTCCAAACATGCCCCGCTAGGATAGAGCCCAGCATCTGCATGGCAGCCACAGACGGTGAATACCACGCTCAGTACTCCACCCCTGGTTGCATGCACACGAAGAGCTGTGGGCCGCTTATCACGCGCAACCGCCGTGTTGATGTGCCTCACCACCCTCACCACCCTCACCTCATGTGCTCAACGCTCCATCCATGCTATCACCCGCCCCTTGTCGATACTGCCCTTCAGCCGCTTTCTTTCGTTTGTCTCCCTTGCCCCCCGAGCCCCAAAACCGCGCCTCGCGCGATACCACCTGCGCACCCGCATCCCGCCATCCCCCCGCCCCCAGGCCGAGGTGGCGGCGCTGCTGCCCAAGGTCGCTGTGCTGCTGCGGCAGGAGGCGGAGGCAACACGGGCGTCGTCTCCACCGCAGCAGCAGCTGGGGGCGCAGGAGGAGAGGTTCAGGGAGAATGCCATGGTGAGCGGCAGGGTGCGGCAACGGGAGGCAGGGATTCTGCCATAGGTTGGGTGGCGAGGTCAGGATGCAGGTAGGGTAGGTACAAGTAAGCGTATAACCCACAGGCCGGAGCCACGTGCCCGGGGAAATTGCGCTTAGCCGGCTCCCGTGCTTTGCGCTTGCTTCGACAACGGTGTGTGCGTGCTCCTTCCAAATGCATGCTGCCCTGCAACTAATGGAGACCGCGTGTTTGCTCTAACCGCAACCACAATGGTTTGCGAACACCCCACGCACGCCCTCCCCCGTGGATGTCCCCGGCACTCAGGCTGAGGTTGCTGCCCTGCTGTCGGGGATTACACAGCAGCTGAAGGTGGAGGTACACGTGACGACACAGCCGCAGGGTAAACAGGTAGGACACCCTAGCAATTACCCTGAGAGCACGAAGCGATGCCACCAGCCACAACGTAATGCCAAATGGTGCACGCAGCTCCGCGGCCCGCGTGCATGACCTAATGTGTATACGGTAGTACGGTACACGGTGCACACACTCACATGGTCACTTTACATAAGATACATTCCTGGCGACTCGGGTTAACCTATCGCTCATCCCTATGGTATTTACCAGGCCTGTACGTAACGGGCAGGCATGTACGTTGCTTCGGATGTGTCGCAGCATTGCTGCCATGCGCAACAGCCTCGAAACCCGTATTGTTGCTTACCAGGGCTCATCACCCGCCCGTTGCTGACCTCGCCCGCCCCCTGCCCACCAAACACAACCCTTCAGTCCGACAAGGCCCGGCCCGGCTCAGGCGCGTCGGAGAAAGCGGAGCTCATGCCGCCCGCGCCGCAGCAGGAGAGCAAGTGGCCCCGCTGGGTTGCCGCAGTGGCGGGCGCACTGGGGGGCGCATGTGCCGTGCTGGCCATCGGCTTCCTTTTTAACTTTGGTGCGTACCTGTGGAAGCTCGCGCTGCGCGCTGTCGTTGCCAAATTCAGTCTGCCGCTACCGTTACCCTGGGGCGTCTGAGGCCAAAATGGATTCCGTTGCAGCCAGCAGGCATCAGCGCCTTCGTTGGCATGCGGGGCTCAGTCAGGGCAGGCTCAGAGGCGCCTGGGAGCAGCTGGGCAGCTGGGCTGGCTGGCTGGGCTGGGTGCAGCGCAGTGACAGAACGAAGAATGCGGTGCAGCAGGGCTGCAGAGAGTGTGCCGCCGTGTTAAGCTAGGTAAAGGAGAGCTAGAGGGCACAGCACAGTCTAATCGCCATGGACGGTTACGTACTATCAAGCTCAGTTGGTAAGGGTGGGGGTGAGCGAGGGTGGGGGCGGTTCACGTATGTACTTGTGGCTGAAGGCAATCGTGCGCTCGTGCAACAGTGGCGCTCACCTCGCTGTTTTGGGTGCATTATTAGTGAGGCGGATGAAGGGATGGCAGTTAGACCAACAGTTGTGCACGTCTGGCCTCTTGATGACATGCATGTTGCCATGGTTGTCTGGTGTTGCTGCATGCGTGGGCAGTCGCCCCCATCCGCTCGCGTGTGACAGGGACTTTGCAACTAATGATCTCGTCTGTGTCCGGGTTATGTATCCCGATTCCCGCAACCGCATC
>VFQN01006458.1_pt1 | contig 13359 bp, 12 predicted proteins | sample 3512371 | NCBI WGS metagenome assembly VFQN01 (sample SAMN10412370, study PRJNA504923) | tailings metagenome | isolation source: Replicate 2 from Balatoc abandoned mine | place: Philippines: Itogon, Benguet | collected 2017-08-28
CAGGCGGTGGCGGAGGGCCACGGTCTAGAGCCCTCGGTCGTCGCAGCCGTCCAGGACGACTCGTCGTTCATCGAGCCCCTCGATCCGGTGATCGCGCACCCGTTCAAGGTCGGTTTCGCCGAGTCGATGGACCTGGTCTTCCTGCTGGCGGCCGGTGTCGGCGTGCTCGCGTTCCTGATCCTGCTGCTCCTGCCACCGGTCGAGCTGCGGGCGACCTCTGCGAGCGTCGCGGCGCGCGCGGAGTCGGACGCGGGGATGCAGCCGGGGCCTGGTTAGGATGCTGCGGATCCGTCGACTGCGAAGGTCAGCAGCTGGGAATTCGGACTGCAGGAGCTCCCCGGTTGCCGCCGCGCACCGCGCTCTGGTCACGTTCCGCCACCGAAACATATGGGACTCCGATGTCTCGTTCCGCGGCCACACGTTCCGGATCGGGCGTGATCTCTCGCCCTCCCGGCGGGCGCCAACGGCGGCTTCGAGGAGCAGGAGCTCGACGCCCTCCTGCTGCGCATGCCGGTGGACGCCGGAGGTGTGGGATGTCGGCGGCAGCATCGGCATCCATGCCGTGTTGCTCGCTGATGCTGGACGATGCCGTCCACACCGTGACCGTTCATCAGGTCGCGCTGTCCGACGAGGAGGGCGTCGCCGTTATGGCGGTGCACGCCGACGCTCGCGGATGCGATGAGATCGGTGGGCCGGTAGAGCGGGGAGTTGAAACGCTCGAGGTCGAGACGACCTCAGCAGATGTCTTCCAGGCCCGGCACGAGCTTCCGGAGCCCGACGTGATCAAAGTCGACATCGAGGGTCACGAGCCGGAGGCCCTGGACAGACTGTTCGAGCTCTACGGCTCGGGGGAGTAGTACGAGGCGCCCCTCACTCCGTCGTCAGCCACATCGACGCTCGTGGCCTGGAGCCGCCTGCGTACTCGTTCATCCGGCCGCCGGCTCCCCAGCCGGTGATCACGCCGGACAGAGACTCTCGTCGGAGTTGGCCAGGCGGAAGACGCCCTGTTTGCTCCGCGAGATCATGCAGATGCCGGCGCCCTCGGGCAGCGTCCCATCGAGGCTGACCTGGAAGCCGGACCAGACGAGCTTCTCGAGGCCGAGCGCAGCGACGACGTCGGGGCGGGGGAGCGTCACGGTCTCCTCCACCGTGGTGTCCATACCCTGCGGCAGCACGATCTCGAGGGAGCCGCGGGGCGCGCCGGGGTCAACCCGGGCCCAGCCAGTGACCGTGAACGACCCGTCGCCCTGGTCGATGCGATCGATGTTGCCGCCCGACGGAAGCGGCTTGCCCTGAGGGGGCGCCACGATCTCGACCTGCGGAGCCTCCGGCAGCGGCTTCTCGCTGTAGCCGGGCGCCCCCGGACCCTTCTCCGGCACGAAGACGGGTCCGCCACAGGCGGTCAGCATCAGGAGGGGCGCCAGGAGCATCGCGGCGCAGGCGCGCCTCACCACAGCATCGCGTGGGCCAGGACGCCGGCGCCCGCCGAGGCCAGCAGGCCCAGGACGGCGACCGCGTGTCGGGTGCACATGAGCGGGAGCGCGAAGAGCGGCAGCAAGGCAAGTCCGTACCGGGGTGTGCCACCGAGCCAGGCGCCGCCCGAGGCGACGAGCACCATGAGGCTGAGCACCATGCTGCCCAGCGCCATGCCGGCGATACCCGCCCAACACACCGGGAGCAGCGGGTCGTTGCGTCGGCGGAACATCATCCCGCCGAGCGCGGCGCTGATCAGCAGCCACGCGAGAGGCAGGATGCCGACCGCCAGCAAGGCGGGCACTGGGAACGGTGCGCCAGTGGTCGTCGGGATCGACTGCATATAGTACCCGAACGACTGGAAGAAGATCTTGAGGGAGGCCGGTGGGCCATCCGGGTGCGGGATCGGCACGGCGACGGCGAGGAGTCCCCGCAACTCCTGCCAGAGGATCGAGCCTGCACCCGCGCCGGCGACGAGGACGACGGCGCCGGTGAGGGCCCGCCGCCACGGGATCTGCTGGATCACGCCCGCAACGAGGAGCAGCACCGCCCCGAACAGGGGAGCCAGGACGAACGGCACCTTGACGAAGGCCGGCAGCACCGCGGCGAGCACCAGCACGGCGGTCGGCAACCGCTCGCGCATCCAGTAGGTGATGGCCAGCAGGGAAAGGGCGCCGACGAGCAGGCCCAGTGCGTCCGGACTGATGAATGCGGAGACCGACACCAGCAGCGGGCTGGTCCCGATCGCCACGGCGGTCAGCACCGGCAACAGCCAGCCGGCGCCCCACGCACGCCCCAGCGCGACCACGGCCAAGAGCCCCAGCGTCAGCCAGAGAACTCCGACGAGCCGCGCCGAGATGAGCAGGTCGTCGGTCAGTCCGACTGCCCGGACGACCTTGGCGACCCAGGCTGTCAGGAAGAAGTACGTGGGTGGGTGGACGTCGGCACTGGTGAAGCCGCCGAGGGGCAGCGACGCGTCGGGCTGGTCGGCGCCGCAGGCCCTGCTGGCCGGGGTCAGTCCAGTCACCCCACGGCAGACCATGACCTGTCGGGAGTACTCGTCGGTCATGTCGCCGGTGTTGGTGAGTTCGCCGCGGTCAGCCTTGTCTACGGCGTCGGTGTAGACGTACTCGTCGATCGGCGAGATGCCGGCAGGGCTTGTCGCCGGCGGCACGACGGCGATGATCGCGACGAGCGCGAGCAGGGCGACGGTGAGCGCCCAGGTGAGCCCGCGTCGAGCGTCTAGCCAGGCGTCGATCCGAGCCGGAAGGGCCGCCGTGACGGCGAGCGGCCGGGGGAGCCGATCGCGATCCACATCGGGGTCGGCGACCGCAGTGCTCACCGCTCCTCCTCGATGACTCGGCGCACTCGCTGGACCTCTCAACCCGACAACCTGAACGGTCGACCAGGCGCCGACTCGCCGGTCAGCATAGAGGACCGAGGCTGGCTGACCTCGCCGGGCACGCTGGCTAGGATGCGGCCCGTGACGATCGCTTCTGGTGTGCCCACGTTCGCCGAGCTCGAGTCGGTCCTCGCCGGAGAGACCTTCCGGACGATGGACGACGACGACAAGCGCTTCCGCGCCCGCTACCACGCGGCGCTGGCCTACTACCGCCGGCGCTGGGTCGACGACCCGCTGCACGCATGGTCGCGCCGGTGGGAGTACCCCTACGTCTTCGAGGCGCTGAAACGCGCCATGCCCGGGCCGGGCACGGTCCTCGACGCCGGGGCCGGGTCCACCTTCTTCCCCTTCCACATGGCGCACGGGATCCCCGGCACGACGGTGCATGCGGTCGACAGCGACCCACGTATGGCCGTGGTGTACGACGCGGTCGGCGACGAGTCCGTCGTGTTCAAGTCCACCGACATCACGGCACTCGACTACCCCGACGCCTTCTTTGACGGCGCCTACTCGGTCTCCGTCCTCGAACACATCCGCGACCGGTCGAAGGTTGCGTCGGAGATGGCGCGGGTGGTCAAGCCGGGCGCCCCGCTCGTCCTCACGATCGACATCTCGATCGACGGACGCGAAGACATCAACATCCCCGATGCCGAGCACCTCCTCGCCGAGTTGGGTCGCTGGTTCGACCCGGTCGAGGTGCCGCCGCTGCGTGAAGGGGTGGACGATTCGGACATCCTCGTGACCACGCGACTGGACCCGGCGGACCTGCCGTGGAACTGGTCGTTGGCCGCCCGTGCGTACCGACTGATCCGTCACGGCAAGTCTCCGTTCCGACCCCCGACGCCCGCGGTCACGGTGTACGGCTCCGTGTGGCGACGCAAGGACGGCACGTTCTAGGGCCTCGCCCGTGCATGACGAGGGTCGGCTCGACCGCTAGGTGAGGTATCGCTCCTCGCGGAGGTGGTCGACGATCACGGCGGTCGGGTGGAAGTCGTCCAGCTGCGAGCGTCGCCGATAGCTCTCCCACTCGGACAGGAATCCGCGCAGGCGACGGGCGTCGAACTCGGTGAGGATCACGTTCTCACCGAGACCCTGGTGGCGTTCGGTTGCCTCGCGCTGGATCGCGCAGGGCGTGCCGAGGGTGGCGCACTCCTCCTGGAGTCCGCCGGAGTCGGTGACCACGAAGCTGGCCCGCGCGAGGATCGGAAGGAAGTGGGCATAGGGCTGCTTGGGCACCAGTTGGAACTGCTCGTCGAAGAGACCGGTCATGCCCAGTTCCTCGATCCGGTGCCGCTCGATGTCGCCGGCCGTCATGACGAGCGGAAGGCGGGCGCTGCCCTCCCTGAGCACCTGCAGCGTCTCCCTGAAGACCTTCTCGCTGCGCAGCAGTTCGAAGCGATGCAAGGTGACGAGACCGAACCTCTCCGGCAGCGGCACCGCCGGCTCCCGGTTGCCGAGCATCGTGCGGAGTGCGTCGACGGCGGTGTTGGCCCCGGTGTGGACGATCTGTCCATTTGCCTTCTCCCGACGCAGGTTGTCGACCTCTCGTTGCGTGGGCGCGAAGTGCAGCCGTGCCAGCTTGCCCACGATCCGCCGGTTGATCTCCTCGGGCATCGGGTTCCAGATGTCGCCGGATCGAAGCCCCGCCTCGACGTGCGCCACGGGTACGCCGAGGAAGCGGCCGATCATCGCGCCCAGAGCCGTCGTGAACGTGTCTCCGTGCACAACGAGGAGCGGCCGCGTGCCGTCGTTCAGTCGCTGCCGCAGCCGCCGTCGGTTCCGCAGGGTGTGCACGGCGATGCGGGTCATCCAGCCCGGCACTTGCGAGGAGCGAACCAGCGGCTTCTGGCCGTCAGGGTCGATGAAGTGCTCGTCGGGCTGTGGGAGGCCGAGGTCGTCGAGCGTCGCGCGGAGTCCGTCGACGTGCTGCGCGGTGTTCCAGAGTTCGTAGCGTGATCCGCTGTCGCGCAGTGCGCGCATCACGGGGGAGAGCTTGATGATCTCGGCGGTCGTGCCGGCCACGATCACGATGGCCACGTCTGCTCCTCGATCGGCGCGCGAGCTCCTGCAGTAGAGTCCGACACGTTCCCGCGCGCCCTCGTTCCTTGCAAAGGTGACAGATGACTTCTCGCGACTTCCGCGCTCCTGGCGACCTGGCGGAGCGGAGTCTGCGAGCCGACGCGTTGAGCGTCGTGATGCCAGCCTACAACGAGGGCGACGCCGTCCGGACGGCCGTCGAGGCTGTCCGCGTGTCCGCCCGACAGGCCGCCTGGCCGCTGCGGATCATCGTCGTCGACGACGGCAGCACCGACCCTGAAAGCGTCGGCATCCTGGACGCCCTCGGTCGTAGCGACGACGTCGAACTGGTCCGTCAGCCCAACGCCGGCCGCTTCGCCGCGCGCACGAACGGTCTCTCCCGGGTGACGACCGACCATGTGCTGCTGCTCGACGCGCGGGTGCGCGTGGCGCCGGAGTCTCTGGGACGCATCCGCGAGGCGATCGCGCTGCGCGGCGCCGAGGTCTGGAACTTCGAGGTGATCCCCGCGGTCACGACCCCAGGGGCGGCGTTCTGGACCGGGATCGCCAAGGTCTGGTGGCGAGACTACTTCCGTGACCGGCGCGAGATCTCCTACGGCGTCGAGGACTTCGACCGCTTCCCGAAGGGAACCACGGCATTCCTGGCGCCCACCCGCGTCCTCCGCGCAGCGTCGCAGGACTTCAGCTCCCACTTCAGTGATGTCGCGCTCGCCTCCGACGACACCCGGCTGCTGCGCGAGGTGGCCACGCGGGCACCGATCTACGTCTCGCCGGAGGTGGCGTGCCGCCACACTGCGAAGTCCGGCACGAAGCAGTGGATGCGGCAGTGCTACTACCGCGGCACCACGTTCGTCGACGGCTACCTGGGTGACCGCGATCGGGCCGGCGGGCTGCTCGCGGGCGCCGCGGTTGCCGGTGCGGCGGGGGTCGCTCTGGTGGTCCGCCGGCCGCGCACGGCTGCCGGCCTCGCGGCTGCAGGGTGCGTGGCTGCTGGTGCGGTCACCCGGTGGTCCGGCGGCACGCCGCGCGAGGCGGCGTCGGTCAGCTTGCTGAGCCCGGCGTTCGGGATGCTCTTCGGTGCGGGCGTCCTGCGCGGGCTTCGGATGGCAGCAGCACCACGTGGCGAGTGAGGTGTCCCGCGGCACCGTCCGGCATCAAGTCGCCTACCTCGCCGGAGCGTTCTTCGCCTCGAGCGCACTCGGGCTCGTGCTCCTGGGCGCGCTGGCGCGCTGGCTGACGCCGACGGAGAACGCCGAGTTCCTCGCCTGGTGGGGTCTGCTGTTCGCGTTCGCGAGCGTGCTGGCCTCGGTCGAGCAGGAGGTCGTACGGCAGTCGGCGGTGGCGGCTCTGGACGGTCGCAAGGTGCCGTTCGGCGCGGCCCAGATGGTGCTCGCGGTATCGGTCGGCTCCCTGCTGGTCCTCGCGCTGCTCGTCGCCACCCCGCCCGGGCGTGCCACGACCGCAGGCTCGGCGTTTGTCGTCCTGATTACTTACGTCGCGCTCGGCGGCGTCGCCGTGCAGATCACGACCCGCGGCCTGCTGCTCGGCGAGAACTCCTACGGCCGCTACATCGTGGTGATCGTGGGCGAGGCGCTGGCGCGCTGCGTCGTGGCTGCGGTCGTCATCCTCCGAGGAGTAGAGCCCTCGGTGGAGTGGGCGGTGCTCATCACGGCGGTCGGCAGCTTCGCCTGGGTGCCCGTCGTGCGCCACGCATTCAGCCGAGTCGACTGGCACGGCTCGCGGCTGGCGTGGCGCGAGGTGGTCAGCACGGTCGCCGCGCTCGCCCTCGCCAACGGACTGAGCGCTCTTGCGCTGACCGGCTACCCGGCGGTCGCGACCGTCGCCATCGGCCACGCCAGCGAGCTCGCCGACCTCTTCGCGGCGGTGACGATCGCGCGGGTCCCGCTGGTGCTGATGGCGCCGATCCAGGCGATGACGGTCCCGACCGTGGTCCGGTGGATCAAGCGGGGCCAGGTCGACCACCTGCGCCGGGCCATGAACTGGGTCGCCCTCGGTGGTGCGGTCGGTGCGCTGCTGGCGGCGCTCGTGGCGTACGAGCTCGGTCCGTGGGGAGTCCGCGTCGCCATGGGCGACCAGTACGACGTCGATCCGGCCATGTGCGCGTTGGTCGCCACGGCCGCCGTGTTGATGGCCGCGGCTCTGCTCCAGGCCGCCGTCCTCGTCGCGCTGAAGCGCTACTGGCCATTGGCCGCCTGCTGGGCGCTCGCCACGGCCGGTGCCGGGGTGGTCCTCGTGGCCATGCCCGCCGATCCCGAGGCCCGCGGCTCGTGGGGGTTCCTCGTCGCCGCGCTGGTGTCGGCGGTCGCCACCCGGGTCGCGATCGGCCGGGTCGGTGCCGACCCCGTCGGCGAGCCCCATGCTTGGATGGCGGAATGACCGAGCGCGAGTACGAGCCCGAGATCGTCGATGCCGTGCACCACATCGTGAACCGGTACGGCGCCGGCGGGCTCGAGGACCTGATCGAGCTCGCGCAGGCCGAACTCATCGTCGCCCGCAAGGCGCTCGAGGAGCTGGCCGACCAGACCGATTGATGACCCGCTGACGGTTCGTCCCGGTGCGACGCTGCGTCGTACCCTGGGGTGTTCCCCGAACTCCACCTGCGAGGTACGAGCATGTCCGCGCCCGCGAGCGCCCCCGAGTCCGTCTTCCCGCGCCTCGAGCCCCGGCTGCCATCGGTCTCCAAGCCGATCCAGTACGTCGGCGGCGAGCTCAACTCCACCGTGAAGGAGTGGGACTGCGGCTCGGCCGCCACGGGGGAGGGCGAGACGGTCCGCTGGGCCCTGATGTACCCCGACGCCTACGAGGTGGGGCTACCCAACCAGGGCGTGCAGATCCTCTACGAGGTGCTCAACGAGCGCGACTGGATCGTCGCCGAGCGCACCTACTCCGTCTGGCCGGACCTCGAGCAGGTCATGCGCGAGGACGGCATCCCGCAGTTCACCGTCGACGCCCACCGCCCGGTCCGCGCCTTCGACGTGTTCGGCCTGAGCTTCTCCACCGAGCTCGGCTACACCAACATGCTCAACGCCCTCGACCTCGCGGGCATCCCGATCCACTCAGCAGACCGCATCGAGGACGACCCGATCGTGCTCGCCGGCGGCCACGCGGCGTTCAACCCGGAGCCGATCGCCGACTTCATCGATGCGGCCGTCCTGGGTGACGGCGAGGAGGTCGTGCTCGCGATCTCCGAAGTGATCCGCGATTGGAAGGGCGAGGGGAGCCCCGGCGGCCGCGACGAGCTGCTCCGGCGGCTGGCCGTCAGCGGCAACATCTACGTGCCCCGCTTCTACGACGTCACCTACGCCGCCGACGGCACCATCGAGGCGGTCGTGCCCAATCGTCCCGGCATCCCGTTCCGGGTGCGCAAGCACACGCTGATGGACCTCGACGCGTGGCCCTATCCGGCCAAGCCGCTGGTGCCCCTCGCCGAGACCGTGCACGAGCGCTTCTCGGTCGAGATCTTCCGCGGCTGCACCCGCGGCTGCCGCTTCTGCCAGGCCGGCATGATCACCCGCCCGGTCCGCGAGCGTTCGATCAAGACGATCGGCGACATGGTCGAGAACGGCATCCGCAAGTCCGGCTTCGAGGAGGTCGGCCTGCTCTCGCTCTCGAGCGCCGACCACACCGAGATCGGCGAGGTCGCCAAGGGCCTCGCCGACCGGTACGACGGCTCGAACGTGTCGCTGTCGCTGCCCTCGACCCGCGTCGACGCCTTCAACATCACGCTGGCCAACGAGTTCTCCCGCAACGGCCGGCGCTCCGGGCTCACCTTCGCACCCGAGGGCGGCTCCGAGCGGATGCGCAAGGTGATCAACAAGATGGTCACCGAGGAGGACCTGATCCGCACCGTGGCGACGGCGTACTCCCACGGCTGGCGGCAGGTGAAGCTCTACTTCATGGTCGGCCTGCCGACCGAGACCGACGAGGACGTGCTCCAGATCGCCGAGCTCGCCAAGAAGGTGATCGCCAAGGGCCGCGAGGTCTCCGGCCGCAACGACATCCGCTGCACCGTCTCGATCGGGGGCTTTGTGCCGAAGCCGCACACGCCGTTCCAGTGGGCCGCGCAGCTCGACCACGTGACCACCGACGAGCGGCTGAAGAAGCTGCGCGACACCGTGCGGGAGGACAAGAGGTTCGGCCGCGCCATCGGCTTCCGCTACCACGACGGCAAGCCCGGCATCATCGAGGGACTGCTGTCTCGCGGCGACCGCCGGGTGGGCCGGATCATCGAGGCGGTCTGGCGCGACGGCGGGCGCTTCGACGGCTGGAGCGAGCACTTCTCCTACGACCGCTGGATCGCCTCGGCTGAGTCGGCCCTGGCCGGCACCGGCGTCGACCTCGACTGGTACACCACGCGGGAGCGCGAGTACGACGAGGTGCTCCCGTGGGACCACCTCGACTCGGGTCTCGACAAGGACTGGCTCTGGGCCGACTGGGAGGACGCCCTCGCCGCCGCCGACGGCGCCGACATCGAGGTCGAGGACTGCCGCTGGACCCCCTGCTACGACTGCGGCGTGTGCCCCGAGATGGGCACGGAGATCCAGATCGGCCCGACGGGGCAGAAGCTGCTGCCGCTCTCGGTGGTCTGAGCCGGTCCGCGCAACGCCAGTCTCTGCCAGAATGCTCGGCCGTGAGCCACCTGCTGGACCTCGGGTCCCGGAAGTTCTGGCGGTACGCCGGGCGTGCGGTCGACCTCGACGGCGACGAGTCCTGGCTGGCAGCGCCGACGAGCCGGTCCGCGAGGGTCGCCGACGCCTGGCTCGATGCCGAGGCGGCGCGCCACGGCGGCCGCCTGGAGCACGACCTCCCGACGGCCGGGCTGCTGCCCACGATGGCGGCGCTGGACGGGCCGGGGTTCGACGCCACGCGGCTGCGTCCCGAGATCCGCGACTTCTACGAGCGGACCGCCGCGTGGCGGATGGAGGTGTGGACCGCGTGGTCCCCGGTCTTCTGGCCCGTAGGTGAGCTCGTCTCCCGTGTCTACGGACGACGTGTCGAGCAGCTCGCCCTCCCCATGCGACCGCTGGACGTCGCGCGCGGCATGGAAAGCCGGCTCACCCTCATCCGCGACGGCGGCGGCGCCCAGGTCGGCGCCGCGTGGCTCCGGACCCTGCGGGCGAGCGGCCGCCACGTGTTCAGCGGGTGCTACTCGACCCGCACCCTGCCTGGTGTCGACCGCCCGAGCGTCCACGTCGCGTTCCCGCTCGAGTCCGGCAACGTCCAGGTGCTGCTCCGTCCCGCCATCACCGAGGACGGCGGGCTGATCCTCGAGTCGCCGCCCGGACGGTTCGGGGAGGACGGTGCGTACGTCGTCGTCAGCGACGCCGGGCGCACGTACGCCGCCCGCGCGCCGCTGCACGAGACCTTCCACGTGTTCGTCGACCAGTACGGCGTGCTGCGCACCGATCACGAGATCCGCCTGCGCAGCAGGTGGGCGGTCCGCTTGCACTACAAGCTGGAGCGGAAGCCGTGACCGTGCACACCTTCCACCTGGCGGAGCTCCCGGCGGTGGTCGCGGCCCGCGCGCTGGTCCGCCCGCCGTCATCCGCGACGGTGCCGGGCCTGGACCACGCCGAGTGCCTCGCGCTGATGCGTCTCGGTGCTCCCACGGTCTCACCGGACCGGCTTCAGCTCCGCCGGATGGCCGTGTTCGCGCAGTGGCACGACGAGGACGCGCTCGACCACTACCTGACGAAGGACCCCCTCGGCCGACGCCTCGCGACCGGCTGGCACGTGCGACTCGCGTTCCTGCGGCGCTGGTCGACGCTGGCCGCACTGCCCGACCTCCCGGCGCGCGCGGGCGCGTGGAGCCAGGACGAGCCGGTCGTCGCGGTCACTGTCGCCCGGATGCGTCTGCCGGAACTGCCGCGCTTCCTCCACTGGGGCAAGCCCGTCGAGCGGCTCGTCCGCGACCATCCGGGCGTCACCCTCGCGCTGGCGGGCCTCCGGCCGCCCCGGACGATCTCGACGTTCTCGGTCTGGCGGACGGTGCGGGAGATGGAGGAGATGGTCCACGGCCACTCGGCCGTGGCGGAGCCGGAGCGGCACGCCGCCGCGATGGCCGAGCGTCGCCGCCGCGACTTCCACCACGAGTTCGCGACGTACCGGTTCCGACCGCTGTCCGAGCACGGTGCCTGGGAGGGCCGGACCGGGATCGTGCCGCGGGGCGGCTGACGGCGCTACCGGGGGTCGGCCGTCACCTGCTCGCGCTCCGCGAGCTGGTCCTCCACGAAGACCGGGCGGGCGACGTACGCTGCGACCGCGAAGAGCGGCAGCGCGAGCGCGAGCATCAGCGCCAGGGGCAGCGTCCACCCGCCCGTCGCGTCGTGCACCACGCCGACGGCGAAGGGGCCGGCGATCGCGATCAGGTACCCCGCGGACTGGGTGAACGCCGACAGCGCAGCGGTGCCCTCCGGCGTGCGCGCGCGCAGCCCGATGAGGGTGAGGATCAACGGGAAGGTCACGGCGCCGATCCCGACCACGATCGCCCACAGCGGCGCGAGGGAGTACGGCGCGACCATCAGGCCCACATAGCCGACCGGATAGGTCGCGATGACGGTGAAGAGCACTCTGCGCTGGTTCGCTGAGCGGGCGAGGACGTTGGGCAGCCACAGCGAGAGCGGGATCGACGTGGCCGCGACCAGGCCGGCGAGCGCGCCGGCGACGGTCGCGCCGTACCCGCTGTCGCGCCAGAGCTGGGCGAACCAACCGAAGATGGCGTACGCCTGGAGCGACTGGAGGCCGAAGAAGAGCGCCATCGCGAGGCCCAGCCGGGTGCGCGCGACGTCCCGGAACGAGATCGTCCGCGGGGTCGTCTCGAGGTGGCGGTCGTGGGTGGCCAGCGCGATCCACGGCACGACGGCGACCGCGGCGACCAACGCCCAGGCGCCGAGGCCCCAGCGCCAGCCGTCCAGCCCGTCCGAGATCGGCACCGTGAGCATCAGGGCCGCGGTGAGCGCGATCGAGAGCGCGGTGGTGTAGATCGCCGTGACCGGGCCGATCCGGTCCGGGAAGTGCAGCTTCACCAGCGACGGCAGGAGCACGTTGGCCATGGCCATGCCCGCCAGCCCCAGCATCGAGAGCAGGAGGAAGAGCGTCTCGCTGTCGACCAGCGCGCGACCGGCCAGCCCGGCGGCGAGCGTGATCAGCGCGAGCAGCGTGACCCGGTGGAGTCCGACTCGGTGCGCAGCGGCCGGCGCCATCGCCCCGAAGAGCGCGAAGCCGATGACCGGCAGCGAGGTCAGCAGCCCCGCGGTCGCGCCGCTCATCGAATAGGCGTCGCGGATTTCGGCGAGGAGGGGCCCGACGCTCACGGCGGCGGGACGGAGGTTGACGGCCAGCAGCACGATGCCGACCAGGACGAGCACGCTGGCACGTCGTGCGGAGGAGCTCACTCGGCCGATCGTCTCAGGCGCGATGTCGGCGTCCTCCGGCAGGATGGCCCCATGCTCCGGGTGACCGACGCCGACAGGCGCCAGCGGCTCGGCCGACGGCACGCACTCGCGCCGGGAGACCGCGCTGCCGACGCGGTCTCGGCCACGCGCGCGATGACCGTGCTGCACGCCACCGAGGCGCCGAGCGTCTACCTCTCCCTCTGGGCGCGCGTCGACGGGCTGACCCCCGACGACGTCGACCGAGCGCTCTACGACGAGCGTTCGCTCGTCAAGCAACTCGCGATGCGGCGCACGCTCTTCGTGTTCCCGCGTGACCTGCTGCCCGCCGCCTGGGGGAGCGCCTCGGCCCGCGTCGCCACCGCCCTGCGCGCGCGCCTCGTCAAGGAGGTCGAACAGGGCGGGGTCACCGCCGACGGTGCCGCTTGGCTGCTCGCGGCCGAGGCGGCCACGCTCGAGCGGCTCGCGGGCGGCGACGAGTTGTCGGCCCAACAGCTGCGCGAGGAGGTCGCCGAGCTCGCCGGCCGCCTCGACATCGGCAAGGGCGCCTACGCCGCCAACGTCTCGGTGGCGCCCCGGGTGCTGACCCAGCTCGGCGTCGAGGGCCGGGTGCTGCGCGGGCGCAACGCAGGTCATTGGCGCACCGCCCGTCCGCTCTGGACGGCGACCAGCGCCTGGTTGGGCGAGCTGCCCGAGCCGGCCAAGGAGCGGGAGGGGTACGCCGAGCTCGTGCGTCGCTGGCTGGTGACCTTCGGGCCCGGCACCGAGGCCGACCTGGTCTGGTGGCTCGGCCCGACCCAGACGGCCGTCCGCCACGCGCGCGCCGACGTCGCCGCCACCGAGGTGGAGCTCGAGGACGGGCGGGCGGCGTACCTCCTGCCCGACGACGTGGAGCCCGAGCCGGCCCTCGCACCGTGGGCGTCGCTGCTCCCGGTGCTCGACCCGACGGTGATGGGCTGGAAGGAGCGCGACTTCTACCTCGGCGACCTCGGCCCGCAGCTGTTCGACACCAACGGCAACGCCGGCACCACCGCG
>VFQN01006460.1_pt1 | contig 13352 bp, 7 predicted proteins | sample 3512371 | NCBI WGS metagenome assembly VFQN01 (sample SAMN10412370, study PRJNA504923) | tailings metagenome | isolation source: Replicate 2 from Balatoc abandoned mine | place: Philippines: Itogon, Benguet | collected 2017-08-28
CGAAGGAGGCTCAGACGGAGAGTATAGTGGAGGAGATCGAAGGGAAGGTGTTTGGAGATAGGATATCTAATAATCTGAGTCATAAGTCTTTCCCTCCTGCTATTCCAGTCGTTCTGCAGGGGCATCTTCGTGATAAAGGTGTTCTTCATCGGAAAAACGTCGATGTTGATTCAGATGATGAGGAGCGAAGCATTGATAGTCGTCCTGTCAGTGATCGATCGACTGAGGTGAAGATGAAGCGAATCGTCTCTGGTCAAGCGAGTGTTGACAGAAGTATTGAATCTGTTGGGAAAAAGAGATTGCGCAGTCGTTATTTCCTTACCGATTGTGTAATTCTCTTTGGAAGATTAGTAATCCCAGTATTACCAATATTCCTAGCTATCGGATTTTACAGCTCAACATTAGGTGGCGAGAGCATTCGAACAATGCTCTCGGTCGTGTTCGGCTTTCTTTATCTGATTGTTTGCTATGTAACTGTCTTCGTTTATTCCCGAAAGCGATTGACGAAGAAGATGTTATTAGCAGTGAAGTTAATTCGATTAGATACAGACAAAGGAAAGAATGTGATGTTGTTTGATTTGATATTATTATTTTTATATGAATTCTTTGAGAAGAATCAGAATAAGAAGAAGAACGATCAACAGGATGAGATCTCGTTGACCGTCAATCCTATGTTAGCAGCATCATGGAGAAATGTTAGTCACGATGGAGCTTCTCATATGGAAGAAGATGATATTCAGTTATCAAAGAAGAGATTCATTGAAAGATCTCATGCGATTATGAAAGCTAGTAATGATGTCGAAGAAATTGATTCATCATCATCTCCTGTTGCACAGGGTAGTGAGACTTTCAATCAAAGACAGCATTATCATGAATCGGATGTAATCTTTACAAAGGTTTCAAATCAAGTGTAGTGTGTGTTGTTTTGTTGTGTGTTAATTTCCTGTTTTTGTATGTTTTGTTTCTCTTCTTACTCCCTTCCATCATATGAGATCATATCATCCCCCGCCCTATCTCATTTACTCTAAACTAGAGTCGCCGTTCATTGGAGGCACTGCTGCTTTAGCAGTAGATTAGATAAGACAAAAGCATGAGGCTTCAGTTTTCTTTTTATTTCTTTTATTTATTTTGTTTGTTTTGTTTGCTTTTCTCTGTTTTTCTTCAATGCATTCATTCATATTATCCCATGACATCATACAAAGATTTGATTTCTTTTACTTACAACAACCCCTCAAACCCAGCTGAAAGATACTCCTCCAATAGCTGTTTTAAATTTCATTAAAAGCTAAATATACATGAAATGAAAGAGAATCGAATACTAAACCATTGACTCAATGAATACAGGAAATTGCGATTGACAAGGTCGAGGGAGGTTAAAGAAAATCAAACAGAAGAAAAGGTGAGGTCGTTGTTTTTGTCGCAGTAGGTGTACATAGTAGAAAGTGTTTCATCAGTGGACGAGAAGAACTTCTTTCGAATTCTTTTACAAGTCAGCGGTGCCATATAAAGCTAGCGCGATTTGACTGCCAAAGCCTGCAGCAAATCTCATGGCATACTTGCAAGGATATGCTCCGCCACGACTGAGCTTCAAATCACTTCCTAAGACTGGATCGATCTCTGAGAAGTTAGCAATAGGAGGGACTTGACCGGTCACTAAGACTTCCGCAGCGACGACATCTTCAAAGGACACTCCCATAGGATGACCGGTGAAACCTTTCGTGTTCAAAATCAAAAGATTCTTCAATTCCTCACCAAATACTTTACGCAGACCAAAGAGCTACGAAAGATAATAAAACCATAAGAATGAGTACAGGAAAGCGATCAGACAGTGATTTACCTCATTGGCTGCGCATGATGAAGCAGGAGAAGCATGTGTGGAAGTTTCATGAGAGAAATAAACTCCATTGCGGGCAATCTCTTGTCGAGTAATACCTAATTCTTTCTCAATCGATGCAACAAATCGTTCCATTTCTTCAGCAATATGATTACGATCCATTGCGGCACCATGATAAGCAGAGTTGGATAATAAAGTTCCTAATAATCGACAGCGGAAAGCTTTTCTAGGAGGAAGAGATTGAAAGATTGGATTGGCTTTATTGACTTCATGTCGTCTGATAGCTCCTTCTTCACTCTCTAGGATTAAACCGATGCCACCTGATCCTAAGATCATACCACTGCGTTGAGGATGGAAAGGTCTTGCAGCTAAGCTAACTTCAGCACAAGTTGTTGCTGCACCTAAAGTGCGGAATCCACTTCCAAGCCAAGGCAATAAAGTATCGGAGGCAGCGCTGTCACCGGCAATCACGACGACACGCTCAGCTCGTCCGACTTGAATCATATCATAAGCCAAGGCAATAGCTTGAGTTGCACCTACAAAAGACGAATCAAAAACTGAACAATCAGCAAAAATGACAGACTTACCAGCGCAAGCAGCATTTGTTTGCATGTTAGGACCCTTTGCTTTAATAATTTGAGCTAATTGAGCATTTCCTAGAACTAACACACGGAATAAAAACTTGCGATCGAACTCATATCCTCGATCATTACTACTGCCATTGCTAATGGAAGAGTGAATTAATTCTTCTAATTTCTTTAACGCCTCTTCAGTATCATTCGATAAGCCACTGGTTAATCGATCAGATAATCTCTTTCGAAGAGCTGGAATAATACTATTGAATTGCATCTGATCGATGGACTTCTCCTTGAAATATCTTGAAACTTCTTCTATGGCAGTGTCTAAGGCAGGGAAAGAAGTCGCGTAGACAACACCAGTCGATGCTTGTAAGTGTTCAGGTAATTCCCAACCTTTAGTACCTTCTCCAGAACCAGTGACGAAATGAGCGTCTTTCAAGGCCTCTAAACCAGCAGCGATGGCCACCTGAACCGCACGATCCATAGTGCTTACTAAACTCTCAGAGACACCATAAGCAGTTAAAGAGAGTTTACCTAATGACGCTGAGACGTTAATGCACTTATCATATGATTTAATTGGAACCTTTGAGACTGTTCCATCAGTATTCTTGACTGTCTCAAATAAATTCTTTTCTAACATCGCATCCTTCACAGGTTCAGGAATTGGGGTGATACACGTCTCACCATTGATAATTCGAGTAATATTATTCACACCCACTGTGAAAACATCACGATCACGGCCTGGTAAAGCGGCAGAAACACCAGTCACAACAACACGAACATTACGACGACCACTAGCCCAGATCTTCGTCTCTGAGCGAGTCAGACCTCCAGTTGGTACAAAGCTTGACAAAGAACCTGATACACCATGCTTATTCGAAAAGTTTGGTGTTTCTCCTAATTGATCTAAATCAACACCAACATCCTCTTCATCAATAACTTCAGGAGTAACTAAAGCACCACCTTTCTCTTGCACTGCATGTGTTGGCTTTCTTTGATATGTTCTTTCAAAGTTTGATGCGATTTCTGTTAGGTAATAAGTTCCTGGAGTTAATTTATCAATAGCGAAAGTTGGTTTAAATGGAATATAACCGTGTGAGTTTTCACGTGCTTTCAATGCAATGGTTAAATCTTCTGGTGTTAACTTCTCACGTGCATTTAAACGAGTTTCAATATTTAATTGTGCTTGAATATTACTTAAAGTAAATCTTGCATCATAATTCGTATCTCTTGGAATGACGGAGAACATTGAAGCTAAAGCACCTGATCCATAAGAGAATAAAACAACATTTTTATCAAGTAAATTTGATCCTAAACTTGATACTAAATAAGATAAATTCATATAAACGGAAGCAGTATAAGTATTACCAATCAATTTGGAAATACGACAACCTAAATCAACTTTATTTTCATATCCTTTCTTAGAAATACCCTTTAAAGCAGTCTCTAACTCTTTATCTTCATAGGTTTTATCAATGGGAGTAGAAATCCATTTCTCAATTGGTTTATTATCAATCAATCCAGATAACATATCAAGATACATTAATCTACCAAAGGACTTTTGTACAAGTTTATTATAAGGTGAATGGAAAACAAAGTAATCCGTGTTATTGACAGAAATATCTTTATTTCGGAATTGTTTGGATTTATCAATAAAACGACGATAACAATCATCTAATGCTTGGAGATAACATGTTTGTGATAATGCACCATTTACTTCAGGATATTCTGAATCCATAATTGGTTTAAAGAAATCCCAGCAGTGATTCGCGAAGGTAGTACGTGTCTTGATATCAATTTGTAAAGGAGCATTACGACCGACGAGCATCGCAACGGAACCACATCCTCCTGTAGGACGAGCAGGACCGTCAGCATAGACAGCAATGTCTCCTGCAACAACGATAGCATAGCGACCGTCCCAAGAAGAGCTGTCAGCCCAGGTCAAGGCATTGAGGAGAGCAGCGGTTCCTCCATAACAGGCATTGACAACGGTGGCACCTTCCACTTCAGTATTACCCTCGAATAAGCTCATTAAAACAGTTTTGGTAGATTTACTCTTATCAATCAATGTCTCAGTTCCGATTTCGAGTCTGCCGATCTCATTAGGCTTGATCTGGTACTTCTCCAATAAGCTATGAACGACAGTTAATGCAATAGAATTAATGTCTTCATGATCACCAGTGAAAGCCATCGCATCTTGTCCAAGTCCTATTGTGTACTTTCCTTTCGAAACCTTGTTTGCAACTTCTAAATCCTCTTGTCTCACATAAGTACTAGGAAAGTAGACTTCCAATCCAAGGATACCCACATGATTATCATTACCTTCACCATTCTGTGCCATTTCTTTTTCTAAAGCCCTTAAAACAATTCAAAAATGTTCGTGACTTGCAGTGAAAGTATCTTTCTTTGTCCACAGACAATCTAATTTTCTCTTCCTTTTAACGAACAACCACCAGAAGAAAAACCCGAATTTCCGCAAAGTTGAATTTTTGTACGACGGTCTTGATATTACCGTTTTCAACCGTTTTCTTTGGAATTGAAAATAGTTTTCAGTGTTTTTTTAGATGGATCAGGACATTTATTGACAATTTGTATTGATATTTATTCGTAAAATGGGTTGGGAAGTTGATCATAAGCATGAGATTACATTTAGAAGAACAGCGGTGCTGTTAAATTGTGGATTTGCGAGTGGATTATTGCAAGCTTTTACTTTCAATCCTTGGGATAGAGCCTTGTATTTGAGTGTTAAGAATACTCGACCGTTTCTCACGAAGGCAAACTTTGAAAAGCCTTTTGCAGGAGTAACACAAACAGTTGTACAGCGTGCTATTAGTTCTGGATTATACTTTCCTCTCGAAGAAATATTCGCAACTTTAATGAATGCATCAGAAGAAAAAGACGAAAAAGTCAGATTATGGAAGTTATTTTTCGCTGGAACTGTAGCTGGTGCAATAAATGGGATTGTAATGAATCCTTTTACGCGAATAAAGGTAAATAATCTTTCCCCTCCGTCATCTGCTAACATTACACTTAATAGTATCATTTTTGGGGAAAATCACAGAATGATGGTTTACAATTTTTCAATACAGCAAAAGAAATATTCCAACAAGGAGGAATTCGACACTTCTTTCTTGGGGCTAATGCTACAGTTCATCGGGATTTATTGTTCGGAGGAATCTTCGCCCTTCTTCGACACACTTTAAAATCAGATAGAGAGAGCAAGAAGACTGGATTCACTATAAATGTTATTGCTGGATGTTCGGCCACTGTTCTTTCAAGTCCTTTGAATTATATAAGGAATGTTCATTATGCAACTCCGCCTTCTCAGACCCCTGACTCAGCGAGGAAGATTTTACAAGATCTGTTCAAAGAGGCTTGGAAAGAAGAAACCCCGACGCAGAAATTTGTATATGTGCAAAGTCGATTAAGGTTAGGATGGGGCACAGCGAGAGTGGGATGTGGGATGGCTTTTGGAGCGAAAGTGTACGAATACCTTGCATCAGTATTCTAAGTCAGCAGCGGGGTTCACATTGTAAGATATTGTGTAGATTATCTTTTTTTTATCGATTTTTCTATTCGATATATTTTTTATTTAAGGATATTCAGTGAAAATAATTCGTGATAAGTTGAAGCAGGAAATGAAAGCAGGGTAAATGGGGAAACCCAGTTTTAGCGCACATTCCTATCAGTTAGCTTTTTGAGTGAATGTATCGAAGTATGAGTTCTAAACAATCCTTTGCCGCATGGAGTGAACAACGACAAAGGAAAGCCGATGGAAATGATGAAGAATCCAATGGGAGTATTTGGACGCAGTTTTCTTCCATGCAAGATTCTTTTGTCAATCAAATGCAAGATCTTTATGGCGTATTACCTGATGCAGGACCTTTAAGCGCGGAATTTCGTGGACGATTATTAAATGCAGTTTACTTGCTTATTGGATCGATTATATTCGCGCTTCTGGCTGTCTTTGTTGGTATTCCGACACTTATTCTTCGTCCATCGAAATTTGTTCTTTGTTTAACGCTGTCGACACTATTAGCGGCTTCCAGTGTTATCGTTCTCCAAAAACCATCGATATTCATTAGTAATGTATTAAGCGGTGGTATCTCGCAGTCAGTTCCTGTCCTCCTTTTATTTTCCTCGATCTTATTCACCTTGTACGTCACAATCTTCCATCATCGATACTTCCTAACACTCTTCGCTGGAGGAACACAAATCTTTTGTTTAGTGATTTACTTGGCTACCTTTATCCCAGGCGGTATGACAGGTTTACAATTAATATGGAGAATGTTGTGGACGATTATCAGTACCACGTTAGCTCCTTGTATCTTTGTCACGAAACAAACAATCTGTGCATTGTATCGAACTGCCTTCTCATGAGACAAATTCTTTCTTATAAACTATTCTCTTTATTTCATGAAAGAAGATGAAAGAAGGACTTCCCTTAGCTTTCTTTTTTAATCCATGATCATACGATAGATATAGATAGCTTATTCTTCTTCGCAAAACTTGTAAATAAAACAAATAGGAGGGAAATCAAAACAGCGAATATTCCCATACCATACAAATTCATATGATGTGAGAGGAAAACAAAAGCCTTCGTTGATGCTTTGATAAAGGAGCAATGAAGGCGAAACTGGTTAAAAAACGAATAAACTATAACAATGACTACTTAGAGGCTTTATTCAGTGCTGCGGATCGTCTCGTTCTAGGTTGAGATAGGTTTGCTTTTGCTTTCCTTACTATGGCGTTATGTGTAATGTCGGAGGTGACAGAGTTATCATCATCATCAGATCGGAGGCAATAAGGATGAGCCTTCCTCATAGATGATCGAAGAAAGTATTTTCTGCCAGTTGTCGATTCCTCTTCAACCACTGTGTTCGGTTGGTAAAGAGTTTTATTGATATTGTACAATGACGTTCTATCCTCTGACGTTTTCGTATTTGAGGAGTAAGAGTCATTGATCATTGATGCGTGGATAAGGTTGGGAAATTCTGTCGAGTTGAAAGGACTGCTTCCAGTAGAATCATGACCTGAGTTAGTGGTAGCAGGTGAGATATACAATTCCTCGTTCTGGCGAGGAGGATTTGTTTGAATGGTTAATCCTTCCCCTGGTCTGCCCACACGATCAGAACTGCCTTCTGGTTCAACTTCTCTTCGAGAAGCCGGCGAATTCATAGACATTAACACCGCGTCATTTTCTAATATAGAAGTTCCAGAATCCTCGATGCTTTCTCGAGAGTTACTTTCACGAAAGAGAAAAGTGAGAACTCCAATGACAACCACAACAAAGAAAGCCAAGACAATACTCCAATTCCATGAAGCTTGATCTTCATTTACCTTTGTTTGCCCATAAGGAAGAATAACTGGAGTTGGTTCTTGCTGATCGTGAGATTCGGTATAAGAGTTACAAACTTCTGTAGGAGCTACAACCTCGTCTTTTTCATTGGGAAGTAATGGCTGTACGAATTTATACGCAGAGATCAATTCAGACTGAGGCAGCAAGGAAGAAGAAGTGATAAAATCCACATCCTCACCAGCTTCATACATTATTACTGTTGAAGGTGACGATAAGTCATTCACTTCGATGTGAATTGAAGAGGTCTCAGGGGAAGGATCTGCAGTTCTTTCTGTTGATTCTTCAATGTTCAAAACCGTTTCTTTCTCACTATTTTGTAAATTACTAATACTTTCATTTGCTTCACTTATGGAAGCGCTTTCCTCTCCAATCTCCTTCATGTTATCATTGCTACTCTTAATATCGTCCTCGTAAAGTTGCTGGTGTTCATATGTTTGCAATTCGTTGTTTGAATTATTATCTTCGTCTATGGTCGTAACACTCTCAGTGACTGCCTCGATGACTATCTTCTCTTCTACACTATTTTGGAAATTACTAATACTCTCACTGGCTTCGCTTGCGAAAGTAACTTCCTCTTCAACCTCCTTCATGTCTTCACGATTATTCTCTCCTCTATCTGATGCGTGGCCATCGAGTGAGTCATACTGATTTATCATGCTCTCTTCTCCTACAAAAGTTGAATCGAAAGCTATTCTTGCTTCTGGTTCAAATGCAATGAGGTTAATATTTGGGGTCACTTGCAGAACGTCGGAGAGAGATTGTCGTAATAATCCGTTAGATAGAAGGTCTAAGAGATAGACAGCTAACAGCAATCCTGTGACGGATAGGAAGGATTTCACTTTCTTTACGACTCTCCATTTCATAAATGGTGGAATAGTGGAGACTGCTTTCGGTCCAGGTGATTGAAGCTTCTCAGAAAGTCTCTGTAAATCTTCGTGATTGACGGGAGATATCGCAGAAGGTTTTTGAATGGATAGAGGAGGTTCAATTGGAATAAATGGAATCTTGGTTGGTGTAGGAAAGTAATCCTTACTTTCTTCTTGCTCAATCAGGAGGTCAAAGTCATCTTCAGTTGTAACTTGATGAATATCAGCAGTGTCCCCAACAACACTTTCCTCCCTCTCAGACTCAACCTCTCTCCAGACAGTACTTCCATCATCACTCACTTCATCAATATCAGACTGCATTATCTTTTTATCGAGAATGAATTGCCTATTCTTCGAGAAAGTTCTGAGATGTCGCTCAGAGAGGGTTTGAAATAGTTGTTGAACTGTCAAAAGATTACTGGTCTTATGCACCGTAAAATTCAGAAAACCTTTCTCTTAACTGTTTTCTTCAAAATAGACTACCAATAATATCAAATTATTCCTTACACTACCATCATTAACTAAGCAGTCAAAAGGAAAATGAGTAAATTTGGAAGAAAGATAAAGCAAGCACCAGCTGGGTATGAATACATTGAGCCCACTATAACTGCTCTTGAAAATGAGCTTCGAGAAAGTAAGTCTACATTGCCTCCATCAATTCGACTCAATTGTTCACGATCATTCCTTCTTCAGGAGTTAATGAACCACATGAAAGTTTAAGAAAGAATGAAGCACTTTGGCCTGTTCATCAGATAAATTGGCAGAAGTCACGATACGTCTATGATATGTATTACACTTACAACCGCATTTCTAAAGAAGTTTATGATTACTGTATTAATAATAAAATCATTGATGCACAACTTATTGCAAAATGGAAGAAGGCAGGATATGAAAGGCTATGTTCAACCTATGTGATTAATCCTCGAAACTACAAGTTCGGCACTGTTAGTATATGTCGAGTTCCGAAGCAGTTCCTTGCACCTGGCACAGCCATCGAAGATCCGACAACAGGATGTCGTGGATGTGCATCTGGTAATAGTCATAATATCTTTGGTAATAAATATGGACAGTATCTAGCAGCTATTCAGATTGCTAGAGAGGAGAGAGCAGCGAAGAAAGCGGAGGAGAGGGCTGCAAAGGAAGCAGCAATGAAGAAAGCCGCGGCTGACGATGAGGAAAGTGAAGATGAAGATGATGAGAGCAGCGACGAAGATGAAAGTAGTAGTGATGATGATAAGGACGGGCCTGTTACAGAGGCAGATGGAAGGAGTAAGAAGGCTCCTTCTCTTTGGGCGAAGGACGAGAAAGATGAGGTTGAACTAACCGAGGATATGATTGGACACCTTGCCCCTGAAGCGAGAAGAGAGGCGATGACTGCTGCTTCAAAGGCTGGATTAGGAGAGTCTTCAAAAGAAAGCGCAGATTCGTCATCCGGTCCCCCAACAAAGCGAGTGCGAACTCATAAATGAGATAGGCATTTCCTTTTTTTTTTCTCTTTGTAACAAGAGTTATCGAAACTCTTCTTTATTCGATAATTCTACCTTGACAACAACGAAAAAAAGAATTGCTACCAATTTAGATTAACAAACACAAGGAATGAAAGGAGTAGATAAGAGCACGACGAAGCTGCCTCGAAGACTACATGAGAGAAGAAGTGATTGGAGTGAGAGGCAAGGAAGGCATGACAGCACTGTGTGAATATAAAAATGAAACACACTATCACTCAAAAATAGAAGAACGATCTTTTCATAAAGGGCGAGAAGAAACCTACAAAAACCCCCGACAATAATACTCATCAACGGAGAAAAACTTTATTACTCTCTTCACCATTGAATCTGACAAACTTTTCTTATAGATCCATAGGAATAGTTTCAATTGGGAAATAATCCTTTAATTGTTCTTTATTCACAAATTGAGCTTTTGCTGCGGTCACAGGATCCAGCCAAGGTCTAATAATCGCCCAACAAGCACTGAAAATAAAAGGCGAATTAATAATAAGAGCACCTTGTAAAGTATCAGGATAATTATATTGTAAAATATCCACTAATAGTTTAACAACCTCATAATCCATACATGAATAACTAAAACCACTTAAATCAAAACAAATCATAATTCTTTCTTCTTCTGGTTTCGCCTTCTTTAAGATTGTTTCTAATGTATGAATAATTAATAATTTAATCTGTTCAATATCGCGGGTATTTTTATTATGTTTCCTAGCAAAGATAAAGACTGCTGGTCGACCATGGTGGTCGATACCATCAACAATAATCTTACCAGAATTTAATTCATTTTCAAATAAATGTGTTTGTTCATGGATTTCATTCACATTATGTTCTTTACGCCAATCTAAATGTTTTAGTAATGCACGATATGCTTTTTCTTCATCGCCTTTACGTCCACGATAAAATCTTAGGATTGCTGTATCAGTAAAGATATCTTTTGCCTCTGGTCGTTCTGTTATTACTTTCTCTTTTAATCGTGTAACTGCTTCATTCTCTGCTTCAGATGGTGGAACAAAACTCATTTTTTTGTCTGTTGAGAAGAAGAGGGTCTGCTAACTAACAATCTAAATGAAAAGGGGAAAAAATCTACCAAAAATTCTATAAAATGAATAAAATTGATTTCTGAATTTCAAGACTTCAAAGTTTCTTGGATAAACTGAGAAGAAGAGAGTCAAAAAGTCTGAAATCAAATAAATGTTGTAGTTACTATGTAACGATGATGTGCTGGAGTGATACCCAATTCCTCAGATCACAGATACCTAGAATCCTAAGATACGAGAGAAAGAAAAACACGAAATAAATACCACCTGCAACATACAACATACATTCATAAAGCTTTGATAGATTGTTTTTAAGCAAACAGAAAGAACGAAAAGAACTATTAATTTTGACTAGATAAGCTTTGCAAGTATCTTTCTAACTCATCTAAATTATCTTCGTCAACTTTCGTATGCCCTGTCGAGTCAGTATCATTGGGTGTTGCAGTTACACTTTCTACTTTTGGCTTTTCTGATGAGGTAAAAAGCTGTAAATCACTTAAACCTAACTCCTTTTCCAAATCCTCTAATGTTTGCGTTTCTCCAGCCGTTGAAGCGAGTGGTGAAGCGAATTCATTCCCTTTATTACTACTCGTACTCGCGGTGGGACTTGCCAACGCTTCTTCATTAAAATCACCATTATCTCCTTCTAACTGAGCTAATTGTTTAATTAATTCGTCATTATTATTCACCGGTACTTGATTCGCGGTATTTATCTTCGTAATTTTAAAATCAATCTCATCTTGATCATCACCACTCAATTTACCATCATCAAAGATTGAGAAAGGATCAGCTTGATCGGATGTAAACTTCCTTGATTTCCTCTTTTTTCCTTTATTCTTTCTTGCAGTCACAGATTCCCAAAATTTAGCATCTTTATGTAATCCTAACTCATATTTATCGTGTGCAGCAGCGTCTAGAAGCTCTTTATTGGTTGTTGTTTCGTTTAATACTGTCTGATCTACTGGTGCAAAAATTAAATCAACAAAAAAGTCTTCTGCATAACGTGTATCAGAAGCTGTACCATCTAATTGAGCTCTTGTTAGTCGTAAAACATTACCAGATATATATCCAGTATGGAAAGCAGCACGAAACATACTCATGCGCGTACCAGACACTGACGCATGACGACAACGAAGAAGTACATCACCTTGAACAACACAATCAATTTTAAATGTAGCACTTCCTTCTGATTGTGGAACCCATCTCAGCTTCATTGTTGCAGCACCATCTTCTGACTTTTCATTGACCGCTGCAGCACTGGCAATAAGCTTTCCATTCTTAAATAACTGAAGGTAAGGGCAGCATCCTTGAGTAGAAGGTTCTTCAGGGTTTAAGAATCCGAATCCTGGGATCGAGTTTACAATAATTCTTCGGAGAAGTAAAGGTTCTGAGCTAGGTTTCACACCATCGAGTAGATTAGAGAAGTATTGAATATATCTTCTCTGAGACGGGATTGTCAAATAATCAACCGCAGTTCCTCTTCTTTGCGCTACATATTGTAATGCTTGCATGGGCGAATCAAATTCTCCGAGCCACGTAAGAGCGCAGGCAATGAGAGTGGCGGTACGGCCTTTGCCAGTCAAACAATGAACAATCGCGATATTACACTCATCAGCATCCAACCAACTTTCAATAGAAGTACAAATCTTAAATAATAGTCCTAAAGGAGGAGCAGGATGTCCAGGGAATCGATATTCCAATACTTGGTCTTGAAACTTCGTGTAGTCATATGATTCTTCACTAATATTCCAAATCATAAACTTTCCAGAGTGCTTCTTCTTTAAATATGCCGCGACAACATTAATATCATTTCCTTCACTATGACCTTCTTCGTTGACTATGCGTCCTTTTCCTTTCGCAATTTCTTCTCGTTCACGAGGAAAAGCCATAGCAAGTAAATTCTCAGTGATATAAATCATATCCAACTGATTTAAGTCGGCTTTCGTGAGTTTGATCTCTGTTGAATTCACGCTAACACCTTTAGGAGGGGCGGCTCCACCAGTGAACATCGATGTTGCTACCTCTAGATCATATTTCTCTCGTAACTCCTCAGCTTGTTTCGCCAAGATTGCGGCTTGTTCCTGAGCCACTTTCTTCGCCGTTTCTGCTAATTCTTGCGCTTTACTCGCAGCAGCAGAGAGCCAGCCCCAATAACCACCTTCTTGATTGTTTT
>VFQN01006461.1_pt1 | contig 13351 bp, 13 predicted proteins | sample 3512371 | NCBI WGS metagenome assembly VFQN01 (sample SAMN10412370, study PRJNA504923) | tailings metagenome | isolation source: Replicate 2 from Balatoc abandoned mine | place: Philippines: Itogon, Benguet | collected 2017-08-28
CGTGCGATGTTTTTATTATCGTCCCAAAATTTTTTGCAGGCATATAAACGTGCTCAATACATGAAGCAGTATGCAAGCTACAGAAAAATGCAGGGAGAAGAAATCAAATATAAAACATCAGAATTGGAAACCTATAATAAAAAAATAGGTGCTCAAAAAGAAGAAAAAGAAAAGTTGATTGCCGAAAATGAAAAGGAAAAACAAGAGCTTGAAAAAGAGAGACAAGAACAAGAAAAGCTAGCTAAACAAATCCAGAAAGAGAAAGGGAAAATTTCGGCTGAAATCAAGAAAAAGCAAGAAGAAACCAAAAAAATAGATGCACAGATTAAAAAGTTAATTCGTGAAGCAATTGCAGCGGCCAATAGAAAAACAGCTGCTGAAAAGGCAAAATCCAATCCCAAAACAACCGCTACCGAGAAAAAGGCTATTGAAACGGCAGATAAAATTATTTTGACTCCGGAAGGCAAAATAATCTCTGATAATTTCAAAGCAAATAAAGGAAGATTGCCTTGGCCGGTTGAAAAAGGAGCAATTAGCTTAGGATATGGCGATCAGCCGCATCCAGTTTTTAAATCATTGACGGTTCATAACAGTGGAATTGAAATTTCGACAGAGAATGGTGCTTCTGCCAGAGCTGTTTTTGCCGGAGAGGTAACCCAGGTTCAGTTGATTACTCCGGTCAAAAAAGCAGTAATTGTTAAACATGGAGATTTTTTTACCATTTATCAAAATTTAAGTTCGGTAAATGTTCAAGCAGGTGATAAAGTTTCTGCCAAAGAAACACTCGGTAAAATTAGAACCGATGGCGATGGAAGAACTGTTTTGAAATTTGTAGTTTCTCAAAACTCCACTTATTTTAATCCAACAACTTGGTTAGCACCGAGATAAAAAATAAAAGTCCCAATTTTAATCGGGACTTTTTTATTCTATATCAAATTCAAATAATTTGGTTATTGGGACATCTAGTATTTTAGAGATTAATTTTACGTTCGCAATAGTTGTATTTATCAGTCCTCTTTCTATTCTGCTGATTTGTGATATTTCAATATTAGCTTCATAAGCGAGTTGTGCTTGTGAAATTCCTTTTTCTTGCCGAAGCTTTTTCAGTTGCTTACCAAAACCTTTTAAAAAAGCGATGTCTTTCTCTATTGCCACATACAAATTTGTATGTAATAAGAAAAATATTTTAGGCATTTATGCCTACTTTTAAATTTATTCTTTATATTTGAAAGAATTTTATTAGTCTTGATAAGATTTAGGTATTGAAATTACGTATAAATACCTATTTTATATTTGAACATTGTTATTACTTTTAAAAAAGTATTGTATTAACACTAACCGAATTATTTTATGAAGCAGCACATTAGAATGTTTTCCGTTTTATTAATTCTAACTTTTCTTTTAGTGAGTTGTGAAACGGAAGAAGTTTATTTAAAAGAGAATCAACATCAAGTTGACAACAATAGAGTAAAGCTACTAAAAGGAGACGAAGCAAAAAAGATACTGTATCAGTTAAATTCAAAACTATCGGGTTTGGGTAGTCCAGCTCTAAACAATAATATAAGACTAAGGACAAATGGTCAATCAATAGAGTTCAACTCGATTTTGCAAGTTATAGACACATTAGGCATTAAAAATTATACTTTCAGAATTTCAAATCATCCTGACGATGATTACAAAACATTTCATAATTTAGTTGTTACTGATAAAGGAACAGAAATAGAAACAACTCTGATGAAGTATGAAATGACAGAACAATTTGCTGCAGCATATAATCAAAGATTAAAACTATTTCAGCAGTTTGAAGGAAAAGTTACGGCAACCGGATTTCCATTGTCACCTTTATCATCTGTACCTTGTGAAGAAATAGTTAAAGAGTTTAACCCAATACCTGTTTATGAACCCAACCCTGTTCATAATCCCGGAGGTTCAAGTCCAAGTGGCGGCGGTGGAAGCGGTGGTTCATATGGCGGAGCGGGAACAGGAAATGTTTCAGGAAGCGGCACCGGTTCGGGTGGCGGAAATTCAAATGGTGTAACTTGCATTGAAGCCATTGCAAGAATATTTTGTTCCTGTGGTAGGAATTATGGAAGTCTTGGTGATTATGCCGGTTCTATTTGTGGTGATTGGGAGACCAATCCCGGATATGAAGTTTATCTTGGGTTTATTTATGTGGCCAGTAATAATTGTCGTTTAGCTACTGATCCTTGTAATCCGGATGGAGTTATTGGGATTTTGGAGCCGATAAAAGATGAAGATCCATGTAAGGAATTAGAGAAACTCGTAAATCCAAAAGAAGGAAAACTAAAACCCGATATTGATTGGTTGAAAGATAAGGCAGGTGGAAAATTTGAGTTTGCAGTAGAAGTTGAAAAATCTTTAAATTACGATGGTGGAACTTTTAATTATCCTACTACAAGAAAGGAGTCTACTGAACAATATAATGCATATGGGCAAACAGGCAGTACTATAATTGGCTCTATGCATTGTCATCCGGCAGAATCATATGGTATTCCGTCCTTTGGCGATGTACGTTGGCTTAGAAATTGCTATAAAGAAGTAAGTCCTTCCAGAAAACCCTATGTGTTTTCTATGGTGGTAGTAAAAAACAACGATGGTACAAAAAGTGTATATGCGATGATGATCAATGATTTTGATAAATTTACTGAGGAAGTAGATAAAGTTTGGAATCATCCAAAATATAATTCTATTACAAATGAAAAAAGAAGATTAGATTTAATTCATGAAGATCAAGGAAAAAAATATAGAGATAGCAATGGCCAATTAGAAAAAAGTTTCCTTGAACAGTTTGGTGGATTTGGCATTGATATTTACAAATCTAACGACGAAAATCTTATTAATTGGAACAAATTAACTTTGGAAAATAATAGTGTTACCCCACAACCTTGTAATTAAAAAACAATATCATGAAAAATAAAAATATAATAAACATAATAATATTAGCTTTAACAATTATAAGCTGTAAAGCACAATCACCTATAATAAATATTACTGATGACAATGGTAATCAAATTGCCGGAGCTTATTATAAGGATTTAAACAATTTACTGAATGTTTATGAAGGTACTTATATATATACCAACGGCACCACTTCTTTGAAAATCACATTACAAAAAAGAACAATGTCACAAAATTATAATTATTACGAAGATTTAATCATAGGCGAATACCAATACATCAAAGACGGTGTAGAAATTATAAATACCTTACCTAAATTAAGTCAAATGATGGCAAATAAAAGGTTACATGGTATAACAGGAAACTTTATTTTAACAGGAACTGAAATGGGTTGTTTTGATTGCTCTCCTACCGAAAAAAGGTTAATAACAGGAATAGTTGATTATGAAACAGATAATTGGGGTCAACTAAGCATAAGAACCACTACAATCAATAATCAGCCTGCCATAAAAGTGAATCTATACTGGAGATATAGAGAACATGTAGTGGGAACACCCGAACTACTAAATGCCAGTTTTCCTGGCGGTGAATATATCATGATAAACCAACCTTAAATAAAAGCAAGCCACCCTTCCATCTCTTATGATTTATTAAATGGAATTCATACGAATCAAAACGGAACAAAAACTTTGTCTATTACATCAGAAAGAGGGAAATTGTATTTATTTACAAAACAATAAATAATGAAAAGCATTTTGAAATCTAAGCTCATTAAAACAATCTTACTTCAAATTGTGTTGACGACATCAATTTTTGCACAAACTGAACAAAAAAAAGAGTTAACGGAATTTTTACCAGAAGGATATGTGATTTTTGATAAAATTTACGGTGATTTGAATAAAGACGGCATAGAAGACTCCGTCATTATTATTAAAGGTACTGACAAAAAGAACATCATTAAAGATGAATATCGAGGAGAATTAGACCGTAACCGCAGAGGTATTATTGTTTTCTTTAATAAAAAAGGAAGTTATGAATTGGCGGCTAAAAATTATGATTGTTTTTCTTCTGAAAGTGAAGATGGCGGAGTTTATTTTGCACCGGAATTATCAGTTGAAATAAAAAAAGGAAATTTATATGTTCATTATGCTCATGGCAGATATGGATATTGGAGATATACATTCCGATTCCAGAATTCCGATTTTGAATTAATCGGATATGATGAAAGTGATAATTTTGGCCCGATTACTAACGCTCAAACAAGCATTAATTTTTTTACCAAAAAGAAATTACATCGGATAAATACAAATCAAAATGCAGAGACAGATGGTGAAGAAGTCTTTAAAGAAACTTGGACAAAAATTAAAGTAGATAAGTTTATTAAACTTTCAGAAATTAAAGATTTTGATGAACTTGAAGTGCTTTGACAATCCGTTTTTAAATCAAAAGTCCCAATTTTAATTGGGACTTTTTTTATTATACAAACAACGCTTTCAATTCGGTAGCATCGTGTGGTTTCATTTTTCCTGCCAAAACCAAACTCAATTGTTTTCTGCGTAAAGCTGCGTCAAACCTTGCTTTTTCTTCTTCGGTTTCAGGAACAATTTGTGGTACCGGAACAGGATTTCCAGTTTCATCAACAGCTACAAAAGTATAAATAGCTTCGTTAGCTTTTGTTCTGTTACCTGATTCTCTGTCCTCAATCCATACATCCAAATAAATTTCCATTGAAGAATTGAATGCTCTTGAAACTTTGGCTTCTACAGTAACTACGCTTCCTAAAGGAATTGATTTGTTAAAAGCTACGTGGTTTACTGATGCTGTAACAGTGATTCTGCGCGAATGTCTTCTAGCAGCAATACTTGCAGCTCTATCCATTCGTGCTAATAATTCACCGCCAAAAAGATTGTTCAACGGATTGGTTTCGCTTGGCAAAACCAAATCGGTTAATATTGTTAATGATTCAGAAGGATGTTTTGGGTTCATGCTTTTTTTTGCAAAGGTAGTTACTGAAAACAAAAAATCCTGATTTCTCAGGATAATTTTATAATTCTTCAATTAGTAGCCAAGCATCTTTGTTGTCCAGCTTTTTGATATCTTTCATAGCATCATAAGCTTCGGCATAAGTAGAAAAACTACCATAAAGCACCGGATATAAACCGTGTTTATTTGACGGCAATCGTTTTGCTTTAAAACCTAATCGTAATAAAGTTTGATAGGCTTTTTCAGCATTACTCTCAATTCTAAAAGCTCCGGCAACAACATGATAAGGTTGTTTTTCTTCACTTTTTGGAACGGTTAGCGTTACACTTGGTAACGGATTATCGATAAAAAAGGTAGCTTCTTGTATTCTTTGATTTACTTTTTTCTGAACTTCTTTTTCTACTAAAAGAGTTTCTTGGGCGATTTGATTTTCGTAGTTTTTATAAAGTTTAAAACCAACAGCTCCCGAAACACCGACAGATAATAAAAAGACAGCTGCATATTTCAACCAATTTCTATTGTTTCTTTTTTCAGGAGTAATAGTAATTGGAGCAATTTCTTCCAAAGTTTCCACTTGTTCTTTATAAACTTCACGAAGCGTTTCTCTTTGAATTTCCGGAGAAGTATAATTACTTAACCCGAATGATTCTTTCAAGTAGTTTACATGATCAATAGGAACAAAAACTAAATTTCTTTCCGTGTTCAATGTGAAATTGCCAATATTTTTAATGGTAAACTGACCGATTTCTTGAATTGTATTTTTCCAAAGATTTACTTCACTTTGAATTATAGTAACGGCTACTTCATAGGTTATTTTTTCAGCTTGTGCCAAATGGTTTGCTAATAATCCATCGTTGTTTTTCAGATAAGGATTAAAAGAAATAGATTTTTTTGGAGGAAAGAATGAATGTGAACTTTCGTCAATTTGTGCCGATTGAAATTCGGTTAGAAATGCTCCAAATCCGGGCACTGTAACACATTGATAGCGGTATAATAATTGGGAAATATATTGTTCAATCTTCATGTTAGCAAATTTAGATAAACAATACTTTTGGCAAAAAATTATTCACAATATTTATTAACAATTATGATTTCTGCATGGTGATTTTTAAATATGTAATGTTAACTATATGAAATTTAACTTTCTAAAAAGGATATCTTTCAAACAGTAAAATCAAATGTTTTTTGGAGTATAAAATTTGTTGCAGATTTAGTACAACAAAGATAAAAATTGTATAAATTGCCTCACAAATAAATAAAATGGTTTTAGAAGATTTACAGTATGTTTTGGCACTACAAAGAGTGGAAGGAGTTGGTGACATTGTAGCAAAAAAACTCATCAATCACTGTGGATCGGCTAAAGAAGTATTTCGGTCTAGGCCACAATTGCTCAAATCCATTGACGGAGTAGGCGATATTTTAATAAAAAACCTGAAAGACTCATCAGTTCACCAAAAAGCGGAACAAGAATTAAAATTCATTCAGGATGAAAAAATAAGTTTTTGTTATTATCAAGACGAAAATTATCCGGGAAGATTAAAACATTGTATTGATGGGCCGATTTTGATTTTTACTTCCGGAAATATTGATTTGAGCAATAGAAGAATTATCAGTATTGTCGGAACGCGACAAATTACTTCTTATGGAACGGAATTTTGTAAAAAACTAATTGAAGATTTGGCAGTTTTCAATCCAATAATTGTTAGTGGATTTGCTTATGGGGTTGATATTGTGGCACATCAGGCAGCAATAGATAATAGTTTGCAGACTATTGGCGTTTTGGCACATGGATTAAATCAAATTTATCCTAAAATGCATAAAAAATATGTTGCCAAAATGGAACAGAACGGTGGGTTTTTAACCGAATTCTGGAGTTCATCCAATCCCGACAAAGAAAATTTTGTTCGCCGAAATCGCATCGTTGCGGGAATTAGTGAAGCCACAATTGTGATTGAAAGTGCAGAAAAAGGCGGTTCGTTGATTACAGCAAATGTCGCCAATGATTATAGCCGAGACGTTTTTGCTGTTCCGGGAAGAACAACCGATAAATTTAGTCAAGGTTGTAATGATTTAATCAAAACCCAACGTGCTCAATTGATGACTTCGGCAGCTGATTTAATTTATAATTTAAATTGGCATTTAGAAATCAATACAAAATCTCACTATGATAAGTCCATACAAAAACAATTATTTGTTTCTTTGGATTTTGAAGAGCAAAAAATTTATGATTATCTTCAAAAAAATGGGAAACAACTATTGGATATAATTGCTCTTGAGTGTGATTTTCCTATATTTAAAATTTCATCTATTCTATTGAATATGGAATTAAAAGGTGTAATTCGTCCTTTGCCGGGAAAATTATTTGAAGCGATTTAAAAAAGGTTTTATTTTATGAATATTATAGAAATTGCAAGTTGGTTAGAATTAGAAAAAAAGAATTTGAATACTCTTTCCGAATCTGATTTTTTGGCAATGGAAAGTAAGTTGTCAGTTGAAAAAGAAAGTAATGCAAATCTTAACGAGCAAACAATAAAATCTTTTTTTAAAGCAATAAAAAACTACCCAAATACTTTTTATGATGTAATGAACAATAGAGTTTGGTTTAATTTTTTAGCCAAAAAAAATTACTCCCGAAAACAGTTTACAGATTCAATACAACTATCATCCAAAAGGGAAATTAGGTTTTTTGTTCAAACATTTTTGATGAATGAAATTAATCCTTATGTTTTAAAGAAAATAGATGCAAATGATTATGAAGAAATAAATTTACTTACAGAAGAAAAAGACTTTTTCCCTGAAGAAATTCTCAATGAAATCACAATAAAAGTAACTCAAAAACTTGATTTGGCAAGTGCAACATTAAAACATAGTACCGGAGATTTGTCGAAGATTCAGTATGTTAAGGATTATAATTTTTTCTTGTTTTTAAATGGTTTAAAAGATCCTATAATTGAGGAAAAAATAAAAACTGTTTTTACGGTGGCAAAAAACCTTTACAAAATGTTTAAAGGTTCGGAGTTGGCTAAAAATATATTCACAGCAATGAATAATTACAAACCTTTGGACAGCTCTTTTTCAGACAGTATTACGAAGTACAAAGGATATTCAGAAGAAAATTATAAGCCATTTCAAATTAATAAAAACAGGAAATACATTCCGTTGGCTATTGTTGGTTTATTGGTGTTGATTAGAGTTGGCTTTTTAATTAGAGATATTTCAAAAATTGATTTTGTTCCGGATAGTAGCGAAGAAGATATGTATGAGTATGAAGCAGAACCGCCAAAAATTGATCGGTATTATACTAATATGAAACACCGAATTGATAGTTTTAGAGTGTTTTTGGTAAAATATAATCCTGCTGAAATTAGAAGGTTAACACAAATAAATAATTTAAAATCGGGACAAAATCCGTTTGAAACTTTTTATGAAAGTCAGCCGGCGGAAGAAAGCAGTAATTTTATCAAAGTAAGAAATTCCTCGGGTTACGATATGATTTTATTGGAAAATATAATGGCATATGACACGATAAAAATGCCGGTAACGTCTCATTTTATCAAAGCAGGCGAAACAGTTGAAATAAATTTCACTTCATCTGAAAGAGAAACTGTTTTTAATGCTTATATAGGCAAAAAACTGGCAACCTTTCAAACCGAAAGTAATCATCTTTTTATCAGAAGAGGTTCGATTGTGGAATATCGTTTCAGCGAACTGATTCCTAACGCCGAAGAACTGATTAAAAAAGATTTATACCTTAAAAATGACACCACACTTAAGGTTAAAAACGGTGATATTTTGTTGGAGTGATTTTACTCAAACCCTAATTTTTGTCTTACTTTATTTAAAACACCATCGGCAACAACCGAAGCTTTTTTGGCGCCTTCTTTTAAAAGTTGATCGACTTCATGAAGATTATTAATATAGTAATTGTATTTTTCTCTTTCGGCTTTAAAGCGTTCCACGATGAGTTCAAACAAAGCTTGTTTAGCATGACCATAACCAAAATCACGATTAACATTTTGGTATTTTAATTTCATTTCGGCAATTTGTTCTGCAGTGGCAACCAATTTATAAATTGCAAAAATTTTGCAAGTATCCGGATTTTTTGGCTCTTCAAGTGGCGTGCTGTCGGTTTCAATACTCATGATTTGCTTGCGTAATGCTTTATCATCTAAGAAAATGTTAATGATATTGCCACGAGATTTACTCATTTTGTGTCCGTCAGTTCCGGGAATATACATGGTTTCTTCTTGTACTTTTCCTTCAGGAAGTACAAAAGTTTCGCCCATTTGATTGTTGAACTTTGAGGCTACATCACGAGTAATTTCGATGTGTTGCATTTGGTCTTTTCCAACCGGAACAAAATCGATGTCATACAATAAAATATCGGCAGCCATTAACATTGGATAGGAAAATAACCCGGCATTGACATCGGCTAATCTATCGGCTTTGTCCTTAAAAGAATGGGCTAATGTTAGTCGTTGAAATGGGAAAAAACAACTTAAATACCAAGATAATTCAGCAGTTTGTGCCACGTCACTTTGGCGATAGAAAACAACTTTGTTCACATCTAAACCGCAAGCCAGCCAGGTTGCCGCAACACTATAAGTATTGGCTCGAAGCATTTCACCATCTTTAATTTGAGTAATCGAATGTAAATCGGCGATAAACAAAAAAGTTTCATTTTTTTCGTCTTTTGATAACTCAATGGCTGGAATAATTGCTCCTAATAAATTTCCTAAATGTGGCGTTCCCGTACTTTGTACTCCGGTTAATATTCTTGACATAATTGCTGAATTTATTTCAGTATTCAATAAGTGATTTTACTGCAAAGTTAATCCTTTGTCTTCAAAAATTGCAATCGTTTCACTACATTTGGCAATATGAAAGTATTGAAATTTATTTTTTGGACGTTGTATCGCATTTGGTTCTATATACTGATGGCGATTCCGATATTGGTTATGTTTCCGTTTTTATTCATTTCGATACTTTCTGAAAAATGGTATCCCTACTTTTTTATCATGGCAAGAATTTGGGCAAAATTCATTCTTTTTGGTATGGGTTTCCCAACCAAAGTCACTTTTGACCAGGAAATTGAAGAAGGTAAAAGCTATATGTTTGTTGCCAATCATACTTCGATGACCGATATTATGCTGATGCTTTCTATAGTTAAGAATCCGTTTGTTTTTGTAGGTAAAAAAGAGCTTTCCAAAATCCCTTTGTTTGGATTTTTTTATAAGCGAACGTGTATTTTAGTAGATAGAAGTAGTTCCAAAAGTAGGATGGAAGTTTTTCAACGTGCACAAAAACGCATTAATCAAGGTTTAAGTATTTGTATTTTTCCCGAAGGTGGAGTTCCTGATGAAAGCGTTTTGTTGGACGAGTTTAAAGATGGAGCTTTTCGATTGGCGCTTGAACATCAACTTCCCATTGTTCCAATGACTTTCTATGACAACAAACGTCTTTTTTCATATACTTTTTTTAGCGGAAGTCCGGGATTGATGCGAGCAAAAGTGCATCGTTTTTTTGAAACTAAAAACCAAAATCCTGAATCTAAAAAAATCCTGAAAGATGAGATTCGTAATGTGATTTTAGCAGAATTAAGAAATGATATAAATTAAAAAGAGTTCCAACCTAAGGAGGAACTCTTTTCAGTTATCACTCGGAAGCAATAACACCACTTAACTATTTTTAAACTTAACAAAACTTAGAATCGATAACTGATACCTGAGTAAATTCCAAAAATATAAGGTTTGAAATTTTGGGAGTCTCTCGTAAACGTATTCAGTTGATATTTGAATGTTGGTTCAATTCGAGCTTGAAAGTTTTTCAAGAATCCATAATTAAATCCTACGCCAAAATTAGTACTTAAATGGAACGGATTAAGGTTTGTTGCTTCGCCTATTTTCATATTCATGCCGTCAGCTTCAAGAAAAACTTCATTTTTATTAAGAAATAAAGTACTCATTCCACCGATGACTTCTACACCAAATTTATTGTCAAGTAATTTATAAGATACCTCAAAAGGCATTTCAATATAACCCATTCTTTGATTCAAAACACCTAAACTTTGTTCGCTTTGTACTCGATTAAAAGCGGTTGTATTTACATTCTTTATTGGAATGATTTCTATTAATGAACCTTGAACTGTAGGATCTATATTTCGCATCATTCTTGCATTATTATTTTGGAAAAATGCAATATCATTAGTATTATAATCAACAGTGATGGCATTAATTCCGGTTCTGATTTTTACTTTTTTTGAAATTGAGTAATCTACCGCAACACCATAACTAATGTTGTTGCTGTAACTTTTGGTGTTTTCATCCAAAGCATTGTCTAAAGGTGAACCATTTTCAAAAGAACCAAAGTAAATAGGCGCAAGATTAGGTGTAACTTGCCACCTATTTAGTTTTTGTTCTTTGGCAATTTTTCTCTCTTTTTCATTAAGCAATTCTTCCAATTCGTTTTTTTCTACAGTAGCAATAGCTGTAGAATCTCTTGGAAAAGTAATTTCACCTTTTGTAGCAATATTGTCTTGATTTTTCATAGCAATTTTATCAGATACAATATTGTTTTCTGTTTTCAACATATTTTGATTTTCAATCAATGTTGAACTGTTTTTTTCTTTTTTATTGACAACCGAGTTGTTTTCGGCTAGACTATTATTGTTGTTTTCAAATGTGTTTTTGATTTCAGACACATCATTTGAAGTTTTAGTAAATTTTGACTTTTTATGTTTTGTTTTTGATGCAATAGCTTCATTATTTTTAACAATAGTTCCAGAGTTATTTTTTAAGACATTGTGTTGTTTCTGCTGTATGTCGCTTTGTGTTTTATTTGTTTCTTGGTTTTTATTTCCTGAATTATTCTTGTTTTCTGTTGCAACAATTACCTCTTTATTTTGCTTTATTTTTTCTGTATTTTTCAGTATATCATTTTCAGAATTATTGCTATTATCATCTAGTTTCTCTTTTATATTTTGATTGCCTCTGTTTTCATCAATAACAACATTGTTGTTTGAATTGATGATTTGATTTGTATTGGAATTCCAAATAAATAAACCAATGACGAAAAGTGCAGCAATACCCGATGACCACCACCAAAAAGGAATAACTCGTCGTTTTTTCTTTTCCTTTAATTTTTCTTCTATGTTTTCCCAAATAAACTCGGGCGGATTAATCTCAAAATCCTGAAATTTCTCCTGAAAGAGTTTATCTATATTTTTTCTTTTGTTCATTTTACAGATGGTATTTTTTTACTACCGGTATTTTGTTCTATTTTTTCTTTTAAAATCATTTTTGCTCTGGACAGATTGGATTTGGATGTCCCAACGTTTATCGAAAGCATATCGGCAATTTCTTGATGAGAATAACCGTCTATCGTATAAAGATTGAAAACCAACCGATACCTATCAGGTAATTCTTGGATGATTTTCATTAAATATTCTATAGAAATCTCATCTTCATTTTCAATCTCAACATCCACGTTTTCAGGGATGTTATCGTTTACCAAACTCAAAAAAGTTTCTTTTCTATATTGTTGAAGTATGAAGTTAATCATCACTTTTTTTATCCAGCCGTCAAAAGAACCTTTAAAAGAAAACGAATGGATTTTTTCAAAAATCAGTAAAAATCCATCTTGTAAATTATCTTGTGCTTCAGTATAGTTACGAGAATATTTTAAGCAAACAGAAAACAATTTTGGAGCATATTGTCGGTATAATTGTTCTTGTGCTTTTAGGTCATTCTTTTTACAATCATTTATGAGTTGTTCTATACTCAAAGCATGTTATTTAATGATCAACTACTACTTCGTGCTCAATATATTGGTCTGTTCCGTTCGTATCAACTCCAGTCCAAAATCTGAAGTTATAAGTTCCAGTATTTTTGGGTTTAAAACTTAATGTTACAGTTGTTGAATAGTTATTGTTGTTTCCTAAAGGAGTACATTCTGTATCATTTGGTTTAGAACAATAAATTGCTACCGTTCTTTCGTTGCCAATACTATTATAATAAAAGTTAGAAAATTCATGGCATAGTGTTGGTCTTATATAAGTTACAGGTATTTTAGTTATACTGTCAACTCTATATGCTGTTGGCATTTCGACACTAGAAACAGGAACAATATCTAGGTTGAAAGTTTTGTTTCCGTCTTCTAAACTACAAGATAATAATAATGAGCAAAATAGTATTGCTAAAATAAACTTCTTCATTTTTGGTATTCTTTTTTGTTTAGATGTTATATTTTAATATTGGTTGCGTTAGTTTTATAAAAAAATCCCGCTTTTAACGGGATTTAACATTTTAAGCGTTGTTTTCTTTTATGTATTCTTTAATTTTTTGTTCCAATTCTTCCGCTAATTCCGGGTTGTCTTTAATCAAAGCTTTTACAGCATCACGACCTTGACCAAGTTTTGTGTCACCATAACTGAACCATGAACCAGCCTTTT
>VFQN01006462.1_pt1 | contig 13350 bp, 14 predicted proteins | sample 3512371 | NCBI WGS metagenome assembly VFQN01 (sample SAMN10412370, study PRJNA504923) | tailings metagenome | isolation source: Replicate 2 from Balatoc abandoned mine | place: Philippines: Itogon, Benguet | collected 2017-08-28
CGATGCCGGTCCAGAACGGCAGCACGTCGTTGCGGGTCTTGATCGCCATCACGACCTCTTCCAGCGCGGCGTTGCCGGCACGCTCACCAATGCCGTTGATCGTACATTCGATCTGCCGTGCGCCACCGCTGACACCGGCCAGCGAGTTGGCCACCGCCATGCCGAGATCGTCATGGCAATGCACCGAGAACACAGCCTTGCCCGCGTTCGGCACGCGCTCGCGGACCATGCGGAACAGGGCCGCATATTCCTCCGGAGTGGTGTAGCCCACGGTGTCGGGGATGTTGATCGTGGTGGCGCCGGCATTGATCGCCGCCTCCACGCAACGGCACAGGAAGTCGTGCTCGGTGCGCGTTCCGTCCTCAGCCGACCATTCGACATCGTCAGTATGCTGGCGAGCGCGCATCACCTGCGCGATCACCATTTCGTAGACTTCGTGCGGCTCCTTCTGGAGCTTGTACTTCATGTGCACCGGCGAGGTGGACAGGAAGGTGTGGATGCGCTTTCGCGCGGCCGGCTTGATGGCCTCTCCGCAACGGTCGATGTCCTTTGGGGCAGCACGCGACAGCCCGCAAACCACCGCGTTCTTGGTGCGTCGTGCGATTTCCTGAACCGCTGCGAAATCGCCTTCGGATGCGATCGGGAAACCTGCCTCGATAACGTCGACGCCCATCTCGTCGAGCAACTCGGCAACCTCGAGCTTCTCGTCATGGGTCATCGTGGCGCCGGGACATTGCTCACCGTCGCGCAGGGTGGTGTCGAAAATGACGACGCGATCCTTGTCGGAACGTTGCGTCTCGGCGGCGTCTTTGGCCGTGGTCATGGTGTAGGGTCCTTGTCTCGTGCTGCGCCGCTTTCAGGGCGCAAATTCAGGGTTTTCCGTCTCGTGACCCCTGAGCGCCCAGGCGACTATGCCCAGCCGGCCCTCAGGGGCGCGTAAGGAGCAGAAGACCGCCGAGAATGAGGGCAGCACCGGACCGGGCGCTTTGCGCCCCCCGTGTCGTCGCGCGATCGAAGTCCTGCGCGGACATGCCGAAAACCCTCGAAAAACAGACCGTTAGAGTGCGTAACCGCCGGAGATATAGTGCCTGCCGTCGATCTTTGCAGGGGCCTTTTAGCGGAGACTGGGGCGTCTCCGCAAGCACCCAGGTCGGGCGGCTCGCAGCCGACGGCTAACCGCCCTTGCCGCTCTTGCCATCCTTCGTGCCCCCGTTCTTCTGCGGAAGCTCCGCCGCAAGCGCCACGCGCGCCTTCTTCAGTTCGTCCCTGGCCGCATCGTCGACCCTCGGATAGTGGAGATCGAGGCTCTCCATGGCTTCGACCAGAGCAGACGCGACGACGAGCCGCGTGAACCACTTCTTGTCCGCTGGCACCACGAACCACGGCGCATGCCCACGGCTGGTTTCGCGGATCGTGTCTTCATAATAGCGCATGTAATCGTCCCAGAGCTTGCGCTCCGCGACGTCGCCCATATTGAATTTCCAATTCTTCGCGGGATCGTCGATTCGTTCGAGGAATCGTTCTCCCTGCTCCTGCTTGGAAACATGCAAAAAGAACTTCAGGATCAACGTGCCGTTGCGCGCCTGGTATTTTTCGAAGGCGCGGATGTCCTCGAACCGCTCCTTCCAGATATCCTTGCCAACGAGCTTGGGCGGCAGCTTCTGCTTCGCGAGAATCTCCGGGTGCGCCCGCACCACCAGAACCTCCTCGTAATAGGAGCGGTTGAATATCCCGATCCTGCCGCGTTCCGGCATCGCGATCGTGGTGCGCCACATGAAGTCATGATCGAGTTCGTGTGACGTCGGCGCCTTGAACGAATACACTTGGCAGCCCTGCGGGTTGATACCCGACATGACATGCTTGATCACGCCGTCCTTTCCGGCGGCATCCATCGCCTGAAAGATCGCAAGCACCGACCAGCGATCCTGCGCGTAAAGCATGTCCTGGAAATCCGCGAGCTTGCGGATGCTTTCCTGCAGCATGTCCTTGGCCTCGCTCTTATCCAGGGCAAGGCCAGCGGTATCGCCCGGATCAATGTCCGTCAGGCGAAACTTCTCTGGATTGTCGATGCGGTATTTGCGAGCCAGCGCCTCGATCTTCATACCGATACTTCACTGCGAAGCACGACGCTTTGCAAGCGCGCTATGGGATAGTTCCGCGAAGAAAGGTCTGGACGAAACCCGGCATCATGGGGTGGATATCAGCCGCTCCCTGCACCACGCAGGCATCCGCAAGCTCCGGATCAGCTTCGCGCGCGATGTGGTCGCGGATCCGCTGGCGCAATTCGTCCGCGGTCTCCCGCGCAGCCATTGGCTTCAACAGGCCGATCAGCGGGCCTGCGAGCACGCAATCCCAGCCCGATGCGATCTCGAACAGGTCCGGTCCAAGGCCGGTTTCCTCGCTCACTTCGCGCCGCACACTCGCTTCGAGATCGACTCGAAGTCCTCTTACGTCGCTTGGATCGGGCGTGCCTCCCGGGAAATAGATTTTGCCGGCATTTGCGGTTTGCTGGCCCATCACGCCCAGCACGTAACCGCCGTCGGAGCCTTTGAGAGCGCCCAGCGCAAAGCAGTTTCGGATCGTGGGATCGGGGAAGCCAAAATCACGCCACGCCATGAAGCTCGCAAAATCGGTCTCGAAATAGGCGCCGCGCAGGCAGCTGCCGTCGATCTCATGACGATGCATCAACAGCACGCGGCCGTTCCACAGGCCCGGCTTGTCGCGCCGCTGTACCTCGAAATGCGCGTCGATGTCGGCGTGTCGCTCTCGTGCAAAGTCCCAGTCGAAAGCCTCGACATGAAGATCGAGAGTCTCGATGCGCAGGACTTTCGGCGCGTCGACTTGCATCACGCCTCGATATGTCCGTCGCTGACGATGATGGCTCCGCCGCCGATCGTTGCGCGTGCGAGCACACCGTGGTTCACGGTCATGCAGAGTTCGATCTGGCTGGGGCGCCCCATCTCGTAGCCTTGTTCGATCGTGAAGCGATGCTCGCCATCGCCGGGATGCGCGATCTCCATCACCACACCGGCAAAGGCCGCAGCCGCGGCGCCAGTCGCGGGATCCTCGCGAATGCCGAGACCCGGCGCGAACATGCGCGCATGAAAATGATGACCCGGCTCGGCAGTTTCGCCGCAATAGAGATAGACCACCGCCCGCTCCTCACGTCCGAACACAGCCTCGAACGATGCTGCCGGTATTGCTCGGCCGATCGCATTGAGGTCGCGAACCGGAACGAAATGCGCCGGTACGCCGGCCGACCAGCGTGACGGTGCGCCAAATCCGATTTCGTCATCCTTCAGCCCAAGCGCTGCCGCAGCCTCCTGTGCGGTCACCGCCGTGCCGGCTTGCTCGGGCAGGCGCGGCAGGACGAAACTTGCGTGGCCAAGTTCCCGCCCCTGCGGCTCCACAATGCAATGGACCGGACCCACCGCTTCTTCCAGCACCATATCGTGCGCACCGAGATTGTAGCCGCTCATGCAGCCGAGCAGCACAGCCGTTCCGACGGTTGGGTGTCCCGCAAACGGCAGCTCGGCGGCGGGGGTAAAGATCCGCAGCATCGCGCGATGCCGCTGGTTCGACGGCTGCATCACGAACACGGTCTCCGCTAGATTGAACTCACGTGCGATCGCTTGCATGACGGCTTTGTCGAGGCCATCGGATTCCAGCACCACCGCGAGCGGATTGCCGGCGAAGCGGTTTTGCGTGAAGACGTCGAGGGTGACGAAGCGTCGGCGCATGAGCCGTGGTCTCCATTCTCCGCTCGTCCCCGCGAAGACGGGGACCCAGACTTGTTGCGCTGGATTCCCGCCTTCGCGGGAAAGCGCGGTAGAATGATTTACCTCAACTTCTCCGCCTCGAACACCTGTGACGGCGATACGAACTCCTCCTGCGCCTCGATCAGCTGCATCTCGCGCGCGCCGCGCTCGGCGGTCAGTTTCAGTACGCCGAACAGAGAGGAACCCGCCTGTTCCATTGCCTCTCCGCTTGATCCGGTTCGCAGCAGATGCGCGAAAAACAACGCCGCGATCACGTCGCCTGCACCATTGATGGCGATTGGAAGCCGCGGCGTCCGTAACCGGAAGCGTCCATCCGGGCCGGACGCGATCATGTCGATCGCATCCTCGGGCGTCTCGTCGGTGAGTGCCGATGTCACCAGCAGCGTGCCGATGCCGAAAGCGTGCAGAAAATCGATCGCGGCCAGCATGCCATCCATGGTGCCGGTATCGAGCCCGGTGATAACGCCAAGCTCGAACTGGTTCGGACAGGCGACGTCGGCTACGCGAAGCGCGCGTGTCCGGATGAAGTCCGGGACACCGTCACGGACGTAGATACCGGTCTCCGCGTCGCCGATGACCGGGTCGCAGCAATATTTCGCGGCCGGATTGGCGTGTTTGACGCGAGCCACCGCGTCGAGAATGGCGTCGCCGATATCGGCCGAACCCATATAGCCGGAGATCACACCGTCGCAGTTCGACATCACACCGCGATCCTCGATGCCGTTTACGAGATCGCGGATATGCGCGGCGTTGAACACCTCCCCGGTCCACCCGCCATATCCGGTGTGGTTGGAGAACTGCACCGTGTTGATCGGCCAGACCTCAACCCCGATCCGCTGCAGCGGGAATACCGCGGCTGAATTGCCGACATGGCCGTAAGCGACGTGCGACTGGATCGAGAGGAGATTCATGCTGGCCGCAGACTAGCCGCAGCCTCCCTCTCACCGCAATGCGGGAGAGGGAGAGCGCAGGTGGAACGCTTACTTCGCCTTCGCCGCCGCTTCGACGAACTTGTTGGTGTAGGTCTTGGACAGATCGATCTTTGCCTTGGCGACGTCAGGCGACGACTGGCTGAACACTTCGAGTACCGCCTTCGCGCCCTTCGGGTCCATCAGCCCGGTGAGCGAATACATCGGGATCGTGTTTTTCAGCGCTTCGAGATAGAGCGCCTTGTCGGCACCGATCAGTTCGGGCGGCATCTTCGCCATGATCTCTTCCGGCGTGTGCGTGTGAATCCACTTGAGGGTATTGACGATCGCGGTGGCCATCCCCTGCGCGACCTTCGGATTTTTCTCGATCCACTCCGCCTTGGTGTAGAGCGCGCCGCCCGGATATTCACCACCGAACACGGCAAGCGTGTCTTTCTCCGAACGGGTGTCGGACAGGATGCGCAGATCCTTGTTACGACCCTGCAGTTGCGTCACCGCTGGATCGAGCATCACCGCGGCATCGACCGAACCTTGCTCCATCGCAGCGACTGCGGTTGCGCCGAGCCCAATGCCGATCACACCCACGGAGCCCGCATCGACGCCCGCTTTCTTCATCAGGTAATTAAGGAAGTAGTGCGTCGAGGAGCCGGGTGCCGACACGCCGACCTTCTTGCCGGCCAGATCCTTGATCGAGGTGATGGTGCCGGTCTGCTTCGGCGACACCACGAGCACGAGGCCCGGATAGCGGTCATAGACCACGAAGGATTGCAGCATCTGCCCCTTGGCGGCGAGGTTGACGCAATGATCGAAGTAGCCGGACACGACGTCGGCCGATCCGCCGAGCACCGCCGTCAGCGCCTGGGAGCCGCCCTTGAAATCGACCATCTCGACATTGACGCCGGCCTTCTCATACTCGCCGAGCTGCTTCGCCAATACGGTCGGCAGATAACACAGGCAGCTCGCGCCGCCGATCGCGATGGTGACCTTCGATTGCGCAAAGACCGCGCCGGTTAGAAGCGCGAGCGCAAACAGCGACGAAACCAGTCGCCCGACGATCCGAGCCGTCATGATGAACCTCCCGTATGGATTGGCGGCCTTCTTGCGGCCGCTTGCGATGTCGCACGATAAAACACCGGGCCCGGCCTGCAAAGGCCACGCCGGGTCCGATCACGTCCGTGTATCGGCGGCGGAAGGCCGCCACACCAGAAGCCGCTTCTCAACCAGCGTTACGATTCCGTCGATGACGATGACGAAGGCCGCCAGCACGAACATGCCTGCAAAGACGCCCGCGATGTCGAAAGTTCCCTCTGCCTGGAGGATCAGATAGCCGAGCCCAGCCGCCGAGCCGAGATATTCGCCGACGACGGCACCCACCACCGCAAAGCCGACCGAGGTATGCAGGGAGGAGAACATCCAGGACAGAGCCGAAGGCCAGTAGACATGGCGCATCAACTGCCGCTCGTTCATGCCAAGCATACGCGCGTTGGCGAGGACGGTTGGGCTCACTTCCCGCACGCCCTGATAGACGTTGAAGAACACAATAAAGAACACGAGCGTGACGCCCAGAGCCACCTTGGACCAGATGCCAAGCCCGAACCACAGCGTGAAGATCGGCGCCAGCACGATACGCGGCAGCGCGTTGATCATTTTCACATAGGGGTCGAAGATCGCGGCGATCAATGGCTGACGCGCGAACCAGAAGCCGACCAGGATCCCGGCCACAGATCCGATCACGAAGGCGAGCATCGCTTCTGTAAGCGTGATCCAGAGATGCCGCCAGATCGTGCCCTCGTAGAACCATTTCCAGATGCGCGCGAAGACGTCACCCGGCGTCGAGAAGAAGAACGGCGGCACCAGTGGCTTGCCATCCGCCATCGGCACCGTGGTGAGCAGATGCCACGCCAGCAGCGTGACGACCATCACGAGGATCTGGAACCCCAGCAGGGCGACGCGGTTCATCACCCGCCTCCCGTCTGGGCGTAGCCCTTGAGCACTTCTTCCTTCAGCACGTTCCAGATTTCGCGATGCAGCTCGTGAAAGCCCTTTTCCAGCCTCACCTCCGAGATGTCGCGCGGCCGGGCGAGCGGCACCCGCCAGTCGCCAATAATGCGCGCCGCCGGACCCGCCGACATGATCACCACGCGGTCCGACAGCGCGATCGCCTCTTCGAGATCGTGCGTGACGAACAGCACGGCCTTGCGGTCGGCGCTCCACAGGTCGAGCAGGAGATTGCCCATGATCTGGCGGGTCTGCGCGTCGAGCGGACCGAACGGCTCGTCCATCAGCAGGATTTTCGGATCGCGGATCAACACCTGCGCGAGCCCGACCCGCTTGCGTTGCCCGCCTGAAAGCATGTGCGGATAACGGGCTGAAAAGCCTCCGAGACCCACGCGCGTCAGCCAGTCCTGGGCGCGGCTTCGTGCCTCACGCGGGGCGACGCCAGCGGTCTCTAGTCCGATGGCCACATTCTGAAGCGAGGTCTTCCAAGGGAAGAGCGAGTCTGCCTGAAACAGATATCCAGCCTGGATATTCAGGTCTGTCAGGCGCTCGCCGAAAATATCCGCGGTTCCGGACGAGGGTGCAAGCAGCCCCGCGGCAACGTTCAGCAGCGTTGATTTGCCGCAGCCGGTCGGGCCGACGATTGCCACGAACTCACCGTCGGCAACCGACAGCGTCGCGTCGCTCACCGCGGTATAGGTCGCTCCCTTGCCAAGACGGAAGGTGATCGTTACGTCGCGCAACGCGACCGCAGGGGCCGTTTGCTTCGCCCCCGGCGGCAAAGCCTCGGCTGCCGTTACCCCCATTTACGCCCCGCTCCCGCGCTCTTCTGCTGAAAAACTTTACCCGGCGGGCGACGACACGCAAGCAAATGTCAAAGTCACTCGATCAGGTCCTCGTCCTTCTGGTTGACGAAAATGAGCACGGCCAGAAGCGTCATGTAGAAGCGGAAGGCAGCTTCCTGTCCGTTCCAGACCCTGGACTGCCACATCGCAAAATACTCACCAGCCACCACCATGAAGCCGAAGAACCACACCAGGAAGCCAAGGGCCGCACCCGCCACCATCCAGGCCTTGGCGCGCTGGAACCGTTGAGACGGAGCACGCAGGGTGAGCAGCATCGCGGCGGCCGCCACCGTCAGCAGGAGACAGACCACGCCTTCCGCGGCGATGATCGCGGCATAGCCGAGCGTCCAAAGTCGCGGATCGGTGATAGCGCGATCCATCAGCTTGTTGCCGGGAAGTGTGGTATCCATTGAGAGGACGTGTTTCACGAACTCGTAGTTCGTTCCGTAATCCACGATATTGTCGTAGGTGACGATGAATGCGAACGCAGCCAGCGCAGCCGTCATCGCAACCTTTGCAAGCCGGACAATCAGCATGATGTCCCTCCCCCGCCCCGCATCCAGCGCTTATGCGCCTTCGGCGGATTCGTCTCAATGACCGACCGCAGGCTTTTCATCCGCATCGAATTGACGGCGACCGCGCGGGCGCGCGCCGAGGCGGCAGGCCTCGACGTGAACGCGGCGGCGAGCCAAAGCCTCGACGACAGGGTCCAGGTCGGGGATCGCCTGTCCTTCGGCGGCGTCCCGGCGGACGATTTCGTGGTGCTGCGCCGCCGCTACCTGATCGGCAGCGGACCGGCGATCCTGGTGCTCGAACTTGACCACCCGGCGCGGGATTGAATGCCGCTGTGGCGCCTACCGCGCCCCGGGAAAATACTCGACATGCATGTCGCCGGTGCGGCCGTAATAGACGACGCGCCGGCCCGCGAGCGACACCAGATAGCCCACGCAGCCGGCCGCCATCGCCTGACGGCAGAATTGCTTGTACTTGATCGTGCCGGCCTGCGCCGCTCGCACCGCCGCCTCCACGCCCTGCGCGGAGAAACCCGGTGCTGGCGTCGCATCCACGGGTTCGTTGCGCACAACCGCGGATTCTCCGTTCGGCATGTAATAGGTGCGTTCCGAACGCAGGAAGTCCTGGTGATAGCGCTCGACCCCTGCCTGGCCGAGTTGCATTAAAATCTCGCCGAAACTCTGATTGCCTTCGTCCGAGGCGCGCGAAGCTTCTAGCATCACGTTGTGTGTCGCGGTATCCATGATCGTCCTTCCATGTATCCTGAATCGAGTGTCAATCGACCGGCAACGTGGTCAGACCCAGTCTGTGCACGATGCTTTTCATGGCTGCCTCTACGACCGCGCGCTCCCGCGACGTGAGATGGCCGAAGAACTCCGCGTCGTTGCGGTCGGCGATAGCGGCGAGCTTTGGCACAAGCACCCGCCCCTGCCGGGAGAGAGCCAGCACCTGGGACCGTCCGTCCGCTTCGCTTGCCGAGCGCGCGGCGAGCGATTTGGCGACCAGCCGGTCGGCGATCTTGGTAATCGCGCCCCGTGTCATGCCGATGCTCTCCGCCAGGGCGCTCGGGGTGCGATCGCGGTCGTACAGTTCGCGCAACACCACCCATTCAGCCACTGAAACGTCCTGCGCCTTTAACTTGTCGCTGAACGCCTGAGACACCTGGTTCGAAACGAAGCGCAGCCAGTAGCCGAGATGACTCTCCAGCGCGCTGACGGCGATGCGCGGAACCGCCGGCCTTGCGGATTTAATTTCCATGGAAATCATATAGGACCAACTGATTTCCACGTCAACTATCATCCCGGAGACTTTCGATTGAGACCGTCCGCGCGGAATGCGAGAATGGTTGCATGACGCCGATCATCGCTTTCGAGCAAGTAACCAAGATCTATACGGCCGGCGACCGCCCCGCCCTCGACGAAGTCACGCTGGAGATCGCCCGGGGCGCTTTCGTAGCAATCGTCGGTCAGTCGGGTTCCGGAAAATCCACGCTTCTCGGCCTGATCAACCGGCTGATTGATCCCACTGATGGCATCGTTCGATTCGAAAGCGACGATCTGCGCGATGTCGATCCGGTCGCGCTCCGGCGCCGCATCGGTTACGTGTTCCAGGATGTCGGCCTGTTCCCGCACATGACACTCGCGGAAAACATTGCGATCACGCCACGGCTGCTCGGATGGGACGAGGCGCGCCGCAAGGCTCGCGCCGACGAACTTCTCGAGCTCGTGCAACTGCCGCCGGCGGAATATCGTGACCGCATGCCCTCCGAGTTGTCCGGCGGGCAGCGCCAGCGCGTCGGCGTGGCGCGCGCATTGGCAGCGGAGCCTCACGTAATCCTCATGGACGAGCCTTTCGGCGCGCTCGATCTGCGCACGCGCGACGCACTGAGCCGCGATTACCGCAAACTTCACGATGCGCTCGGCCTGACCACGGTCATGATCACGCATGACGTCATCGAAGCGGTATTGCTGGCGGACCGCGTCGCGGTGATTCACGACGGCCGGATCGCGGCGTATGGGACGCCGCGCGACCTCATGAGCGGAGCGTCGGACTCCGATGTCCGCGCGTTGATGGATATGCCACGGCAGCAGGCACGGCGGCTGACGGCGCTGTTGCAGAACGGCGGCGCAGATGTTTAGCGATCCGGCCTTCGCCGAGGCCTGGTCGCGGCTGCCCGACTATCTTGGTCAGCATGTGCTCGTGAGCCTGACCGCACTTGCACTCGGCCTTGGCGTCAGCCTGCCGCTTTCGCTTTATGCGGTGCGGCGACCGCATCTGCGGACGGCGCTGCTGGTCATCGCGAGCATCGTCCAGACGATTCCCGGCCTCGCGCTGCTGGCGCTTTTCTATCCGCTGCTTCTCGGCGTCGCGTCCTTGACCGTGGCCTATCTCGGCTATGACTTCTCCGCACTCGGCTTCCTTCCATCGGTGCTGGCGCTCGCGCTCTATTCGATGCTGCCTGTGATCCGCAACACGATCACCGGCATCGACGGTGTCGACCCCTCGCTGCTCCGTGCGGCGCAGGGTGTGGGCATGAACGAGCGGCAGTCATTGTTCATGGTGGAATTGCCACTCGCGATGCCAGTGATCATGGCCGGTATCCGCACCGCCGCGGTCTGGGTGATCGGCACCGCAACGCTGGCGACGCCGATCGGCCAGACCAGCCTCGGCAATTACATATTCAGCGGATTGCAGACCCAGAACTGGATTTTCGTACTGTTCGGCTGCGTTGCCGCCGCACTCCTTGCGATCGTCGTCGATCTGCTGCTGGCGTCAATGGAGCGCGGCGCCGCCCACCGTCGCCGGGCGCCGGTGATTGCGGGATTGGCCGGGCTCGCGATCCTTGTCGCGCTGGCGCTCGCGCCTTCGCTCTTCGCACGCAAGAGCGAGTATGTGATCGGCGCCAAGACCTTTTCCGAGCAATATATTCTCGCCGCCCTGATCGGCCAGCGACTGGAGGCGAACGGCCTTTCGGCAAGCCGTCGCGAGGGTCTCGGATCAAGCATCATTTTCGATGCGCTCGCCGCGAGTGACATCGACACCTATGTCGATTACACCGGAACGATCTGGGCCAATGTCATGAAGCGCACCGATATCCGCCCGCGTCAGGAGACGTTGGCCGATGTGGCGGCGTGGCTGAAGCGGGAGCGCGGAATAACGCTAATCGGACCGCTTGGCTTCGAAAATGCCTATGCGCTTGCCATGAAGCGTGACGAGGCCGCACGGCTCGGGATCAAGTCGCTTGCCGACCTCGCCGCCCACGCGCCGCAACTGACCATCGCCGGCGACTACGAGTTTTTCAGCCGTCCGGAATGGGCGGCGATGCGCGACGCCTATGGACTGAACTTCAAGGCCGAACGGGCGATGCAAGCGGAATTCATGTATCCGGCCGCTGGCAACGAGGTCGACGTTATTTCGGCCTATACCAGTGACGGCCGCATTGCGCAGTACGATCTCGTCGTGCTCGACGATCCGAAGGGCGTGATCCCCCCTTACGATGCGGTGCTGCTGGTCTCGCCGAAGCGCGCCAGCGACGCGGCATTGTCCGCCGCTCTGAAGCCCCTCGTCAACGCAATCGATGTTACGCAGATGAGGCAAGCCAATCTCCGCGCCAACGGCAGCGAGTCGCCCGAGCAGGTGGCTCGCTGGCTGGGACAGCGTTTGCGAAAGTAAGTTGCCGGCTATTGTTTCAGCGACGGCACCTTCTCGACCAGCTTGCCGATCAGGTCGGACACCTGCTCCATCCGAACAGCAAATTCCGGCCCATCAAGATAATCGATCGTCTGTCCGAACTTGGTCATCGCTGCGCGGAAGGCGGGAGACTTGACCGCATCCGCACACGACTTGCGCAAGCGGGTCAATACCTCCGCAGGCGCTCCCTTCGGCGCGTACAGACCGAACGGCGTCGCGAACCCTTCGCCGAAACCAAGCTCGTGCGTGGTCGGCACATCGGGCAGGACCGGAACGCGGTCGCGCGCGATGATGGCGAGCGCCCTCATGTTGCCGACGCTGCCAGCATCCCCCGCCATTTGCACGTCGATATGATTGCCCATCAGCGCATTGCGCGCGGGCGCGTCGCCGCGAAACGGAACCGATGTCAGCGAGACGCCGGCGCGTGAGGACAGATCGAGCATCTGCAGATGCGGGATGCTGCCGGGCCCCGGATGGCCGTAGGTGAGCTTGTCGGGGGTGCGGCGCGCGCCGTCGAACAGATCCTTGAGCGATCGATACGGACTATCCGGCGAAACGACGATCACCGTCGGGGTGATCGAGACCTGACAGATATAGTCGAACGAACTTACCTTGTAGCGAAGGTCGCTGCGCAGATGTGGGCGCCCGGTGATAACACCCATCGCGGAAAAGCCGAGCGTTGCGCCGTCCGGCGCCGCGACTGCGGTTGCGGTCGCGCCGAGCGTGCCGCCGGCGCCGTCGCGGTTGATGACGATGATCGGCTGACCAAGATCCTTCGACATGCCCTCGGACAATGTCCGCGCGACCAGATCGGTCACGCCGCCGGCCGGAAACGGCACGATGACTTCGATGTTGCGCGACTGTTGCGCCTGCGCGAATGCCGGCACCGGCGGCGCCAACGCAAACAATGCCAATGCGACGATGCAACCAGTCCGCTTGCCGATCATGACGCGTCAAAACTCCGATACGGGGCCGGAATTCGACTCAAACAGGTTGCCAAAAGCAAGCGAAAACGGGTGCTGCATCGCACCATACGCACGTGGCAGCCGTGAGTGCAGCCCCGAAGATGGATGCACGGCGAAGCCAACTCACTCACCGGCCGTTGCTGCGCGCGGTCGCCGGATTATTTCTGGAACATCACCTTGTCCAGCAGCCATTGCGACATTTTCAGCTTCTCACCGCGCGGGAGCTTCTTGAAGCCCTCGTCGTGGAATTCCTTGTTCGGCCAAGTGGTACCCGCGGTCACCGCCATCCGCCATTTCACCTGATCCTTGGTGACGTTGAACACCATCAGGTCGCGCGCGAAGACCAGCGGCCCGCCATAACTCTTGCGCACAGCCTCCAGATGACCGGGCAAGGTCTCGTCGTCATTGTAGAAGTGGTAGCCGACCGCAAGCCGCGGCTGGCAGAGCGCGAACACGCTGCCCGCCTCCTCCGGATCGGAATGCGCGACGGTACAGACGCCGCGCGCGGTGCGCTCGTCATACCCGGCGCGTTCCATCATCACCTGCCAGCGGTCGAAGGTCTCATGGATCATGATATCGGCGCCCTTGCCGTTCTCGACCATGAAATAGGATGGCGTGGTGTCGCCGGAAT
>VFQN01006465.1_pt1 | contig 13346 bp, 10 predicted proteins | sample 3512371 | NCBI WGS metagenome assembly VFQN01 (sample SAMN10412370, study PRJNA504923) | tailings metagenome | isolation source: Replicate 2 from Balatoc abandoned mine | place: Philippines: Itogon, Benguet | collected 2017-08-28
ACCGAGTTACTCGCCCGGTCAAAGTAGGACCGTGCCACCGTTCAAGCCACCACCCCTCCTGCGGGCTCTTCGGGTTGTCGCCGTTCCACAGTACGACCTTCGTCCCCTTGCCGGCGAACGCCACGAGCTCGGCCCGCTCGTCGGCGCCCTTCGCCACCTTGTACCGCGGGCCGAGCACCAGCGACTTCGGGTTGAACAGCTGGACGGCGCGGCCCTCGCGGTTGACGACGGCGAGGTTCAGGACCGGGTGGAACGCCACGTTCGTCCCGCCCGGCGCCTCGCCGACCGTGCTTTCCAGGTTGTCGGTGCTGAACACGACCGCGTGCCCGCCGCCAGTCCCGCCCTCGACCGGCGGCCGCCACGCCCCGCCGAACCTCGTACTTGAGGATGAACCCGCGGGCGCCTCAACGGTCCGCGAAGACCTTCACCCGCCCGTCCGGCAGGTCTTCGATGAGCACCTCGCGGAAGTCCCGCGGCAGCTGGACGCCGGTGTACAGCGCCGCCGCGGTCACCGGGTCCACGGCGAGGAAGGAGCCGGTCGCCCGGGTCTTCGCTGCCGTCCCGGCGGCCGGGTCAATGGCGTACACCTTGTACGTCGTGGTCGAGGCGTAGACCGTCCCCTTCGCCGGGTGGCACGCGAGGGCGACGACGGCGTCGCCGAGCGGGATCTCCTTCTGGAAGCGGCGAGGAGCAGCGCGGTGACACGCCGGGTCGTCATGGGCTTTCTCCGCATTTGGGGCTCGTCGTCGGCCGCGTCTGTCACCCGGCAGGCTGCCAGTGGTCCCCCGCGTCTTCCGGGTTCCGCGCGAGTATCACCTTCCAGCCGAGCTCGCCGAGGTTTTGATCCTCGTAGTACGTCCGCCCGTGCCGCCACCCGGGGAGCAGGCCGCGCAGCAGCGGGTCGATCGCCCGGGCGTCGGCCTTCTCCCGGATGCCGGTGACCTCCATCCCGTACACGTCGTGCCGGAGGTCGATCGCCCCGTAGTCGGACAGCCAGAGGAGCCCGACGTCGGCCAGCGCCTCCGCGACCGTGGTGCGGACGTCGAACAGATCGGCGTGGAACTCGAACGGCGTCATCGTCAGTTCCGACCCCGCCCGCGCCCCCGGGACACCTCTGCACCCGGCCATCAGGTGTGACGGCCGGTTCGGTGTCCGATGTCTGTAATCGCGACTCGGACCCGCGCATGAGGAAGCCCGAGACGTGCCGAACCTCGCTGAGTGGGGGGGGCCGGCACCTCGACGTTCACCCAGATGCTCTCGTGGCCGCCGATTCGGGCAGTCGCCCGCTCGCCCAGGTGGAGGGGCAAGCCGGCCCGTGTGGGGCAGGGTGGCGGACGCAACTGGTCATTGGTGGGTCATTGGTCATTCGCGCCGCGGGTAAGCCTTACCCGGTAACTCTTGCAACTTCGCGTCACCTTTTTTCAACCCGCTCGCCTCTCGCTTGCGCATCATGCGATCTATAATTTTCTTTTCTATTTATCCGATAACGACTTGTGACTTCATTGTGCAAGCTAATTTCGCCCTTGGCACGGTCGCTGCTGTTCTTTCTTCCCGTCGGACCGGTTCTCCCCCAGAGCCACCGACATGGGTCGAACGGGTTCCCAGCCGTGCGACCATCCCGACCGGGTACCCCCAACGCCCTCCCCCAAGACACGGGCGTTCCACCCCGGCCGGGCGACCGGATCTCCTTCCCCCCCCCCGCGAGCCGTCCGGCCCCCCAGCCGGGCGGCTCGCAGCATTTCCGGGCCGATTCCGCGCATGCTGCACGTCGTGCGGGTTGTATAATTCGCGGTGCCTACTTGTGCCGACCGCCCGAGCCGTCATGAACGCCAACGCACCGCTGTTCGTCACCCCGGCGGGTCCGATCCAGATACCCGAGTCGCCGTTCCCGGGGGCCGAGATCGCCGACCTGCTCCGGCAGTCGATCGAGCTGCAGCGCGAACAGGTGCAGCTGCTGCGGGCGCAGCAGGCGGCGCAGGACGGCGTCGCCCGGTGCCGGGCGTTCCTGGCGCGGTGGGCCGGCGAGTTCCCGGACGTCGGCCCGGCGTGCAAGCAGACACTCCCGGCGCTGGAGCGGGCGTACCTGGCGCTGCTGTCGGACCTCACCGCGAAGGTGAAAGACCTGGGCGACGACCTGCAGGACGACTTCGTGATGGCCGAGTTCCTCGACCGCTACGGCATCCGGGTGAACCAGCTCGGCGGGATCATCAACCAGATCGGTCCGATTGCGGACGCGGCCCCCGCCGAGACGCAGTGACCTGAAGGGGTGAAGGGGTGAGCGGGTGAAGGGGTGAGGCAACCGCCCGCTCCCGCTCGGTTCACCCCGTCACCCCGTCACCCCTCCACCCCTTCAGGTGTAATGGACCCGACCCCCTCCCAGCTGAGCCAACTCCGCGACCTGTACGGCGCCGGGAAGTACCGGACGGCCTACGACGTAGCCGCGGCGGTCGGGCCGGTGCGCGGGTGGGAAGGGACGTCGGCCCGGCTGATCGGCGGGCGGCTTGCCATCCAACTCGGCGCCCCGGAGCTCGGCCGCAAACTCCACCTCGCCGCGTACCGCTCCACGCCCGGCTACCCGGAAGCGGTCTACTACCACGCCCGCTACCGGCTCGACGCCTTCGGCCCGCTCGCCTGCTGGCGGTTCCAGCGCGAGCACATGGACTGGTCCGACGCCCCGCCCGAACTGCACGCCGACTGGCTCGCCCTCGCCGGGTTCACCGCCGCCCGCCTCAAGGACTTCGACCGCGCCGAGCGCTGGTTCAACCGCGCGGAGACCGTGGCCCCGGACCGCCCGTGGCCGGCGGTCGAGCGGGCCGGCGCCTACGACCTCGCCGACCGCCCGGCCGACGCGCTGGCGGCGGCGCGGCGGGCGCTGGAGCTGTCCCCGTGGTTCCGCCCCGGGGTGCAGGCGGTGGCGCACGTCCTCATCAAGCAGGGCCGCGACGCCGAGGCGCTCGACTTCCTGACGGAAGCGACGACGCACCTCGAAAGCGGCCTCGTCGTCGCGCAGCTGGCGACGCTGCAAACGGACATGGGCCGCCACGCCGACGCCGCCCGCTCGCTCGACCGCTACGCCGAGCTGTCGCCGCTCCTGGAGCCGGAGGTGGCGAAGTGGCTGTCGGCGCGGCGGTCCGAGACCGCGTACCTGCTCGGCGACCACGCCGCCGCCGAGGCGCACGCGCGGGCGGTCGGGGAGAAGGTGTTTACGACGTTCGCGGAGCGGCTGGCGGCTGCTGTCGTAGGTCGGGTCGAGTCTTCGAGACCCGACGTGGGGAGCGAATCACGTTCGGATCTGTCGCCGCCAGTTCCGCCCGTCGGGTCTCGAAGACTCGACCCGACCTACGAAGCTGTCCCGCGCACCGTCCTCGCCCTCGACCTGAAGTACGACACCACCCCGCCCACGCCCTACGACCTGCTGGCGAAGCACTGGGCGCACGCGCTCCCGAACCCGCCCGCCGACGCGGCCCCGGTCCCCGACGGGCTTCCCGACGCCGCCGAGCGCGCCCGCGCTGAGACCGCCGGGTGGGCGACGCGCGAGTTCACGCTCAGCCCCGAAGCGGCGGCCGCACTGGTCGGCCGCGGGGTGCCGTTCGTCCTCACACTCGTCGAGGCGGGGTTCTCACAGCCGCGACTCGTCATCGGCGCCGACGCGCTCAAGCACACGATCTTCCTCGCCGAGCCCGGCGACCGCCGGCCGACCGAGGCGCCGGTCGGCCCGCTCGTCGAGCGGTTCGCGTCCGCCGGCCCGCGCTGCCTCGCGCTCGTACCGAAGGCCGAGTCGGCCCGGCTGGACGGTCTGGAACTGCCCGACGCCGCGGCTTACGACGCGCTCTACGCGGCGCAGAAGCCGCTCCTGGCGCACGACCGCCCTACTGCGGTCACGGCGCTGGACAAGCTGACGGTCGACTTCCCCGACCACCGCCTCACCGCGGTCGGCAGGTTGGCGCTGGCGCGATACGACGCGCACCCGGTCAAGCTGCTCGCCGCCTACGACGCGCTGCTCGCCCGCTTCCCGCACGACGCCACGTTCGTGATGGGGAAGGCGAACGTCTTCCGCGAGCTGCACCGCCACGCCGACCGGCTCGCGCTGCTCGAAACCGAGGGCACGCGCCCCGAGGCCGAGGCGCTGGTGATGCAGTCGCTGGCGCAAATGCTCCTGCCGCTCCCCGACCGCCAGGCCGACGCCGACCGCCTCCTGCGCCGGTCCGTGCGGCTGCGGCCGACGGCGGCGTCGGGCTACTTCCTGCTGGCGACGCAGTGGTGGGAGCACCGCCGGTTCGACGAGGCGGCGGAGCTGTACCGGTTCGCGGTGACGCTGGAGGAGCGCGAGGAGCAGTTCGCCGACGCCTACGTGAAGGCGGCGCGGGCGACGGAGCAGGTGCCGGAGGCGGTGCGGCTGTTCCAGCAGCGCGCCGGCCGGGCCGCCGTGCCGTCCCCGGCGGCGACGCGGGCGCTCTACAACGCCCTGCTCGACCGCGACGAGCCCGAGCAGGCCGCCGCCGCGCTCGACGGGGCGATCAAGAAGCTCCAGGGGCCGGGGGCGGGCGGCAAGGGGCAGGCGACGGCGGCCGACCGCGCCCGCGCCGAGTTGCTCCTGTTCCGCGCCGAGTGCCACGCCGCCGCCGACCGGCACACCGACGCCGAAGCCGACCTCGCCGCCGCGCGCCCGCTCACCCCGCCGGCCGCGTGGAACCGCGCCGCCGGGCGCGTCGCGCGGATCAAGCCCGACCTCGCCACCGCCGGCGCCCACGCGCTCGAGGTGCTGAAGCACGAGCCGCTGTCGGTCGAGGCGCACCGCGCCGCGACGGCCGTCCTCGGCGAGGCCGACGGCCGCGCCGCGGCGCGCACCCACCTCGCGCAGGCGGCGCAGCGGTTCCCGCACTTCCACCCGCTCCTCAAACTCCGCGCCGAGTTCCTGTCCGGCGACCCGGACGCCGACGCCGACGCCATCCTCGCCGACATGCTGGAGGACGAGCCCGCCGACGCCTGGGCGCTGCGCCAGCGGGCGCTCATCCTGTCGGACCGCAAGCGCCACCCCGAGGCACTCGCCGCCGTGCGGCAGGCCGGCGGGCTGGAGCCCGGCCACCCGTGGTACTACGGCGTGCTCGCGCAGGTTCACCGCCGTGCCGACCGCCCGGACGACGCCGCCGAGACGCTTCGGGAAGGACTGAGCCGCAACGTCGACCAGGAGCCGCTGATCGCCGAGCTCGTCGGCACCGCCCGCGGCACCGACGCCAAGCGCGACGCGCTCGACTTCGTGCTCGCCGAGCTGCGCCGCCAGCCGCACGGCGGCGAGGGGCTGGTCGCGTTCGTCGCCCAGAGCCACCAGATGTTCACCGACGCCGAGGAGCACACCGAGTTCCTCGAAACGCTGGAAGACATCCTCGACGCCCGCCCGGACCTGTGGCAGGCGTGGTCGGTGGTCGTCCAGCAGATGGCCGGGTTGAACCGGCTCGAGGAGGCGCACGAACTCGCCCGCGAGGCGACGGCGCGGTTCCCGCTGCTCGGCAAGCTGTGGCTCGACCGGGCGCAGGTGTGCCACGCGATGGGCAACGGCGACGGCCGGCTCGACGCGCTGCGCCAGGCCGTCGCGGCGGTGCCGGGGTGGTCGCCGGCGGCGCGCGAGCTGGCCGAGGCGCTCGACGACGCGGGCGACAACGACGAGGGCGTCGCGGTGCTGCGCCGCAACGTGCTGCGGTCGCCGACCGACCCGCTCGCCCACGGCTTCCTCGCCGAGTGGCTGTGGGAGGCCGGCGAATCCCGCGAGGCGCTCGACCGCGCCATGCTCGCCGTCCGCCACGAGCCCGGCTACGACTGGGCGTGGCACGCGATCCAGCTCTGGTCCGACCGGCTCGAAGTGCCGGACGAGGCGGCCGAGACGGCCCGCGAGCTGGCGAAGGAGCGCCCCGGCGACCCGCGCGTGTGGCTCCGGCTGACGCGCATCCTCATGCACCCGCGGCACAACGACGAGGTCCTCGCCGCGCTCGACAAGGTGACCACGCTCGACCCGCGGAACGTCGAGGCGCACGACCTCCGCGCCGAGCGCCTCGCCGAGATGGGCCGGTACGACGACGCGCTCGCCGCCGCCCAGCCGCCGGCACTCGTCGCCGACCTGCCGTTCGTGCTGCAGGGCCGCGCCGCGTGGGTCGAGGCCAAGCGCGGTAACTACGGCGCCGCCATCCCGCCCATGCAGGCGCTCGTCGCCGTGGACCCGAAGTACGTCTGGGGCTGGCACCAGCTCGCCGACTGGTACAACGAGACCGGCCGCTCCGATAGCTACCTCGAAGCCGCCACCGAGCTCGTCAAGCTCCAGCCGGGGCACCCGGTCGCGCTGACGCTGCGCGGCGAGGCCAAGTTGCAGACCGGCGACCGCGACGGCGGCAAGGCCGACCTGCGCGACGCGCTGGCCGCCGCCGCGGCGTACTCGCCGGCCGCCGCCATCCTCTTCGACGCCCACCTCGCCGACGAGGAGTACCGCGAGGCGCGGCAGGTGCTCGCCGTCCTTCAGGAGCACCTCGCCGGGCCGGAGGCGGCGGTGAAGCAGATCCAGCTCGCCGCGAAGACGGACGAACCGGAGGCGGCGGTGCGGGCGTTCGCCGAGGTGTGCGAGGGGCCGGGGCAGTCGCCGTTCCCGATCCAGGCCGGGCTCACCGAGATGCGCGCGGCCGGCTGGGAGGACCGCGCCTTCCGCGTGCTGCGCGAGTCGTGGCAGAGCGGCGGGCCGTTCCACCCGTGGGCGCCGATCTTCTGGATCGACTCGCCCGACGGTCAGGAGGCCGACCCGGGCGAGCGCATCCGCGCCGCCGACGCGGTCATTAAGGCGTACCCGCGGTTCGTCCCGGGGCACGACAGCAAGGCGGAACAGCTCGCCGCCGCCGGCCGGTTCGACGAGGCGCTGACGGTCTGCGAGGGGACCGACCTCGGTGACCCGCCGCCGCGCGAACTCCGCGCCCGGGCGGCGTGGGTCGAGGCGAAGCGCGGCGACCGCGGCCGGGCGATCCAGCAGATGCGGGCAATCGTGGCCGAAGACCCGACGTTCGTGCTCGGCTGGCGACAACTGGCCGGGTGGTACGACGCCGCCGGCCGCTACCGCGAGTGTCTGGAGGCGTCCGGCGAGTACGTGAAGCTGGAGCCGCAGAACCCGGTGGCCCACGTCTACCGCGGTGAGGCGAAGCGGAACCTCGGCGACCGCCGTGGCGCCGCCGCCGACTTCGCCCGGGCGTTCGAGATCGACCCGGCGTTCGAGGTCGCCGGCATCAACCTCATCACCGAGCAACTGGCGACGGGCGACGTGTCCGGCGCGGCGCGCACGCTGGCGGCGCTGCGCGAGCACACCGACGGCCCGCTGGTAAAGCTGCGGGCGGTGCAGGTCGCCGGCCGGCAGGGCGACGCCGACGCGGCGGTCGGCCAGTTCCACGCGCTGGCCGCCGACCCCGAGGCGACGCGCGGCGTACTGCGCGAGGCGATCCAGGTGTTCGACGCCGAGGGCTGGGGCGCCCGGCTCACGTCGGAGCTAAAGGACGTGGCCTTCGCCGAGGGTGCGAACCCGTCACTCGCCGGCCTGTGGGCCGAGCGCGCGGCCGCCGCCGGCGTGCTCGACGCCGTCGCCGACCGCGTCTCGGAACTGCTCGCTCGCAACCCGGACGCCGGGCGCGAGCTCGTCCTCGCCTACGCGTGGGCGCTGGCCGAGGCGGGGAAGCCGGTGCAGGGAGTGGTGCAGCGGTACAGCGAGGTGCTGCGGGCCGACGACTCGGCGTGGGCGCGGGCGGGCGGGGCGGCGGCGGCGGCGGGCCACTCGTCGTTTTCGGTGGCGTGGCTGGCCGACTACCGCGACCGCGACGGCCTGGAACCGTGGATGCTCCGCCCGCTGGCCACCGCGTACCGCGCGCTCGACCAAGACGACAAGGCGCTGGACGTGTGCCGGGCGGCGGTGAAGCTCGGCGGACCGGAAGAAGTGTTGGCCGAGTTCCGCGTGTGGCTGAGCGTCGATCTCGCGCTGAGCGGGCAGGCGGAGGAGGCGGAGGGGCAGATCGGCCGCGTCGACCAGGCGACGCTCGGCGACGGCGCCCGGCTGGTGCTGAGCTTCGCGGAAGCGGTGGTGATGGTGTTGCGCGCCGGCCCGGGCGGGAAGGCGGCGGCGTTCGCGGAGGCGAAGGACCACCTGCGCACGGCAGCGGGCTCGTGCGCGACGCGCGACGTGCCGCCGGGCGCCGGCCGCGCCTACCGCCGCGTGGTGGCGCGGATCGCCGCCGAGGCGGGCACGGTGGCCGCGAAGTTGTGGGCCGTGTGGCAGCGCGTGGCGCCGGCCGTGCGGTGACGGCGGTTTCGTAGGTCGGGCCGAGTCCGCGAGGCCCGACCTACGAAAGACACCACCTCTCGACCCACTCCGTGCACCCGGCGGCGGGTCGGTCATCCTGGAGCAGGCTGTTTTCGTCGTGCGGCCCGTCGCCGGGCCGGGTATGTTTGCCGGTAGTTCGTTCCACGTTTCCGCCGGCGCCGCGTCAGCCGTAGAAGACGCACCAGAGATGGGTGTCCGTGTCGAGGTTGAGGAAGGCGAGACCGTCGGAAAGGCAATGCGACGGTTGAAGAAGCTAAAGCGATATCAACTCGGATGGAAGGCGGCTTTACAGCCCGATCACTTCGTTCCCAGGCCGGAAATCCGGCGAACGAAGGCGTGGCGGAAGTTGGTGCTGTCCAGACGCCAAACCGATCGGGCCAAGTGGGCGGGGTTGCAGTAGGGAATCAACCCGGCGTTGCAACACGGGATGCTCTCCCAGCTCAACGGCACCTCTTCTCCGCTCCTCGTCCGAGACACGAATGATCCCTGCCGAGCTGTTCCGGTTCTGTCCACGCTGCGGCGCCACGCGGCCGGCGGACAACGCCGCCGCCGTCCCGTACCGGTGCGGCGGGTGCGCGCTCGTCTACTACTTCAACCCGACCGTCGCGGCCGCCGCTTGGGTGTTCGACCCCGCCGGGCGCGTGCTCCTCATCCGCCGCGCGAAAGATCCGGCCCGGGGCAAACTCGCCATCCCCGGCGGGTTCGTGGACGCCGGCGAGACAGCCGACCAGGCCGTCCGCCGCGAGACGCGCGAGGAGGTGGGGTTGGAGCTCGACGCGGTCCAGTTCCTCACGTCGTTCCCGAACTTGTACTACTACTGCGAGGTAACGTATCCCGTTCTCGATCTAGTGTTTACCGCCCGCGCCGTCGCCCCCGAGGCAGCCCGCCCACTCGACGGCGTCGCCGGTATCGAGTGGCACCACCCCGCCGCCGTTGATCCCGGTGAGGTTGCCTTCCCGTCGATTCTTGAATCGTTGAATATGCTTCAGAATTGACCCCCTGAGCTCGCGTTGCGTTCGGGCAAGGGCCACCAGTCCGGACGGTTGTGCGGATTGGTATGGTTGGGGCGGCCGGGGTGGGTCTTTTTGATTTGACTTACCCCCCCGACAACCTACGGTTCTTGAGGTTAGAAAGAAGGATCGTTCCGCTCCCGGCCGTAGCAACCGGTCGGGGGGCGGGGGCCGCCCTCTGGAGTTCCCGCGCTCATGGCCGACCCGAACACCCCCGCGGACCCAGCGCCGTCGCTCTCGGCGGCCGAACTGCGCCGCCGGCTGCTGGCGTCCACGCCGCCGCCGGTCGCCGCGTCCGCGTCCTCGCCCGACTTGAACGTTGCCGAACTCCCCGGCCTCACCGCATCCGGGGCGTGGACGAGCAACAGCAGCGCCGACCTGCTCGCCCGACTACGCATGCCCGGCAAGTCCGGGTCGGTCCCGGTGCCGGCCCCGCGGGCGGCCGCCGCGCCGCCCCCGCAGCCGGTCGCCGAGCCGCCGGCCTCCCGCGGGGTGCCGGTCAGCCGGCGGACGCCGATCCCCGGCCGCCCCGCGGCGGACCCGGCCAGCGCCATCGCCGGCGCTCTGAGCCACCTCGCGGGGCTGGGCGACGCGCCGCCCGGCAGCAGCCTGTCCGCGAGCATGGGTGGCCGCGGCATCCCGATGGACGACTCGCCGCTGGCCGAGATCCAGCGCCTCCGGGGCGAGAACAAGGAACTCCGAGCGCTGCTCGACGAGATGAAGCAGCTCCTCCAGGAGGCGAGCAGCGGCGAGCAGGAGTTCGCCACGAAGGAGAAGGAGTACCTGGCCGCGCTGGAGGAGAAGGACGCGCAGGTCGAGGAGCTGGCGGCGCAGCTGGGGGCGGTCGAGGAGCAGATCGCCCGCGGCGAACTGGCCCCGCCCCCGCCGGTCCCGAAGACCCGGACCGAGCTGGAGGAGTGGGGCGACGAGCTGGAGAAGGAGAACGCTAAGCTCACCCAGGAGCGGAAGCGGCTGGAGGACGAGCGGCGGCAGCTCCGGGAGGACGAGGAGGGGCTGGAGACGCAGATGCGGGAGATGGAGATAGGGATGGCCCGCGAGCGGGCGATCCTGGCCCGCCAGGAGACCGAACTGAAGCGGCTGTCGGCCGAGATCCAGCACGAGCTCGATCTACTCCAGCGCGGCGACGCCAGCCTCCGCGACCAGATGACCAAGTTCCAGCGCCGGGCGCAGGACGTGATGGCCCGCCCGGGCGGCCCGCCGGGCCGGCGGTGAGCGTCAGAGAGCAGAGGGCAGAGGGAGAGCCCGGGGCGGCCCCGGGCTCTTGCGTTTGATGGGGCTCGGGTCTTCTGTAGTGGTGCGTCTATCGATCAATGTCGGGTACGGTCGGGAGCTCGGGAAAGGGGTAGAGCGCCCGGAGTTTGACTCGGGCGTTGGCGGTGGTGAATCGCCACCGCGCCCCGCCTTCGCCACGTTCCGGGCCATCGTTCAGGCGGCCAGCGCGGCTTCCATCTCCCCCCCTCGTCCCGAACCGCCGGGTCCCGAGGCACTGTCGCGACCGTACGCTCAGCTCCATCTCGGCCATGTTCAGCCAACTCCCGTTCACCGGCGTCCGGACCAACCGCAGCCGGCCCGCCGTCCCGGCGTCGAACGCGTTGTACAGGCTGGCGACGTGGTGGGTGTTGAGGTTGTCGCACACCGCCGTCACCCACTCCGCGTCGGGGTAGTCGACGTCCAGCAGGTGGCGCACCTCCTGCGCCCCGTCGTACGCCGTCCGGCTGTCCCGGCAGGCCACCCGCTGCCACCCGGCGATCGGGTCGAGAAGCAGGAACCGCGAGCAGGTGCCGTGGCGGTCGTACTTGTCGTCCACCCGCCGCGGCCGGCCGGGCCGGACGGGGAGCGGGTCGAACACATCGGAGAGCAGTTGGCGCGCGGCCTCGTCCATGCCGATCAGCGGGTGGGCCGCATCGTACCGGGCGTGGTAGGTGTCGAGGACCGCTTCCATCGCGGCAACGAACCGCGGGCGGTCGGCCGCGGGGATGCAGAACCGCTCGGTCTTCCAGGGCCGGAGGTCATTTTTCCCCAACGGCAGCAAGCCTGACTGGAACCCGAACCGGCTGACCGGGTCGTCTTTCCCTCCCTACGGAGGGCGACCGATGGCCAGGACGGCACCCCGACTCGCGCCGGCGATCACCCACGAGTTGCCCCCGCAGCGGGGCACCCGCCCGCACGGCGGCCGCCGTGCGGGCCGACGACGCCAGCCGCCGGACGGCCGCGACGTTGGACGGGCCGACCCGCCTCCGCCTCCTGATCCGCCGCGGCCACCACGCCGGGCGCGCCGCCCACAAGAAGCCCTGCCGGCCGGAGGCCGAGGGCCGCGTCGCCCCGCCGCACCACGAGTTCGGCCTCGACATGGTCGCCCCCATCGGCCGCCTCCGGTACGCCGACCACCGGTCCGTCCCGGAGATCCGCACCCACCTCGTCGGCCGCGGGGTGGGCGTGTCCGAGCGGGCCGTCGCCGACCTCCTCGACCGGTACGACGCGCCCCTCGCCGTTGCCCTCACCGACGACCGCCGGCTCAAGAGTGGGCTCGCCGGTCCGGGCAAGGTGGTCCTCGCCATCGACGGCCGCCCGCCGGACGTCGGGCACGAGGCCCGGTGGGTCATCCGGGACGTCCTCAGCGGCGCGGTGCTCCTGGCGAGGAGCCTCCGGTCGGCCCGGCGGGCCGACCTGGCGGAGTTGCTCGGGGCGGTCCGGGACGCGGTGCCGGTGCCGGTGCCGGGGTCGCGTCCGACGGCCGGCACCCGATCCGGTGGTCGGTCGCCCACGCCCTCCCCGGGGTGCCGTACCCGCCGTGCCAGTTCCACGACCTCCGAGAGGCCGCCCGGCCGATCCTCGAGGCCGCCCGGAACGCGAAGAAGCTGCTCAGGAAGCGGGTCCGCCGGGCCCGCCCGATCGAGCGGTCCGTCGAGGGCCGGCCCGGCCCCGCGGCTGAGGTGGCCTGGGGGTACTGCGGGGCCGTCCGCCGCGCCCTCACCGACGACGGCCGTCCGCCGCTGGCCGCCCCCGGGTTGAGGCTGTACGACCGGCTGGCGGCGATCCGCGGCAGGATCGGGCGGGCCGGGGCGAAGGGGGGCTCCCGCCCGAGCGGAGCCGGCTCAAGGGGTTCATCGGCCGGGCGCTGGCGGCGACGGCCGCCCTGTGGGAGCCGGTCCGGGTGGCGTACGGGTGGGTCCATCAGGCGGTCCACATCCTCGGGGCCAGGGGGGTGACCGGTGCCGGCGTCCGTGGGCGGCTGGGCGGGCGGCTGGGGGCGAGGCGGCGGCACCGGGCGGCCGTCGGCGGGCTGGGTGGCGCGGTCGATCACTTCCTGACGGTCAGCCGGGGGTACTGGCCCGGGCTATTCGCCTGCGACGACACCCCGGACCCGCCGCGGACGAACAACGACCCGGAGCAACTCTTGGGCCGCCACCGGTATCACGAGCGGCGGGCGGCCGGGCGGAAGGGGGCATCGCCGGCGCTGGTCCTGCGGGGGTCGGCCCGGCGGATTGCCGGGCTGGCGACGATGGCCCGTAGCCCGACGCCCAGATCGTCGGCGATGGCCTCGTCGTCGAGGGCCGGGCCGTCCGCCTGATCGGCCTGGAGGAGGATGCGGGCGCGGGTGAGGACGAGGGCCGACGCCTTCCCCTTGCGGAGCAGGTCGTCGAGGTCATCCCGCTTGTCGGGGGTCCGGGTGACCCGGTACTTCTTCCCCGACATGGTGCGGCCTCCGACTGGGTGACGGCCAGGAGTGCCGCCAACGGGTCACAGGTCAACTCATACTGAATCGCATTGAACGGTAACGCGGGTTCGTCGGAGCCCGGAGCGTGAGCGACGGGGTAGCCCACCCCGTCGCTCACGCTCCGGGCTCCGACGGCTAGGAATCAAAGCGATTCGGTATCAGTAGGCGCCGTCCGCTCTAAGTAGGTAGCCGAAAGTGTTCCAAGAAGTCCTTGAGCCAGAAGCCCTCGGCGAGGATGCCGGCCTTGCGGAGGGCTTGT
>VFQN01006467.1_pt1 | contig 13339 bp, 5 predicted proteins | sample 3512371 | NCBI WGS metagenome assembly VFQN01 (sample SAMN10412370, study PRJNA504923) | tailings metagenome | isolation source: Replicate 2 from Balatoc abandoned mine | place: Philippines: Itogon, Benguet | collected 2017-08-28
GAGAGAGAGAGAGAGAGAGAGAGAGAGAGAGAGAGAGAGAGAGAGAGAGAGAGAGAATAATTTATTGATTGATTTCTAGTTTTTCTTATCTTTCGAACCCTTGTTCTTCAGATTTATAGGTTATTTGTTTGCTTCATGTTGTTTTTTTTGTTTTAAATCTAATAAAAGGTATTAAAAGAGAATAATAATGAAAACTTGGAGAATATGACTTCAATCGATCATAAATATATTCTTAAACAGATAATTAATAGCGTTTTCTTTGTATTTTTAATTTTATCTATTGATTTATTTATTTTTTTTTTTTGGATAATCATTTTGATAGTTATCTTTTTCATTAATATATTATTAATAATTTATCATTCACATCATAATAGATCCGATTAAAGCTCTAATTCTGTATTACTGTCATGTTTAGGTCGATTGCTTGTGTTGCTATTGTTAGTTGCTGGACTTGTGCCATGACTGCCACCTGGTGCTCTCGAGTGACTTCTCTGTAATAAATAAGCTTGAGATAGTGACGAAGCTGGCGTCATAACAACGCCTGGCTCCGCACTCCCAGGTCCACTGTTCACTCGACTGACATTACTGGACAAGAGAAGTGGAGGAGAATTCGTTGCATTTGATCCTACTCGAGGAAGTGGTGTAAGAGTAGGAGAGAGCGGGGCAAGACGAATACGACCATGAGTTGCTCCAGGTTGAGAGGTTACAAGTGGTGGAGAATCAGGGGAAGGTTTAGCATCAGCAGTATCAAATGTAAATCTACTCGGTTGAGGCGCATTATAATGAATTGGCGGAGTGACAGATGGTTGATCAACGTGAGAATCATAAACAAGCGAATCAATTGCATTCAAGAATTGATGATCATCATGCATATGTAATTGTTGACGTGGTTCCACTGTACGATTCTTCTTTTTCTCTCCTTTATGATGCTTTTTGTGTCTCATTTCCGATTCATCGTGGTGAATATCCCTCCCATCATTGGAAATTGGCTTCTCCGAGTCACCTGAACCTCTTCTGTCATTCTTCGGTGCAGCAGGTGAACCCATTGCATGTTCTAACGATGCACGACTATTTCCACTTTGACGACGACTCAAACTTCCCAATAAATTCTGATCACTTGGCTTGCGATTGTGTTGCGTTGATGCGGGACTATCTTCTTGTTTGCGAATGTCATGCTCCTTAATATGGGTTTGGATGGAAAGATGCCCGGTTCCTCGTTCAGTTGCAGCGGCAATTGTTCTAGGATCAGGTAAGATCACTGTGTCCCCTTCTTCTCTTCCACTTCCACTGCTTTCTGATTCTCCTTTGCGATGTGGTTTGGATTTCTTAGCAAGATGAATTGGTTGTTCCAGATCAATATCCTTATCTTTCTTTGTATGAGAATGATGAGAATGCTTTGGTTGATGATGATGTTTCACATTAATTTGAATACCATGGGCGGTATGAGGTTCTTCATGGTCCTTGCTACTAGCATCGACTTTATTCATTCTCACACTCTCCTCCCTCTGAAATCCTGCATCACCAGTAAAGTGAGTTTCTCTTTCCTCATCATTACCAGAGAAAGGGTATTGACTTGAACCAAGGTGGAAAGAATCACTGTTAAAGCGTTTTGAGAGGTTTTCTAACTCCACAACTTCTTCCTCTGGGAAGAGGATGACATCATCTGTTTCATCGTGGAAAGGAGTAATGGAATAAATAAATGTCAATGCGACCACCACACTCCCAAGGGCAATAAAAAGTCCTAAACAAGAATCATAGGTGCGACTATGATAATAGAATATAGTCATTGCAGAGAGGATGGATAAACTAATAAATCGAACAATAATCTGCTGCACCGTGAAGGATCGGCATCCAATCCACTGATTGATTCGTTTCATAATTAAAGTAATAAAATCAAACAGTGGGCCGATGTAAGGGATCGGAGAACGAGTAGAATGTAGACGACTGACAGAGTTCATGCGATTAGAGTCGCCCCATACTGCATATCGTTGAGCCGATGGGCTTGCCACCCCATCTATGTGATCACCAAGCTCATTTCTTGTTTCAACCTCGCGAGGAAGATTGATGTAATGCGGCCAAGTTTTCACTATCATTCCAGGGTAATAATTATGGTAGGGTATAATCATCATTGTTTCGAGTGACAAAGATAATTGGACGGTTTCTGTCGTTGCTAATGCCTTAGAAATAAATAAAAATTCAGTCATATCGAATGAAGTTGAAGAAAAAGATGATGATGAAGCCGGTCTTACACCATCACTTCCACTCGTATGATCATATTCTTTGAAGGCTCGTAAGAGCATGAATAAATCAAATTTTGATACGAGTAAATACAATACTTGCATCATCTTTTGGACCTCCTCTTTAATTGTTGAAGGAATGATATAATGAATCCATGCAACTTCAATCGTCTCAAAAATTAATACTTCTAAAGCTAATTGTACTAAAATGATGTACAAAGCTTGAATTTGCCAATTATATTCATGTTTAATGGAGCGATGAATCAAGAAAAAAACGCAAATTACATCCACGGCGATTAATGCAGCTAAAGCAGAAATTTTTGCCAAGATAGGGATATCAACGAAGGCAAAAGGGAAGAGAGTGTTAAATTTTCCTTGAAAGAGTGTTGATGCTGTTGTATTCAATCCGAGTAAATCAACAAAGAAAGTTGAGAATAACTCAATCCCTGCGGATGTCATTGCACCATTTGAAGAAGAAGAAAGACCCGTTGCCTGCGTGAGCATCGCTTTTTTTCGACGAATTACCGGTTGAATATCATGGATAAGAGCGGAGTATCTCTCATGAACGTGATTCTTAAAGAATTGATCGGGATTTTCTGTCGGTCTCGCTGTTTGGATTGCTCTCAAGGCTAAAGCATCGACACCCCACTGATCATCAAATTGACAGAGCTTCACATTGTTCATTGGTTTTGATTCACCGTCTTCTTCGATATAGGGGACCAAACTTTTCCGATAAGAAATTAACTGCTGTTCAAATTTTTGAAGCAATTCTTCAGGGGACACTGATTCCCCTCGAGCAGTAGTTAAAGGATTGCCTGTGGTCGTGGTGACGCCGTCTTCGTTTGTCTCAAGGATCTCGGCTAAAGTCTTCTCTAAAGATCCTTTAGTTAGCGCAAGAGTTGTCACACCTTCCTCCTCCGAATTAGATTTCTTTAGTTTACGTTGTTCGGCAATATTTTCCATAATTTGATTATATGAAGTTTCTAATTCGCTTCTCGCTATGATAATACTTTCCGGAATAACACGGCCTTGAGGTAAAAGTGGGAGAAAAGCAAATGAAGACGATTCAGGCTCTATAGGTTGATTTTGCTGCTGTTTGTTGAAGGTGGAATCCAATGCAGTAAAGGATTCTGCACGATAAGGAAGAATTTGATCAGTTTTATGAAGATGAGCATGGGTCGATACTTGCTGAATCGGAATTATGTCATCAGCATTGTCAATGCTCTTGCTCAAGGCAATCAAAATATCAGCTAGAACCTTCCAAACTGCAGTAATGAAAGTCGTAATGACCATGATATATATCACAGCAACCTCTGAGAAATCCGCTTCAGAATAAGTGCACTGATTAGTCGAACTATTCCATTCGCAATAGCTTTGACTTCGATCAAACATCCTTTTATCGCTCAAGCAATCATTTAAATAGTAATGCTGTGAGCAACTATCATCATCCTTTGGATTTTGTGCATCAAGGAAAATTAAAATCAGAAAAATTGGCATGGTTAAAATTGAAGCAATTTGCAACATCCCATACAATCTTGCATTTCCTATTTGTGCTTTGCGACTTCTAGTAGCATGAAAGAGTGACAGGTAATGATGTTGTGATGTTAATTCTTGTAAAATTCTTTGATATAAAGGAATTTCAGATTGATAAATGGAGGGAATAATGGCACGAAGATAAGCAGTAAAATGTTCCTTAAAATTGTCGTTCTTATTTGAATCTGTGACCGTATAAGCGTTTGCACGCCCCATTGTCCCAGCAAAGTGGATACGATCAAAAAAGTACATAATTAAAGTCAATAAAATCACCGCACCCCAGACACATGAGATGAGAATTGTGGTGACGTAACTCTTTGAAGAACTGCTCGAGTCAAAAAGAAACGGATTACGATCGATCGTAACGCGTCCTGGATTAAGTGACATTGAATTAGCGGCAACTAAATCTGCTTGTCCCGAATCACCGAAGACGGAAGAAGATGAAGATAATCGTCTTCCACTTGGAATTGAGGAAAATTCGCAATAGCAGATAGAGGCGGACGCGGTGTAATTTACGACTTGACATGGATTTGCGACCAAACCTAAAGATGCAGCAGAGATATTCAAATTGCTACACACTGGTTCAATTTTTGGACAGTTAGATGTTATCAAACCGGAAAAGGTTCCATTACATTCATTCTTCAACTGAACATTCGCGATGGAGCAATTATAAACCTCTGTTTTGATAACTCCTTTTGTACAGGTGGTGTTGAAAACTTCTAATTCACTACCGATAAAATCACTTGTGGGAACTGGAACATTATGTTGCAGAGTAATTAACATCCCCGAAAAAACTGCATTTCCGTCACTATAAATAGACGAGGGAATATTAGAACTCTCCAAAATTAAGCGAATCGGATTGGAATAAAAATCATTGGCACTTGTAGTCGAATAAGTTGACTTAAAGGTTTGCACTAAGGAAACAGTCAAAGTATTTTGCGTAAAATTGGAATTTGAATTGGGAATAAATATCACCGATGATTTTGGTTGGTTGAAGAGCTTTTCGACATCAGTTTCAGCAACTGCGATAGAAAAGTTACTTGAGGAAGATAATAAAGCTGCTGTTGCTGTCACTCGGAAATTATCGTAAATAAAATAACTATCTGGTAATCCATACACTTGACTTTTGGCATTAACGTTCGAGAACTGGGTTAGGATGTTCATTAAAGAACTTGCTGCACTATTTGCGGAAGAGGATGACGTAAGTCTTCGTCTGCTAGAAGTCGAGCTAATTGAAGTAGTTCCATCAACTGCCGATAAAACTCCGCTAACCTGAGAAGAGTCTAACCCAAGGGAATTTGCAGCATTCATCGTTGTCAAGGCAATATTTTGGATCTTAGAAACATCGTTTGGACTCACTTCATCAGGATTGCTCGTCACGGCCGATAGGAATGAAGACCATGAGACAACAGTGTCAGCACTTACATCATCCGATTGGGTTAAATTAGCTAAGGTGTTTACCAAGGCCGATCTGACAGCTTGAGCCGCTTCTAAATCTGCTTGGGTCATAGAACAACTCGATCCACTGAAGCCAGTATTACATAAACAAGAAGCCCTGCAATTTGCGTCATTCACTCGACAATCGGTTACTGTTACACCAGTACTGACAGATTTATACTGACAAACACCATTGCCAGAGCAGTTTTGAGGACAACTTTTTGGCGCAAAAACGCAAAGTTTACTCGTGGAGCAAATCTTCAAAGGATTTAGACAATCTGAATCGATTAAACAATCGGTAATCTCTGGAGCGCTGGATAAAGAGGTCAACGAAAAGCATTTGGTGTTACGGTCTCCACTGTCACCAGTAAAACCGGAAGCGCATGACCCGCAAGTATTTGGAGTTTTAGAGCAGGCAGCGCGATTGAGACTCGAGCAATTTACCGGAACCGTGCAATTAATACGATTAATGACGGAGGAGACGACAGAAAGCATCGATTTTTGTGAGTCGACGCTGCCTGAGGAGCTGCTTGACAACAATGCACTGATTTGCTGCTGTTGGGCCTCAGCTGAAAGAACTTTCACGGTAACTTGGCCATAAGAGAAAACATTCGCACCAAAAACATCGAACACTTGAAGAGAGCAAGTCACTTTGTTTTGAGAGACGGCTGATCCAGCCGGTAAAGTCGTAAAAGCAGAAGCAGTTGGCGATCTGGCGAGGACCACCAAAGATGATCCAGTAGCCGGGGAAATGAATCCGAATTGGTATGAAAGCGGTAGATCTGGATCTGACCAAGACGAGGCAACCAGTGAAAAAGACGTTGACAGCTCATTTCCCTCAGTTGGAGACAATGTATATACGCCAGGAACTGGCGCACCATTTGTAGCAACTTGAATCGACGCAGATCCTAAACCACAGCTAAGTGTAAACTGGAAACCCGCTCTTTGAGGTAAAGTATTGCTTAATAACAATAAATTAAAAGGAATCGACTTCCCTCCCGACATTCTCTGACTTGTTGTTGTGGCAGAGATCTGACTTAATGAAATTGTAGTATCATTAACGGCCCAGGTTGCAGTGCACGGAGACACAATATCCAAAGCAGCGGTTAATGATAAAGTATTTGTGGTCAAAACAGAAGTAAGAGTTTGAGGGGAAGTAGTAATGGTGATCGCATTGACGGCTTTCGAAGTAATAAATACCTGAGTACTCGCAGATACTGAGCGCGTGGCATCAAACACGGTTACAGTAACTTGAGAAGTGGTATTAATAGCTAAGTCACTGGCTGAAATCACTTTTAATTTTTCACTTGTTGTTGTACCTGATATTGTCAAAGTATTTGAGCAATTTGCCGCAAAAACTGGAGAAAGTTGGTAGCACGACCAAAGGAAGGATAGGCCAGCTTTACTACCAGTTAATCCAATTTTATCTTGATCATAGCTGCCCGAAGCATCAATGGTGGTTAATACATTTGTTTGAATTACTCTCGACGAACCACCTGTCAGAACAGGAATGATGTTCCCTTGCAGAACGCTAACAGTGACAGAAGCAGTCGATGATCGAAGTGAGGCAACACTCGTTACTGTTACTGTTATCTGATACACACTTCTTGTAGGTAAGGTATACGCTGAAAGGGCATAAATAGCGGGATTCTGGGAGGTAGACACAATTTTAGTCAAAGTATTGGTTGAAACGTTCCCTGAAAGAACTGATATCGCCCAAACATATCGTAAACCTGAAAATGATATTGCCCCAGTGCAGGATTGAGTAAAGGCATTAGCTTTAATGGAAAGAGGAACACTTCGAGCCATACTTAAAGAGGAGGATCCTGCAATTGATAATAAAGGAAGAACCGTTTCGTTCTGCAGGATACTCACTGCTGCCGTTTTTGTGTCACACGCAGTAAGGAAATTACATAAAGTCACTTGAAACACGTAATTTGCACCTCGTGTAAGTAAAGAAGCAGGAACCACTCCAGCAGGTGAAAAAGTATAATTTGTTGATAAGAAATTATTTAATTCTGTCACGCTTGAAATTTTCGGCGATTGGCGCGCCACCACATTCATAGTCTTCCACGTTCTCCCTGCACTACCTGTGGAGGAAGTGAGATCTAACGTAAATGATTGGCAAGGCGCCAATAAAGTTGGAGCAGAAATTTGAACACTTGGACTTGAGACAGTAGACGGAGCAGCTACAAGGACTGTTTTCCCTTTAATTGACATCCAGTTAGAGCATGTTGCGCTGTTAGAAGCACTGCATTGAGCTTTGAACGTTGATACACTTTTAAGCACAATGCTACTTCCAACCTCGAGGAGTTGATTCGTAGACGTTGATTGGTAAATTAAAATCGAAGAAGAGTCGCGCCACGTGCAGGTGGAAAAAGAAATTCCCGTAAACGATAATAAAGCAGAGCAAGGAAAGGAATTTGAGTATCCGTTCATATTCGTCGATCCATTGAAACTTAGAATCAAGTAAGATCCATCAGAGCTAAATACAGCAGTTTGTAATGCAGGTGTTGCCGGTTCCGCTGATGCAGAAAGCAGAGTTAATACCGTTGAAGAAACGGCATCTGCAGCAGCATATTCTCGTTGAGAAGAACCTGAAATAACTAAGGAAAAACGATAATTCTGCGCACTTCCCCCAATAATTGTGGAAACAGCGGAGGTTGTCGCAACCCCACTTGCGAAAGTAAAGCTACTTGGGAAAATCTTTGTTGCGATTATGGAAGTTGTATTTCCCATCGGAGTTAAGACCACCGAGACCGTAATCGATTGAGTTGGTAAAGAGGAAATACTTAATGTCAGTCCATTCACAGAGTTTGTAAACTCAGTAACAGATTGACGAGCAACAGTTAAAGAAATAACTTTACAACACGAAGTTTGAGCGGTAATAGCCTTTAAATAAGAGGATAGAAGAGGCAACGTTGTCTTGCCATCTGCTAAAACTGTTGTACATAAAACTGTATAGTTGGTGACAGGTATAAGATTTGGAATCGTAAGTGATATTGGATTTGTCGTAATAAATTTTGAAACTCCTTGATTAATGATATCATTTGTAGTAGGCATACTTAAAGTAAAAGTTTGAAAGGCAGCACAATACACTGACATTAATGAAGTGTATGGTGGATTAATTCCCACTGAGACAACTATATTGGCGATCCCGCCAGTACTGCTCGAGCTAGAAAATTGCACGTATGATATATTCGGCGCAAGAGTGACTAAAGGAGGATTTAAATTTTCTGTTGGTCTCGACGATGGTTGCGAAGATGGTTGGCTCGTTGGGAAAGCATGCGGTTTCTGAGTAGGCTTGCTCGTTGGCGAGGCCTTTGGAACAACAGATGGGTAAGATGTTGGCTGACTAGTAGGGTGGTTGGCAGGTCTCTGAGTAGGTCCTACAGATGGAATAGCAGTCGGCATAATACTTGGACGACTTGATGGTTCAGTAGTTGGGGACTCAGTGGGAGTTGTCGTAACTTCTTGAAGAGCAACAAAATTGTCATTCCCCGAACCAAGAGTAAATAAAGAAGTAATCTTATTCGTACCACCAGCAACAGAAAATAAAGATTGTATATTTGTCATCATAGTTTTACTTTTCTTATTTTCATGATTGTTAATGATATTTTTCATTGATGTGGTTCCCTTGTTTAAATTTTCTTGAAGAATATTATTGTGGTTCTTTTCAACTTCTTCTTCATAAAACCTTTCAATATAACTCCATGTTTCACCATGATTAACGGAGAGAATAATTTCACTTTCTTCACTTTCAACATCTTTTGCTGTGCCAATTAAACGATTTAATTGAGAATCACTGGTTAATGAAATATATTCATAATTTAATGATTTTGAACCTTTCCAATTCTCTCCATGATCAGTGCTCGAGAAAATAATTCCTTTATTATCGTATGCAATAATTCTTTCACCTAAATTTTTACATAAAATACCTTTCCATTCTAACGGTTTATCAAGAAGCTTTTTCCAGTGATGCCCATTATCAGATGATAAATAAATACCATCTTTTGGCGCCGTAGCAATAAAAATTGAATGAAAGGAAGAAGAGGAAGAAAAATAAGTTGAAGGACAAGAAATTAAATCACCCCAATGAATAAAATCCTTGGAAATAGATTTTAATATAAATTTTCGACCATAATCATTAGAAATGTAAATATCACCAATAATAGAAGTGGCGATAATATTTTCCCCTGTATAATCAATTGCAACAGTTGTAATACCACCAACAACATCTAATGAGTACGATTTATCCCAGGACGCACCATGATTCGTCGATGTAATTAAACCACAAGATGAAGCAACAATAATTAAAGAAGCTTCTTGATTTGATTTAATCATTGACCATAAACCAGTACGACATTCATTCTCAACTTTTTCTGTATTCCAATTACTTAATTCCCAAGTGAAACCAAAATCATTGGAATAATAAATTTCATTATCTAAACTTGATGGATTAATACCATTTACTATGAAATATTGTCCTGTGGGATCAATAAACAATTTTTTCCAATGAACGGAATCTGGTAAACTATTTGGTACAGACCATGTTTGACCATAATCATTGGAGATGAAAACCTGTGGTTTCGTTGTTTCTAATGCAAGTAAATTTTTTCCACTACCATCAGATACAATATCACCCCAAAGATAGTTCGTTGAGGATGATAATGACTGATCTAATTCTGGTTCTAATAATTGTGAAGAAGTTTCAATGGAAACTTTTTCAGACATAGGTGGTGCTTGAAAGAGTGAAAACTCATCCTTCAATGCAATAATAAGATGAATTGACACTAGAAGTGCAGTAATAATCAATACAATAGAAGTCATTCTTTGACAAATGATGAGAAAAACATGCAAAAATAATTCAAAAAATAAGTATGTAGCTAAATTCAAGGAGATAATAATAATGCTTCTCGAAAGATATGATACTTTTAATAAATCTCCTTAAGTATCAATTCCAATTAACCACACAAACTTCTAGCAAAGAAAATGAAACTGAAAAGATCTATATGATCAGTTATGTAACTGAGACAAATAAGAGATTTCTTTCAGAAAGAATGGTGCGGATTGTAAATTGGAGATGTATTGGGAGGGAAACTGTCAATTTTTGGCGCACTTCCACAATAACGAAATGTTGAAGAATCGCAACCGTTAAAAGAACCGTTACATCGCAAAATCTCCTTCTTCCTATCGGTATCGGTAAATTGTTGTCGGCAGAACGAAAGGGTGTGTTTATTTTTAATTTACATCATATGTTTGAGTTGATGAGAAGAGAAGAATGTTTGCTTTGTCTAAGAACAGCGAATCAAAAAGAAAGAGATGCTTGATTGGTTGCTCTGGTTCTGTAGCAACGGTTAAGGTTACTGAACTGACAGTGCTTTTATCTGAATTGTATGATGTCATCATCGTTACGACAAAGAACGCAAGATTCTTTCTGGATAAAGCCAAAGATTATAACCCTGAGAAATGGGAGCAATTTGTTAATATCGGAGGATTGGAAATGATTTTAGAAGATAAACACGAGTGGGATAGCTGGAACAAAATTGGCGATCCTGTTCTTCATATCGAATTACGTCGGTGGGCTGACTTGATATTGATTGCTCCGGCGTCTGCAGACCTGCTATCCAAGGCATCTGTCGGGATTACTGATAACTTTCTTCTGTCTATAATGAGAGCATGGGACTTTACCAAGCCTTGTTTACTGTGTCCTGCGATGAATACATTTATGTGGTTGCATCCATCAACTGAGACATCCCTGACCATTTTAGAGAGTTGGGGCTGGCAAGTAGTCGCTCCTGTTGAAAAGAAGCTGGCTTGTAATGACGTTGGTTCAGGTGCATTGGCTCCTGTCTCAGCGATTATAGAGGCGGTAAAAGAAAACATTGAAAAGCGAGTAGAAATTAATTTAACCCCAACCACGAGAAAAGTCGAAAAGAATCACCCCTACAAAATTATTTCGTGTCTTATTGTTATGAGCCTTGTGCATGTAACAATTTCTAGGTTATGCTGATTTCTATGAAGTTTAGAGCATCTCCGTTGGCAGAGCCGCGATTCCTGGCATCATTTTCCCGGATAGAAACTCTAAAGATGCACCACCTCCCATTGAAATATGACTCAGATTCAATGCTCCACATGAGTTACAGACCGCAACAGTATCGCCTCCACAAATGACCGTGATCGCGCCGGAACTAGTTCGTGAACACATATAATTTAAAATCTCCACAGTTCCGTTTGCAAAGATGGGCTCTTCATAATATCCTAATGGACCTAAGTCTGTGATTCAGCAACAAAAGATATCAACTTACGGGGAACTTACCATTTAAGATGATGGTATTACATTCGTCAAGTTCGTTCTTAAATCGATTAACTGTTTGCGGTCCGATGTCCATTGCTTTATGATGTTCCGGAAATGTGAAGCAATCAACAGTTTTCTTGCTGCTGTTAATTTCATCTTCATTGCAGCTCTTAAAATCACTTGGAAGAACGATTGCGTCTGATGCTAGAAATAAAGAGTTGCGATCTTTGCAGATTTCAATAATTTCCAGAGCTTTTGGAATTGCTTTTTCCTCAACAAAACTATCACCGACATTGTATCCCATTGCTTTGTAAAATGTAAAGACCATCGCACCTCCAATCAGTAATTTATCCACATGTTGCGCAATCGTCTTTAATAAGTCGATCTTACTGGAAACCTTCACACCTCCAATTATCGCGGCTACAGGTTTTCGAGGCGCTTCTACAATAGTACTTAAGTAAGTAATTTCTCGATGTAAGGCGAATCCAGCGTATTTTTGAGGAACATAGTGGGGTACTTTGCACACTGAAGCATTTTCTGATCAGAAAGAGATTTAATTGTTCGCACAGCGCGGATAAACCTTGTTTACTTACCTCGATGACAAACTGAAAATGCATCGTTCACGAATATATCCATGTTTTGGGCAAGTAACCGAGCAAATCGGTCATCATTTGCCTCTTCTCCATTATGAAAGCGCAAATTTTCAAGAACAATCACAGTTCTAGGCTTTTGTTGAATAATTCTTTCTTCAACTTCAGGTCCGATGCATTCTGTGAAAAATTCGATTTTTACATCACCAAGAAGACGAGAGAGGTGCTTTGCAACTGGTCGAAGGCTTAATTCATGGTCTTGCGGACCTTTTGGGCGACCTAAATGGGAGCATATCACCAGTTTGGCTTCTTTTGCGAGGAGAAACTTGATAGTTGGCAAAGAATCTAGAATTCTTGAGTCTGATGCTACCAATATCTCTTCATCAGGATAAATCTTTTTTAAAGGGACATTATAATCAACGCGAAGAAGGATATGTCGCTGAAAGAAACGATGAGGATCAACATGACCGATAAAGGCAACAACACTTTTGGAAGACATTTCAAAGGGAAAAAATAATCCAATCTCGAACAGATAAAAGATATAGAATTGGGTTTAAAAATAATGGTAATCAAGTAATTCAATTAATTTGGTAATCGTTTTGAGTAAATTTGATGATGCGATGAAAAGCTTTCAGGTTCAACTTGTTTCCATTTCTTCGTATCCTTTGTTTGGTTTTCAGTTTTTCTGTAAATCTTTCTGCTTAGTCCCTCTTAGATTAGTCCTTTGAGGATACGAAAAATAATTGGAATTATTATCAATTATCGTAATATAAATTCAAAACACTATTAAAAGAATCTAAGAAAAGACTTGAGCTTTCATCGGATTGCTAAAAGAAAAATAATTGATAGACTACTCGGTTCTCTCAGGTAGCGGCGATTCATATCTCCAAGACTATGACAAATTTTACTCTTCTTCTAAAATACAGGTAACTATTTAATACTTTATGATAATATTACAAAGTAGGCGAGAAAGACTAATAACTAATAACCGCCTAAAACTAATAACTCACACTATTAATAGTTGTTTCAAATCTTAAGAATTGGTAAGGGTGAGAATAAATATTCAGCTAATGATGCTTGTTGAGAGAAGTTGACAATGGATGGAGGCGTAACAAAAAAGATCGGTAAGACGGTAATACAGTAGAAAATAAAACTAACGCAGCCTAAAAGTTTACAAATATCCTCAAAGCATTCACTACCAATGTGATCAATGTTCCCAAAAATAACTCTTTCTTTGGGATCCA